>Ga0308171_1000056_pt1 | contig 378662 bp, 356 predicted proteins | sample PhyGR1_FD_202135 | JGI IMG/M metagenome (GOLD analysis project Ga0308171, IMG submission 202135) | Phyllosphere microbial communities from UC Gill Tract Community Farm, Albany, California, United States - DLSLSG.R1 | ecosystem: Host-associated > Plants > Phyllosphere > Unclassified | place...
TTTTAGCGGTGGGGCTCACCTGTTCCCATTCCGAACACAGAAGTTAAGCCCACCAGCGCCGATGGTACTGCGACAAGCGGGAGAGTAGGTCGCCGCCAGTTTTTATTAAAAGTCTCATACATGAATTGTATGAGACTTTTTTGTTTTATAACTATACCTATACCTATACATATCTATACCTACCATACCCTACCATAGGAATAAAAGATAAATGATCAGTGATGAATGATAAATGATAAAAGATCATCCATCAATTATCAATCATTATTTATCAATTATCAGTTATGAACGATAGCTAGTTAATAAATACAAAAAAGCCCTACTTTTTCAAATAGGGCAATAAATATATATTGAAAATTGTATCATCATTAAACTTGTATTACTCCCAAATTAAATTTCTCCGTTATAGGGGAATGATTAGCCGCTTCAATACCCATAGAGATCCATTTTCTGGTATCTGTAGGATTAATGATGGCATCAGTCCATAATCTGGCCGCAGCATAGGTAGATTCGGTTTGTTTTTGATATCTTTTGGATATGCTATCTAAAATTTCATTATGCTCTTCTTCACTGATTTCTTTTCCTTGTTTTTTTAATGTTGATTCCTGGATTTGAGCTAAAACTTTTGCAGCCTGAGCTCCCCCCATTACGGCAAGATCAGCCCATGGCCATGCAACAATGAGTCGCGGATCATATGCTTTTCCACACATTGCATAATTTCCTGCTCCATATGAGTTTCCGGTAATCACAGTAAATTTAGGAACTACAGAGTTGGCTACTGCGTTTACCATTTTTGCCCCGTCTTTAATGATCCCTCCATGTTCTGATTTGGAACCTACCATAAATCCTGTAACATCCTGTAAAAAGATCAAAGGAATTTTTCTCTGATTACAATTAGCGATAAATCTCGTTGCCTTATCTGCAGAGTCGGAATAAATAACTCCTCCAAACTGCATTTCTCCTTTACCACTCTTTACTAACTTTCTCTGATTGGCCACAATTCCTACGGACCAGCCATCTATTCTTGCCGTAGCACAAATAATAGTTTTTCCGTAATCCGGCTTATATTCCTCGAATTCAGAATTATCTACCATACATTTAATAATATCTAATGTATCATATTGTTCAGCTCTTGAAGCTGGCATTATCCCAAAAATGTTTTCAGGATTCTCTTTCGGTGGAAAACTTTCAATTCTGTCAAAACCTGCTTTTTCAGTACTGCCAATGGATTTCATGATATTTTTAATCCTGTCTAAAGCATCTTTATCATCTTTTGCTTTATAATCTGTAACTCCTGAAATAGAACAGTGCGTAGTGGCTCCGCCCAGAGTTTCATTATCGATACTTTCACCAATGGCAGCCTTTACAAGGTAGCTTCCTGCGAGGAAGATAGAGCCTGTTTTATCAACGATCATTGCCTCATCACTCATAATGGGTAGATAAGCACCACCGGCCACACAGCTACCCATAACAGCAGAAATCTGTATAATTCCCATAGAACTCATTTTGGCATTGTTTCTGAAAATTCTTCCAAAATGTTCTTTATCAGGAAATATCTCATCTTGCATAGGCAAATAAACACCTGCTGAATCTACAAGGTAAATAATGGGAAGTTTATTCTCCATAGCAATTTCCTGCGCTCTGAGATTTTTCTTTCCGGTAATTGGAAACCAGGCACCTGCTTTTACAGAAGCGTCATTCGCTACAACAAGGCATTGTCTACCCGAAACATAACCAATGACAACCACTACACCTCCTCCGGGGCAGCCTCCATGTTCCTCATACATCTCATAACCTGCAAATGCTCCCACTTCTATGGAATCTGAATCTTTATCGAGAAGATAATCAATTCTTTCTCTTGCAGTCATTTTTCCTTCTTCACGCAACTTTTGAAGTTTTTTCTCTCCACCTCCTTTTTTTATTTCGGCAAGTAAACGATTTATTTCGGATAATTTTAATCTGTTTTGATCTTCTCGTTTGTTGAATTCGATATCCATAAAATTATAATTTTTTACGCCTAAAGATACTATTTTTAAAGAGAATATAAATTTTATTAAAACACGTGTTTAATAGTTTGGTTTACAGAAAATTGTGAAATATTTAACAAGAAATTATTTTTAATTAATTGATATTTTTTCTAACTTTACGTAAGAGTATTGAGGAGTATTATTGCTCTTTAATTACTCTGTTCCTAGTTTATTTTTTTAATAGTTTATTATTTGAAAGCCCCGAAAGTTGTCCAAATTTTCGGGGTTTTTTGTATCTGTATTTTGCGGTTAGATATATTAAGATTTTTTTGATCTCCTCATCATTAAATATAGCTCTTCATGAAAGTTTAGTAAATGAAAATGGGAGTTTATTATAATAATATCTGTTTTTCTTAGTCAAATCTATTTTTTATGAAAGGAATTGGAAATGCTATTTGTAAATTTGCATTTTAAAAATTTAAAAGTAGGTTATGCATAAATTAGCACTTTTCAGATTGCATTTAATAATTTTTTTATGGGGATTCACTGCAATCTTGGGGAAACTGATTCAAGCCAATGCTCAGATTCTGGTTTTCTACAGAATGCTATTTGCCGCGATATTCCTATATGCTTACGTAAGAATTTATAAAAAGGAGAGTATAAAAGTCTCAAAGAAAATATTTTTCCAATTGGCGGCGATTGGTACTGCAATGGCGGCTCATTGGTTTTGTTTTTTTTATTCCATTAAAGTTTCGAATGTTTCTATTGCATTAAGCTGTTTATCATTATCTACTCTTTTTGCGTCAATATTAGAACCTGTCATTTTTAAAAGAAAAATAGATATTTCGGAAGTTATCATGGGAATTGTTATCGTGGCTTGCATCCTGCTGATTTTTAAAACAGAGTTTCAATATAAGGAAGGGATACTTTTTGGTGTCTTGTGTGCTATTTTTGGGACGATATTTTCCGTTTTCAATGGTAAGATGTTTGGAAAAACAAGTTCAGGGAATATTATTTTTTATGAAATATTCTGTGGATGGTCAGTTTTATTGATATTTTATTTATTTTCAGGGCAAATTTTTCAAATGAATGAAATAAACTACAGGGATTTGGCGTTAATATGCTTGTTAGCAAGTGTTTTTACCGCTTTTCCAATGTTGGAATCAGTGAATTTGATGAAGTATATTTCTCCTTTTACACTTATTTTAACAGTTAATTTAGAGCCAGTTTACGGAATTATACTAGCTTTTTTTATCTTTGGCGAATCGGAGCATATGAGCCCTATATTTTATATAGCATCATTGGTGATGATATTAGCAATTATAGCTAATGGGCTGATAAAAGCCAGAAAACAAAAAAAAACTAATTAAGCATCAAATTTATATGATGAAAAAATATCTACTATTCCTATTTTCTTTAGCATTTGGATTTTTTCAATCTCAGATCATTAGAAAATATTCCAATGAATTCTTAAATATAGGGGCAGGAGCAAGAGGTCTGGCGATGGGTGGAGCGGTTATTTCCAATCAGGATGACGTTTATTCTCCCATGTGGAATCCAGCAGGTCTGATGTCTATCGAAAGAGACTGGCAAGGAGCTGCCATGCACGCCGAATACTTTGAATCTATAGCAAAATATGATTATCTGGCCTATGCTAAAGTGATGGAAGAGGGAGTTTTCGGAGTCTCAGTAGTGAGATTAGGGGTAGATAATATTCTGAATACGACTCAAATGATCGATTCTGAGGGAAATATTGACTATGACAAAATCACCAAGTTTTCGCAGTCAGATTATGCTGCTATTCTGTCCTATGCATTTCATCCTGGCGGTAACACAAAATTGGATGTGGGTGTTAATGCCAAGATTGTTTATAGGAATGTAGGGAAATTTGCGAGCGGATATGGATTTGGTTTTGATGTAGGGGCAATTTATAAAGCTGATAATGGATGGAAATTTGGGGGAATGCTTCGTGACGCTACTACCACCGTTAACTTTTGGAGCATCAATCAGAAGGAGTTATCAACAGTTGTGAACGGAGAAGAGTTTAACCCTGCTCCAAAAGATAAAATGGAGCTTACTATGCCTAAACTTAATGTAGGAGCAAGTAAAATGTTTGAAATCAACAGCAGCGTTTATGTTTTACCTGAAGCCGGAATCAATGTGGATTTCGCTAAAACAGCAGCTTTAATTTCCACAGATTTTGCCAGTATAACACCATATGCAGGAGCGGAATTGGGATATCAGAAAATGATTTTTGTACGCTTGGGAGTGAATCGTTTTCAGTCTATCACGGATATTGAAGATCTGAAAAGAAAGGTTTCTTTTCAGCCGAGTGCAGGTTTGGGAATCAGATACCGCGGACTTACTCTTGACTATGCTATTACTAATTCAGGAATTGGAGGATCGAATTTTTATTCCAACTTTTTTTCTCTTAAATTAGATATGGGAACATTTAGAAATGATTAAAAAATAAAATATGAAAAAGGGATTATTTGCTATATTGACAGTTTGTTCGATACTTGCTTTCGGACAAAAAGTATCTGATTATAAGTATATTTCTATACCTGAAAAATTCAGCACTTTTAAAGAAAGTTTCGATTTGGATATTGCTTTGGCGAAAGCTTTAAAAGGTAAAAAATATGTTGTTCTTCAGGGAAGCCGGGAGCAATGGCCTGCTGAAGCAAAAGAAAATCCTTGTAATATTGTAAATGCCGATGTCATTGATGATAGCGGGTTCTTAAGAAATAAAGTGATCGTTCAGTTTAAAGACTGTCATGATAAGGTATTACTGACCGGTAAAGGAGCATCAAATATTAAAGATTATAAAGAGGGATTTCAGGATGCATTAAAACAAACTTTTGTTTCTATTCCTGTTTCTTATCCAACGATAATAGCTGCTCCGGCTGAAACGAAGACCAATGAGCAGGTGCAGGTTGCTTCAATTCAGGATAACACTAATACAGCTTCATCAACAGGAAGTTCTGTAAACAAATATAGTAACGGAGCAGTAACCCTACAGAAAATTCAGATTGATAACAGTCAGTTTATACTTGTGAAATCGGATAGCTCTGTTCCTTATGCGACTTTTAAGGAAACAACAAAAAAAGAGGTGTTCAGAGTGAAGCTTGCAAATGGAGATAATACTATCGGTTATTATGAAAATGGAAACATTGTAATAGAAACTCCTACCGGAAATGGTAGTTATTCTAAAGATGTTTATGCAGGTAAATAAGAAAATGTAAAAACTTCAGAGGTTTTTAGGAAACTACATAAAATAAGTAACCCCTTACCAAAGTAAAAATAGGTAAGGGGTTATTTATTAAACCATAAAAAAACTAAGAATTAAGGCATCAGAACCGTATCTATTACATGGATAACGCCATTAGACTGATTAACATCTGCTATGGTAATTTTTGCACTGTTCCCTTTAGCATCTTTTACATAAAGGTCTTTGCCTTTTGTCCAGAAAGTAACATCTTCTCCTTCCACCGTTTTCATCATACTTTTTCCATTTCCTGCTTTTACAGCGGCCCAGATTTCCTTAGCATTAAACTTTCCGGCAAGTACATGATATGTCAGAATTTTAGTAAGCATTTCTTTATTCTCAGGCTTAACCAGGTTTTCAACTGTTCCTTTTGGAAGTTTAGCAAATGCCGCATCTGTAGGCGCCAGTACAGTAAATGGACCAGCTCCTTGTAGGGTTTCCACTAATCCGGCAGCTTTTACTGCTGCTACCAGTGTTTTGTGATCCTTGGAATTAACAGCGTTTTCAATGATATTTTTGGATGGATACATAGCGGCTCCACCTACCATTACTGTTTTTTCTTTCATCGTTTGTGCAGTTACCGTTCCGCTAAATGCGAATGATAATACAACCATTCCGAATACTGCGATTTTTGATCTTGTGTTCATTTCTTTGATTTTTTTAATTAAATAGTATTTGATTTCTTGTTATGATCATTTACGACATTCATCTTGTTTTAGATTTAAAGATTTTTATTTTTTTAGTCGGAAATAAAAATCCAAACAAACAGAACTAATGAAAAAATATGGATCTGTAGGAATTGATTTTAATATACCTTTCATATTCTTGTAATTTGTTAATTTCATATACGATGTAAAAGAACTTTTAGATTTTTGTTATTATATGTTTTATTTTATTACATTTGAATCGAAAAAATATTCGCTATTAAAACAAACTATTCGGAGGAAGAACTTATCGTTTTATTGAAGGATAAAAACGAAGCTGGTTTTCATTACTTGTATGACCATTATTCCGGTGCACTATATGGTGTAGTACTTCGAATCGTACAATCAAAAGAATATACTGAAGAAATTATTCAGGATGTCTTTGTCAAAATCTGGAATTCTATCCAACAGTATGACACCAGTAAAGGAAGATTCTATACGTGGATGATCAATATTGCAAGAAATACAGCGATCGATTATCTAAAATCTAAAAGTTTTCAAAACGAATTAAAAAACCAACCAATTCCGGATTTCGTATATAACAGTGCTGAACTTTCTACCACAAACAATACCTCTGATTTTATTGGCTTTAATAATGTGCTTGAAAGTTTGGAAACTGATAAACAGGAACTTATTGATCTGGCTTATTATCAGGGATACACACAGAATGAAATATCTGATAAATTGAAAATACCCCTGGGTACGGTAAAAACGAAGATGCGGAATGCATTAATAAAATTAAAGGATTTGTTAAAAGATTATCAATAAATTGAACACTAAGGAATACATAGCATCCGGAATTATAGAATCTTATATTCTAGGACTTGCTTCTCCCGAGGAGGCAGGTATTTTGGAGTGTGTGATGAAAAATAATGCTGAAGTAAAAGCTGCTTTTGATGAAGCACAAAAAGTATTAGAGGATCTGGCAACTGCTCAGGCTGTTGCCCCACCTAATGAGTTAAAATCTAAGGTTTGGGAAAAGATTCAAAAAGAGCAAACTTTTGAAAAAATCATACCTGCAACGCAACCAACGCAGTCTGTCAGAGATTTAACAAATGGATCGAAAGAGATTGCAAATACAAAAAATAATATCTGGAAAACTTATGCAATCGCAGCTTCGCTCTTATTTTTAGTAAGCCTTACCGGAAATTTGTTTTGGATGAATAATGAGTCTGAAAACAAAAAAGAGATCGCAAAATTGGAAACTGAAAAACAATCTAAAGATGCGGCTCTGCAAAAGATGAATGAAAAATGGACGATGATATCCAGCCCTGATATGCAAATGGTTATGCTTAAAGGAGTGGAAAAACATGCAGATTCCAAGGCAATGGTATTTTGGGACAAAAAGACCAAAGAGGTCTATCTGAACGCAGAGGCTTTGCCTAAAGCTCCGGAAGGAATGCAATATCAATTATGGGCCATTGCAGACGGTAAACCCATAAGTGCAGGAATGTATACGGAAGAAAAAGATAGTAAAATTGCTCTTTCTAACATACCGAAAGCGCAGGCATTTGCTATCACCCTTGAAAAAGCGGGTGGAAGTGATGTGCCAACTATGGAAAATATGTACGTAATGGGAGGTGTATAAATACCTTCTGATCAAAAATAAAAGCGCTCTTTTGTAATGTAACAAAAGAGCGCTTTTATTTTTAAATTTTGTTAGTCGTTAAAATACTCCCAAATAACCTTGGCTTTACTTTTACCCAATATTTCCTCTAATGTTTCCAGGTTGGATTCTTTGATCCTTTTTACTGATTTTAATCTGGATAATAATAGTTCAATTGTTTTTTCTCCTACACCGGGAATTTCTTCCAGTTCAGATTTTATGGTAGAGTTTTTCCTTCTGGTCCTATGATGCTTTACACCAAAACGGTGAGCTTCATCACGAACCCTTTGGAGGATTTTAAGAGTTTCGGATTTTTTATCCAGATATAATGGGATAGGATCTTCGGGAAAGAAGATTTCTTCCAGTCTTTTAGCGATTCCAATAATAGTAATCTTTCCGTAAAGACCTAAAAGCTTTAAACTTTTTACGGCTGATGATAGCTGGCCTTTTCCACCGTCGATCAGAATAAGTTGGGGAAGGCTCTCTCCTTCGTCTACCATTCTTTTGTAACGACGATAGATCACTTCTTCCATAGTGGCAAAATCATTTGGACCCTCTACGGTCTTCGGATGGAAAATCCGGTAATCTGCCTTACTGGGTTTACCATCTTTAAAAACAACACACGCTGAAACAGGATTGGTACCTTGGATATTCGAATTATCAAAACCCTCTATATGTCTTGGCTCTACAGGCATTCGCAGTAGCTTTTGCATCTCAGCCATTATACGGTTGGAATGTCTTTCAGGATCTACAATCTGAACCTGTTTTAGTTTTTCCAAACGGTATTCTTTAGCATTTTTCTCGGAAAGTTCAACGATCCTTTTTTTATCACCAACTTTAGGAACAATAAGTTTTACATTAGGGATTTCAACGGATAAATGAAAGGGAAGCAAAACTTCTTTAGAGTCGGAACCAAACTTCTGACGAATTTCAATAAGAGCTTCTTCCAGAATATCCTCATCTGTTTCTTCAAGGATCTTTTTGATTTCTGTTGTAAAACTCTGGATTATATTTCCATTTCTGATCTTAAAGAAATTGACATAGGCAGCCGTTTCGTCGCTGGTCATTCCGAAAACATCCACATCGTCAATATTGGGATTGACAACGGTGTTTTTTGCCTGATAATCTTCCAAAATATCCAGCCTTTCCTTGATGATCTGTGCATCTTCAAACTGCAGATTAGCAGCATGCTTCATCATCTGGTTAATAAGGTAATCTTTAGCTTTTCGGAAATCTCCTTTTATAATACCGCGGATGGAGTCAATCTTTTCATCATATTCTTCTTTGCTTTCCAACCCTTCACAAGGGCCTTCACAGTTCTTGATGTGATATTCGAGGCAGACCTTATATTTGCCATCTTCAATTTTACTGGGAGCAAGATTCAGATTACAAGTCCTGAGCTTATAAATATGTTTTATGGTATCCAGTAGTATTTTTGCAGGACGAACTTTGGCGTAAGGGCCGTAATATTCCGAACCATCCTTAATGATGTTCCTCGTGAGGAAAATTCTGGGAAATGCTTCATTTTTAATGCAAATCCAAGGATATGTTTTATCATCCTTGAGCATTACATTGTAAAAAGGTTTATGCTCCTTGATCAGGTTGTTTTCTAATAGAAGCGCATCATACTCGCTATTCACAATAGTGGTCTCCAATCGCTGGATTTTTCCGACCATTATTTTTATCCTGTATCCCGATAAATTTTTATTGAAATAGGAAAGAACCCTTTTCTTTAGGTTTTTAGCCTTGCCTACATACAATAACTGTTCATTTTTATCGTAATAACGATAAACGCCAGGCTCAGAAGGTAAAGTTTTGAGTTGTAATTCTAAAGAAGGATTCATATAACAAAATTACGGAATCCATCCGGGATTTAAAAGAACAAAAAAGCTGTAGAATTTTCTACAGCTTTTGAAGTATTATGTAAGATATTTTATCCATTGCTCATTTCAGTATACTCATTGACCAAAAAGCTGAAATAATCCCATTCAGCAGATTTCTTAGGATATTTTTTCATGAATTCTGCATTGTCACCAAAAAGAAAATCATAATTGTCTTCAAAGTCATCCTTATGCAGCCAAAGTACTTTATCTCCCTTTTTAATATAATAGGATTTGATTACACCACCTCCGAGCTGAGGAGAACCTCCAATTGAAAAACCTCCAGTTTCTTTGGCTCTGGGATCATAGTACACGGAGATGATTTCACTAAAATCAGGATTGATCAATTGCATCAGAAACTCTTTATCCTCTTTTTTATTTTTCAGTGATACTGTTTGATTGACAAAGTGAATTCGTTCGCCGGTTGTGTTTTTAGTTAATTTTTTAGTTCCGAAATTCCGGATATTTCCCATGTATTTAGCAACTTTTGCTATTTTTTCGACGTTGCTAGGATAGACATACATTTCGCTGATCTGCTCAGCATTGAAGATTTCGTTCTTTTTTGAAATACTGTCTTTAATAGAAACTTCGTAGATCTGTCCTTTTTTGGTTTCTATTTTACTGCAAAAACCTTTATGAGAGCTTCCATCTTTTAAAATAATAGTAGAGGTTTTTCTGGGTGATGGTGTATTAAAACCTTCGTTGAAAAGGTAAGTTTCCATCTTTTTAATTTGTTCTTTGGAGTATTTCACTTTGTCCTGTGCAAAGGAAGCTGTGCCCATAAGGCATAATGCAAATAGTAGAGTTTTAGATTTCATTGGTTATTTTTTAACGGACGTAAAAATAACAAATTAAATTACTTTCTGCCGAAAAAATTAACGCTGTGAAATTTAGCTTTTACAATAGTCGCTAAATGTGTAATTTTAAAGAAATTTTTTAGAAATGATATACGGTGTAGATATTTTCACTTTCCATGATGTATTGGAAATCTGTAAAAAACCCAATAAAGCAAAACTTAATAAAGCAGCAAAAGAACAAATTTTAAAATCCCAGAAAAATGTTCAAAAAATTGTTGAATCTGATCGATGTGTTTATGGGATTAATACGGGATTCGGTCCTCTTTGTGATACGAAAATTTCAGCTGATGAAACAGCTCAGTTACAATATAATTTAATCATTTCCCACGCAGTTGGAGTTGGAAAACCTATTGATAAAGAATTTTCAAAGATTATGATGATTGCAAAAGTTCATGCATTATCAAAAGGATTTTCCGGTGTTTCTTTAGAGGTGATTGAAAGATTGATCCTGATGTTGGAAAAAGATATCATTCCTGTTGTCCCTGAACAAGGTTCGGTGGGGGCATCCGGAGATCTTGCTCCTTTAGCTCATCTTGTTTTACCATTGTTGGGTCTTGGACAAGTTTGGGAAGGTGATGCCATCTATGAAACTTCTGAAATTTTAGAAAAACATAATCTGGATCCTTTAGCTTTAGGACCTAAAGAAGGGTTGGGGCTTATTAACGGTACCCAATTTATCCTGGCTCACGCGATCAAAGGATTGGAGAAGTTTGAATACTTATTGGACCTTGCAGATATGACTGCTGCTATGAGTCTTGAAGCTTACAGGGGCTCTGAAAGCCCCTTTAAAAAAGAACTTCACGAGATCAGACCTTTTGAAGGAAGTAAAAAAGTAGCAGCAAGAATGCTGAAATTCCTTAAGAACTCTGAAAATATGAAGGCACATGAGGATTGTGAAAGAGTACAGGATCCTTATTCTATGCGATGTGTTCCTCAGGTACACGGGGCAAGCAGAAACGCTTTTGAACACCTGAAAATGATGGCAGAAACCGAATTGAATTCTGTAACGGATAATCCGATTGTATTGAGCGCTGAGGAATCCATTTCAGGAGGAAACTTCCATGGCCAACTTATGGCTTTACCATTGGATTATGCAACTTTAGCTGCAGCTGAATTAGGAAATATTTCTGACAGAAGAAGTTATTTACTTCTGGAAGGGAAATATGGCCTTCCAAGATTATTGACAGAAAGCTCAGGACTGAATTCAGGATTTATGATTCCTCAATACACTTCTGCTGCTTTGGTTACAGAAAATAAAACACTTTGCTTTCCTGCATCAGCAGATTCTATTCCAACAAGCTTAGGACAGGAAGACCATGTTTCTATGGGAAGTATTTCCGGGAGAAAATTCAATCAGGTTCTTGGTAATCTGGTTAATATCCTATCTGTTGAATTGATGTTTGCAGCTCAGGGGCTAGAATTCAGAAGACCGGCTAAATGCTCAAAAATTATTGAAGAGAATTTCAGTATTCTTCGTTCCAAAGTAGCAAAACTGGAAGATGACAGATTAATCGGTAAAGATATGTTGGCTATTGCAGAATTAATCAATGATAGAAAGTTCATTGTGAATTAGTAGTGTGAGGATGAAGAGAATAATTGCCGTAAGTATTTTGTTTTTAGGAGTAAATACCTTTGCTCAAATAAAAGAAGCGAAAATTAAAGAACTCGTTGCTCTTACGGGAGGTGATAAACTGGCTTCCCAAGCAGTAAGTGAAAATATAGGAAAATATCAACAGGCATATCCGGGGGTACCCCGAAAATTTTGGGAAGAGTTTTCAAAGGAAATGAGTCCCGAAAAGTTTGCAGAAATTTATGTGCCGATTTACAATAAGTATTACACCGAAACGGAAATTGATGAGCTGATAAAATTCTACAATACGCCACTAGGAAAAAAAGTACTGGAGGTTATGCCATTGATTCTAAAGGAAAGTATGGAAGCCGGAAGAAAAATGGGAGAAGAAACATCCGCTGAACTCATGAAGAAAATAGATGCAGAATAAGGATATCTAAAATCTATTCTGGCATCTTCAGGATATTAAAAAAGGCTTTCTGAATGGAAGCCTTTTTTATTTTTTCAATTCGTTATCTCTTATATTTGCTGAAAAAACAATGATTATAAAAAGAGTAGATTCCTCTAATATCGATTTCCAGAATCTTGTGAAGTTCCTGGATGAAGATCTTGCTATCCGCGACGGTAAGGATCATGCTTTCTACCATCAATTCAATGGAATTGATCTCCTTAAAAACTGTATTGTAGTGTATGTAGACAATATTGCAGTTTCTTGTGGTGCCTTTAAGATCTTTTCTGAAGATACGGTTGAAATCAAAAGAATGTATACGAGCCCGATGCAAAGAGGAAAGGGACTAGCCGGAAAAGCATTAACTGAATTAGAAAGCTGGGCTAAAGAGTCCGGTTTTAGCAGATGTGTTTTAGAAACCGGAATTATGCAGCCCGAAGCGATTGCTTTATATGAAAAAATGGGTTATAAAAGAATATCAAACTACGGACAATACATTGGGATTGAAAATAGTGTCTGTTATGAAAAAGAGATATAGAAAACAAGGGTATGTAAATCCTGTTTTTACTTTATTACAGGATGATTTGAGAAAATTAATATTCGGGAAATAGTAAATTAATATTCAGGGAATTACAATTCACGATAAAGTGTTATATTGGTGATACCAATCAAAAGTATAACATATGAGAAAAAATGTATTTTACCTTTTAGTCTTATTTTTCTTTATCGTATCATGTAACAGAGAAAGTATCCAAAATGAAACTTCAGGTCTTGAAGCTTATCAGAAAGATCCTCTGACAGCAAAACAAATTAACGCGGAAATTAATCAATCCATTAAAAGCAAAGGTTCCTTCAATTGGAGCCAGACTTCAGATCACTTTCTCTGGAGTGCTGTCTTTCGTGGAAACAGGATGGTATCCATTGGATTTGGTTCTTCCAAAGATGACTTTGATAGAAGTAAATCTCCTAACAGTAATGAAATAGAGAAAGAGCTTTTATCTGTCATCAAAAAGCATGAAGGAAAAGATGAAAGAGGATTTCTTCTTCTTTCTGATCAGTATCTTAATCAGATGGATGTTGTAATTGAGAAGCAGGAAACACTTACTGAACTCAGAAAGATGAAAACTATCAGATATCTGGAGCCTGCAGATTATCATTATTTTGAATATGAAGCAGCATATAATACAAATGCAAAATCTTCAGGGAGCGGTTCTTCAGGATGTGGCTTTTCTTCAACAACACTCAACACAGCTGATTATACAAGTACAACCCCAAGTGCAAAAATTCCATGGGCTTTTACAAAACACAGTATTCCGAATGCCTGGAATTACAGTACCGGCGCGGGTATAACTATTGGTTTGATTGATACCGGAGTTTCCCCTGAGCAAACCTTGTTGGGAAATAGTTTTAATAACGGAGCATCTTCAGGAAGAACCATCAGTAAATTCGGAGTTTATAACTCAGATGGTTCAGCAGATCAGTGTGGTCACGGAACAAAAATGGCTTCTGTAATGACTGCGCCAAGAAATAATGCCGGATTACCTGTAGGGGTAGCTTATAATGCCAATCTTATCGCATACAGGGCAGCAGAAAATGTTGTGTTGGAAACCTCAAGTGAACAAACTGCTGTTAAAACTGCTTTTACTGAGTTGGGTAATAACAATAACGTAAAGATTATCTCAATGTCGATGGGACATATATTTTCTGTGGGAAAAATTGAGGATGGTGTAAAATATGCCTACTCTAAGGGAAAACTTATTTTCTGTGCAGGGGGGACGTCAACAAGCTTTACCAATTTTGTGGGGGTGATATTCCCTGCCTGGATGCCGGAGACCCAAGCAATAACAGGAGTAAAGGAAAATACTTCCAATAAAAAATGTGATGTTTGCCACTCCGGAAGTCCAATTGATTTTACATTTCAGATGGAAAGATCTTCAGGAAGTAATGTTCCGGTATTGAGCTATTATAACGGACAGTCTGACTATGTAGGAGGATCTTCTGTTGCAACTGCGGCAACTGCCGGTATTGCAGCTTTAGTCTGGTCAAAAAATCCATCATGGACGAGAGAACAGGTACTTACAAAAATGAGACAGTCTGCTACATACTATCCAAATCCGGATTCCAGTTATGGTTATGGGAATATCAATGTTCTCAACGCGGTTCAATAACTCATACAGGATAATAAAAAAAAGGAAATATCTTCGGATATTTCCTTTTTTTTATTTTTGAAAGTTACACTTAAAACCAGACTGTTTTAAAGGTAAAAATACTATAATTTATCCCACTCTTACACTTGTCATACTCAGTGACCCACCTATCAGCTCGTCATTGAATAGGCGAAGTTCTTCAGAAGAATCTTTTAATCCTAAAGTATAGATCAGAGGTAAATAATGATCTGGTGTTGGGACAGCATATTGTAAAAAAGTACCTTGTTTCTGATAGTCAATTATGTTTTGAAAATTACCATCTAGGAGCCAGTTGTTGGTTTTTTCCCTGGCTTCAATTGCCCAGTCCCAGCCCGCACCCACCGTATTGATGTTTTGCCAGTCGATCAATCTCAGATTGTGAACTATATTTCCGCTTCCGATAATTAGGATGCCTTTTTCCCGCAGTTTATTCAACCGTTTTGCGAGATCAAAATGATATTGCGGAGGTTGAGTGTAGTCGATACTCAATTGAATAACCGGGATGTTTGCATCAGGGTACATATGCTTAATTACAGACCATGCACCGTGATCTAATCCCCAATTGTGATCTTCTAATACCACCGAAGGAGCTAAAAGTTCAATAGTTTCTTTTGCCAATTCAGGACTTCCGGGAGCTGGATATTCCACATCAAACAGTGCTTTCGGAAAACCTCCAAAATCATGAATGGTTCTTGGCATATCCATAGCCGTTACGTATGTACCTTGAGTATACCAGTGAGCAGAAATACATAGAATAGCATTGGGAGCTGGAATTTCACTAGCTGATTTTCTGAACCCCTGAACAAACTGATTTTCTTCAATTGCATTCATGGGAGAACCATGACCCAGAAATAATACGGGCATTCTCTCTGTGTTATTGAAATGGTCACTGATGTTTTGTAAATCGTTGAGGTTCATAATGGGGTTTTTAAAAAAGAAAAAGGTTCAAGGTTTTTAGAAATCCCTGAACCTGATTATAAGTATTATGATACAATTATGCTTGCTTTACAAACTGTAGTTCACCAGCTACTTTTACCTCATCGCTCACCATTACACCTCCTGCTTCAAGAGCTGCATTCCAGTTTAAACCGAAGTCTTTTCTGTTGATTTTTCCTTCAAAAGAAAAACCAGCTTTTGTATTACCCCATGGGTCTTTATTGATACCCCCGAAATCTACATCCAAAGTTACAGGCTTTGTGATTCCATTGATCGTAAGATTTCCGGTTATATCTCCATTCAATGCCTGAGACTCAAACGTAATGGTTGGGTTTTGCTCAGCATTGAAAAATTCTTCAGACTTTAAATGGTTATCTCTGTCTACATTGTGTGTTGAAACAGAATTGGTTTGAATCGTTGCACTGGTTTTAGCATTAGAAAACGTATCATCATCAGCTTCGATTTCTGCATTGAAATTAGTGAAGCTTCCTTTAATACTGGAAATCATCATGTGTTTTACTTTGAAAGTAATTTCACTGTGTGCCGGGTCTAAATTCCATTTTGTTGCCATTGTGTTGTATTTTTTATTTGTTATTTATATTGCAAATGTACATGAAGGCTTAAGTAGAAACCATTGATATAGGATAAGAAATGAAGTTTCTTTTGGAGCTGTTTCCCGCTATCCATTTTTACTCCTCGCTCCAATTCTGTTCCATACCCTTGCTGCGGGGTAATCATTACTATCGGGGCTATTGTTATCTATCAAGATATTTTTCACAAAAAATAAATCCGATATCATGCTTGTGAATTGAACTTATAGAACTTTTTTTCTATTCTTATTCATAATCGTATTACTCCTTCATTAATTTCCATATTAAGGTAAGAAATTATTCACTTAACATGATTATATCATTTTATGAATGTTTTTAATTTAACATTTCTTAACGGCTGACTTTTATTTCTTATTTTTGATGGATTCAATTTTATATAATGAAATTACATAAGTTTACTTTACTGATGGTGGTTTTGGGCGGTTCTTTATATGCTCAGACCCAAAAATTTACAATGGCGGAGGCTGTAAATGGGCTAAGAACAAATCTGGCAGTTAAAAATATTTCTCAATTTTCATGGTCTGAAGATGGCAAATCATATATTCAGGCCGTAAAAGGTGGGTATTTAATTACGGATTTAAAAAACAATAAGCAGGATACCCTTATTTCATTGAATCAGCTAAACAAACAATTCTCTTCAAATAAGCTGAACGCGGTTCCACAGATTAAGTTTATCAATAATACCAATGCATATTTTAATGCCAATGACCAAATGTTCTGGGTGGAAAAATCCGGAAACGACTGGAAGGTAAAAAAGACTTCGGCACTGAATGAAAATGCTGCCAATGTAAAGGTTTTTGGGGATAATCAGACCGTGGCTTACACCGTAAAGAATAATCTTTATATTAACAGAAACGGAAAATCTGTTGCCGTAACCAATGATGCTGATGAAAATATCATTAACGGTCAGGCCGTTCACAGAAATGAATTTGGTATTGATACAGGAATTTTTCCAGCTCCTAATTCAGAATCTGTAGCTTTTTACAGAATGGATCAGACCATGGTTGCAGATTATCCCGTTATCGATTGGTCTGTAACTCCTGCGGTGAATCATAATATAAAATATCCTATGGCTGGGAATACCTCTCATCAGGTAAGTCTTGGTGTTTATAATATCAAAAATCAGTCTACAACTTTTTTAAAAATTGACGGAGAAAAAGATCAGTACTTAACAGCGGTTACCTGGAGCCCGGATTCTAAATATATTTTTGTGGCTGTTCTGAACCGGGGACAGAATCATATGAAAATGAATCAGTATGATGCCGAAAGCGGAAATCTTGTAAAAACATTATTTGAAGAAACAAATGATAAATATGTGGAACCTCAGCATCCGCTTGTGTTTTTTCCTAAATCCAACACTGATTTTATCTGGCAAAGTCAACGAACAGGATACAATCATTTATTTCATTTCAACTTGGAAAAAGGGTTGATTGCCCAGATTACAAAAGGAGATTGGTTGGTTACGGATATATTGGGCTTTAATGAAAAGAAAAAGGAAATATTTTTTGTTTCAACAAAAGAAACCCCTCTTGAAAGACATTTGTATAAGATCAACTGGACAAACTTTAAAATGCAGAGACTGGATGATGCGGAAGGAATGCATACAGGAATCCTGAGCAGTGATGGAAACTATGTATTTGATGTCTATACCAATGCCAATACACCCAGAGTAGGGAATATTATTAATACAGCCACTTTAAAATACAATAATGTTTTCACCTCTGAAAATACATTAAAGAACTATCAGCGCCCTGAAATCAAAAATGTGAATTTGAAAGCGGATGACGGAACTCCTTTATACGGAAAGATTATTCTTCCGACGAACTTTGATCCTAATAAAAAATATCCGGTGATTGTTTATTTATATAATGGTCCTCACCTACAGCTGATTACCAATTCTTTCCCGGCTTCAGGAAATCTTTGGTATGAATATATGGCACAAAACGGATATATTATTTTTACTATGGATGGAAGGGGATCTTCAAACCGGGGATTAAAATTTGAGCAGGCCGTGTTCAGAAATCTGGGGACTACTGAAATGAATGATCAGATGAAAGGAGTTAATTATCTGAAGTCGCTACCTTATGTAGATGCGGAAAGAATGGGGATACATGGATGGAGCTTTGGTGGATTTATGACTACAAGCTTTATGCTTCGTCAGCCTGACGTATTTAAAGTAGGAGTTGCAGGTGGGCCTGTTATCGATTGGAAGATGTATGAAATTATGTATGGTGAAAGATATATGGATACTCCGCAGGAAAATCCGGATGGATATGCAAAAGCAAACCTCTTGGACAAAGTCCAGAATCTGAAAGGTAAACTTCTTATGATCCATGGAGCACAAGATGATGTGGTAGTTTGGCAGCATTCTATTAAATTTATTAAATCTGCGGTAGATAACGGGGTTCAGCTTGATTACTTTGTATATCCTGGTCATCCTCATAATGTAATAGGAAAAGACAGGGTACATTTGATGCAAAAGATTACCGATTATTTTGATCAGAACCTGAAAAAATAATCAAATTAACATACTAAAAACCACTTATTACAGTAGAATGAACTTTGAAAAAGGTAAGAGGATTCATTTTCATACTTTCGATTCACTAAGGTTTCTATCTTTTTTGCTGGTCTTTATACAGCATGCTCCTGTTCCGGAGGGTAGTATTTTACGGTATTTTTCGAGAGGAGAAGTAGGAGTTTCTTTTTTCTTTGTATTAAGTGGTTTTCTGATTACGTACATTTTGATACTTGAAAAATTAAATAATCAGACAATTCCGCTTAAAAAATTTTTTAAAAGAAGAATCTTAAGGATATGGCCATTATATTATGCAATGGTCATATTTGCTTTTTGTACACCATATATCATTAATTTTTTTCACCTGCCTTTTTCAAATAAGGGATATGAACCCAATTGGCTCCTTACGATTACATTTCTTGAAAATTACAAAATGATGTCTACGGGGATGCTTGCCAATGTTTCTCCGTTGCCGGTGATCTGGTCTCTTTGTGTAGAAGAGCATTTTTATATCATTTGGGGATGCATTATGTATTTTATTTCTTTAAAAAATATTCCGAAGCTTATTGTAGTTTGCATCTTCATTTCTTTTGTATCAAGGATTATTTATCACATATTAGGTATCAGTTCACTGGATATATTTACCAACATCAGTTATTTTGCTTTTGGTGCTATTCCTGCCTATCTGTTTGTTTTTAAAAAGCATATCATTAGAAAATTGAGCATGATTCCTTCAATATATAAATATCTTTATTTTTTTATAGTTATTCTTGCCATAGCACTGCTTCCCGATATTATTTTCTTTAAACATATTCAGATAGGAATTATCATTTTTGGGATATTATTCTCTGTACTCATTTTATTTACATTAGGAGACCGGAATGTATTTAAAATCTCCGACCGTTCTATTTTTGGAAGACTTGGAAAGTATACTTATGGTCTTTATCTTATACATACAATTTGCCTGGTCTTATTCGATAGAATCGGGAAAAGATATGATCTAAGTAATTATACAGTAATAATATCGGCACTTCTTTTCACCATATTTCTGGCCTATCTCTCTTATCATCTTTTTGAAAAGCAGTTTCTGAAACTTAAAAAATCAGTTTAATTTATTTTCTCTGCTTTTCGATCTTACCATTGATCAATGTTTTTGATTTTTGATTCCTGTAATTTTGATGTAAATAAAAAAATACAATATGGAATTAGGAATTGGAATGTTTGGCGACTTAGCTTTTGACCAGACAACAGGAAAATATAAAGATGCAGGAGTAAAGATCAGAGAAATTCTTGAGCAGGTAAAACTAATGGATGAGGTAGGAATTGATGTTTTTGCCATGGGAGAGCATCACCGCCCGGATTATGCAGTATCATCTCCGGAAATGGTTCTGGCAGCAGCGGCAAGTATTACAAAAAATATTAAATTGGCTAGTGGTGTTACTGTTTTAAGTTCATCAGAACCTGTAAAAGTGTATGAAGATTTTTCAACATTGGATCTGATCTCTGACGGTAGGGCTGAAATATTTGTCGGAAGAGGAAGTTTTATAGAATCTTTTCCTCTTTATGGATATTCTCTTAATGACTATGATCAACTTTTCGATGAGAAATTGGAATTGTTATTAAAAATTAATTCTGAAGAGAATGTTACGTGGTCTGGAGAACTTCGTGCACCTATGCACAATCAGACTGTATATCCAAGGGCAAAGAATGGAGGAAAGCTTCCTATATGGAGAGCCGTGGGAGGAACTCCGCAATCGGTTCTAAGCGCAGCAAAATTAGGAATGCCATTAATTTTGGCTATTATTGGAGGAATGCCGATACAGTTTAAAAATCTCGTGGAATTTTACAAACAGGAATATCAAAAAGCAGGACATGATGTTTCCCAGATGCAGATTGCTATTCACTCTCATACTTTTGTGAGCGATGACCAAAAGGTTATTGATGGCTATTTTCATACTTACAAATCACAGATGGACAGAATAGGGGCATCGAGAGGATGGGCTCCCTATACCAAAGCACAATATGATGGTGGGAGAAGCAAAGAAGGAGCTTTATTTATTGGAAGCTCGGATGAGGTATATGATAAGATTGCTTATATGAAGGAGATTTTTGGTATCACCAGATTTGTGGGACATATGGATGTTGGGGATCCGGAGCATAACGTGATGATGAAATCAATAAAATTGTTTGGTAAGGAAGTGCTTCCGAAGGTCAAGCTATTATAAAAAGAAACTCCATTGAATTTTCAATGGAGTTTTTATTTTTTAGTCTAGGAATTTACAGAATTTGTTTTATAGTCATTCATAATTTCTGCCAGCTTTCCGGCAGACATTCCGTAAGTATCCGGAAAAGCTCCTGTCCTCGATTTTAGTTTGGAAATATCTATGTACTCAGAATCAAAATCAATCATTACCATATTGTTAATAAATATTCTTTTAGTAGAAAAGCCATTAATAACATGCCAGGGGATGAAAGTCGACCTGAATAATGATCTCATCTCAAATCCCTTTCGGTCAACCCTTAAATAAGAAGAATTAGGAATAAGCATGATGACATTCACAATTACACAAAGCCCGAAAAAGATAATATTAGCAAGCCCAATCCAAAGATTGGTGGTAACAATATAAAAGCCCATAATTACAAACAGTAAACTAATGATCAAAAGTATACTTTGCTTAAGCTTGCTGGGATAAAAAGTCACGGGAAGTTTCTCCATAATATTTCAAAAGTCAAATGTACTGCAAAAGGACTCAATAAACCTATATTTTAAAGCATTTCTATCAAACTTCCACGTTCCTCGTCTTTAACAATACTAAGTGATACCGGAATTTTTTCTTTAAGCTCTTCAACATGCGATATAATTCCAACAATCCTGTTTTCCTTTTGCAGTCCCATCAGTGTTTCAAAAACAATATTTACAGATTCCAGATCCTGGGTTCCAAAACCTTCATCTATAAAAAAGAAATTTTTATCAGCTTTTGTAGTAGCCTGTACACTTTCCGCCAATGCCAGTGCCAGGCTCAGAGATACCTGAAAAGCCTGTCCGCCGGATAAAGTTTTTACACTTCTCGATTTACCCTCGTTTAAATAATCAATAATTTCAAAATCATTGTTGTCATTAAGCTGCAAGCTTAGTTGATTTCTGGTCATTCTGTGGAACCTTACATTGGCATGATCACAAAGCTGTCTAAGATAGATGGAGGAAACATATTGAACAAATCCGGCTCCTTTAAACAGATTGGTCATTATTTTTAGATTATCGGACCGCTTTTGGAGTTCACTCAGGTTTTTAAGTAATGTCTCCTTTTTCTTATATTCTTTTTCCAGTCTTTCAATTTCGGAAGTTACTTTTACAACAGAATCATTAGCTTCCTTTAATTGCAGTTCAATGTCTTTAAATTGTTTCTCGGCAGCTTCAAATACCTCCTGATCATAAGAAAAATCCTTCAGCTTGATCTCCAGCTCTTGTATACCGTTTTTTAATGTTTCAAACTGAATACGGAATTGTTGGATTTGAGTCCTTGTTTTATGAACATCAATTTCGATCATCAAAATATTTTGGACGTCAGTAAGCAAACCAAAGCCTTGTTGCTGTAAAGCAACTTGTAATGCCTCTTCATTTAAGGATGTTTCTTTTGTTAATTCAGAAATTCGGATTTTTAATTGGCTCGCAATCGCTTTTTCTTCCGCGAGTCTGGGGACGATTTCTTTTTCCCGGTTGATTAAGGCTTGATATTCTTTTTCAACTGTCAGATTGGATTCAATTAATTTTTGGTGAAGCTTCATAACTTCTAAATGAGATTTATCCCGATAATCATTCCAGTCCAGACTCTTCAGATTGGATTGGTTCGTTCTGATCTGCTCCTCCTTCTTAGCCTCTTCTAGTTTGAATTCATCTAAAGCTTTTTTATATTTTTCAAGGATTTCCTGCTCTTTTTCAAAGGTTGTCCTTTCGTGTAAGATCTTCTGGTTAATTTCTTCAATTTGCTTTTCTATGGCAAAGGATTGTTGCCGTTTAAATTCGAAATCAGTTTCACGATCAGCACTAAATTCGTTCCATATGAATCTTTGAACATGGAGTTGACTTTCCTTTTGAAGCAGATCGAAAGATTCCTGTTCCGCCTTCAGCTGATCTTCAAAGATCTTTTTTCTATCCAGAATCTTCTCAATTTCTGCTATTTCTTTTTGGATTTTGGAAATAGCATGATCATTTAATTGAATTTCTTCCTGAACTTCATTAAGCTCAGTATCTACATAATGAAATTCGATAATATGAGGATGTTCCAGAGAGCCACAAAGAGGGCAGCTCTCCCCATCATGGAGCTTTGTTGCAAAACGGGATAATTCTTTCTGAATCTTCAGGTGATCCAGTTTTTGCTGCAGATTTTTCCTTTTATTTTCTAAATTTTCTGTTTTGAGTTGGAAATCTTCTCTGAAATTTTCAGTATCAATTTTGTAAACTTTCAGATCATTAAGGATCTTAGAGATCAAATCCTGTTGATCCATCAGTTTTTGGCTTTGTTTCTGTTGCAGCTCTCTCAGGTTTCTGTTCTGGACAAACCAATTTCCGACGCTGACTAATACATTAGCCTCGATCTTTTGAGGCTTCAGCCTATCAGCTTCTTTAGTAAGGGTATTTATTGCTGACTGTCCAAGCTTTTGTTTCTCCTCAACTTCGAGAACTTTTTTAGCACCCTTTTGTGTTCTTTCCCGAAGTGTCTTAATTTCTTCGGAAAATTGTAGCATCCGTAAGATAAGGCCAAGATCATTTTCCTGGATTTTTGATTGATCTAAAGCATCAAATTGAGGTTGAAGAGCAACAAGCTTTTCTTTGATAAGGTTAAAGCTTTTTTCCGTTTCTTCAACAGACTTTGTCCGGATTTCCAACTCCTTTTGTCTCTCAGAAATTTCACCGGAAAGCTTCTTCTTTTCATTCAGTAAAGGATCGAAAATACGAAAGGTTGTATCATAAAGATCTGTTTTCTTTTCCAGCTCATCAATTTTTACTTTCTCAGTTGAAATCTTTTCAAAATCTTCTTTTTTTTGACGTAAGTTTTCGAAGTCTGTTTTTAAAATTTTTAGCTGTTGATATTTTTCAGAAACTTGCAGGTGCTCTTTTTTTACGTCACTGAATTTTTGTTGTTCTGTTTTAAGATTTTCTTTTTGTAAACGTATGTGTTCCTCATCAATTTCCTCAAATCCTTTCAATTCACCCTGAAGCTGATCTAGTTCGGACCTGTTTTTGGCATTTAAATTCGAAACATTGTTTTGCAGGTCAAACCTTTGAAGATTGAAAATCTCTTTCATCATATTGGTTCTGTCTGCAGCACCTAATTCAAGGAACTCTTTAAACTGACCCTGAGGGATAATGATGGTTCTTTTAAAATTGGGATAGCTTAATCCGATAACTTTTTCCGCATCAGAATGATCGAGCGGGATCCATTTTCCATCTTTGTTTTCATAAAAAGTAACTGAAGAGGGTTTTACATCTTCAAATTTTTTTGAATTTCTTTTAAAATCCCTGGTTGCACGAAATAACTTATTTTCATGGTTGACGAAATCGAATGCTATATAAGAACTGTTGGATTTGAGATTCATCATATTGTAAGCTCGCCTATCCCGCATATTCAATCGTTCTGTTTCTCCATACAGAGCAAAAGAAATAGCTTCCAGTATCGATGATTTTCCGGAACCCACCGAACCAAAAATTCCAAACAACCCGGCTTCTGTAAGGTTGGCAAAATTAATGGTCTGACGCTCCTGATAGGAATAGAGTCCTTCTATTGTTAGTTGAATTGGAATCATGACTGGGAATTTAAGATTTCGTTAAACAGGTTCATTAGTTCTTCATTAGCTTCCTGGCCAGCATTTTTAGACCTGAAATAATCTTTGAATAAAGTTTGTATATCCTGATTGAGATTAATTTCGTGCGGTTGGCTTTCACTAAAATCCTGATTTTTTACTTTAGGGATTAAGTGGATGATCCCTTGATGAGATTGGTAAATACGTTTTCTGTCCTCCGCCTTTAAAAAAGTATCGCTTTCCAGGGTTAATTCGATCAGCATATCGGGATTTTCAAGCAACCATGAAACCGTCTTTTCGACAGAATCAAAAACCTTTCTTACCAATGGCTTGCCGGTTTTTAAAGCGATTCTTTCATAAGAAACCTCTTTACCCGGTTCTGCTTCGATGATATTTACATATTTTGTTTGCCCTGCTTCACTAAAACTATAGCATAAAGGTGAAGAAGAATAAACAACAGGTTTTTCTTTTGTTCCGATATTTTGAAAATTGTGTAGATGTCCTAAGGCCGTATATTGAATCTGGTCAGGAATAATATCTGAATAGATGAGGTCCGCGGCACCAATTTTAATGGGTTTCTCACCTTCGGGCTCTTCCAGAAGTTCTGCACCTCTTTTATTCATGTATAAATGAGCGCATAAAATATTAACACCATTCTCATCGCAAAATTCTTCTGCGAGCTTTTTCCAGCTTTCCGCTAAAATTTTATTAAGTTCTTCCTCTTTATTTTCACCAAAATATTCTTTTAACCGGATCTCATTGGCATAGGGAGTATGCATGATCCGAACAGGAAAGCTTATGTCCTTTAGGTGTAATTCAATCAATCCTTCAGCTGAATTTGAAATTTTAAAATTTTCTAATTCAAAGGGAGTTACTTTAGCCTTTGGATGACCTATTAAAATAATTCCACATTCTCTTGCAAGTGGATCCGGTGCATCAATTAAATTCGGAGAATCATGATTTCCAGAGATCGCAACGACCGGGCGCTTTCCATTTAATGATAAACGTTTTAAAGTCTTGTAAAACAACTCGACTGCTTCAACACTTGGGTTAAAATTGTCAAAAAGATCTCCGGCAACAATTATGAGATCTACTTTTTGGGCATCAGCTATCTGAACAATCTCATCCATTACCTGAACTTGTTCTTCCAGACGTGAAAACCGATCCAGACGTTTTCCTAAATGCCAGTCGGCAGTATGCAGAATTTTCATATCTCAAATGTAAGAAACAAAAAAGGGAAAGAGAAATTTAGAAAGAAATTCTATAATTTGAACAGGTTGATCTTACTTTTTTAGTAGAGGGGGCTGATTACAAAATTATTTCTATTGTAAATTATGTCCCCGAATTAATGATTCATATAAAAGGTAGGTCAGGAATCCTCTTTCAAAATCTCACAGTATTATTAGTACTTTTGTAAAAAAAAGATGGAACAATCCAAAGACCCGCTGCACGGAAAAAGACTGGATACAATTCTGGAAGAACTTGTGGAATATTATAACGGATTTGAGAAGCTTGGGGAACAAATTAACATCAAATGTTTTACGGATAATCCGAGTATCAGCTCTTCTCTGAAGTTTTTAAGAAAAACGGACTGGGCAAGAGCTAAAGTTGAAAGTCTGTATCTCTTTGTATTGAGGCAGAAAAAAAGGGATCAGACAAGGAATAAAAACTAGAAAAACTCAATATGGATTGAAGATTTTCTCAGTACTTTTTCTGTAAATCAAAAGTAGTATATTTGTGCTGTTAATCGTGAAAGGACTCACGAAAAAAAGATAAAAATATGACAATCGAAAACAATCATGTTGTAGCTGTAAGTTATATACTTCACACTATCGAAGAAGACGGAAGTAAAATTCTTGTAGAAGAAACAACAGCAGAAAACCCACTTACATTTTTACACGGTGTAGGAATGATGATTCCAAAATTTGAACAAAATATCCTTGGTTTGAAAGCTGGTGATAAAGTATCCTTTACTATTCTTCCTGAAGAAGCTTATGGTGAAAGACAACCGGATGCCATTGCACAATTACCGATTGACATGTTTAAAGAATCCGGTGTACCTCCTGTAGGAGCTATTTTACCTTTGTCCGATAATCAAGGGAATAATTTTCAGGCATTGGTAGTAGAAGTTACTCCAGATGTTGTAATTGCAGATCTTAACCACCCTATGGCTGGAAAAGTATTAGATTTTCAAGTGGAAATTTTAAATACACGTCCAGCTACGGAAGAAGAGTTATCACATGGCCATTCTCATGGGATCGACGGAACAGATGTTCACTAAAAAATAAAAATGTCCGATTTTTCGGACATTTTTTTTATAATCAGTTCAGCTAAGTATTTTTAATCTAAAAATTCTCCGGAAACATAGTACCATCGATCGTGCATTTTCTGGAAAACAGAAAATTCATGATGAACTTGTGGATTTCCATCCTGATCAATGTAGTGGGCTTTAAATTCTACATGGTTTAAAGCAGGTGTCCGGATAATTTCAAGTTGTATCCATTCATTAATCTCTCCCCATTCCTGCAGATCTTTTTTATTGTGGTATTTACGTTTTCCGGGTAGAGTAGTTTCCATCAGATATTCACCATTTGGGATTGCAAAAGCCGAAAATCTGGAGCGCATTAATGCTTCAGCAGTTGGAGCATGCTTCTCTCCGGTGTGATAGGGTTTGCAACATTCAGCGTATAATTTACCCGAACAACATGGACAATTCATTTTTCAATTTTTTAAAATACAAAAATCACGATTTTTTATCATAATACCACAAATTTTACATTATGTATTTTACAAATAAAAAGCATTCAAATTAATGAATGCTTTTCAATTATTATTTAATAAACCCTCTGTTTCTCAATAAAGGTTTTATATCCGGATCATGTCCTGTAAAATCTCTGAATGCCTGGTTCAGGTCTACAGAGTTTCCTACAGAAAGAATGTATTTCCTGAAACGGTCTCCATTTTCTCTTGTTAAGCCGCCATTATTTTTGATCCATTCCCAGGCATCATTATCTAATGTTTCAGACCATAAATAAGCATAATATCCCGCTGAATATCCACCACCCCAGATGTGCGCAAAATAAGGTGTATGATATCTCGGTGGAACAGTAGCCAGATTAAATCCATGCTTGGCAAGGGATTGTTTTTCAAACTCCAGGACAGGAATAAGCTGACTTTCATTTGTTACTGTGTGCCAATCCATATCCAGTTCTGCTGCCGAAACCAATTCGGTAGTCATGTACCCCTGATTAAAAGTTCCCGCTTTTTTGATCTTATCAACCAATGCTTGTGGGATAGGTTGCTTAGTTTCATAATGAAGGGCATAGTTTTTCAGAATAACAGGATCCAGAGCCCAATGTTCATTAATCTGTGAAGGAAATTCTACAAAATCTCTAGGGACATTAGTTCCGGAAAGAGAAGGGTACTTCTGGCTTGCAAACATTCCGTGTATTGAATGTCCGAATTCATGGAACATGGTAGAAACATCATCATAACTGATCAATGAAGGTTTACCGGGTGCCGGTTTCTGGTAATTGTAGCAATTTACAATCACAGGTTTTGTTCCTAAAAGGTAAGATTGCTCAACAAAGTTACTCATCCACGCACCTCCGTTTTTAGAATCTCTTGTGTAAAAATCAAGATAATAAATGGCAATTGATTTGCCGTCGTGGTCAAAAACCTCATATGTTACGACATCAGGATGATAGGTTGGGAGGTCAGTTCTTTTTTTGAACGTAAGCCCATAGAACTTTTCGGCAGCATAAAAAACTCCTTTTTCTAAAACTGTGGTTACTTCAAAATAAGGTTTGATTTGATTTTCATCCAGATCAAATTTTGCTTTTCTTACCTGTTCTGCATAGAAATTCCAATCCCAAGGCTCTACTTTAAAGCCTCCTTTTTGCTGATCGATAAGGTCCTGGATATCTTTTGCTTCACGTCTTGCAGTTTCTACTGCTGGAGTTGCAATCTGATTCATCAGTTTAGTAGCTGCTTCCGGCGTTTTAGCCATCTGATCCTGGAGTTTCCATTCTGCAAAGCTTTTTTTACCAAGGATCTGGGCTTTTTTAAGTCTTAGTTTAGCTAGTTTTTCAATAGTTTCCCTTGTGTCATTGGCATCTCCTTTTTCAGCTCTCAACCATGAAGCCTTGAATAGTTTTTCACGGGTAGCTCTGTTTTTAAGATTCTGTAATAGCGGTTGTTGTGTTGTATTTTGTAATGCTAATAAATACTTGCCGGGTTGTCCTGCTGTTTTTGCATCCGCTGCTGCTGCTTCAATTTCATCAGCAGAAAGGCCATCAAGTTCCTTTGCGTCCGAGAAGAAAACACCTCCCTGCTTTCTTGCTTCCAGTAATTTATTGGAGTATTGAGTGGAAAGCGAGGCCAGTTCCTGGTTTACCTGTTTTAATTTTTCTTTATCCGCCGCAGAAAGATTAGCACCAGCGATCTCAAAATTCTGCTTATAATATTGTAATAATCTCTTACTTTCAGAATCTAAACCATCCTCTTTAATAGATTGTATTCTTTTGTAAAGATTGTCATTAAGATACATTTTATCAGAGTGCGCTGCAAAAACCGGGGCGTATTCTTCATCCAGTGATTGTAATGTGGGATTCGTATTTGCGCTTGTTAAATTCGAAAATACAATCAGGGCTCTTTTTAATACCTCCCCGCTTTTCTCCAAAGCGACAATTGTATTTTCAAAAGTAGGCGTTGCCGGATTGTTTGCAATTTTAACAATTTCAGCATCATGCTGTTTTAATCCAAAATCAAAAGCAGGTTTAAAATCTTCATTCTTAATCTTATCAAATTCCGGAGCTTCGTACTGAAGCTTACTTTTTTTCATAAATGGATTTGAAGAAAGAGAAGAATCTGGTACAGGAACTTCCTGTTGAGTATCGGTTTTTTTCATTGTAGTACAAGAGTAGTTAAATGCCAAGGCAGAAATTAATAATACCGATGAAATATTTTTCATAAAATTACTTATTATTGAAGCATAAAGATATTAAAAACTAAACTATAATAGCTGCTTTCCGGTAAAGTCTTTCCTGAAAATAACATGGTCGCAGAATTTAAATCAAAAATATAAGATTTTACCTTTGGTCAGTTTTAGGAATGTAATTAACTAAACAGTTGTAATATTTTTTATACTTTAGTTGTTATTAATATAAAAGAATACCAAAACTTAAATTAAAAAATTAATACATATGAAAACGACGACTCTTTTTATTTTTTCAACTTTAATAGCAGTGTCTGCATGTAATGAAAAATATGACAGGAAAAACAAGGAAAAAAGTGATTGGGTTTCAAAGGTAGTGGACAAAGGAAGCGGCCCTATCAGAGAGAAAGAATTTAAAGGCGAGTTCGATGAAATTGAGGTTTCTCAGGCTATTGATGCTGAGATTATAAAATCTGAAACTGAAAGAGTAGTGATCTCTGCACCAGAGAATCTTATTGATGAAATCCTTGTAGATAATACGGGTGGGAAACTTCATATCCATTATAAACCGGGAATCAGAGTGATGAATCAAAATAATGTTACCGCTAAAATTTATGCCAAGGATTTTACCAAGCTTGACGCAAATTCTGCCGGAAAAATCACAGTTAAAGATAAATTTACCCAGGAGAAAACGGATATAGAAATTTCCAGCGCGGGAAGTGTTACCGGAGATCTGGAAGCGAATAATTTTGAAATTTCAGCGGGTAGCAGCAGTAGTTTTGAAGGAAAAATCTGGGCTATTGACTTAGAAATTGATGCTTCTTCAGCTGCAAGCATCTCATTAACGGGGAAATCTAAAAATGCAAATATTACATCCTCTTCAGGAAGCAGCGTATCTGCAGAGCAGGTTCTTGCAGAAAATGTAAAAGCAGAAGCTTCCAGCGGAGCAAGCGTAGAGATAAGCGCTACATCCAAAATAGATGCTAATGCGTCTTCAGGCGGAAGTATCGATGTTCACAAAAAAGGAAATGTAACTTCTGTAAATAAAGAAGAGAGTAGTGGAGGAAGCGTTAATATACACTAGGTATTAATCTTCAGTATCCTCTTCTTCTTCAACGGATGAGGCACCTTCCCAATCTTTATTATCGAAACTAAGATTATCAAATGCCAATAGCTCCTCCTCTCTTTGGAGGAGTTCTTTTGTCGTAAACAGGAGCAGTTCATCTTCTTCTTTTATTTTTGCCAGCCTTCTGATAGATGCTTTATCTATGGCCATAAATCTCTGTCCGAGACGTCTGGCAGCATATTTTCTCATGCCTGTTTCATGAAGAACGTCTATAGCCATGTCTACAGCTGTGCCCAATGTTTCTCTGTAAATTTTATCAACACCTTTATTGAGATAGCTGTATGCATCAATTCTGTTTTTAGCTCTTACAAAAATTTTCACATCGGGATAATGCTCCCGGACAAGATCAGCAATAAACATATTATCATTAGGATCATCAAGGCAAAGGACCAGTATCTCGGCATCTTCAATTCCTGCTGCACGTAAAATCGGAATACGGGTTGCATCACCATAATAGACCTTAAAGCCATAGCTACGCAACAATTTCACCCGATCAGAATCTCTGTCCAAAACAGTCGCTGAAATCTTATTGGCTTTTAAAAGCCGTCCTACCGTACTTCCAAAGTGGCCGAACCCAACAATAATAATTTTCTTTTGTGCAACATCGCTCCCCAGAATATCAAAATCGTGATCAGTATCCGGTTCTTCTTTGATAAATTTAGGTGTGAAAAATTTGTCATTTACAATCAGAAGAAAAGGAGTAATACACATTGTAATGGCTGTTACTGCCATAAGTTGGTCATTTAATTCAGGACCGAGTAGGTAAAGATCAGATGCGTAATTTATAAGGACAAAAGCAAACTCTCCGACCTGAGAAAGGGCAAACGCATAAAACAGACTTTGAGGAGTGTCTATTTTAAAGAATTTTCCGATAGCATAGAGAACTATAAACTTTACGATCAAAACTGCAAAAACAGTACTGAATATAAATAAAGGATCATCCTGGATGATATTGAAATTCATCGTTGATCCTACACTGACAAAGAAAACCGCGAGCAATAAACCTTTAAAAGGGTCGATCTGTGCTTCCAGTTCATGTCTGAATTCACTGTTTGCAAGCATGACGCCTGCAAGGAAAGCACCCAATGCCGGAGACAGACCAATGGCAACCATAAGTTCGGCAACTCCGATAACAAGAAATAGGGAAGAGGCTGTTAACAATTCGGTCATTCCGGATTTCGAAACATATCTTAAGAAAGGAACAAATACATACCTTCCCAACAGAATAAGGATTGCTACTCCAAAAAGTACCGTTGCAGCCTGTAGCCACTCAGGAAGTTTCTGAATAATCACCTGTATTTCATTGTTATGGTTTCTTGGTTTATAATGTGCTATTACAGGCAGTATGGCCAGAATGGGAATTACAGCAATATCCTGAAATAATAAAGTGGAGAAAGAGGCTTCTCCTGCTGTTGTTTTGAGGTTGTTCTTTTCCTGTAAGGTCTGCAATACAATAGCAGTAGATGACAAAGCGAAACACATTGCTACAGCAGTAGCCTGGTCTGCTCTCCATCCAACACTGATGAAAACCAGAATGAGCAGGGAGATGGTGAGAACCATTTGGGTTAATCCCAATCCTATAATCTTTTTCCGCATTTCCCAGAACTTCCTGGGTTCCAGTTCTAATCCTACTAAAAATAAAAGCATGATTACGCCAAACTCACTCGCATGCATGATATCATTGACATTCTTGCCTGTGAGCTTAAGTACGTAAGGGCCAATAATGATTCCTCCTGCAATATATCCAATGACGGAGCTTAACCCAAATTTCCTGGCAAGTGGAACCATAATAATGGCTACACCCAGAAAAAGTAACGTGTTAATTGCTAAAGAAGATTCCATATATTATTTCATTGATTCAATAGTTCCATAAACTCTTTTTTATGAAGAATAATTTCCTTTTTCGTAAGCTTATTGGCTTCATAAACGATTTTAATATTTTTGATATTGGCTTTAAAAACATTTAAAGAAACAATTAATCCACTGATCAGCTCGTCAATCGTGTACTGATATGTTCCTGTTTTGGTAAAAGACCGTTCTTTCCCTCCTGTTGTTACCAGAATATATACTTCTTTGCCTTCAAGGGGATTATATTCCCCTTCTTTAAGCCAGTCGCGATCAAAAACCTCATCAATCCATAATCTTAACAAAGGAGGCATTCCAAACCAGATAATGGGAAACTGAAAAATAAAACGGTCATAATTTTTCAGCCGTTTTCTTTCTCTAAAGGCAGCAATGTGAAAATCCGGATAATCTTCATAAAGATCACGAAGCGTGAAATGCTGATGACGAACATAGAAATTGATAAGCTCTACATTCGAGTTTGAATGTTCCAGATAAGGATGTGCAAAAACCACCAATGTCTTTTTCATAATCCTGTTTTCAGTAAATATATTAAAAAATTAATAGAAAAACGATAGTTTTTAAGAGGTTTTGTTAATTTATTAATACAAAAACTTAAATTTTTTATTAAAATAAAGCAATAAAATGTTCTTATTTTAGTGTTTTAAATAAAAAAAATCAGTCATTATATGGCTGATTTTATATTTTGTTAATGTGTATGTTACCATCCTCCGGATGCACCTCCTCCGCCAAAACTTCCACCTCCTCCGAAGCCGCCAAATCCACCTCCTCCGGAACTTCCGCCACCAAAGCCTCCACCGCCGAAGCTCCCTGGGAAAGGGAAGAATCCGCCAGGGTAATTTCTGCGTCCTCTTCTGTTCAGGATTACATCGTCATCATCATTATTTCCGCCCCCACCTCCTCGGTTCCCGAACAGAATAGCCAGAATAATAAATATAACGAAAGCAATGATAAGAACTCTCAATGCCTTTCCATTTCCTTCCCCTGTTGTTGGTTCATTTACAGGCTTAAATTTCCCCTGAACGGCTTCCATAATGGCCGAAGTACCACGGTTTATGCCTTCATACCACAATCCTTGCCTGAAGTTAGGAGTTACAATATAATCCAGTATTTGTCCGGAAACTGAGGCGGTAAGGTATTGTTCTACTGCTCTTCCCTGCTGTATAGACATCGTCCTGTCCTGAGTTGCTATAAGAAAAACAATTCCATTATCTACCCCTTGCTTTCCGATTCCCCATTTTTCACCAAACATTGTTGCCAGAAAATTGACATCTTCTCCTTTTGTACTTGGAATAATAATCACCTCAATTTCCGTAGATGTCGAATCTGCGAATTTGATCAGCTTATTATTAAGATCATCTTTTTCCTGTTGTGAAAGAAGGTTAGCTTCATCATATACAGGATATAAAACAGCTGGTTTTTTAGGAATGGTATATTGTGCTGATACAAAAGTGTAAAAGCAGATCAATAGAAATGAAAATACTGATTTAAGAGAACGTAATTTCATTGGGGAGTTCATTGGGATTTTCTCCTTCTACAGGAAAATATTTTTTTAATTCAATACCAGTCTCGAGAATGGCACTCTTCAAAGCTTTGTAATAATTTCCTTTGGCAAATTCAGAAGTTATATAGTCATGCAGGTGATCCCAGAAATACTGATGTACTTTTTCATGAATTCCCGTATCACCAATAATGGTAAGGTATTTTTGTTCAAAATTAACATGGAAAAGTACTGCATTTCTATGCGTGGTTTTGTGCATACCAAGCTTTTTAAAAACTTCCAGCGCTGTTTGGGCATGCTGGGTTTCCGTATGGGAATCTATATGCACTCTGATCTCACCTGTAGAATTCTCTTCCGCAGACTGAATAGCTTCCACCAGGGAAGCTATTTGTTGATTTGTCAGGAAATTGCTCATTATTCAGAGAAAACTTCTGGTGCTTTATTAGCTCCGGCTTCTGCTTTGAAATAAGGTTTTTCTTTAAAGTTTGTAAAATTCGCCAAAATATTATTTGGGAAAGTTTTTATCGTAGTGTTATAATCTTTCGCAGCATCATTGAAATAAACCGTTTCAGATCTGATACTGTTTTCAATTGCGGTGTATTCTCTTTGGAAATTGATGTACTGCTGATCAGCCTTTAAATTAGGATATGATTCTACCACAGCCATTAATCTGCTTAAAGCTCCTGATAATTCTCCCTGTGCAGCCTGAAACTTCGCAAGGTCAGCTTCTGTCATATTGGTAGGATCAATATTTATAGAGGTTGCTTTCGAACGGGCCTCTATTACTTTGGTTAAAGTTTCCTGTTCAAATTTAGAATATGATTTTACCGTTCTTTCGAGGTTAGGAATCAGGTTGGCTCTTTTCTGATAAACAGTCTCTACATTAGACCATTTGCTGTCAACATTCTGTTCTTTTGTTACGAAATTATTATATCCGCTTTTTCCCCAGAAGAAGATTACGGCAACAATGATAAGGAGAGCAATGCCAATAGTTCCGGCGCTCAAACAGCCTTTATTTTTCATAGTTTATTTTTTTAAATTTTTTGTGCTAATCAAATATACAAATTATGTGCTAATTTTGTGGAAAATTATTTGAATGACAACAATTGTGGTAGCAATGGGGGAGAAAAATGAAATTGGTTTTAATAATCAGTTACTCTGGCATCTTCCGAAAGATTTAAAACATTTTAAAGATATAACTTCCGGACATCCGGTAATCATGGGAAGAAAAACCTATGAAAGCATCGGGAAGCCACTTCCTAACCGTACCAATATTGTTATTTCAAGAAAAAAAGATTGGTTTGAAGAAGGAATCCTGATCGTGGGCAGTATCAAGGAGGCTGTAAAATTTGCCAAGAAAATTGATGAGGAGATCTTTATAATAGGCGGAGGAAACATATATGAACAGACGATGGATGTTGTGGACAAGCTTGAAGTAACTTTAGTAAAAGCAGATCTTGAAGCGGATACCTTTTTTCCAAAAATAGATGGTAAAATCTGGGCAAAAACAAATGAAATTTGCCATGAAAAGGATGAAAAGAACCCGTATGATTTCTGTTTTCAAACGTTTGAGAGGATTAAAAGTAAACAGGAGTAGAATTCTGACGGCTAAGTTCTAGCTTCTAACCTCTAAATTTTTTATCTTTGCACTTCTAAAATTGAATAATGAATAAATACATAAAAATTGTAATCGCAGCTCTTCTTATATTGGGTGGACTTGCCATGATGATTTTCACAAGAAATTTAGGTTGGGGAATTGTAATCTTTCTTCTTTCAGCTTTGCCGATCTTTCTTTTCTTTAAAAATGAATATATCCTTTTGGCTTTCTGGCAATTGAGAAAACAGAATATGGAAAAAGCTGTAACTTATTTAGACCATATCAGGAACTATCAGACACAGCTTCATAAATCTCAATATGGTTATTTCCATTATCTGCAGGGATTAACTCTGGCTCAGGAACATCCTACCAAAGTTGAGCCTTTAATGAGGAAAGCACTTGAGTACGGTTTAAATATGAAACATGACAGAGCAATGGCTACTTTAAATCTTGCTGCTTCTGCCATTTCTAAAGGAAGAAAACAGGAAGGACAGAAATTATTGGAAGAAGCTAAAAGATTGGATAGTGCAGGAATGATGACAGATCAGATCAAAATGATGAAAGATCAGTTGAAGATGCCGACAATGCAGAAACATATGCATAACCCTAATATGAGACAAAGAGGAGGGAAAATAAGATAATCGATTCCTTACCATAAAAAATAAAGGCAGAAAGTTTACTTTCTGCCTTTTTATATTGTTTTGTATGATCTACATTTCCGAATTGTGGTCATATCCGTAGAACTTAGGCATCTGCCAGTGGTATTTTACCGCCAGTGTACGGATCACCACTATCAGAAGGATCGTAAAAATCTGGATAAAAGTGTAGGAAAGATTAGAATATTTTGTCATCAGTAAGAAAGCAGTTCCGCCAAAAATACAGGCTGTAGCATAAATTTCTTTTCTGAAGATCAGAGGTATCCTGTTGAGTAAAATATCCCGGATAATCCCTCCGAAACAACCTGTAATAGTTCCGAGTCCGATGCATATCAAAGGATGGATGTCTGCATTTAAACCTTTCTGGATACCTATAATGGTAAATAAGCCGAGTCCCAGGCTATCAAAAATAAATAAGGTAACCTGAAAGTTTTTTTCAAAAGATTTAAAGACCATCGTAAATATGCTCGTCATAATAATAACAGCGCAGGTCAGTAAATCATGCATCCAGAATACCGGAATATCCAGAAGCAGATCCCTAACAGTTCCTCCTCCCACTGAAGTTACGAAAGCTATAATGAGAACTCCAAAAGGATCAAGTCGTTTTTGCATAGCAGCAAAGCTTCCCGACATCGAGAAGGAAATTGTCCCCAATACTTCTATGGCAAAATTGAACTGTTCGTGCATATATTTTGAATGATAGCTGATAATAGATTGATGGTTCTTCCATAAGCAAATCCTTTACCATTTATCACTGATCAACCATTATTTATTTTTTTGTCTTCTCTACTCTTACCGCTTCAGGAACCAGAAGTTCATACTCTCCGTTGTGGTTGATGATTTCCCTTACAATGCTGCTGCTGATAAAAGATTTTCCTGATGAAGTTAATAAAAATACAGTTTCAAGCTTCTTATGGGCCAAAGTTCGGTTGGTATGGGCAATTGCTTTTTCAAATTCAAAGTCTGCAGGATTTCTTAATCCGCGGATTATGTATTGTGCATTTTTTTCAAAACAATAATCAACAGTAAGGCCTTCAAAATAGTCAACCTCTACGTTGGGAAATTCTGCAACAGAATTCTGGATAAATTCCATTCTTTTTTCAAGCGGGAACATGTATTTCTTTTGGGAATTCTGTCCGATGGCAATAATTAATTTATCAAAAAGGGGAGCAGCTCTTTCTATAATGTCATAGTGACCTAGAGTAATAGGATCGAATGATCCCGGAAAAACAGCAATTTTCATAATTAGTTTGGTTTTTTCGCTAATGCTTTTTCAACTTCATTTCCACAAAGATCCATTATGGATATACCGTAATGTTTTGCCTGCTGTGGTAGAATACTTGCCGGAGAAAATCCCGGGTTTGTATTCATTTCGAGCATATAAGGAATGCCGTCCATCAATATATATTCACTGCGTGAAAAACCACTCATTCCTAAAGAGTCATAAGCCTTTTTTGAAATTTCTTCAACTCTTTTTGTTGTTTCTTCGTCAATTCTTGCAGGGGTTATTTCTTCTGAAGCACCTTCGTACTTGGCTTCATAATCGAAGAATTCATTGGTAGGAACAATTTCTGTTATTCCCAAAACAATTGTCTCTCCTTTAAAATCAATTACCCCTACAGATACTTCCATTCCATCCAGGAAGCTTTCTATTAAAATTTCATGATCTTCCTTAAATGCAACTTCTGTCGCCGGAAGTAATTCGGACTTTTCTTTTACTTTAGTAATCCCTAATGATGAACCGGATTGGTTAGGCTTTACAAATAGGGGAAGACCAAGATAGTCTACTATTTCATCAACATTGATATTTTCACCCTTTCTCAGATAAATACTTTTTGCTGATGGGATACCATATTTGGACAGAACTGCTAAAGTGTCCTTTTTATTAAAAGTTAAGGCACTCTGATAAAAATCACAACCCGTATAAGTTTGCCCTATAGCATCCCAGTAGGCCTGAAGTATGCCGTTCTCACCAGGTGTTCCGTGAATGATATTAAAGCATACATCAAACTTCAATTGTTCATTATCTTCCAATGTTACAGAGAAGTCTCCTTTATTGATCGGATATTCCTTTTCGTTCTGATCCAGAAAATACCACTTATCCTTTAAAACAACTACTTTATATACATCATACAGATTCCTGTCCAACGAATCATAAATTAATTGACCGCTTTTCAGGGAAACTACGTATTCATCAGAATATCCGCCCATAACTACGGCAACACTTTTTTTGCTCATAACCAAATAGTATCAATTAAGGCAAATTTAATCATTTTATGTAATGCAACAGGTGAAAATCCGAAATTTTGAAACCAAATATGAAATGTGATAAATAAAAAGTACATTCTAAAATTATTAGCTATATTTGCCATTATAATTAAAGTATTTTTAAGTATGCTTAAATCACTTTTCAACTGGAAAGTTTTACTGAATTTGTTAATAGCCATCGGTGTTTTTATAGGGTTGGTATGGCTTACATTTCGTTGGTTAGAATACCATACGAATCATGGTCAGGAAATTCCGGTTCCCAATGTTGTAAACAAATCCGTTCATGAGGCGGTAAAAATATTAGATGATGCCGGTCTGGGCTATGAAGTAGACAGTGCTGCTTATGATCCAAAATACAAACCTTTCCAGGTTTTAAAGATGTCTCCTACTCCTGGTTCCCATGTAAAGGATGGAAGAGCTATTTATCTGATCGTAAACCCGAGAAGCTGGGCTCCGGTTGCAATTCCTGATGTTATTAATAAATATTCAGGTCTGGCTTTCCAAAGGATAGATCAGGTAGGTCTGAAAGTGGGAGATACTATCTTCGAACCTAGCATCCAGAAAGATGCAGTACTTAGAATTTTATTTAAAGGAAACCCTATGAAACCAGGATCGCTGATTCCTAGGTTCTCAACGATAGATGTGGTAGTTGGTTCAGGACCCATGAGAAATATTTCTATTCCTAATGTGGTTGGCTTAACGGTAAAAGAGGCCAGAGCATTAATTACAAGAAGTATGTTTGAAGTAGGACTGGTAGAACATGAAGATGGAGGTAAAGATGAATCTGATATTATCTATTATCAGGATCCTGCTGCAGGAGATGTAAGAGATCAGGGAATGCAGATGGACCTCTGGGCAAGTAAAAAGACTCCGGCAGAATTGCGCTCTAAAATAGAAGAGCTGAATTCCGTATACCGTATGAAGGTAGATACTTCGTTGCCACCTATACAATATGAAGAAGTTCCTGTTCATCAGCAGCCTGTTTACGAACCGGTTCCTGTACCACCAGTGGTTCATAAAAAAATTGAACCTGCTAAAACGGAAGTTTCTAAAACTCCGGTTTCGAAACCTGCGACTGCTGATACGAAGCCGAAAACAACAACAGAAAGTAAACCGAAGAATACAACAACCAATACTCCTGCGGGAAATAATAATGCTGGAAATAACAAAACAGCAACAAATGGTACACAACAACCAGCTCAAAAGCCAAAGGCCAAGAAAGTTGTAGTAGAGTAGTTACCATTTATTATTAAAAATACAGGCTTCAACTTATCATGTTGAGGCCTTTTGTGTAAAAAATAAAAATCATGACAGAAGATAACGAGGATTTTTTTGATGAAGAATTATTGGATTCCAACAATATTGATATTGATGAGGAAAATAAAGGACTGTATGAGCATTTCAATATTACTGTCGATAAAAACCAGGAGCCTTTAAGAATAGATAAGTTTTTACTGATTTTCAGGCAGAATTCTTCAAGAAATAAAATTTCACAAACATGCAGAGCAGGTAACGTTGTCGTAAACGGAACTCCTGTAAAACAGAATTACCGTGTAAAGCCGGGAGATCAGATTTCTGTTCTGCTGGCCCATCCTCCGAGAGAAAATGTAATTATCCCTCAGGATATTCCGATTAATATTGTTTATGAGGATGATGATCTTGTTGTTGTAGATAAAGAACCCGGAATGGTTGTGCATCCCGGATTTGGAAACTGGGATGGTACTTTGGTGAATGCTCTTGCGTTTCATTTTGCCAAAAATGGTGAGAAATCTGATCTGGATAGAGTAGGCCTTGTTCACAGGATTGATAAAGATACCTCGGGTCTACTGGTTATCGCCAAGAATGAATATGCATTAAGCTTCCTTGCCAAACAATTTTTTGACAGAAAGACCAAAAGATTATATTGGGCTTTTGTATGGGGGAACGTACAGGATGATGAAGGTACCATTCGGGGGCATATAGGGCGTCACCCAAAGAACAGGATGCAGATGTCGGTTTATGAGGACGGAAGCCACGGGAAGCATGCGGTTACGCATTATAAGGTTTTGGAAAGGTTCAGATATATGACCTGGGTAGAATGTAAACTGGAAACAGGAAGAACCCATCAGATCAGGGCTCATTTTAAACATATTGGCCATACCCTTTTCAATGATGAAAGATATGAAGGTCATACGCCTTTACGAGGAGTGAATTTACCTAAATATAAGCATTTTATTAAAAATGTTTTCGAAATCCTGCCAAGACATGCACTTCATGCCCATACCTTAGGTTTTATACATCCTACCACTAAACAGGAATTGTATTTTGAAAGCCCAATGCCTCAAGATATGGCGGATGCTGTAAAAAAATGGAGAAATTATTTGGAAAACTAAAAATATATTGAGATTTTTTTTATATTTGTTGAATTGAAATCAAGATTTGTTATGAGAAAACTATATGCTATAGTGTGTTTGGCTCTTTTGTCAAATGCATACAAAGCACAAGAAACACTACCATATTATCAACAATATCTTTTGGATGGTGAGTTCCTGTTCAACCCGGCACAATACGGTAAAACAGATTATGTTCAGCTCAACCTCAATTATCAACAGCAATTTTCAAAATTTAATGAGTCTCCTAATGTGCAGTCAGTAGGGATCAATGCTAACATTTTTGATAGAGTTGGTGCAGGGATATCTGTTTTTAGAGATAGTAATGGTCCTATTTCAGCAGGAGGTATTACAGCGGGTGCTTCATATTTTATTCCGCTTAGTAGTGAAGGAGAGAGAAAAGATCAGTTCTCATTCGGTACCAGTGTTAGTTTTTACAATATGAATTTTGATTATACTAAAATCAATACTGAAGATGGGTATGATCCTTTATTGCAGGGTACGGAGAGTAATATTTTCATGGCATATGCCAACTTTGGTTTAGCCGCGACTTTTAGAAATATCTTTGCCGGAGTATCGGTTAATGATATTGCTTTGACGAATGACGAATCTATTGTGAATGGTCGTGAGCCTTCTCCTATCAAGTTCTTCTTAAACTTAGGATATGACTGGCATTTTGCAGATAATATGTACGTTACACCATCTGCCTTAATCAATTTGAATACGAATTCTACAAGAACAATTGATTATAACTTGATGGCCACATTCTTTAATGATATCAATTCATTCTCTTTTGGGGTAAGTTACAGATCAGTTCAGAACAGATTTGATAACCAGCAATTAAGTATTTCACCACTAGTAAAAGTAAGATTCAATAAGTTTATGATCGGAGCAACTTATAATTTAGGTTTATCTGATATTCAGACTTATGGAGGAAACAGCTTTATGATCGGATTGGGTTATAACTTCGATAACTTTATTAATCATAGAGGATATAGATATTAATCAATTTAATTTAAATAAATTTGAGCTCTGAATTTTTCAGAGCTTTTTTTATGATTTATATTCACATTCCTTTTTGTAAACAAAAGTGTAGTTATTGTAATTTTCATTTTTCAACATCTTTACTGTCTAAAGATGAGGTGCTTTCTGCTATTAAGAAAGAACTTTTTTTAAGGAAAGATGAATTACATAATAAAACACTACAGTCGTTGTACTTTGGTGGCGGAACACCTTCAATCCTATCAGGAGATGAGATCAATTCAATTGTTGATGAGGTATTGAAGTATTATAGTTTTGAAAAGGATATAGAAATTACTTTGGAAGCCAATCCGGATGAGCTGGATAAGACCTTCCTGAGAGATCTCTCAAAATCACCGGTTAACCGATTGTCAATCGGAACGCAAAGCTTTTTTGATGATGACCTTAGGTTGATGAACCGTGCTCATAATGCTTCACAGGCAGAGGATTCTATTAAGAGAGCACAGGATTTCGGTTTTGAAAATCTGAGTATTGATCTGATCTATGGATCTCCCACTTCTAATTTGGAAATCTGGAAAGAAAATCTGAATAAAACAATTGCCCTGGATGTTCCTCATATCTCTTCTTATGCACTGACCGTAGAGCCTAAGACGGCATTGAATGACTGGATTTTGAAAGGGAAAGTGGCTACACCAAAAGAAGAAGAGCAAAATAAAGAGTTCTACTATTTGTCAGACTTTTTAAAAGACAATGGTTTTGATCATTATGAGGTATCTAATTTTGCTAAACCAGGATTTTATTCAAGGCACAACTCGTCCTATTGGAAGTACAAAGAATATTTGGGACTAGGACCCTCAGCCCATTCATATAACGGAGCTGACGTGAGAAGTTGGAATGTCGCAAATAATCAGCTTTATGTAAAGAAGCTGAATTCAAATTCTTTGGCTAAAGAAACTGAAATTCTATCGCAGGAAGACCAGTTTAATGAGATGATCATGATCGGATTACGGACGATATGGGGAGTGGACCTGGATAAACTGAAGAATAAGTTTTCTCCTGAAATAGTTGAGAAATTTGATCAGGAGATTAAAGAAAAGATAGCTGACGGCATACTTGTTATTGAAAATAATCATTTGAAAATACCGGAAAAGCACTGGTTTATGGCGGATGGAATTGCTTCAGATCTGTTCCTGATTTGATTGTAAAAGTTTGATGTAATACTGGTGAAATTCATTATTTTTGTATAAAATTTCAACTCTTTTGAAAACTAAGAAACAAGATTATTCGCATCTTTCGGCTAAACAACCTATCGGAATTTTTGATAGTGGTGTAGGAGGTTTAACCGTTGCTAAAGAAATTAAAAGGCTTCTTCCTCATGAAGATCTTATTTACTTTGGTGATACCAAGCACCTTCCTTACGGAGAAAAGTCTCGTGAAGCTATAATAGAATACTCTACCAAAATCACAAATTTTTTATTGGAGCAGAATTGTAAAGCAATTGTTATCGCCTGTAATACAGCAACAGCAAATGCTCTTAATGAAGTGATGCAGACAGTTGCCGGAAGAGTTCCTGTTATTGATGTTATTAATCCGGTTGCAGAGAAGGTATCTTATGAGATCCACACCAATGTTGGCGTGATTGCTACAAAAGCAACTGTGAATTCAGGGCTGTACAAAAAAAGTATAAGAAAGCATAATAAATGGATCAAAGTGGATGAGCTGGCAACTCCATTGCTGGTTCCTGCCATTGAGGAAGGATTTAAAAACCATCCGATTACACATGCGATCATTTACAATTATTTAAGCAATAACAAGCTAAAAAATATTGAAACATTGATATTAGGATGTACGCACTATCCCCTGCTAATCGATGAGATCAAGCAATATTACGGAAACCGTGTTCGTGTTATTGACTCTCCGAATATCGTGGCGAGCCATTTGAAAATTATTCTTGATAAATACAATCTTTTAAACGATCTTAATGCTAAGCCAAGTTATCACTTTTATCTTTCGGATCTGACGAAGAATTTCGAAAAGATATCCAAAAAGTTCTTTGGTAAAAGTATAGACCTGGAATTGAAAGTATTATAATATAAAAAGCTGTTACAAGGAATGTAGCAGCTTTTATTTTAATCAACATTTAAAAAGTTATAGTTCTACTATTATTTTTTCTGATTTCAGTCTTTTCTTAGAGGTGATTGTCGGTTGATTAGTGTCCGTTCCGGATCTTTCTCCGATAGTGACAGCAAATAGAGTTTCATAAAGATCATTCTTCAGGATATTATCGTACTTGTCCGTTTCAATTCCTTCCATAGGAGTAGAATCTATTCCCATTTCGGCGCATGCTGCAAGCAATACACCAAGAGAGAGATATACCTGATGGGCTAACCAAGCCCGTATTGCAATGTCACCTTTAGGTTTTACCATCGTTTTATAGTAATTAATCGATCCTTCAGGTAAGTTTTCCTGAATTTGCTTTTCAAAATCTTCAACGTTTTTCAGAACCTGGAAGACAATGAGTTGACTACTGTCCAATACTTTCTCCTTATTAAAATAAGAAGCTTCAGCCAATTGTTCTTTTATTTTCTGATTATTTACAAAAATAAAATTCCATGGCTGGCTGTTGATAGAAGAAGGGCTCAGGTTGAGGATTTCCTTTAATTCAAGAATTTGTTCTTCGCTTACTTTACCTTGTGGATTATACTTTTTCACAGTATACCTGGTTTTCATTTTGTTTAAAAAATTCATAATTTTGTACTATATTTTTTATAGTTGCAAAACTAATTTAAGTTTAATAAATTTGCAAGAACGGTCAAAAAGGATAGTAGTAAAATGTATACAATAGATAATAAAACGTACCCGTGTTGTACAAGTATCACCATGAAGTTTATTGGTGGGAAATGGAAAGCAGTGATTTTATACCATCTTATTGAGGGGGCAAAAAGATATAATGAGATCAGGAAAGATATTCCTACCATTACGGAAAGAACATTAAGCCTTCAATTAAAACAATTGGAGGAAGACGGTATTATCAGCAGAAAGGTTTATACGGAAAAACCGCCGTTAGTAGTGGAGTATGCCTTAACTGATTTTGGAAAGACGCTTCTTCCTGTTTTGAATGAAATTACAAGATGGGGAGACGAAGCCATTGCCAATTCCAAAAAAATAACCAGGAATTAGAGTTCCTGGTTTTCTGTATCTGATTGAGTTGGTTCAAAAAAGCTGAAACTTACGTTTCCATATTTTCTGGTATCTATAAGATTCGGGTGTTCAAATTTTAAGCGACTCTGATGCTCTATAATAAGAACTCCGTTTTCTTTCAGGTATTTATTGTTTAATACCAAAGAGATGATTTCATAGTATTTCTTCTCTTCAGTTTCAAAAGGAGCATCGGCAAAAACAATTTCAAAAGATTTTTTATTTCTGAATTTCTTGAGCCAGTCCACCACGTCCCCTCTTTGCACATTAACCTGTAACGACATGTCCAGTTCGGATGCCGTAGAATTAATGAAGCTTGTATGTTTGGGGTTCATCTCTACAGAAGTTACATCCTGACAGCCTCTGGAGGCAAATTCTAATGAAATAGAGCCTATTCCTGCAAAAAGATCAAGAACAGAGATCGATTGTATATCATATTTATTTTCCAGAATACTGAACAGAGCTTCCTTTGCAAAGTCAGTAGTTGGCCTTACATCAAAGTTTTTTGGGGCGGCAATTTTTTTGGCTTTCCATCGGCCGGAAATTATTCTGTACATGTTGTTTAGATGTTAGATTGTTGGTAATGGATGCAATGTCAGGTAAGACCTGGCGTCTGCAACCTGTGGCCTAATTAAGTATAAAATTCTTATTAGGAACGTTATCATATACAATTTTCAGGTTCTTTACGAATTTTTGTAATTCAGAAATGAATGTTTCATTTTCAGTGGTTTCTCCATAAGCATAGAAGTTGGTTTCATTGATTCCAAATCCTATTTTACTTAATGTGAACATTACAAAATAAAGAAAATCAACCTCAGAATTGACATCCAGATTATTGTATAAGATCAGTTTTTTATTATCAAGGGCAAAAAATTCACATTGGTTATGATAAAGGTTAATGTGGATTTCTTTATTGTTTTTATGGCTGATTGAATTCAGGAATTTTTCTCCTGAAAAATTAAAGTGAACGGGAACGGCCAGCTCCTTTATCTTTTTATAAAAGTTTTTAGGAAAAGTATAATAGAACTGAATCCTGAACTTTTTATTAAGGGACAGCATCAGCTCTTCATTGTCCTTATCCACAGGAGCATTGAATGCAATAAGATCATATCCCGCCTCATGTTCTGAAAATCCTTCAGGCATAAGGGTAAAATGGTTCAAGGCTGAAATGACAGAAATCTCATCGAACCTTTGCTTTATTAAAACTTCATCCAGTTTCTCAGCGATAAAATTTTTAGGAGACTCTTCATTAACGAAATAAGATTTCTCTACCAAAATGCTTTTATTCCTTGCAATTTGGTAGATTAATCCGTCTTTTGTAAAAAGTAAATTAAGTACGTTCATATTTCTATTGCTGCAAATTTAGTGAAATTCTACCATTACCGCACCTGATTGATGATGAAGTATTTCCTTATTGTAAAAATCCAGATCGGCCTGGCTTTCTAAAACATCTAAAACCATCCTTTGCAGAACACCGTCTCCAATGCCATGAACAATCTCCAATCGTTTAAGATGATTTTTCCGGCAGAAGCTCAATGTATCGATTAATTTTTGCTTTTGGAGGAAAAGTCTCTCGAATCCGTCATAATCATTTGGGTTTTTAACGAGATTATGAAAATGCAGGTCGAGAACCATATGATTTTTCTGATGTTTCTTTGAAGTGATTTTTTTGGGTTCAGCCTTTTTTACCACTTTTATATTATCATATATGGAAGCATTTTTCGGAACCAGTTTTTCCTTTGGATACTGATGGGTAAAACCATATTCATCTTTAAGAACAACAATATTTCCTTTTACGGAAGTTACAACCCCGCTTAAATCTTCATCTACCACAGAAACCTGATCTCCAATCTTCATATGTATTTCTATTTTGGACCTAATTCAATAATTTCCAGATCTTTTACTTCTTCACCATCGACCACAAAACGCATCATTGTTCTCACTTTGTGCCACCCCTGTTTTCCGCATGCCCCCGGATTAAGGTGAAGTAAATTATTTTTTGCATCAAACATCGCTTTCAGAATATGAGAATGTCCTGAAATAAATAGCTTAGGAGCTTTTTCTCCAATTTCTTTTTTAGCTATTGCGGTATATTTTCCGGGATAACCTCCGATATGGATCATAAGAACTTCCAGATTCTCACAGAAAAATCTCTTTACCTCCGGAAATTCGGACCGGATTTTCGCATTATCAATGTTTCCGTAAACGCCTTTTAGTGGACCGATTTTCTCAAGTTGTTCGATCACTTCAAGACTACCGAAATCACCACAGTGCCAGATTTCATCAGCGTCTTTGGCATATTCCAGGATCCTGTCATCAATATAGGAATGAGAGTCGGAAAGAAGAAGGATTTTAGTCATTATCTTACATTTTCTTTCAGGGATATTCTTCGTGTTTAAAATAAAGTTCAAATTTACTTAATAAATGTCGAATTGATTAACTTTGAGAAAATTTAAAAAATAATGAAACAGAAAATTTCTTTTTTCATTTTTCTTTTGACAGTCGGCTTGATGAATGCACAGGTTGAAGAAAAAAAACTGGATGAGCTCATTCAAAATACCTTAAAAACCTTTGATGTTCCGGGAATGTCCGTTGGAGTGATTAAAGATGGACAATTGATCTATTCGAAAGGATTCGGAGTTCGTTCTTTGGCTTCAAAACAACCCATGGACGAAAATACCCTTGTAGGAATTGCTTCAAATTCTAAGGGATTTACCTGTACGGCACTGGCAATTCTGGCAGACGAAGGAAAACTGAAATGGGATGATAAGGTTTCAAAATACCTTCCTGAATTCCAGATGTATGATCCGTACGTTTCTCAAAATGTAACCATCAAGGATCTGGTAACTCACAGGGCAGGATTGGGATTAGGACAGGGAGATCTGATGTTTTTTCCGGAAGGAGGAAGTCTTACGGTAAATGATATCGTCCATAATGTAAGATATCTGAAACCTGAAAATCCTTTCAGAACAACGTTAGATTATAATAATATCATGTTCATTGTTGCAGGGGAGGTTATTCACAGGATTTCCGGATTAAGCTGGGCAGATTTTATTGAGCAAAGAATTATGAAACCTGTCGGTATGAACTCCAGTTTTGGAAGCTATAACAGGGCAAAAGGGGTAACCAATAAGATTGATGCTCATGCTCCGGTAGATGGAAAAGCAATTGCTGTTCCCCACGACTGGAATGAAACAGGAAATGCAGCCGGAGGGATTATGAGTAATATCAAAGATATGACGACCTGGGCCCAGTTCTTATTAAATAATTTCACAACGAAAGAAGGAAAAAAACTGGTTTCTGACAAACAGGTACAACAGTTATGGAGTCTGCAGATACCTAGCGGAGTAGCTCCTAAAAATCCTTATGATACAAGCTTTTACGGATATGGAATGGGATGGTTCCTGAGTGATGTTAAAGGACATAAACAAATTCAGCATACAGGAGGGCTGATCGGCACCGTAACCCAGTTTACATTGATTCCGGATATGAAATTAGGGATTGTCGTTTTAACCAATCAGCAGTCCGGAGCAGCTTTTAATACCGTGACCAATACTTTAAAGGATTCTTATCTGGGAATTGCAAACCGGAACTGGCTCAAAACATACGGGGACAGAATGGCTAAAATGAATGCTGAATACGATAAACAAAAGAAGGAAGCTTTTGAAAAATCCGAAACATTTAAAAAGAATAAAAACCTACAGCCAAAAGCAGAACAGTTTGTTGGAAAATATAATGATATCTGGTTTGGGGATGTAGAAATTACCCAGCAGGGAAATGCTTACAGAATCACATGTGAAAATTCTCCGAGATTAAAGGGAGAATTGCTTCCTTATTCCAACAATTCTTTCATTATCAAATGGGATGATAGAAGTTATGATGCGGATGCGTATATTATCTTTAATTATGATGAAAGCGGGAAGGCTGAATCCGCAAGGCTAAAAGCTATTTCCGATGTGACGGACTTCAGTTTTGATTTTGATGATCTGGATTTAAAAAGAATTCTCTAATATAAATACAATAATAATCCGGGCTCTAATATTTGTTAGAGCCCGGATTATTAATATAAACTATTCTTTAATGAATTTTTTAATCAGATCTCCGCTCTGAATGATATAGGCTCCCTTTATCAGTTGACTTATATCGATATTATTTCTTTCGAGTTTTCCGGACAATATAAGTTTCCCTACCATGTCATATATTTTATATTCTTTTGATGGAGGGTTCGTAACTGTTATGAAATCCTTAGCAGGATTGGGATAAATCTGTGTTTTATTTTTGTACTGTTGTTCAGAAACAGACAAAGCACCCAGATCTGCTTTTAATAATGAGCCTCCGAAGAAATCCGTAATAAAAATCGTGTTATTTTTTACGGCTAATCCTGATGGGTAGCTGAATTCACTGGAGACAATACCATCGGAAACTATTGGATTAGCCAGGGTGAAATTTAATTGGGATATTTTAGAAGCTCCTGCTTCAGAAATATATAATTGATTTCCATGAGAGGTTAAACCGGAAGGATAACTTAATCCCTGAGCTATTGTTATTGGAGAAGTAGAACTATTGAGTTTAAATTTTGAAACTCTTCCTTCAAACCGTTCAGTGTAGAAAATTTCATCTCCGATTATTTCCAATTCAAATGGAGATGCTGCGGATGTAATATCCACTAATTGTGGGATCGGTTGGCTTACATCTATTTTGGCAATCTTATTATCTCCCTCAAGAGCCATATACAGGTCATTTCCAACGAATTCAAGCCCTAGAGGACTGTTTACATTCGTCAGGATAACTTCAGGCGCCGGATTGGAAATACTGAGATTGATCCTTGAAATTTTATTTCCTCCAAATTCAGAGATATATAGATATTTATCTTTTAATGCCAGACCATAAGGTCTGTTTACTCCTGTAACCACATCCACTGGCGCGGCGCCGGGATTATCGAGGTTTATCTTTACCACTTTATCCAAAGCATAAATGCCGATATACATTTCATTGTCTTCAATGATCATGGGGTTGGGTGTATTCAGATTGGTAATAAATGGACTGGCCGAAACCTGTGCGTAAATTGTGTTCCCTGTAAGCAACAGGATCAACAGTAAGAAATAGAATTGTTTTTGCATTATTATTTTTATTTAGAATAAATATTAATAAAGCAAAAATATTTTATTCTGAATACAATGACAAAAAGGGCAACATGATATTTGCCCATATATTAGAAACTGTTATGTATAAAAGCGGAACTGGAGATATGATCTTTATAAAAATATTCTTATGCATTATGCATAAGAAAGGAGATTGTAAAAAAAATAAAACAATAAATTTTTAAAATAATTTTAGATTTTTCCAGGTTCGTAAAAAAATAAAAGCTTTTTCGTTGCTCCATCAAATTCCGACCATGAATCACAGTCTATTTCAAAACCGGCAACTCCGCAGGTAGGAAAATGAAAAATATCCTCTGATATAGAGTTGGCAAAATTGGAAATTCCGTTGTTGTGTGAAAAAAATGCTACCGAATTATGATGGTCATCCAGGTTGTAAATTACAGATTCAAAATTCCTTTCAGAAGGGTTGTATAGCTTTTCATCAGTCATGTAATTCAACTGATAAGTCTGATTGAAAATCTTACAGGTATTCAATGCACGAACCGCTGGGCTCGACACTAAATAATCTATAGAAATGCTATTGTTTTTTAAGAATCTGGACATGTTCATTGCGTCCTCCAAACCCTTGTCTGCCAAAGGTCTGTCAAAATCTTCAGTTTCTTCCGGCCAGTCGCTCTTTGCATGTCTCACAAGAATGAGTTTCTTCATAATTTCGTTTTTTGGAAGATTAAAATTATAAAAAAAAATATGGAATGGAACATGATTTATAAAAAAAACTACGTTGTGAATAAAATCATTAAAATTTACTAAATTTGCAAACCTATGGGACAAATTCTTGCAATAGACTATGGAAAAGCCCGTTGTGGCATTGCAACAACGGATGACATGCAGATTATAGCGAGCAGCCTTGATACGGTAGAAACAAAACATATACTGCCTTTTCTGAAAAAATATTTCAGCGAAAATAAGGTAGATGATGTAGTAATAGGACTTCCGATAGATCTAAAAGGAAACGTATCCGAGGTGGAAACAGATATTTTACAATTCATTGATGAATTTAAAAAAGAATTTCCAACTATTTCCGTTTACCGTTTTGATGAAAGGTTTACTTCCAAAATGGCATCATTTTTTATTTCCCAGAGTGGGAAAAGTAAAAAAAAGAGAGAGGAAAAGGGTTTAATAGATAAAATAAGTGCAACCATCATATTGCAGAATTTTTTAGAACAAAGAACAAGATGATTCTACCAATAAGAGCCTTTGGGGATCCTATTTTAAGAAAAGTAGGCAAAGATATAGACAAAAATTATCCCGATTTACAAGAACTGATTGATAATATGTTCGAAACTATGAATAGTGCGAACGGAATAGGCCTTGCAGCTCCGCAGATTGGCCTAGATATTCGTTTATTCGTAATAGATGTAACTCCTTTGGCTGATGATGAGGATTATGAAGATATCAAAGAAGAATTGAAAAGCTTCAAAAAAGTTTTCATCAACGCTAAAATTCTGGAAGAATCCGGGGAAGAGTGGAAGTTTAACGAAGGCTGCCTTTCGATTCCGGATGTGAGAGAAGATGTAAAAAGAAAGAGCACAATCCTGATCGAATATTATGACGAAAATTTTGTGAAGCATACAGAAACTTTTTCCGATATTAGAGCCCGCGTAATTCAACATGAATATGATCATATTGAAGGGACATTATTTACCGATCACCTTAGTGCTTTAAAGAAAAAGCTGGTAAAAGGTAAATTAACAAAAATATCTCAGGGGGATGTAAGCATCAACTACAAAATGAGATTTCCGAAGTAACAGGTGTATTTAATTATAAACAAAAAATAATAGACAGTAAAAGGTTTCTACTGATTACTAAAAATTAAAAAAATAAAATTATGTTGTTAGAAAAAATAATTTCAATCTCTGGAAAGCCAGGACTTTTTAAATTAGTTTCTCAATTAAGAAACGGATTTATTATTGAAGATGTATCTACAAAGAAGAAAGTAAGTATAGGAAACTCAAGCCAGGTGAGCTTGTTGGATAACATTGCTATGTTTACATTTGATAAGGAGGTTCCTTTGTTTGAGGTTTTTGAAAATATTGCTAAAAACCAGGATTACAAAGAAACAATTTCTCATAAATCTTCTGACGCTGAGTTGAAAGAATTTATGGCAGCTTCTCTTCCTAATTATGATACGGAGAGAGTATATGCTTCTGACATCAAAAAATTAGCACAGTGGTATAATATCCTTCACAAGGCAGGATATATTACACCTGAAAGCTTTGTTAAAGCTGAGCCTGAAACTTTAGACCCGGCACAGGATGAAGTTGCTGTTACTGAGAAAGCAGCTCCTAAAAAAGCAGCTCCAAAAGCAGAAAAACCTGCTACTCCAAAAGCAAAAGCTTCAACGGGAGCAAAAGCTGCTACTAAAAGTACACACAGAAAAATGGGATAATCCCTTTGCCCTGATTTAAAATAAAGCCTTGTTGAGAATTTCTTAACAAGGCTTTTTTAATAAAAAAAGTACCGGATAAAATTTTTAAAGCCAGAAAAATCTATTCAAAGGCTTCTCCTTAATTTTGCATCTAACATCTAACATCTAAGTTTCCCCACGAAGTTTTGTACCCAAGTTAAAATAACCCTTACATTTGTATAAGATTGAATTCCCAATTGACCTATGAATACCAGACAAGAAAAATTAGACGCTTTCGGAAGATTATTGGACATTATGGACGACCTTCGTGAAAAGTGCCCGTGGGATCAGAAGCAGACCTTACAATCTCTGCGTCATCTTACACTTGAAGAAACCTATGAACTCTCTGATGCGATCTTACAGGAAGACCTGCAGGAGATCAAAAAAGAATTGGGAGATGTATTGCTTCACTTGGTTTTCTATGCTAAAATAGGTTCTGAAAAAGAAAGTTTTGATATTGCAGATGTCATCAATTCCCTTAATGAAAAGCTTATTTTCCGTCATCCCCACATTTATGGAGATACAGAGGTGAAAGATGAAGAAGAAGTAAAGCAGAATTGGGAAAAACTAAAACTGAAAGAAGGGAATAAATCCATTTTAGGAGGGGTACCCAAAAGTCTTCCAAGTATGGTAAAAGCTTACCGGGTTCAGGATAAAGTGAAAGGAATTGGATTTGAATTTCATGATGCGGAGGATGCATGGAAGAAAGTAGATGAGGAACTTGAAGAATTTCATGCTGAAACGGATCTTGAGAAAAAAGAGCAGGAACTGGGAGATGTATTTTTCTCCCTGATTAATTATGCACGGATCACCGGAATTAATCCTGATTCTGCCCTGGAGAAAACTAATTTAAAATTTATCTCAAGATTTCAGAAGATGGAAGAGATGGCGTCGGAAAGAAATCTGAATTTAGGAGAAATGTCCCTGGAAGAGATGGATTTGCTTTGGGATGAAGTTAAAATATTAAATAAAAATTAATGAAAATGTATATCTTTTGTATGGTAACCTCTCTTTTATTAATGGGATGTAATCCTAAAAATTCAGAACAAACTAAAGAAGATACTTTAAAAGTAGAGTTTTCATTACCTAAAAAATTAAAAGAAGTTTCCGGTATTACCTTGTCTCCGGATAAAAAGACAATATGGGCTATAGAAGACCAGGGAAATAAAAACCGGGTGTACGGACTGGACAGAAAGGGAGCATTTGTTTCGGATGTGCTGGTGGAGAATGCTGAAAATAATGATTGGGAAGAAATTACCAGCGACCGTGACGGAAATATCTATATTGGTGATTTCGGGAATAATGATAATGACAGACGCAATCTTTCTATTTTGAAAATTGATTTAAAAGATGCCTCTCAGACAACGACAAAAGTTACCCAGAAGACCAGCTTTCATTATGAAGGACAAACAGAGTTTCCGCCTAAAAAGTCAAACCTTTTATATGATTGTGAAGCTTTTGTTGAGATGAACGGGAATTTTTATCTTTTTACTAAAAACAGAAGCAAAGGTTTTGACGGGAGTTTTCTGATTTTCCGTGTACCGAATAAAGCAGGTGATTTTGAAGCAAAGCTAATGGGTAAATTCAAGCTGGATGGAAAGTATGCCGATGCAGCTATCACAGCAGCGTCAATCAATAGTAAAGGGGATCAGATTGTATTGCTGAATCATAAAAATGTGCGTATCGTTACAGGCTTTACTCCTGATGACTTTTCGAAAATTAAAGTTCAAAAAATTTCATTACACCATAATTCGCAGAAAGAAGCGGTTACTTTTGTGGATGATAAAAATCTTTTAATTGCTGATGAAAAGGATAAGAAGGATGGAGGTAATGTTTATCTTTTTACATTAAAACCTTAGAGATAATTTTCAGTTAAGCGGACGTGTGAATCAGCACTTCCTTTTAAATTGATCTTTCGAATATATAATATAAAAAAGTCGCGCAGAAATTTCTGTGCGACTTTTATTATTTTAATAAGGTATTCTAAAGCTCTCTTTTGTTTTGAAAAATGTAAAATTTTTAACAATAAAAATGGATAGTGCCGTTTTAGAAATTCATTCCTACGCCTGCAGAAATTCTTCCCCCGTCAGATCCATAGAAATAGTTTAATCTTGCGGAAAACATTTCGACAAGGCTTAACCATAAACCAACTCCTGCAGCCTGATGCCATTTTCTGGAATTCTCGTTATCATTCCAAACCCGTCCCAGATCATATCCAACCAATATACCCAGATTAGCCGGAATAATATTGTTTTTGATCCTTCCAAAGTCCCAACGGATCTCGGAGTTGTTAGTGAAGTACGATTTTCCGGAAAACCGGTCATTTCTGAATGCCCTTAAGCCATTATTACCTCCGATACTTGCCGCCTGATAAAACTCAAAATTATTGTTGTTGATCCACATTACATTATTGGAATTCGAAAAAACAAAATTTGCTTTTTTATCAATTCTGTGGTGAATATTTAATGATCCGTTTACAAATAAAAAGTTTCTGTCGAAGTCCGAGAGATTGGTTTTCCAGTTCACGCTCGCGACAAATTCCAGACCTAAGGTAGGAAAAGCATTATTATCAAGGTTTTTGAAACTAAAGGTATAATTGGCTCCTCCGAATTGCTGACTTTTGAAAACACCAGGATTTACATCAGGAGATTGATCCACAAAGCGATCACCCTTTCTCTGTACCTTATTGTCTTCAAAGGTAAGCTGAAACTGATGGCTTAAATTAAGCCAGCTCTTCTTTGAAATAGAAGGGGCAAAATTAAATTTTGAGATCCTGGCCCGGTTGTACTTTGCTTTAGTATCCTCACGGTCATATTCACTTTCATTGGATAATCCAAAGAAGTTTTCGGAAAAACGGGGAGTAGTATAGGCTGCATCAAGATTGAAATCCCATCCTGAAATTGCTTTCTTAAAGATACCTTTGTAAGCAAGGCTGAAACCTGCTGTATTGGTGTAAAAATTGGCTTTTAAACTATGTTTCTGTGTAAATGGATCACGAACGAAGTTGTTTACTGTATAATTGGCTAAAACACCGATAATCAATCCGTCATCCGGGTTGTAATCTGCATTGGGATAGCCGGCAAAGAAGTTATACTTCGGGTGCTTGTAATTATAGGTGTTAACATCATAATCATCGGAAATATGTTTGGCCGCTGAACCTGCGTTATAGGTATTCTTTTGGGATTTAAAATCATAGATGCTGATCTTTCTTCCGTTGGAAACATTATATACATCGTGATTATCTCCTCCCACTAATCTGATATTCATTTTAGGTTTGCCGTTTCCTGACACGTCGTAAACATCATCATCTTCAAGACCGTAGATCCAAAGCTCTTTGGTTTTGTTGTCGTAATATGTTTTTTCAAATACCAATTCAGGGTTTTCACCTTTATCGTCAAGTTTATACTGTTTAACATCAACGGAATTTGCATTTTTAACGATTACAAATTTATCCTGGTTTACAGTTCCTGCTAACGGAACTTTTTCCTGTAAAACATCATAATACTGGACAGCATAGTCCTGTAGTTTTTCTTTTCTTAATTTTAATTTTCTCTGAATATCCTCACTGGTTTCATCTCTAACCTCTTTCGGCAAATGATCGAATGCTTCATTGATATCAGCATCAGTAAGGTGTTCCTGAATATATTTTGCCTGTGCAACCCATTCTTCCTGTGTTGAACCTTTTAAGAAAACAAGATCAATAGGATAAGGTTCTGTAGCCAGGAGTTTTACACTTTGAATGTCTTCCTTGAACGTTTTCATATGGCGGATAGCCGGAACGTTCATGATCAGTTTAAATGCAGCACCGTCATACTTGCTGAAAGCCTGGTCACGGTCTCTTGGAATCGGCTTGTAGATGATTTTATCACCGTCTTTATATTCTGCCCATTTCCATTGATCGGAGTGTCTGTCCCAATCTCCTAAAAGCATATCAAAAATTCTGGCTCTGATGTATGATTCTTTGTCGACAGAGTATTTATAATTTTTGGATAGGTTTTTCAGGACATCGTCGGTTGAAAGAATATCTCTTGCATTGTCCAGGGATTCAAGCGTTTTAGGATCTGAAGAAAAGCGTTCTTCGATCATGTACATTTCGTCACCGTAATGTTCATTGTAATCTCCAAGGGCCTGTTGTTTTGGAATATAGAATAATCTTGGATTACTGTGCGTAATATTTACTTTTTCCGCCAGATTTCCAACAATAAATGGAGTGAACGGATGACTGGTTGTATAGAAGTCAAGCAGGAATTTGTCCGGAAAAGTGTCATACAGTTCCTCTCCGAAGGTACTTTTTTTAAAGGCCATGTTATTCAGAAAACGTACGGCACTTTTTTTAATGCCTCTCATGACGAATTCCTGACCATCTTTAGCTTTTAGTCTCAGGCTGTTGGACTGGTTTCCACCTCCTTCCCTGAAAGGGATATATCCACCGTCTAATTCTGAAATATTGGCAGTTTTAGCTTCAATAGGAATTCCATAATATTTTCTGTAATGGTCACCCCACAACCATCTGTAGAACTTCCTTTTTTCCGTTAAGTTTGCCGGATACACCGTTGAGGTGATGGTAGCCGGAAAGGAATTAGGGTAGTTGTTGACAAAGGCTTCAGGTTTGGATATTACGTCGATATGGGCCAATGTTTTAACCTTGCTATTTTTAGTGGAAAAGTACTCAACATCGCAGCTTTGATCTTTGCGGATGTTTAAAACAGCGAAACCACTTCCTCCGTAGGAAAAATCGGTCTGTTCAGCGATGGTTGCAGGATCTACTTTGGAACCTCCGCCGCTGATGATCTGTTTGATATTCCTGTCGGTGTGGTATTGAAGGTTATGGTCATGTCCCGAAACAAAGATTACATTTTCTTTATCCTGGACGATACTCTTTAACCTGTTGGCAAGGTCGGCATAATGCTGGTTGTTGATATCCTCCATGCTGGCACCGGAGGTATTTCTCAGAATGTTAATAATTGTTGCAATGCCGGGAGCCGGAATATTTCCTTTAAATGGAAAAAGGTGAGACCTAGCAGAATTATATCCCGCATGAGTTCCACTGCTGATAACAGGGTGGTGTAAAGCGACAATAATCCTTTTTCCCTGATTTTTAGTAATCAGATCCTGGAATTCATAAAAAAGATCGTCCCGGGTTTTGATATTGCAGTTTTTATTCATTCCCGGATATTTGTCCCAGTTAGCTATAACCCACTCACTGTCGATAACAATTAACTTGATATCACTGGTCAGGCTTATATCATCAATAGGACAAGCATTTTTAGGTAAAAAAGCCTTTTTATCATTCAGATAATCCTTCACAAAATCTTCCTGTGCTTTTAATCCGTCTAAACCATGATACCAATCGTGATTTCCGGGAATGACGAGGGTTCTTCCCTTGAAATTTTTTGTAATGGAAAGCTGATTTTCCATTTTTTCTTTGGCCAGAGGATACTCTTTATCTTTCTTTTTAGGCATTCCTGAAGGATAGATGTTATCACCCAAAAAGATCAGCATCGAATTTTTGTCGGCTGAGTCCAGTTTACCCTTAAGAATATCTAATGTTTGCTTCGCCTGTGGCTCATCTGCGTTGCCCGCATCCCCAACCAGGAAAATTTTAAAGTCGTTTTCAGAATTTATAGCAGAATTTTTAATTTCCTGTAAGTTTTTTCCCTTTTTTACGTTATAGGTAGCACAAGAATATAAGAGTCCTGATACCAATAAGAACCTAAATGGGACTGAAATTATTTTTAGATGAGTTTTAAAGGATAAATTCATAAATTTACATTAACAAAAATTCAGTAATGGATATTTTACAAAAAGCTAAAAATTATGTTGAAAACTTATTCAAAGATAAGTTATCTTCTGTATATTTCTATCATAATTTTATTCATACCACATATACGGTTAACAAGGCCGAAGAAATAATGAAAAATACTCCTGTCTCCAAAGAAGACCAGGAGAAAGTGATATTAGCTCTTTGGTTTCATGATGCAGGATATATTGAATGTGCTCAGGATCATGAAGAGAAGGGAGTAGAGATTATGAAAAATTTTCTCATCAATGAAAATTATCCTGAAGATTATATCGAAGACGTTTCTAAATTGATTTTGGCGACAAAGATCAACTATGAACCTCAGAATTTACTGGAGAAAATAGCAAAAGATGCCGATTGCAGTCATTTTGCAAGCCATGATTATAATGATATTTCAGATTCTTTAAGGAAAGAGTGGGAGCTTACCAATGTAAGATGCTTTTCTAATGATGAATGGAATGCCGGAAACCTTGAGCTTCTGAAAAACAAGCATAAATATTATACCGATTATGCCAAAGAAAATTGGGAGCCTTTAAAGAAAAAGAATATTAAGAAGATTGAGAAGAAGTTGGAAAAGGAAGAGGAGAAGAAGGAAAATTCCGATGCTAAAGACAATAAAAAAGAACCTAAAGAACCGAAATCCGACAGAAGTGTGGATACTCTATTCAGGGTTACTTTAAATAACCATACCCGCCTTAGTGATATTGCAGACAGCAAGGCCAACATATTACTTTCTGTAAATGCGATTATCATCTCGGTTTGTCTGTCAGTTCTGGTACCAAAGCTGGATGCACCTAAAAACGCCCACCTGATTGTACCTAGTTTTCTGTTGCTTATTTCTAGTGTGATGACCATTATTTTTGCCATCTTATCCACAAAACCGAATGTCACAAAAACGAAATTTACGAACACAGATGTTAGCAATAGAAAAGTAAACCTCCTGTTTTTTGGAAACTTTCATCAGATGATCTTTGATGATTACCATAATGCAATGAAGGATCTGATCAAGGACAGGGATTATATCTATGATTCGATGGTAAAAGACCTGTATTACCTGGGAAAGGTGCTGGACAGAAAATATAAACTTTTATCGATTACGTATCAGATTTTCATGGCAGGAATTATAATTTCTGTACTTTCTTTTGCCTATGCATTCCTTACACTTTAATCGTGATTCAGGATGGCAGGATAATTCTATAGGGAAATAGGATTATTCCCACTATATTTTACAAGTGAACTGAAGGAAACCGGATGTTGTTTTGCGAAGAAAATCTTTAAGCAATCGAAACCCTTAGGGCTAATAATCCTGTTATCCCCTGGAGGTCTTCAACCTTTAAAAACTCAACATCAGACTGAAGGATTTCTTTTTTCTGAAGCTTACTGATGTATTGCAGGTATTCTTTCTGGTTTTCCATTCCAAAGTAAACAATAGTTATTTTTCCCGGACAGGTAATTCTTTCGGTTGAATTTTTTATATGAGCCTTATCGATTCTTTTTTTGATAATTTCATAATACGAATTGTAAGCACCATCTACATCGAAACGCTTTTCATCCATACGGAAGCGGATATCTATTTTTTCATTGTAAACGAAAATAAGTGAAGCGATATCCAATGGAATAGGAAGCTCTTCCTTAAAGGTTTTAATTTCCTGTTCCATTTTGCAGGTCGTTTTCAGCTGCCAGTATCTTAACTGATGAACCACCTTGGATGTGTAATGAAGATCCGGAGTGATACTTGGTCCGATGAATAAATTATGCTCTACACCATCTGATTTAAACCTTTCGTAGTAATGGGGAAATATGGCTTGCGCTTTGATCTGATTCTCATCAAGTATATCGGCAAGTTTCCTGTTGATCAGAGTAATCGAATCATCAAGGCTTTTTCTGCTATTGTAAAACAGATCGGTTTGAGTGAAGACCTGGGAAAAATACTCTGAAATCATTGTTTTTACCTCCTTAGTGGACCTTACCTCTAATTTTGCTTGAAGATACGGATGAATTTCATCCCTTAATAACCTTTGGAAGCGCTGTTCCGTATCGGCCTTGATCTCATTATTCAGTTCATTTTCAAAAATCTCCAAAGCCAGTAAATATTTCTCGGAATCTGAATTGACCAGAGTGAAAATATCATGAAGACAATCAATCTGCCTGTTAAGATCTTCCAACATAAGATTGAATCGTTTTTCGGAGGAAGAACGGATATCAGAGAACCCAAACAGCGGCGTAAGATTTTTAAAAGAAATCTGCTTTAAGGTATAGATCTTCTTGGCTAACGAAGCATTAAAATACTTTTCTGCCTCATTTCTGAACTTCCAGACCACACTGTTGTGGATGGACGTGTATTCCCGTTGAATGATTGCCTCAATCTGATAATTCTTTTCAAAACTGAATCTGTTCAGCGAAAAAAGAATCATATCACTGAAAAACTCTAGCTTTTTCAATTTTAAGCCATTCAGACTATTGGGAATAGGAGAGGTAAACTCCATAATGGCGAGTAATTCCCCATCTTTCATGATTGGAATTACCATGAAACTGTTGATGTTGTTTTCCTTTAAGATACTAAAGGAAGGCTGATCTTTTATTTCCTGCTCCATATTATTGACATTGGATATGACAATAGCCCTGGAGTTATTATTTAAATTTTCAAAGGTGCTTTTCCGGGTTTCTTCATCAAAGGTATTGATCCAGAAATCAAGGATATGATTCGTAAAAAGATTTTCGTAAATCGGAACCTTTTCCAGCCTCTGGTCTTTTTTGTTGAAAAGCATCAGCCCGAAGTTCAATTCCGCGACATCAAAATAAGACTTAAATATCTCGATCAAATTGTTATCCGGAGTAAGGTTTTCAGGATCAATCTGGATCATACTTGATTTAAGATCGGAAAGTGCAACTTCAGATGTACAGTCGACCAGAGAAACAATGGTAAAACCTTTTAAGACCCATGATTTAGATGGGAAGTGTTTTTTCCACAGCTTGTAATCATCCAGGTTTTCAAGAAGCATGTCGATAACATCATCCGCCGGTATTTTAGCCTTTTCCGTAGGATAAATATCTGTGAAATCTGAATTTACTGTGATTTTATAATGCTTCATGATTCCCTGCTTATTGGGAATATCATAATACAATGGCATTGTACTTTTCACATCTCTCTTGAAATAACTTTGGAGGATAAGACAGCAGCAGAATACATAGAACTCATCATCACTGATATTCCTAAGCTCAATTTCAAAATCCTTACCGGCATCTTTTAAAATATTCTTGAATCGTTCGGTATAATTGAATGTCGTTTTTGAAAGAGGAATACTGGCGGCTTTTATCTCATTATTGGTTAAACCCGTTGGAAACAAGTCAGCCAATAAAAGCCTGATGAGGTCCTCGTGTTTTTCTAATAACGAAACATCCTGGAAACCGTCTTTGAGTTCCTTGATTTTTTTTGTTTTCTCGATAAGGGATTCCGCATAATTCACCCGGTATTCTAATCGGTCATTGTACCGGATATGCTCAAGAACATCCAAATATTTTTTGAATGAAATGGATACTTGAAAAGGGGCGTCTTTTTTGTAAAGATGTAACAATGCTGAAAATTATAAAGTAAAGTTATAAAAAAAGCACAACTTTATGTTGTGCTTTTATATTTTTATGATTTTGATTACAGTCCAAATTGTTTTGCGAACAGGTCAGGGAATACTCCTAAAATGATGATAGAAGCTATAATTACCACCGCTACAATATTGTACGTAATTGTTACTTTTTCTGAAGTTTTGAATGTTGTTTCTTTAAAGAAAAACATGGCTATGATTAATCTCAGGTAATAAGCAATTGAAACTGCAGAACCTAAAACGGCAACCAGCACTAAAAAGGCAGCTCCGTTCATTGCCTGGGAAAATAATGCAAATTTACCCATAAAACCGGCTGTTAAAGGAACCCCAGCCATTGAAAGCATGGAGATTGCAGCTACGGTAGCCAAAAGAGGCTCTGATTTTGCCAATCCTTTAAATGCTCCAAAAGAAGTTTCTCTTTTCAATTTTTCTACCCATATCAGACACATAAATACTCCTACAGTAGATAATGAGTAAGCAAAAAGATAGAAAGCCAGATTATAAGTAGAAAGATTCGTCATTCCAAAGAATACCAATCCGATATATCCTGCATGAGAAACAGAAGAATAAGCCAGCATTCTCTTCGCATTGGTCTGTGCAAGACCCATAACATTGGCCAGAAGCAAGGTTATGATAATGAATACTCCAAGTATATTAATCCATTCGTGGGTTACTCCTGCAAAACTTATATTCATTAATCTGAAGAATGCGAAAAATCCTGAAATTTTTACAACACTTGCCATGAAAGCTGTGATCAATGATGGAGAACCATAATATACATCAGGACTCCACATATGGAACGGTGCTAATGCTACTTTAAATGCCAATGCACAAAGCATCAGGATTACCCCTAAGATGAACATTACATCTTTTGGGTGAGCAGCTCCGAAATCATGGATTTTATAGATATCAAAAGTTCCTGTACTTCCATAGATGAACGTAATACCGAATAAAAGGAATCCGGTGGCAAACGCTCCCATCAGGAAGTATTTTATAGAGGCTTCGTTTGATCTTAAATCAGTTTTATTAGCTCCGGCCATCACATACAATGGGATGGAAAGGATTTCAATACCTAAGAACAGGGTTACCAGATTCTGATATCCGAAAAGAGTAATACCTCCGCACAAAGCGAATAGCATCAATGCATACAATTCGGACTGATGGCTTCTGTGGTTACTGAATGCGAAACCACCCAGAAAGAACAATAGTAAAGTAGTTACAATTGAGATTTTTGTAAATAAGGCAGTATTAGAGCCATATTCATACATATGTCTGTAATGTTCGAAAAATGAACATTCAGGCAGGAAGCTAACATATAATGCAATGATTAACCCCAAAATCCCAATGTACCTTGCGAATTTTCCTTGTTCAAAAACGCCTGAAAATAACGCAGCAACTGCAGTTAGGAAAACAATAATTAAAACACTCATAATATAGATTTGAGATTCGAGATTCGAGATTCAAGATAAAAACACTGACTTCTCAATTTCATACTCTCTTAATTTTTTAAATTATTAAATTAATCTTTAAATTTTTGAATCTTTCAATCTTTTAATTAATCAAAGATGCATAGATAAACTTCAGCGAACTACTCACCATTTCGATTACCGGTTGAGGGAAAATACCAAGTAAGATCACAAAAACCGCTAAACTGGCCAGAACAGAAAACTCCACTCCTGAAAGATCTTTCGCTGTACTCAATACGGCTTCATCTCCTTTTCCGAACATTGCCTTTCCGTAGAATCTCAATAGATAAACAGCAGAAAGAATCACAGTTAAACCTGCAATAATAGCAGCTAATACATTAAAGTCAAAGATTGATTTAATCAAGATGAATTCCCCGATAAAACCATTAGTCAACGGAACGCCCATTGAACCTAAAAGGATCAGTAAAAACAATACGGCAAATTTAGGAGCTACTTTCGCTAAACCTCCCATTTGTCTGATGTCTCTTGATTTAAATCTTTTATATAAAATGTCTGCACAGTAGAATAAACCTACGACATTAATACCGTGAGCAAAAGTTTGTACCAAAGCACCTTCAGCACCTTCAGTAGTAAATGTTCCTCTTAGTGTAACAACAGCAGATGCAAAAATACCCGCTACCATCAATCCAACGTGAGAGAAAGATGAATAGGCAATGATCCTCTTCATATCATTCTGGATAATTGCGATCAATGCTCCATGAAGGATTCCTACTATTGCAAGGATAATAACGATCTGCCCTGAAATTCCCATAATAGGAATAGGAGTGATCGGTAATAAATAACGGATAACACCATACACAGCCATTTTAAGCATGATCCCTGATAATAACATCGATCCCTGAGTAGGTGAGTAGGTATAGGTATCAGGCTGCCATGTGTGGAACGGGAAGATCGGTAATTTCACAGCAAATGCAAAGAATATAAACCAAAATACAACCGTCTGCTGAGTTTCATTAAGTGATGCATTGTATAGATCTGTTAAGGCAAATGATGCAGAGTGATTATACACATAAATCAATCCGGCAAGCATGAATAAAGATCCTACGAATGTATATACAAAGAACTTTGTGGTGAATTCAAATCTTTTATTTTCCTGGCCCCAAAGTCCGGCAATGAACCAGATTGGAATCAGTGTTACCTCCCAGAAAATGTAGAACAATAATCCATCCAGAGATGTGAAAACTCCTACAAGTCCAAACTGCATCAACAGGATAAGACCATAGAATGAGTTTCTGTAATTGATGTTCTCATTAAATGAAGATAAAATAATGATTGGCGAAAGGATATTGGTCAGCAATAAAAGCAGCATACTCATCCCGTCAATACCGAAATGAAGCGAGCTTTTAATAAATTGTGACCATGGATAATTGATCTCATGCTGCAATACACTATCTACAGTCGGAGTAAAATCGAAATCCGAAAGTATATAAAATGTAAGAAGCATTTGTACCAATGCAATTCCTAGTGCCAAATATTTGCTGGATTTATTTTTCCAGGCAAAAACAAGTCCCGACCCTACTAGAGGTAAAAGCAATAATGTTAATAATAAACAAGACATTATTATTGTAATATAAAGTTAACAATCAGTATAATTCCCACAGCTAAAGACATGATAAGAATGTATGTCTCAACATTTCCGTTTTGAATACGTTTCATAGATTTACCGCTGTCCTCAGCTCCTTCACCTACGAAGTCTACAAAACGATCTAGAACACCCTTATCAAACATTTTACCTCCACGTCCTAATCCTTCAACAGTTTTTACAATTAATGCATTGTAAAGTTCGTCAATATATAATTTTTTAGCAGACAGCTTTTCCCAGCCTGTATAGCTTTCTTCCGGAAGGGCTCTCTTTTGCTTATTCACATAAGTGTTTTTAACGATGAACCATACCGCGAAGAACATTACAACAGTGGCTGCTAATAATATCATTTCAGTATTAAAATCAACTCCTGAAAGCGTAGCTTCCATTTGTTTGAAACTTTCTTCAGTAAGAACCGGCTTCAGCCATTCCATTAATTTTGCATAATGACCGTGGCCGATAAAGTGAGGAAGGTTAATAAAACCTCCGATAACAGAAAGAATAGCCAATACGATCAACGGTAACGTCATGTTCATCGGGCTTTCATGCAAGTGGTGTTTCTGTTCCTCAGTTCCTCTGAACTCTCCGTGGAATGTAAGGTAATACAGTCTGAACATATACGTTGCCGTAATAGCTGCCAGAATGAATAATATTACCCAGTAAATTGGATTTTTTGCAAATGCCGCTACCAGAATTTCATCTTTGGAAATCATCCCTGAAAGTAAAGGGAAACCAGAGATTGCCAGTGTTCCGATAAGGAAAGTAGCATGGGTAATCGGAATTACTTTCTTAAGTCCGCCCATAAAACGCATGTCCTGCTCATTACTCATAGCGTGGATCACAGATCCTGCTCCTAAGAATAACAATGCTTTGAAGAATGCGTGTGTCATTACATGGAACATCGCTGTAGTATAAGCTCCTAATCCCAAAGCAATGAACATAAATCCAAGCTGCGATACAGTAGAATAGGCCAATACTTTTTTGATGTCGTTCTGACGAAGTGCATAGAAACCTGCTAAAGCTGCAGTTAAGAATCCGATCAACAGAATTCCGCCCTGAACAGTTGGAGCCAAAGTAAATAAGAAATTAGATCTTACTACCAGGTAGATCCCCGCAGTAACCATTGTTGCTGCGTGAATTAATGCAGAAACAGGAGTTGGTCCGGCCATTGCGTCCGGTAACCATGTATATAAAGGAACCTGTGCCGATTTACCGGTAGCACCGATAAATAAACTCGCCGTAATAAAGATAATTACAGTTCCGTCCAATTCAAATTTTGAAGCGTTTTGAGCTACTGAAAGATAATCAATAGCATTGGTCTGAGAAGCGATCATGAAAATACCGATCAATAAACCAAGGTCCCCAATTCTGTTCATGATAAACGCTTTTCTTGCTGCTTTACCATATTCTTCATTTGTGAACCAGAATCCGATCAATAGATATGAACACAAACCTACACCTTCCCATCCGATAAACAGGATCAGGTAATTGCTTCCCATTACTAAAAGTAACATAGAAAAGATGAAAAGATTCAGATAAGTAAAGAACTTATAGAAACCTTTATCATGGCTCATATATCCGATAGAGTATAAGTGGATCAATGATCCGATACCTGTAATGATCATGATCATCATTAAAGATAACTGATCGATCTGGAAACCAAAGTTAATCTGAACTCCATTTACTCTGAACCATTCAAAAGCTTTTACGATAACCGGCTGGCTTTCAGAATTGAAATTCATGAAAATACTTACCGCGATACAGAAAGATCCGAAAACCGCTGCAGTTGCCAATCCTCCTACTACTATTTTTGGAAGATTTTTCCCGAATAAACCGTTAATAAGAAAGCCTAAAAGTGGTAAAAGTACTATTGCATACACTAAATTTTCCATTCTTTATCCTCTTAATTTATTAAATATACTAACATCTACAGAACGGGTATTTCTATATAGCATAGCAATAATTGCCAAACCTACCGCTACTTCAGCAGCAGCAACCACCATAATGAAGAAAACTAAAAGTTGTCCATCGCTGTTTCCTTTATACGCTGAAAAAGCAGCTAATAAAAGATTTGCAGAATTGAGCATAAGCTCTACACAACCCAAAATTACAATAGCGTTTTTTCTCAATAACACTCCCAATACTCCCAAACAGAACAATACTGATGAAAGAATAATGAAATAATTTAAAGGGACGCTTTGTATAAATGTATTTACTTCTCCCATAATTTTATAAATCTTTTTTACCGATTAATACCGCACCTACAATACCTGCCAAAATAAGGATGGAAGCAAGCTCAAACGGTAAAACATATTCATTAAACAAAAGTTTACCCAGATTTTTAGTAAGACCCACACCTCTGTCTACATTTTCCACTACAATATGGTTGTCCTGAACTCCTCTGAATACTCCTAAAATACCAATCAATAATAGACCGGCTGTAAAGACTCCAATAAATTTTAAAGTATTGTTCTTCTTACTTTCGTCTTCTTTATTAAGATTAAGCATCATCAGGATGTAAAGGAACAATACCATAATCGCTCCTGCATATACGATGATCTGAATAATAGCAAGGAACTGCGCATTCAAAAGAATGTACATCCCTGCAATGGAAAACATTGTAACAATTAATGATAAGATAGCATACAAAGGATTTTTTGCAAATACAAAGTATACTGCACCTGCCACTGCTAAAAAAGCCACCAAGAAAAATAAAAACTGATCCATTATTTTACCGCATTTTTTTGTTTCTCGGATTGTCTTGTCGTGATGTCAATCCTTTCGTTTATCTTTTCAACTAATTTATCTTTTCCATAGATAAAAGAACCTCTGTTGGTTTCCACATCTACCAATCTATCGGTTAAATAAATTGCTGATTTCGGACATGCTTCTTCACACATTCCGCAGAAAATACATCTCAGCATATTGATTTCATATACTGATGCATATTTTTCTTCTCTGTAAAGATGTTTTTCTTCCTTAGTTCTTTCAGCAGCAGTCATGGTAATTGCTTCTGCAGGACATGCCACCGCACAAAGTCCGCAAGCGGTACATCTTTCTCTGCCTTCCTCGTCTCTTTTCAGAACGTGCTGACCTCTCCAGATATCTGCTCTTGGTTTCTGTACTTCTGGATACGAGTATACTGCAGGAGCTCCTTTTACAACGGTTCTTACAGCATGCTTGAATGTAATCCCCATACCTTTGAAAATCGCCGGTAAGTAGATTTTCTCAGCAAGGGTCATTTCTTTATTAGAAACAACTTTTGATCTGTTAGTAAGTTTCATTTAATTATAGATTATAGATGGTAGACTAATTCTGTCTTTTATCTTAATTTTTAATATTTTATGTCTGAATAGAGCTGCTTAAGTAAAGATAAAATTTGATTTCACTTTCAAATCAGCTCATTTCAAATGTTCAATTTTTTAATGTCCGAATGCTAAAATCAAAGCTCCGGTAACAATCAGGTTCAAAACAGCCAATGGAATCAAAGTTTTCCATCCTAAGTGCATCAGCTGGTCATATCTGAATCTCGGTAGCGTCCATCTGATCCACATAAAGATCAGAATTCCGATAATGGTTTTAACTAAAAACGCTCCGATACTTAATATTCCTGCAATATTTTCTCCCCAGTTTTGTGTTACCCACTCAATTCCCGGATAGTTATAACCACCAAAGAAAAGAACAACCATAAATGCGTTGGAGATAAACATATTTACATATTCTCCGAACATGTATAAACCTAATTTCATGGAGGAATATTCCGTAGAATATCCTGTCACCAGTTCGGATTCACACTCCGGTAAATCGAAAGGGTGTCTGTTCGTTTCTGCTAATGCAGCAACAATAAAAATAAGGAAAGCCAACGGTTGGTAGAAAATATTCCAGTTCATCCCGTCAATGTGGATAAGTCCCCACAGTTTTCCTGTTGTTTGAGCTTCAGTAATTACTTTTAAATCTAAACTTCCTGTCATCATGATGATAGAAAGCAGCGCCAATCCCATTGCCAATTCATAAGAGATCATCTGAGAAGAAGCACGGATAGCACCCAATAATGAATATTTATTATTAGAAGCCCAACCTCCGATCATGATCCCATAAACCCCAATGGAAGCCATTCCGATAATGAAAAGTACGCCGACATCAATGTTAGCCACCTGAAGGTCGTAAGACATTCCTCCGATATTTAAACTTTTCCCCCAAGGAATAACAGCTCCTGTAATTAATGAAATAAACATCACCAAAGCAGGTCCCAATACGAAAAGGAATTTTTCTGCATTGGCAGGAGTAAAGTCTTCTTTAAAGAAAAACTTTCCACCATCAGCAAGAGGCTGCAGCAATCCGAAAGGTCCGGCTCTGTTAGGCCCGATTCTGTCCTGCATGATAGAAGCAACCTTTCTTTCTGCCCAGGTAGAGTAGGCCGCTATCGTTAGCGAAAGCAAGAAAAGCGCTAGTACAAGTATCAATTTAAATGTAATTAAATCCATTTTTATTATAGATGTTAGATATGAGATGTCAGATGCTAGATTTCAGATCTTTAATCTGATGTCTGTAGTCTGATATCTGAAATCTTATTAAAGTTATTTTTCGTCTTTTTCACTGATTTCTTTAGCCATAGGATTGTCTAAAACTCTTAGTTCATCCTTAGGTTTTTCATAATGGTTGAGTGAAATTACAGAATGTCTGTCGATATGTCTTGGACCTTCAATATTCCAGTCTTTCAATTCTTTTCTTTCAAAACGACATGTATCACAGATAAATTCTTCAACTTCTCCCCACTGGTCTTTTCTGGCTGTAACCCTTACCACTTCATCTCCTTTCAACCATACAACTGCTTTTCCTGAACACTTGTCACATTTACATGAAGCATTCATCGGGTTGGTAAACCAAACTCTGCTTGCAAAACGTGCGGTTCTGTCTGTAAGAGCTCCTACCGGACAAACGTCGATAACGTTCCCAATGAAATCATTATCCAAAGCTTTATTTAAATAAGTCGAGATTTCTGCGTGATCTCCTCTGAAAAGAATACCATGCTCTCTGGTTTCAGTAAGTTGATTCGCTGTAAGAACACATCTTGCACAAAGAATACAACGGTTCATATTCAGCTTGATATGTGGTCCCAGGTCATCCGCTTCGTAGGTGTTTCTTTCAAACTCTGTTCTGGTATTTTCCACACCATGTTCATATCCAAGATCCTGAAGATGACATTCTCCAGCCTGATCACAAATAGGGCAGTCCAGCGGGTGGTTAACCAATAAAAATTCAGTAACGGCTTTTCTACCTTCTTGAGCTTTATCAGAAGTAAGATTTTTCACTTCCATTCCGTCCATTACATTGGTTCTGCAGCTAGCCACCAGTTTTGGCATGGGACGAGGGTCCGCTTCAGATCCCTTAGAAACTTCTACTAAACAAGTTCTGCATCTTCCTCCACTGGTTTCCAACTTGCTGTAGTAGCACATTGCCGGAGGTACAGATTTTCCACCGATTTGTCTTGCTGCTTCCAGGATGGAAGTCCCAGGCAACACTTCAGTAGTCTGTCCGTCTATCGTTATTTTGAATTTTTTAACTTCTTCGCTCATATTATATGCTTTAAGCTTTCTGCAATAAGCAATAGGCTTTATTAATTATATTTTTTCGTATTAAATGTATATCCAATTCCGGCAAGGACTTGTCCAAAAACGAAATCTTGTCGTGCTTTATCTGGTTTATTATTCAACGTGGTTTTAATATCCCACATATTGATATATCCAAATTTTCCTTCCAGTCTTGCCATCCAGTGATTCCAGAACACAAGGTTTAAGCTGGTTCTTACATCAGTTCCCATACCGGCAACGTGAAAACGGTCACTTCTTTCATTCCCAAAAAGTCTTACGTTACTTTTGGGAAACATTACCCCAATTCCTGCTCCATAAGACCATACCAGGTCAATATTTTTTTTATTGATAAGGCTCTGATACCTTTCAAGACCTAAGTTTTCATAGTTAAGTCCGTCCGTATGTTCGAAAGTAAGGAACTTTTCATCTGCCAGGTTTACCTGCCCGTTTTGAACCATACCTGCATATGTAGGATCTGAAATATGTCCCTTAAAATTAACGGTTTGGTTCTGATCCATAACATACTTCATATGATCAATCCCAAGAACAAGCGCTAAATTATCTTTTATGAAATAACCAGCTCTGAAGTTGTACTGAACCACTGTAAACCACGTAGGATCAAAATATACAATTCCAAATTTTGTAGGTCTGTCATGAGCGGATACATTATTCAGCTGAAAATTATAACCATTTCCTGAAAAATTGATATCAGAATTACTGAAAGCAGCTCTGTTCCAGCCAAAGAAAACAAACATCTGACCTTTTTTGGATAGAGGGTCTGGTTTTTGTTTTTTTGGAGTTGCACCTGTAAATGTTTCCAGATTTTTTTCCACACTTAAAGTATCTTTTTCTTTTTGTCCGAAAACAAAACTCGACATCATTACGCCGATCACAAACAACTTCTTCATTTATACATTTTTTTCAACAGCCGGAATAGGATCAGCATAATTAGCCAGACCATAATTTTGAGTTAAACATAACTCTGGATTTTTGATATGCCATTCAAATTCATCTCTGAAATGGCGTATTGCTGCTGCAACCGGCCAGGCTGCGGCATCACCTAAAGGACAAATGGTATTTCCTTCGATTTTTCTCTGGATATCCCAAAGCAAATCGATGTCTTCCATCTTTCCTTGTCCGTTTTCAATCTTTTTCAATATCTTATACATCCATCCTGTCCCTTCACGACAAGGTGTACATTGTCCACAACTTTCGTGATTATAGAATCTTGCTAAAGTCATGGTATGTTCCACGATGCACTGATCTTCATCTAAAACAATGAAACCTCCTGAACCCATCATGGTTCCGGTAGCAAATCCTCCATCTGCTAAGGATTCATAGTTCATATATCTTGGTTCTCCGTTTACTGTTCTCAACAATAGGTTGGCTGGAACAATAGGAACCGAACTACCACCAGGAATACAGGCTTTTAACCTTTTTCCGTTTGGAATACCTCCACAATATTCATCAGAATAAATGAATTCTTCCACAGTGATCGTCATATCAATTTCATAAACTCCCGGTTTATTGATATTTCCACATGCAGAAATTAATTTCGTACCTGTAGATCTTCCCACTCCGATTTTTGCAAATTCAGCACCGGTAATATTAATGATCGGTACCACAGCTGCAATTGATTCCACGTTGTTAACAACCGTAGGTCTTTCCCAAAGTCCTTTTACAGCCGGGAATGGTGGTTTCAATCTCGGGTTACCTCTTTTTCCTTCCAGCGATTCAAGCAATGCTGTTTCTTCACCACAGATATAAGCTCCACCACCTCTCTGAACATAGATTTCAAGATCGAAACCTGTTCCCAAAATGTTTTTACCTAAAAATCCTGCTGCTTTAGCCTCTTCAATAGCTTCTTCCAAAATATCCGGGATCCATGAATACTCTCCACGGATGTAGATATAAGAAACATTTGAGCCTAAACAGAACGAGGAGATAAGCATTCCCTCAATCAATAAATGAGGAATAAATTCCATCAGATATCTGTCTTTAAAAGTTCCCGGTTCAGACTCATCTGCATTCACTACAAGGTGTCTTGGAACTCCTTCAGGCTTTGCCAGAAAGCTCCATTTCATCCCCGTAGGGAATCCTGCACCACCACGACCACGAAGTCCTGAAGTTTTTACTTCTTCCAAAATTTCATCGGGTGTCATCTTCAAGGCTTTTTCAGCAGCTTCGTAACCTCCCTGTTTGCGGTATGTTTCGAAATAGCGAATACCTTCTATATGTGCATCTTTAAGTAAAAGTTTTTTACTCATCGTATATTTTAATTAATCCAAAGCGATTTGCCCCTCTCTGCAAAGATCAAGGATTTCATCTACTTTTTCTATCGTTAAATTTTCATGAAAGAATTTCCCCAACTGCATCATCGGTGCATATCCGCATGCACCAAGACATTCAGCAGGTTTTAGAGTGAACATACCATCTTCAGTCGTTTCACCATCCTTAATGTTCAGTTTAGTCCTGATGTGATTCAGGATCTTTTCGCTTCCGCAAACCATACAAGGTCCCGTTCGGCAAACTTCCAAAACATATTTACCAACCGGTTTCATATTGAACATGGTATAAAAAGTAGCTACTTCATATACTTCAATTGGCGTAATACTCAATAATTCAGCAACGTAATCCATTACCGGGACATCCAGCCATCCTCCAAATTCTTTTTGTGCTAAATGCAGAACAGGAAGAAGGGCAGACTTCTGTCTTCCTTCAGGATATCTTGCGATAATTTTATGTACTTGTTCTAAACTTTCCGGTTTAAAAGCTATTGTTTCGCTCATTTTTTATCTCTTAGATTAAAGAGTAAAGAACAAAGAAAAAAGATTCTTAAGTTCGATATTCTAAATTCGTTTTTATTGGGTTGATGAAAGTCTTTTTTCTTTCATCTTTATTCTAACTTCTTATTATGCGTCTAATTCTCCCGCAATAATATTCATACTACACATGGTTACAATGGCATCAGAAATTACAGAGCCTGTAATCATTTCCGGATACGCCTGGTAGTAGATGAAACATGGTCTTCTGAAGTGTAGTCTGTAAGGACTTCTTCCTCCGTCACTCACTAAGTAGAATCCTAATTCTCCGTTTCCTCCCTCTACAGCATGGTATACTTCTCCTTTCGGAATTTCGGTTTCTCCCATTACAATTTTGAAGTGATAGATCAAGGCTTCCATTTTGTTATAAACGTCAGCTTTTTCAGGAAGATAGAAATCAGGAACATCAGCATGGAAATCCCCTTCCGGAAGATTGTTATATGCCTGCTCGATAATTTTAATAGATTCCCAGATCTCCTGTTGACGAACCATGAAACGGTCGTAGGTATCACCAGCTGTTCCTACAGGAATGATAAAATCAAAGTCCTGGTAAGAAGAATAAGGTTGTGCTACCCGAACATCATAATCTACACCTGCAGCACGTAAATTAGGACCTGTAAAACCATAGCTTAAAGCTCTTTCAGCTGAAATTGCTCCCGCACCAATGGTTCTGTCCATGAATATTCTGTTTCTTTCCAAAAGCTGGCAGAATTCAGCAAACTTCTTAGGGAAAGTTTTTAAGAAATCTTTGATCAGTTCATGACATTTCGGTGTAAGATCTCTTTCGAAACCTCCGATTCTTCCCATATTGGTTGTCATTCTCGCACCGCAGATCTGTTCGTAAATATCATAAATACGTTCTCTTTCGATGAACATATAAGTAAGTCCGGTAATTGCTCCAGAGTCCATACCAGTTACTCCGTTACAGATCAGGTGATCCCCGATCCTTGCTAATTCCATAAGAATTACCCGGATATAATCCACACGTTTTGGAACTTCAATTCCTATCAGTTTCTCAACCGTCATATGCCAGCCCAGATTGTTAATTGGAGCAGAACAATAATTCATACGGTCGGTAAGGGTCGTAATCTGGGTATAATTTCTTCTTTCAGAAATTTTTTCAAATGCCCGATGGATGTAACCTACGGTTTGCTCAGCATGAAGAATTCTTTCCCCATCCATCGTTAAAACGTTCTGGAAGATCCCGTGAGTAGCAGGGTGAGTCGGACCTAAATTGAGGGTGTACAACTGACCGTCAATCTGCTCCTTACTTTCGTATTGGTTAAGTATATTAGATAATGAGTTATCTTTCATAATATATAATTGATAATTGATAAGCGATAATTGATCATTAATCAATCATCAGCAATCATTATATTTTTATTTTATCTTCCGAACATGCTATCGTTCTTGTCGGTTCTTGTACCATCCTCAAGACGATATTCCTTCAGCATCGGGTGGTAACCAAGATCTTCCATATTTAAAATAGGTCGCAGATCCGGATGTCCCTTGAATTTGATTCCAAAGAAATCATAGGTTTCCCTTTCCATCCAGTTCGCTCCGGCATATAGATCTGTAAGAGAGTCTACCTCAATATTCTCTCTGGACATAAATACTTTAAGACGGATTCTGAAATTCGTCATCATATTATGTAAATGGTAGACTACGCCGATTTCTTTCTCCGGAAATTCAGGATAATGAATTCCACAAATATCTGTAAGGAAATTAATTTCTAAAGACGAATCCTTAAGGTAATGAATCACTTTTTTGATGTCATCTTTCTTCACTTCAACGGTAAGCATTCCATAAGGCTCTGAACTGGAAATTACAGTTTCAGGAAACTCCCTGGTGATTGCTTCTAATACAAATTCGTTCGTCATTTCCGTTTAGTTGCTTATGTTGTAAGAGTCTAATAAATTCTGATATTCAGGCATATCTCTTCTTCTGATGCTTTCGCTTTCTGCAAGAGCCTGAACCTGCATTACTCCTTCAATGATCTGCTCCGGTCTTGGCGGGCATCCCGGAACGTATACGTCAACCGGAATAATCTTATCGATTCCCTGTAAAACAGAGTAGGTGTCAAAAATACCACCGCTGGAAGCACATGCTCCTACAGCAACCACCCATTTCGGCTCAGCCATCTGAGTGTACACTTCTTTTAGGACCGGGCCTAATTTCTTGGATATAGTTCCACAAACCATCAACATGTCTGCCTGTCTTGGAGAGAAAGAGTTTCTTTCCATTCCAAATCTTGAAGCATCATATGTTGGGTTAAGAGTCGCCATAAACTCGATACCACAACAAGAGGTAGCAAATGGTAACGGCCAAAGAGAAAACTTTCTTGCCATTCCGATTACACTGCTCAGTTTCGTTGCGAAAAATCCTTCTCCTTCAAATCCTTCGGGAGCAGGTGCATCTGTTCTTATTACTGGTTTTTTATCTGACATTTTATTAAATATTTAAAGATTAAAAATTTAGAAGTTTAAAAGCATGATAAAGCTTTAAATCCATCAAATAATTAAATCTTTTTAATGTTAAAATTTATTTATCCCAATCTAGCGCGCCACGTTTCCATACATAGATAAAACCTACGAAGAAAATAGCCACGAAGGTAAGGACTGCAAGGAATCCTTCGAATCCGAATTCTCTGAAGTTAACGGCATATGGATAAAAAAATACGATTTCGATATCGAATAGAACGAACAAGACAGCTGTAAGGAAATATTTGATCGAAAAAGGGGTTCTGGCATTTCCTTCAACAGGAACACCGCACTCCCAACTTTGATTTTTCACAGAATTTCCTTTCTTCTGACGAGGTCCTAAGAAATGCGCTCCAAGCAATGAAACAGCTACAAAACCAATGGCAACGGCAGCTTGGATAAGGATCGGAATATAACTTTCAGGTAAATTCATTTTTGCATTATTATCTCAATTTGCAAATTTAGCGAATAAACAAGAAAGCATGAAATTAATAACCTTAAATGTGGAGTTAAAATGGGAAAAACCGGTAATTTAGAATTAATAAAAATAACGGTTATTTCTGCATTTTTTTGAGTAAAGAGTAAGCCATAAATGAAATATAACCGAAAAGGATACTGGCGTAAATAATATTGATTACCGTGTTTGTTTTATCGTCTCCGTTTTGGAAAAAAAAGTTGTAAATAATAAACCCGGCAATTAAAATAGCGAAGACGATGAGATGTGGTTTCATAGGAGAGGATTTATACGTTTGAGTAATTAATTGTGAGCGACGAGATACAGGATGTGAAATTCGATTTATGGATGTATGTGTCGATGTTCAGGATTGAAAATCATTGGTTTAAATTATCAAATTGAAACTTATGTTATGTTTATAACCGGAATTGAAAATCCAGCAATACAAACCTCGTACCTTATCAGCTATTGATCTTCAGTGAATAGGTTCTCCTTCTTTTATGATTAACCGGATTGTAATCCTGCCAAAGCAGTTGCACACTTTTGTTTTCTTCCAGTTCCGGATTGGTTTCTGCAAATTTGATTCCCATACTGGTAAAACGAACGAAAATTTCCTTAAAAATAATAGCCGTAACTCCTCTTCTCTGGTATTCCGGATGAATACCGATAAGATAGAAATTAGCGCGGTCATTCTTTTTACCGGCCTGTAAAAAATGCCACCACCCGAACGGGAATAGTTTACCCTTTGATTTCTGTAACGCTTTCGAATAAGAGGGCATCGTGATTGCAAAAGAAATCAGCTGATCATTTTCATCAACAACGCAGATCACGTAGTTTTTATCGATAAACGGGAAATATTTTTCTCTGTATGTTTTGATCTGTTCGTCGGAAATAGGAGTATACGTGGAGAGGTGCTTATAGGTTTCATCCAAAAGCTTAAACATAGGTTCCACATACGGAAGAATTTCCTCTTTAGATTTGAAGTTCAGGACTTTCAGTTTATATTTTTGAGCGATCAATCCACTGAATTTTTCTACTTTTTCAGGAAGGACTTTAGGGAATTCCATTTCAAATTCCACCCATTCCTTTTCCTTGGTGAGGCCAAGGCTTTCAAGATGTTTAGGATAGTAATCATGATTGTAAATTCCGATCATGGTTGCCAGTTTGTCAAACCCCATGGTCAGCATTCCTGCTTTATCCAGGTTGGTAAATCCCATAGGACCTTCGATCATGTCTATATGATGCTCTTTTGCGTAGTCAATTGCTTTTTGAATCAATGCTTCAGAAACCTCTTTGTCATCGATAAAATCGATCCACCCAAAACGAACTTTTTTTATGCCCAGTTCCTTTTCCTCCTTGTGATTGATCATCACGGCAATACGTCCCACTACTTTTTTGTCTTTATAGGCAAGGTACTGTTTTGATTCCGAGTAATTCAGTGCTGGATTTTCTTTGGCGTCCCAGATCTTCATTTCATCTTTGATAAATGAGGGTACATAGTAAGGATTGTTTTTATACAAATCCATGGGGAACATCACAAACTGTTTTAATTCGTTCTGGTTTTTTACTTCTAGAATTGAAACTTTAGACATGGTTTTTCTGGGGTAATTAAAAGGCAAATATAAATAAATAAAATGTAATACTTTGGCACAGTTTTTACATCTTACAGGTTAAAAAATATCTATAAAATTTTATTAAAATGATTGGTTATTATGTAATTATTGGGATTACAATGTTGGTGAGTTGGTATGTTTCATCAAAGTTGAAATCCAAATTTGAGTATTATTCCAATGTACACCTTCGAAATGGCCTTTCAGGAAAAGAAGTGGCTGAAAAAATGTTAAGAGATAACGGAATTAATGATGTTCAGGTAATTTCGGTTCCCGGACAATTAACAGATCACTATAATCCAGCAGATAAAACGGTCAACCTTTCGGAAGGGGTGTATATGCAGAGGAATGCAGCGGCAGCCGCAGTGGCTGCTCATGAATGCGGCCATGCAGTACAGCATGCAGTAGGGTATTCCATGCTTCAGATGCGGTCAAAATTAGTTCCTATTGTGAATATCAGTTCTAATTTAATGCAGTTTGTCATTTTTGCAGGTATTGCCATTATGGCTGCCAGCAGAACAATTGAGAATCCTAATGGGAATACAACCGTCCTGGCTATTGGCGTAGCATTGTTTGCCGTGACTACTTTATTTGCTTTTATCACCCTTCCTGTAGAATATGATGCAAGTAACAGGGCGATGAAATGGCTTAAAGATACAGGGACTGTAACTCCTGAAGAATATGTAGGAGTACAGGACAGCTTAAAATGGGCTGCCAGAACCTATGTAGTTGCAGCTATCGGATCACTGGTACAACTTCTTTACTGGTTGTCGATCCTGATGGGAAGCCGAAGAAATTAATCTTTAAATGTAAAGGATACATATTGCATCTCGGATAATTTATCTGAGATGTTTTCTTTTTGTGCCGTTTTTAAAGAGGCGGTAAGGATGCAGTTTTCATTCGCATCAAAATTCAGGACTTTTGCATCGAATTTTGACAACAGGGTGAAAATGGTGTTTTGCTGATTAAAATTAAATCGGATTTCAACTTCTGTTTCCAGTTCCCGTGTGATGATATTGGCTTCTTCAAGGGTTAACTTTGCAGACTCTTTATATGCTTTTACAAGACCTGATACGCCCAGTTTAGTTCCTCCATAATATCGGACTACAATCACGAGAACATTGGTGATCTCATGGGCTAATAGTTGATTGTAGATTGGTAACCCGGCACTTCCCGAAGGTTCCCCGTCATCATTTGCTCGGTAATTTTCACCATGAAGACCCATTCTGAAAGCGTAGCAATGGTGTGTCGCTTTAGGATGCTCGTTTCTTACTTTTTCAAGCGCGTCCTTAAGTTCATTTTCGTTCGCAACGGGATAAGCAAATCCGATGAATTTGCTTCCCTTTTCCTTGATTAAAGTGTTTTCGATGGGTTTATCAATGGTTTTGTATTCGTGCATCATTATGGCCGGCTTTAAAAGTACAAAAGTATAAAATGCTTTAGTTTGAAACCCCAATAGACTTTTATAATTTAACTACGGGTTCAGTTTAAAACGGTTACACCATACGGGAAGTATGAAAAGCCATCGTATTATCTCTCACGGTTTCGGTTTTAAAAGGTTCTGAATGGAATTCAGGGGCTTGTGTTCCCTTTTCAAGGATGAGATTTTCATTTTTGATAACGATAGCTTCGTCCCAAAGGTTAGCGTCAATGAATTGCTGAAGGGTAAAACGCCCTCCTTCTATAATAACGGATTGGATCTGCTCCTGATACAGGATGTCCATCAGGTCGGAAATGAAATCATCCTTTCTGATTTTGATCCAGTGAATATTTTCTTCGTTTCCTTCTTTGACAGAATTAAGAACCAACGTTTTGGCTTCTTTGTTGAAGATCTTAAAATTATCAGGTACTTTCAGGTTGAGATCTATTAAAATTCTGACAGGATTTACTCCTTCAACATTTCTTACGGTAAGGCCGGGATTATCGTTAAGTGCGGTTTGTGTACCTACTAAAATGGCATGTTCATCAGCTCGTAGTTGATGGACAAACTGATTGACCAGCGAATTTGAAATTGAAGTCGGTTTAAAATCTTTATCCAAAAATCCATCTTTTGACTCAGCCCATTTTAAAATGATATAAGGTCTTTTCTTTTCATGGTACGTAAAGAATCTTTTGTTCAGCTCAACAGACTCTTTTTCAAGTATGCCTGAAATGACTTCTATTCCGGCATCCTGAATGATCTTTTTGCCTTTCCCGTTCACTTTGTCATGAGAGTCCATCGCTCCGATCACCACTTTTTTGAATCCCAGTTCTTTGATCTTTAATGCGCATGGTGGAGTTTTCCCGTAATGAGCACAGGGCTCAAGGGATACGTAAATGGTAGATTCAGGAATCAGATCCTTATTGATTACGGAATTGATTGCATTGATCTCTGCATGAGGTTCTCCGGCTTTGTGATGATAGCCTTCTCCAATAATTTCGCCGTTATGTACAATCACACTTCCTACAAGAGGATTAGGATATGTTCTGCCCAAAGCTTTTTGAGCGAGCTCGATACATCTTTTTATGTATAATTCGTCCTGCATAATATAAAAAAGGCGAAGACAAATTTCTTTGCTTCGCCTTGGGTGTTATTTTTTTATCTGTTATTCTCCGACAATAATGTTGTGAAGATTCTGTTTTAAAGTTTCCAGGTGAGCTTTCTTCTCATCAATCGTGTTGAAGGTATCCGCTAAAAGAGGATTGTCCCTTGAAGGTTTATTGAAGAATGAAAGGTTGTTCTCTAATTTAACGATTTCTGACTCCAGGTCAGAGATCTGGCTCTTCATTTTTCTCGCCTTATCGGTTAATTGATTTTCAGAAAGACCGTCTTCTTTCAACTCCAGTTCATTGATCTTATTCAGCTTTAATTTTTCTCTTAAAGTTTTGTTGAATTCGGAGTTGATAGAGATCTTATCTCTAGGAACTTTTCCTACATTATTCCATGCTGTTTTTATTGTCTCTATTTTTTCAATACTTCCTTCATCGTTAGAGATCGTTTTCAGCTCTTCAAGAAGCTCTTTTTTCTGTTTGTAGTTCTCCTTCCAGTTATCTGTAGATGCATTGCTTTTTTCTCTGTAGTTATTAAAGAAAGTATTGCAGGCATCACGGAACTCATCCCAGATCTTGTTGGTCATGCTTTTTGGAACATGGCCGATTTTTTTCCAGTCTTCCTGAAGCTTTTTAAATAATGGAACTGCAATATCCCATTCTTCATTATTCATATTGTCCTTGGCAGTCTGGATCAGTTTTAATTTTTCCTCCAGGTTGGTTTGCTGAGAACCCTTCAAAGATTTATAATAATTGTTCTTTGTCGTATTGAAATTCCTTAGAGTGGTTTTGAAATCATTCCAGTTTTGGTTGGATAGCTTTCTTGGAACACTTCCCGTTTTCAAAAACTCTGAACGGAGATCCTCAACTCTTCTGATGGCATTTTGCCAGTAATTGTGGTTAGGAGTTTCCGCAGGTTCGGATAATTTCTTTATCTCTTCGATAATCTTGTTCTTCTTTTCAAGATTGTCATTCTGTTCAGTTTCTATGGCTGCAGAAAGTTCAGATTTTCTTTCGTGTATCTTATTCGAAATTTCTTTGAACTCTTCCCATGTTTTTTCACGGAATTCTTCTGCTACAGGTTCTGCCTCTTCTTTCCAAAGCTTATGAAGATATTGCAGCTCATTCAGCGCTTTTTGAATAACGGGCTCATTTTCCAGTTCTTTAGCGCGGGCAATAATATGCTGTCTTTTTTCAAGGTTATGACCGTATTCCTGCTCCAGGAATTCTTTATTTAAATCCAGCATTTGATAAAATTGATTCAGATGGTGGAAATAATTATTGTTAAGGATTTTAAATTCAGATTTTGCTACCTGTCCCGCGTTAGACCAGTCTTCTTTGATCTCGCGGATCGATTTGAATAAATTGGTATTGGGTTCGGAATTGGTGTAAAGGTTTTTAAGCCTTTCAATGATTCCCTGACGGTGTTCCAGATTCTTTTTTTGTTCTTCCTCCAGTCCTTTCTGGAAATTGTCATGCTTTTCTCTGAAGATGTTAACCAAAGCCGAAAGCTTGGATTGAGAAGGGTGCTCATAGCTGAAATTTTCAGGAGCATTCCCGGCTTCTACATATTCGTGCTTTTTGTCCTCCACTTCATCATGGATGTAATGACTTGCTTTTTCTTTTAACTGGTTGAATTTTTTTACATCCTCGCCCGCATTAGGAGCGTTGATGATTTTTTCCATTTCCTTCAATGCATCAGCCAAAGAAATATCAGTATCTGCTTCCTCTTCCAGATGTTCAGCATCATCATGCTGGTTTTCTTCCTGAGGTACAGTGTTTTCTGAAGTTTCTTCATTTGATCCTTCGATAGAATTTTTACTTTCTTCGTTTTCAGAAAGGTTATTTTCTGTTGTCATAGCAAATCTTTTATGTGAATGGCGTTTATTATCTGTCGCACGTAGCTAAAAAGCCAATTAATGCACTAATTTATGTTATTTTTTTTGAAAATTCCAAATTTCCCAAGCTTTTTCTGCTTGCTGTTCAAGCATATAATAGCCATTTACAGTCTTTGCTCCTTTTTCCGAAGCATTAATAATGAACTTCGTGTAATTGGGATTGTATATAAGATCGATGATCAAATGTTCGCGGGAAAGTCCCTCAAATGGGAATTTTAAGCAATCCTCAACATTCGGAAATGTACCTACGGGAGTAGTCTGGATGATCAGCTTGTGGTTGTTTACTGTTTCTGTATCCAGATTATCAAAATTTAATATAGACTTTCTGGAAACGGTCTGTGAAGAAATGCCATTTTTATCCAATACATATTGTACCGCTTTGGCGGCTCCGCCATCACCTAAAATCAATGCTGAAGTATGGTGTGGTTTTTTATGGAGAAGCAGGGTTTTTTCAAATCCGAAAGCATCCGTGTTATAACCCGTTTTCTTTCCATCTTCAATTAAAACACAGTTTACAGCGCCTATTTTTTCAGCTTCTTCACTCAAATTGTCCAGATAATTGATGATCTTTTCTTTATACGGGATGGTCACATTAAAGCCCAGGAGACCAGGTGTTGAAAACAGGTTTTCAACCTCTTCGATTTCCTGAAGATCAAAAATACTATAGGAGATGCCTTTCAGCATTAGTTTTTGGAATTTATCTTCAAAGAATTTTTTGGAAAAAGAATAAGAAATATTTCTTCCTATTAAGCCTAATTTTTTATTGGAATCCATCTATCAAAAATAAAAAAAAGACCGAACAAATCGGTCTTTATAGATTAAAATATTTTTAAGATTATTCCACAATGAATTTTGCAGAAATGTTGTCGGTTTTTAGGATGTAATTTCCTTTAGTCAATCCATTTAAATGAATTCTGTTAGAATTTTTGAATGGATTGTCAATCACCCGGATCAGTTTTCCCGACAGATCATAAATCTCTGCTTTGGAAATTTTATTCAGCTGTTCACCTTTTACATAAAGCTCATTATTTGTAACCGGATTAGGATAAACCACAAATGATGATGAATTTTTAGTGGCATCAACAGTAGCTAATGTTGAATTACATGTCCAGCTAAGATCATCCATTGCGATTCTGTTTGTTGCAGATGATGTTGTGATGATTTTGATCACGGCATTTCCGGTAACATTAATATTGCTGATCGTTGTTGTTTGTACGGAAGAGCTGTACGGTATGGTACCTACAAGATTTCCATTGATTTCAACATTCAATGTTCCGGCAGCTCCGCTATACTTCAATTGGGTCGTTAGTGTTAAGCTTTGTACACCGCCTGAAATGGTAGAGCTTGTTAAGACTCCGTTTTTGATCGTGATGGATTTTCCATTGATTGTTTCATCTGTTCTTGCAGAGGTAGCATTCCATGTAATTCCATTGCTCGTCCATGTTCTATCGATGTAAGAACTAGGATTAGGAGCTGTTGGTATGGCATCAAAAGTTTCGGTTCCACAACTTCCTCCTGCCGGTGCTGCCAAGGTAGTCCCTTGTGCGATGTTGCTCTGAGGAGATGAATTTCCGCCTGCATCCTTAGCAATTACATAGAAATCATACGTAGTAGACGGAGATAATCCGGAAACCACTGCCGTAGTTCCTGTTACGTAAGTTTTGAATGTATTGTTTGCATAAATATCATAGCCAATTACGCCTATATTATCGGTTGCTGCCGTCCAGCTCAATGACATGGAGTTAGAAGTAGGGTTGTTGGCTATCAGGTTGGTCGCTGCTGTTGGCGCCTGGGTATCGATAACCGGAGTTCCCCAGATCAGTGCCACATATTCAGGGTGATCGATATAAGGGTTTCTGTTGTTTTGATAAGCATAAGATGCATTGTTTCTTGCAATTTCCTCCGGTGACACCGGATCTGCCGCATGCCATGCCAGCAACTGATTCAGTTCCCACGATTGAAGCCCCGGGAAAGCAGAACCTCCCAGAATATTCCCTGTACTGAAAGTAGAAAGCTGGGCTTCATATCTTGTTACGAAATAAAGGACCATTCTTGCTATATCGCCCTTAAAAGCATTATTAGGTTCAAATACAATACCTGTATATCCCGCGGAAGCAGAACTCCCAAGCTTGGATCCGTTTTGGGAAACGAATGTTGGTACGTCTACAACTCCAAAAGGGTAATTAGATCTCATGCCGTTCACCTTATAATCCGTAGGGCGTATAAAATGAATGTCAGATTTCATGGGAAGGTTTTCACTGAAAAGACTCTGAGGGACAATATGCTCTCTGTTGTAGCAGGTTCCTTCAGGTCCATTGTTGCTGCCGCATTGATTGACTATAAAGGTATAGTTATAATTATCCGGTCCCGTAGGGTTTTCGGAATAGATATCCAGAACGGTGCCATCCATCTCGTAAAAATTGTCTTTATCGGTGGATTGATAGGCATCCCAAAGGTCGTTATAGGTATGTTGAACATATCCCGTAGAAATAATTTCCTTAAGTTGGGTTTTTAATGAAGGGCCGGTTAATCCAACAGCCGAATCATAATAGCCTGCAGGTATTTGTGCTAATGTATAAAAACAAGCTAATACCAATAAAAAAGAAGATAAAATTCGTTTCATTATTTAAAAATTGGGTCGCAAAGGTAAAGAAAATACGATCTTACGTATATTAATTTTTAGTAATATATTCCTTGCTGATTTTTGAAAATACCCACGAAATAATGAAGCCGAATAGAGATGCCGTAACGGCTACAATGATATAATTTTTACCTACGATCTTTACCGGGAACGGCAATGTCTCGTTGGCTTTAAAAAATTCTGTAAACAATTGGAAATAGCACAATGCTGTCCCCAGAATCAACCCGGAAATAATCCCTGATATTACAATAAGAACCCCGGTGTAGAAGTAAATTCTTCTCAGGTGGCTTAACGGGAATCCAAGCGAGATCAGTGATCTGGCCTGTTCTTTTTTATCCAGTTGCAGAATGATAATGGCTCCTGCCAGGTTAAAGGTCGTGATAAAAATGACCAACGCGAAGATTAAGTAGATGAAGAGCTTTTCCGTATTGATCATTTTCCAGAAAGCAGCATTTTCTTCTTCTTTGGTTTTGATATCAATCCCTTTGCCCAAAGTAGAAAGTAATTTACCTTTAACGATATCTGCATTTTCAGGATTTTTTAACTTGATGACGATCTGGTAGGCTGAATTTTTGGGCAGGTTCAATAGTTGCTCCGTCAATTCAATCGGGGAAATGATGTAACTGTCCAGCTGATCTTTTCCCGGAAAAATACCGGTCACCAGAATGTCTTTTTTATTATAAATATCATCCTCTTTATTGATGATCCCAAGTCCTGGTTTCGGCATAAAGATGGTGGCATAATCCTTTGACGAAGCTATGGGAATCGAAAGTCTGTTATCCAGTGAATTTTCCATCAATACCTCATTCGAATAATCGAAACTTGGGTAGCTGCCGTAAAATACGTCTTTATTGATGGGATTGACTACGGTGTAAGCTGAATCCACTCCTCTCAGATAGGCAATGTCTCCTTTACCGTTATAATTAATGTATACTTTTTCCTCAATAACACGGGAAAAGCTGGTAATATCTTTGTTTTTTTTAAGAAGATCTTCAATTTTCGGCAGGTTCTTTAAGGTCTTGCCTGCAGAGCTTTTGATCGTAAGATCCGCATGAAGATTAGAGATCAGATCCTTATTAAGATCCTCAAGGCCCGAGAAAACTGAAATAATGACAAACATTGCAGTAACGGCAACCATCATTGCTCCCACGGATAACCATGTGATGAAGGTAACGGCAGTGCTCCCTTTTTTTGCTAAAAGGTATCGGGAAGCAATATAGAATGCAATGTTTTTCAAAATTTATAATACAGGATTGTCTCCCTCGCCTCTTAATTCTTTTTCCAGTTTTTCAACATCATCAAGAGAAGTGTCAAGGTAGAAACTAAGCTGTGGAATGATACGAACTTGTTTAGCCATTTTCTGGCCAATGAAATTTCTGTACTGAGGTTTGTTCTCCTCAATCTCCTTCATAATATCTGAACGGAATTCCTGAGGAAAAATACTTAAGTAGATCTTTGCTATTCCCAGGTCTGCAGTTACTTTAACATCTGAAACAGAAACCAAAATGTTCTGTTTGCTGTCAGCTGCCTGTTTGCGGAATAATTCTGCAAAATCTTCCTGTATAATCTGTGCTACTTTTCTTTGTCTGTTACTTTCCATAATTTATGCAAATTTAGTACTTTTGTTTGAATTGCTCATTTGAAATGTAATGGGTATTTCAAATTTACGATTTAATTATAGTAATTTACTTATGAAGTTAGAACATATCGGCATTGCCGTAAAATCTTTAGGAGTTTCCGATGAACTTTTTGAAAAGCTTTTAGGAAAACCTTCCTACAAAAAAGAAACCGTAGAAAGGGAAGGAGTAGTGACCTCGTTTTATGGAACCGGTGAAAGCAAAATCGAGCTTCTTGAAGCCAGCAACCCGGAAAGTCCCATCTCAAAATTCATCGATAAAAAGGGGGAAGGCATCCATCACCTGGCTTTTGGCGTTGAAAATATCGTCGAAGAAGTAAAAAGATTAAAAAAAGAAGGTTTTCAATTTATCTCCGAAGAGCCGAAAGAAGGTGCTGATAACAAATTAGTTGTATTCCTTCATCCTAAATCCACCAACGGAGTGCTCGTAGAACTTTGTCAAGAAAAGTCATAAAAAGTTTTGTAGTGAAAGAAATTTTACTATTTTTGCAATCACAAAATTTAACCAAGTTTTGAGGTCCTATAGCTCAGTTGGTTAGAGCACCTGACTCATAATCAGGTGGTCCCTGGTTCGAGCCCAGGTGGGACCACGGTTTTGAAGATAGACAATTCTTCGAAAATTTTAGAAACCCCTATTTTAGGGGTTTTTTTATGTTTATAAGTTATTATTTGTAGACAAAAATAGTCATCGTTCCCAAGATGACTTTCCCCTATCGTTTCCCCTTAGATTAAACAGCAGTATTTTCAAAAGAAATGCTATTACCTAATTCTGGTATAACATGACCTACAGTTAATTTAGGCTGAAAAATAAAAGTGAAAATATAAAATATTGATTATCAGTAAATTAAATTTTAATATTTGAAATATAATACCTAAATTAGCTGATTTTTTCTTCTTCAAAATCTCCACTATAGTTATTGGAAATATAAACAAACAAATATTTGTCGTTATGAATAACTATTCAATCAAAATTGTCAGAAGAACTGATAAACAAAATGCTAAAGGAGAAAATCCACTGATTTTACAAATCATCATTAATTCTCGTTCAAAGAAGATAGGTTTAAAAGAATCTATTGATCCTAAGTTTTGGGATGATAAAAACTCCAAAGCTATTGGTAAAGGATTTAAAAGTTTAAATGTTAAGTTGAATAAAATAAAATCAGACTTAGAAGGGCATTGTAGCCTAAAAGAAGCTGGGGGAGTATCTATTACGTTTGATTTAATTGATCGATATTTCAAAGGAAAAAGTGACAATGATTTCTATCAACTTTTTGATGAAATTGTCAAAGGTAAAGGGCTTAAAGAAGCTACATCTTATAAATATTCGTTACTAAGAAAAAGACTTAAAAGTTATAAGTCGAATATTTATACTTCAGATATTGACTATAATTTTGTGAAAGGCTTTGACTCATATTTGAAAAAGTTGGAACTGAAAGAAGGTGGTGCTGTTTATAATATGCACAAATGTTTGAAATCTATTATTAATCAAATCTACTTAATGCAGAAAATTAGTTTTTCTCCGTATAATAACTTTAAGTTTAAAGGTCCAAAAGTGAATGATGAGTTTTTACACGAGGAAGAGGTGGTACGTTTAAGAAATCTAGAATTAGATGAAGAACAAATTAAAAAGTATAAATTAACAAAAGATATGTTTCTATTCTCTTGTTATACTGGATTGAGATTTAGTGATTGTGATCAATTATTAGTTAAAAATGTTGATTTAAATAATTCGGTAATTTCAATCGTTCAAAAGAAAACGGATGATATTTTAAAAGTTCCTTTTAGCGCACAAGCTAAAAAGGTCTTATGTAAATATATAATCGGTAAAAAGAAAGATGATAAGATTTTCCCCAGTATTACTAATCAGACTATTAATAATAAATTAAAGGATTTGGCTGATTTAGCTAAGATTAATAAAAGAGTTCATTTTCATCTCGCCAGACATACGTTTGGGAGTAGCTTAGTGAATTCGTACAATATTCCCTTACCTTTAGTTAGTAAATTATTAGGTCATAAAAATATTTCCAATACTTTAATATATACTAATTCTAATTTTTCCATACTTAGAGATGTTATGAAAAATTTTAATTACGGTAAAAAATCGTAATTTAGCGGAAAATAAAAATATAATTTTAAGATAAAAGCGTCGCTTTTATTCTGTTAGGGGGAATCTGGTAAATTCAATACACTACAGAATAAATGAGTTGATGCTCACGCTACGGCGTGGGCTATCCTTGTTTATAGTGTATAGGCTTACCAGAGCCTCCCCCTTAATAGACAAAGGTTTAGTTCCACGCTTTTTCTATGTATTAAACTACCGTTTTGGAACTGAATGGTTACTAATAATCATGGGAAACTTTTCTTATCTGATTCAGAAAAAATTTCGAGAACTGAACTCAGAACAACAACGAATCTTTATCAATGAATTTGAAAGGTGTAAGAAATCTGCAGGAATATCTTATCTGCTTTGGTTTTTGGTAGGTTGGCATTACGCTTATCTAAAAAAATGGGGATGGCTGATATTATATATACTTACTGTAGGTGGATTTTTTATCTGGGCTATCATTGACCTATTCAGAATACCAAAAATAGTTGAACAATACAATAATGATCTGGCATTAGATATACTGAAAGATATTTCGATAATGTTTCCTGATGAAGGTCGTGATTCAGGTGATAAAGATGTTAGTAAAAAGAGTGTAAACGACCTTTACATCACTCAAAAAATGCAATCAGGAGAAAGTTATTCATTTTATATCATTGTTGGTATAATCATCCTGTTTAGCGTTTCTGCATTTTTCTTAAAACCTGATAAAGCCAAAATGCAAAATGTAATTGTTGATAAAATCTTAATACAACAACCCCAACTCTTTAGAATGATGAAGAATTTGTTTTTCGGCGAGGAAGTTACTGAGGAATATTCTCATAATATGATTGTAAATAGTCTTGCGAAAAATGGATATTACAATTTGGATATTTATGAGGAGGATTTTGTATTGGTAAGGAAACTGAACTTCCGTAATGAAGATTCCAGAGAAAATCTAATTACAGCCTATGGATTTCTAGGATTTACAAAAGTCTTTTTTAATTATGAAGATCAAAAAGAAGAAGGTGCTGTAAATAACAATCAAAATGAAAGTAGTAAAAATCATGATACGAAAAGAGTTGATATAACAAAGGTTGAAAGCTATAAAACTAGCACGGGATATAACTATTACGAAGAACAAGCTAAAGCTAAAGAAAAAATAAAGTATCCCAGCATTCTGAAACTGAAATTAACGCTCCCAATCAGCAGGGAGATTCAATACAAATCAATTAATCATGAAAAAATTAATAACATTCATTTTATTCATTAATTATGTTCTGGTTTTTAGTCAGAAAAATATCAATGAGGAACTTGCGGAAGCTGAAAAGTATGCCAATAAAATAATAGAAAATAATCCCGATAAAATTTTAAACTATTATAAACTGATTAACGGTACTCTTAAAAGATACGATCCCGATAACGATAACATTGAAGACGCTGTTAATGAGATAATGATGTCATACAAAATCATAAAAAAAAATAATAAGATCATTTACATTAGTAAATCTGATAACTTTTGGGGAGGTATAGGAGATTGGTACAATGCTCAAGATTTCTATTTTGGGAACAATGGAATTCTATTAGGGGCAGTAAAAAAAGAGGAATGGTTTTTAGAAAATAAATGTGCTCAACAAATTAAATTTAGAGGTATATACCTTAATTATGGAAACCCCAAATTGGATAGAAAAAATAAATTTTATAATGAAAATGATAAAGAAATAAATCTCGAATCACCTAATTGTAAAAGTAGCAAAAAGAAGGTATTAGAAATTATTGAACAAACTGATAAAATTGCATTCAGAGATTTGGAAGGTTTCATGAAAACTGAAAAAATTAAATACTATCAGGCTGATAAAACTGAAAAAGATATTGAGAACGAAAAAGAAAATCCATCCATTGGAAATCTTATAAAAGGAAGAGAAAAAGAGGTAATCCAAGAAAATGAGAACGTTGAAAGTAAAATAGGTGTTGACCGAAAATTGATAAATTTTATTCCTGGAACGATGGGAAGAGAAGGCGTAAAACCTTCTCATAGTTGCACAGCAAGAGGTTCTATTACCATTGCCTATACTATTGATAAAGCAGGGAATGTACTTTCAACCAAAAGATTGGAAGGTACTTCAGATCCTTGCATTATAGCAACCTCAATCGGTTGGATTAAGAAATATGTAAAAGCTGAAAAAGCCGATGTAGGTTCTACGGGTACTTATAAAATTACATTTTAATACTCTCTATAAGGGCGTATATTCAGAATATCACAAAATCACTTTCAGAAATTTAGAAGGATTTATGAAGGCTGAGAAAATCAAACATTACAAATAAGATTTGGACGGAAAAATGAAACAAGAGGAAAGCAAGTAAAAACATGATATGTTTCACTGAAATATAAAGTAAAATGATAAGTACAAATGCAGGAGGAAACAAGAGGAAACAAGAGAAGGTTACCTACTAAGGTCATATGAGACTTTAAAGTGAAAAAAATATTGATATTTAAAGGAAATTCTGGGGTTTTGATTCAAATCAAACCCGAGATAGCAAGAAGAATATTTGTGAAATGCCAAAAAAATCAATTTAAAAGTTATTTGAAAATTACCTTCCTAATATGATGAGGAAAAAATACATATTACGACATATTCTGTCGCTTTCAAGAAATAACTTTGTGTTCTGAAAACGTAACAATTTAAAAATGAGAAAGTAAAAACATGATGTAATTCATATTAAATCTTTTTAAAGTGAATTTAATGAATACTAAAAAGTGGTAAATTTGCACGATTTTAAATCAACATAAATAGAACTAAAAATATATAACATAAACGGATGAAAAAACTCTACATGAGTGCATTTACTTTATGCATAGGCTTAGGTCTCTCAGCACAAGAGATAGTCTGGGAAAAGAATATTAAATCCAGTACTCAGGATTTTCTAAGCCAGGTAACGACCACTGTCGATGGACAGTACTTAATTACGGGGAGTGTTATTCAGGCATCTAAAACTGAAGGAAAACAAAATAACGGCTACGACTTTCATTTGGTAAAACTCAACCAACAAGGACAGGAAGTTTGGGAAAAGTACTTCTCTGGAAACAATCATGACTATTTATCTGCAACAGTAGCTACACAGGAAGGAGGTTTTTTAATTTCAGGAACATCTTACTCAGGTAAATCCTTAGATAAAAAAGATGATTCTAAAGGAGGATCAGACATCTGGTTAATCAGACTCAATGAATTTGGAGATGAGCTTTGGCAAAAAACTTTAGGAACTAATGTAGATGAAGAAGCAAGATCAGTTATTCAAACAACGGATCTAGGATTCTTTATAGCTGGAAATGTGCAAAACTCATCTAAAGGTTATGGTTCAAAAGATGTTTTAATTATAAAGCTTGATAAAAACGGTAAAGAACTGTCACAATCTATATTTGGATCAAAAGGATTAGACGAGGTTGAAAAAATGATACCTACTCGAGATGGTGGAGCATTGCTAGGGATCTATTCCAGAAGTGACATCGGAGGATCAAAACAAACTGAAAACTTTGGAGAGGGAGATTATTGGATAGTAAAGCTTAGCAAAGATGGAAAAGTAGAATGGGAAAAGAACTATGGAGGTAAAGGAGATGATCATTTAAGAACATTGGCTTTAACTTCTACTGGTTTCTTAATTGGAGGTGAGTCAAGAAGTGAAAGATCAGGAAACAAGACTGTTGGAATAGAGGAAGGAACAGATCTATGGTTAATCTCACTCGATGAAAAAGGTCAGGAACAATGGCAAAAATCTTACAATTTCAAAAACAGAGATATTTTGATGGGAATGAGTGTTATTCATTCTTCAGATGATAAAACATCTAAAGGAATATTATTAGGTGGATATACTCAGGCAGAAGGAAGAATAGAAACAGACGATGAGACTTTTTGGATGCTATATTTAGACGGAGTGGGTAATGAGCAGTGGAGAAGATACGTAAAAGGAGAATCCAGAAAGAGAGAAGAAAGATTATCCGATATTAAACTGAACAGAGATGGCTCCATTATACTCGCTGGAACAAGTGCAGATGAATTAGGAAAGGAGAACTGGAAGATTATTAAGCTTGGAGACAAACAGCTTGATCAGTTAATCGAAAAACAAGACATCAAAATTTATCCGAACCCTGTATCTGATTATGCTTATGTAGAAATAGGCTTTGATTTTAAAGATGCGGACATTACCCTATATGATATGGGAGGAAGACAGTTACAAAATATAAAAACAAAGAATAGAGTTACGAAGATTAATACTCAACCTTTGATTCAGGGAGCTTATTTGATCGTGATAAAAACTGATACGAATAAAACAGCAAATGCTAAGCTGATCAAAAAATAAAAAAAGATGAGAAAAAATATACTATTGAGCTTTATACTAGGAATGTTTTTTTCTGTGGTACAGGCTCAAGATAAAAGTCAATACTATTTTAAAAATTTTCCTAATTCACCGTCAACCGCAACTTTTTTGAGGTATGGAGATCTACAAAATTCAGAATATACAGGAACAAATAGCCCGCAAATACCATTGTTTACATTTCAATCTGGAGCTGTTAAAATTCCTTTAATCTTAAACTACATTTCAGGTAATGGGATAAAGGTTGCACAAGAAGCAGGATCTGTGGGTTTGGGATGGGATTTGAGCCTTCCTACAATTACCCAATCAATTTTAGGAGGGTATAGTGATTTCGATACTGTCGCAAAGTATTTACCTGAATTTTCAAAATCATCAAACCCTCTTAATGCGTATTTCCCCCACTCAGATCAGCCATTAACTACAGGGTTTGTTTCACAGCCAACTATTGGTGCATATTCTTATTTTAAAACAATTGATGGGTTTTTGCCATTAGGTGGTCGTTTCCAGGATCTAAGTCAAAAGTTACAAGTTGACATGGATACTTCACCTGATGTCTTTACCTGTAATTTATTTGGAGAAAAATTAGAATTCATTGTTAATAATTATCCACAAAGTAATATTGTTAGTACTTTCTATCCTACCTTTTATTGCTTGAATAAAAAGGGATACAGGATTACTTATGATAATACTTCATTATTTAAAATTACTGATCCTTCAGGAACAAACTATTATTTTGAAAGAGTTGAAGACGTAAAAACACTAAATACTATAAGTAAAAACTATGTTGTTACGAAAATAGTAGACGTAAATAACAATACTATAAATTTTTCATATAATGAATATTTAAATATTCAAAATTTACCTTCTATTAGTGAAAAATTGAATTATACTTTTGCAAGCAACACATATCATTATAATTCTTTACCCTTAGCAAATACGCAAAGTTTTTCGTGGATAGGAGAATTTGATGATCAATTTCCTGGATCGCAAGGGAATCCTTTATACAGTTCTCAAAATATAGGGTTTACAACCTTATTAAATAATTTCTCAACTAAACAAAATTATTTACTAATAAATAATATAACAGGAGACTTTGGAAAAATAAACTTTTACTATTCTAATCGTGTTGATTTCCCCACTCAGAAATTAGATAAGATTGAAGAATTAAATTTTACAAATCAGATCGTAAATAAAATTGATTTTAGCTACGATTACTTTAATTCTCAAAGTTCGGCTAATGTTACATCAGCTCCATTTTATCAAGGACAATTGGGCTCGTTTTATCAGTCGCTTCCACAAGACAGATTAGTAAAAAGGCTAAAACTTTTATCAGTAGTAATCAATAATGTAATGCCTTATGTATTTAATTATAATGAAACGTTATTGCCATCAAAACATTCAACAGCAATGGATTATTGGGGTTATGCAAATGGTGGTCTCACAAATAAGACTCTTTTTTTAAATCCTAATGATTTCAACTATCCTACCCCAATACCATTAGATAATAATTATAATAACAACTTTAAGCAAGCAAATTTAAACTTTGCTCAATCAGCATTATTAAAAAAGATTATTTATCCAACAAAAGGATCTTCTTCTTTTGAGTATGAATTAAATACTGCTAACAATTTATTCTATCAATATGATTATTCTAAGTTAACCACAGGAAATGGTCTAAGATTAATAAGCCAGACTAATAGAGATGCTAATAATAAATTTATTAATAAAACTGAATTAAAATACTATGATGGTATTTCAACGAACCCTGTTTTCTTATTCAATAAGAATAATTATTCTACAATAAACATTGTAACAACTAATGGATCAGGTGGTTATGGCGACTCTCAGTCAAGAGGTCTTATTTCTATGAGTTGTAATAATAACAATTCAGCATCTCCTCTATCTTCTGGAGATTACATTGGGTATTCTAAGGTTGTTAGAGTAGAAAAAGACTCACTAAATAATGCTAAAGGTTCAATTGAAACTAATTATGTTAACAATCCTGACTTTCATTACTATTTTCAGGATACTTTTATTCCTATTAGTATGCCATCTGCTAAATCTAATGCTACAGAAAATGGCAAAGTATTAAGTGAGGTCGTTTATGATACATCAATGAATAAAATCAAACAAACGGATAATACCTATGAAGAGATTTACTCTACCGTCTTCTATGGCACTTCATTGAGCAAAAATTCACGATCAGTCTGGAATACGAATGGTGGAGCGGGAGGAACCTGGAATGTTTTCCAACATGGAGTGACAGTACTTGGTTATTATCCAATTTTTTCAAAATATAGCCAAGTAAAACAATCAATAATAAAAGAATACGTAAATAATAAGATACTTACTACACAGTCGGATTATTTATATTCTATGGGTAATCTAAAAAATAAAGTTACTACGTTCCCTGATGGAGGAACTGAGGCCATAACTCAATGGTATTCATATGATGATAATGACCCAAACAGTCAAAGGTTACAGAATGCGAATATTCTATCTAGCCCCCTTTCAAAAGTAATTTCTAAAGGAGGACAAGATTATTCACAATTTACTACAAAATATGAGGATACTACTCATTTAAATCCCACTTCTGTTGTTGAAACTAGCCAAGTACAACCTCCCAATTATGCCTTTGATAGTAGAACTATAGCAAATTATATATCTTATGATGCTAAGGGAAATTTACTATTGTATACAAATAATGCAGGTACTCCAACAGCTATTGTATGGGGGTATAATCAAACTTTACCTATCATGAAAATTGAGGGTAAAGATGCTGCATATCTTTTAAATACATTTGATACAGATCTTACAGTATTAAGAAATGCATCTAACAGTGACATTGATCAAGCTACAGAGGACCAATTTAGAGCAAAATTGGATTTATTTCAAAAAAGGCAGTTTACTTTAGATGTGTCTATTACAACGTATACCTATAATCCATTAGTTGGAGTCACTAGTATCACACCTCCATCGGGAGTCAGAGAATTATATATTTATGATACCGCAAATAGGTTAATAGAGATTCGTAGACAAGAAAAAGATATTAATGGAAATGTAGTTTATAAAACTGTAAAAGAGTTGAAATACAATTATAAAAACTAACAAACGATGAAAAAAATAAAACAAATCATATTCTTTGGAGTTGTGCTAATGTTTAGTTTGACCAATGCTCAACTTTCCTTAACAGAAAATTATATTTATTCAAAAACTTATTTATCAGACCCTACACTTCCCAATATTAAAACTTCAGAAACAGTTCAGTATTTTGATGGTTTGGGAAGACCAAAGCAGGCAATTAATATAAAAGCAAGCCCTTTGGGAAGAGATGTTGTCACATATATTGAATATGATGGCTTTGGCAGACAGGTAAAGGACTATTTGCCAGTTCCACAAGGAGGAACATTAAATGGAGCAATAATAGCTAATCCATTAGCTAATGCTATCAATACCCCTTATGGCTCAGATAAAATATTTTCAGAAAAAATAATTGAAAACTCTCCATTAGAAAGAATCTTACAACAAAAAGGAGTTGGAAATGCTTGGAATGGTAAATCTGTTCAGTTTGGTTATGATTTTAATGCAGATAATGAAGTAAAAAAATATACGGCTTCATCAGTTTGGACAGATAAGACCTCGATATCTACTCCAAGTCTTTCTGGAACATATGCTGCAAATCAATTATATAAGAATTCTGTTACGGATGAGGACGGAAATGTTACTATAGAATTTAAAAATGGAAGAGGAGAAACAGTTTTAATACGTAAGAATGATGGTGTTAAGAATATAGACACTTATTATGTTTATGATAACTATCAAAACCTAGCCTATGTTATTCCTCCATTAGCAACTATACCTAATACCCTTGATCAAACTACTCTCGATAACTTGTGTTATCAATATCGTTATGATATCTGGGATAGATTAGTAGAAAAGAAAATCCCTGGTAAGGGTTGGGAGCATATGGTATATGATAAAGCTGACAGGTTAGTTTTTACTCAAGATGCGGTAATGCGTCCTACAGCAAAGTGGCTTTTTACCAAATATGATAAACTTGGAAGAGTCATTATGACAGGAATTGTTCCAGGAGGAAGTAGAGTTGAAATGCAAAATATGATTGGAGGTAATGTAATTGTAGAAGACAGAAATGCAACAGGGTTCACTAAAAGTGGGATGCAAATTCAATATTCTAATGATCATTTTCCATATTTTGAGACAGCATTGACAGTTAATTATTATGATGCTTATCCTGCTTATAGCTTCAATCCTTCTTTTCCTCCAGATATTTTTGGGCAAACTGTTTTGAAAGATAACGCTATAGGAACTAATGTCAGTACGAAAAGCCTTCCTGTAATGAGTCTTGTGAAAAATATTGAAGATGATAATTGGACAAAAAATTATAGTTATTATGATGATAAGGGAAGAGTTATAGGTACTCATTCTATCAATCATTTGGATGGATACACTAAAGTTAGTTCTGAGCTTGACTTTTCTGGTTTAGCTAAGCAAACTATAGTAAAACATGCAAGACTAAAAACAGATACTGAAAAAACAATCAGAGAAGTTTTTACTTATGATAACCAAAACAGGCTTATAACCCATACTCATCAGGTAAATGCTGGTGCTATTGAGTATCTTACTCAGAATAAATACAATGAACTCTCTCAGCTAGAAAGTAAAAAAGTAGGCGGAATAACTGCAACAGCTCCACTTCAGCAGATCGATTACCTATATAATATTAGAGGCTGGATGACTCAGATTAATAACCCTACAAATCTTGCTGGTAAGTTATTTGGATACAAAATAAAATATACTGATCCTGTATATGCCAATATTGCACCAGGAAGATTTAACGGAAATATTTCAGAAATAGATTGGAATAATTCAACAGTGAATAATCCCAAAAGATATAACTACACCTATGATAAACTAAACAGATTAACCGATGCAGAATATTCAGATCCAGAAGTAACAAACCCACATAATAAAAACTTTGATGAGCGTCTGACTTATGATATGAACGGTAATATTGTTACGTTAAAAAGAAATGCTATTCCTGTATTTGGAACAACTTCTACAACAGTAGATAATTTAGAATATCAATATACAGGAAACAGGTTGGACAAAGTAATTGAAAATTCTCTCAACGACACAGGGTATGAAGGAGGTAATAATCCGATTGATTATGACCTCAATGGAAGCATGATCAACATGAAAGATAAAGGAATCCAATCTATAGTTTACAATCACTTAAATTTACCTGATAAATTTGCAATCACACAGACTGCTTTAGGGCAGACTTCAAATACTACTCTTAGTTATTTGTATCGTGCAGATGGAGTAAAGCTTCGTAAAACATATTTCGGAGGAGGAGGAAGGACTTCTCCAAAGATAAACCGTGTTACGGATTATCTTGATGGATTTCAATATAATTATAATGATGGATTACAGCCTTGTCTAGAATGTAGAACGGAAACTGCTTATGAAGAACAGGCTTATAAATCCGCAGGATCTGTATTTCCAGGAATTGGAACACCTGAGTGGAAATTAGATTTTGTACCAACCTCAGAAGGATTTTACAGTTTCACCGAAAACCGCTATATTTATCAGTATAAAGATCATTTAGGAAATGTAAGGGTAAGTTTTGCCAAAAATAGTTCAGGGACTATTGAAGTTACCGACACTAACAATTATTATCCATTTGGATTGAATCATATTGAAGGAATGCTTACTTCAGGATTTGGAAGCTATTATAGTTACAAATATAATGGAAAAGAATTACAGGAAACTGGTATGTTTGATTATGGAGCAAGATTCTATATGCCAGATTTGGGAAGATGGGGTGTTGTTGATCCGCTCGCAGAGAAATCGAGAAGATTTTCTCCTTATACATACGCTTTAGATAATCCTATTAGGTTTATTGATCCTGATGGAAGAGAAACAAAAGATTGGTTTGTAAATAAATATACAGGTAACGTTGTTAAAATTCAAGGTGTGAGCAGTTTATCACAATTAAGTAAAGCTCAAATTGAAAAGCTAGGATTAGGAAACCCGAAAGCATATGAGAGATTGGGTAAAGATAACATGTTCGGTAAAGACGTTCAATATAAAGGAATGAAATTAGGAGAGTCAAAGTTTGTAATGTTAAATAGTGAATCGAAGGGTTTTATGAAAGAACAGGGGTATGTTTCAGCTGATAGAGCAGTAGTTAAAGAAACATTAAGTGTTCAAAAAGGAAGAATGGGATCAGAAGAAAATATAACACATTCACAAGGATCTGTTAATGTAATAAGTTCAACAAAAACATATGTGAAGTCTGAGAAAATTGATACTCGAGAAAATGAAATGTTGAAAATAACCAATTATCCTTTTAGTAGTGTTTCGACTGCAACTTACGATTATTTACGTCATGGAACAGATATTGGACAAACCCCTCAAAATATTAGAAATACTTATTTTTATGAAAATAATCCAGATATGAAACCTACCGATAATCAGAATATGCTCATCCAAATTGTCAAAGAATTTGTAAATGTTCTATCAGGTCACATAAACAAAAGCGAATGAAAAAAATAATAGTGTTAAGCTTTATCGTAATGATAATTTCGTGTAAACAAAAAAAAGCTTCAATGAATGATGATAAATTAGCTGAAAAAATAGCCAAGTTTGATAGTAAGCTAATAGATCATTTTCCTCAAAAAAAAGACAACAATAGGTATGACATAATTATAAATGAAAATGTTAGAAAAAATACTTTAGGAGTTTTGCTTTATGAGTATGATACAAATGATTTATATGTAGATAGCTTGAGGAATGTTTGTTTGCGGAAATCAATTGCTAAGTATAATAATTCTACTGATTGTTTATTAGTAGTAAATAAATTTGAGACAAAAAAAACATATTCTAATTCTGAAAGTATATTTATAGATTTTGAGAGAAGAAAAAATGAAGTAAACAAAGATTGTTATAAAAATATGTATCCTATTCCCAAATTTTTAGATTATAGGTTTGGAAATGAAAGTTCCATAACAAATTTAAGTGACAATTTTGAATTTTATGTGTTTGAGGCTAATAATAAAGATTTATTTAAAAAGTATGATCTTATTCCTAATCCACAAATGCCAGACAATTGGAGTAATGGATATTCTAAAGGTATAGCAATTAGTAAAAAAGATAAATGTGTTATTTTCTGGGGAATTATATGGTAGTGAAGTCATTGCCCTGCTACTGTACGAATCCTTTCGTTTAATGATAAACAATAAACCCGCTCATTTAGCGGGTTTATTATTTATCTAAAAATCTGTTTAGTTTTAAGATTTTGTATATAGATATCAATAACATTCAATAGAGTGCTTTTTGTGCCAGGGTCTGTTTTTTATGCCATTAATACCTTTACCGATTCCTTATCAATTGCAGAATTTCCCCTTTTCTTCAAAAGCTTTTGCCTTTTTAGCAGCAAAGCGAAAACCTAAAAAGGTTCAATATTTTGCTGAACACAAACATTTATACACTAGAGGAAAATATAAAAAACAGTTATCGATGATCTGCAAAATATAATTAGCTCATCTTATTCAATTAAATCATTATATGTATTAATTAGTAGATATAACTATTTTTTTTAAAAACATAGAGTATAAAAGAAATAATATTCAGAATCGATCCAAGATGATCAATAATATCTAACAATTTCATAAATCAAATATAGTAAAATTTGATATCTACTAAATTTACGGTAAAAATCAAAAGATCTCAACTGAAGAAACATAAAAAAATGATGATAAAAAATCACCATAAAAGACCCATAGATAAAGAATTAATCAATAAATCAGCAACATAAAGGATATAATCATTATTCTATACTTACTGCATATCAATCTACATACTGCATACTACTAATAGATTATCAGACCGTATCTGGTTGATTACTGAAATACGTTTTTGTTTTTTTTTAAATAAAATAATCTTTTTTTCAACCATAAATTGGAGACAACAAAGCAGAAAAACAGGCTCAAAATAAGCATGTCTTTTATGTTATTGATAAAGTGGGCACATTACCATAGTTTCGATAAAAAATTTCGTTAAGTCAACTCTTAACAGTCTCTACATGGTCGCTTGTGGTTGCAATACTGTCATGTATTGGAAAAACAGGAATTTCACGCCTGTAATCTTTCGTCAACTCTTTTGCCAACACATCTATAATCATAAATCCTTCCATTTCAAAAAGTAGTTTGCTGATATTTTTATAGCCTTGTTTCTTTTTAGTTTTTAGGAAATCATAAATCACAGGGTAACGCTCGGCTAAAACTTGTTGAACCTTCTCATACTGCGAGTTTTTAGCAAAAAACATAGCCAAAAGTAGTTTCTTGGTTAGTTCTCTGTTTGTCTCATAACAGTTGTTATAGTCTATTAAAAACAATCTTTTGTAGGTTTGCTTCCATTCTTCACCATAGATTTCCGTAAGCCTATCAATAAAAGCATCATACACTCCGCCAGAGATACATAAATTCTTGAAGTCCGCAACCTCAGTATCCATAAGGATTTTAAGAGGAAACTATCCTTTATTCTATCTATTCGCTTCTTACTAACTCTATATCTAACAGTAGATAGATAATTAGATAAGAAATATGGAATACTATTCTTCAAATCAATTTCATGAATTTTTTTATTGTCATAAAACATTATTTTTCTGATCTCTTTATTCAATCTTGCAAATGGATAATAAAAGCTCCCCCAATGTTCTGTAACCTTTCCCGACTTTTCCACTTCTCCTATTTTAGGATAAATATGACATAGCTGTTTTACAACTGCTTTTTTTTGTGAAAAATTTCAGCATTGATTTTCAGCCACTTCTATTTTAGGACAAATAAGACTTACTCTATTTTGTCCTATTTTAAACATTTTCATTTTTCACTAGAGTTTATGAATATATAATAAAAAAATATTTTTATGAACTCAACATTTAGCAAAGCTTCACAAAGTGAAGTATTTAAATTACTTTATTCCACCAATTGGAAATCGGGTTTTAATAACCCACATTTTGTATTTAGAAAAAGAAAGAATGGAAAATACAGAAGCAAATTTTTAAAAAACATTGAAATCAGTTTTAAAGAAAATGTTTTTAAAGAGTGCACTGGGATAGTTATGATTATTGAAGACCTAATTAAAAATGAAACTGTAACCTCTAAGTTTTTGAAAAGAAATGTTTCAAGAGATGTAAAAGACTTACGGTTTAGTTTAAAAAATTTCGACGACCTTTACAGTGAGGCTTTTTATAATTATCCTGATGTAGACCCTATTAATACTTTTAATGTAGCATGTTTTAAAAACGGAGAAGATAAACCTTTTGAAATAAATTTTCTTTTTATTAACGGGGATTTACATTTTTCCGCTTATCCTTTGGGAGGAAAGTTTGTAAAGGTAAACGAGGAAGAAGAGTTAAAATATGAACAAATGTTAGAATACCTAACAGACATTGAAGATTTTCATTTTGAACATTGGAACGAAACGTTGAATATGAGTGATAATTCTTATTTTAAATTGTAATTATGAAAAACAATATTTAATCCGGGATATTTTTTTATACTTTAACAGTAACCTAATTTAGGTATAATATGACAAGGCGATCATTTGATCGCTTTTTTTTATGTGAATTTTTTGTCTCTGAAAATCAATACTTTCTTTTTTTGGTGTCAAATGACTCCCTGAAATAACTTGCGCATTTAATGTTACTGCAGTTAATTAAATAAATATTTTTTAACAAATAAAATTAAAGCAATGGACAAAAAATTAGCATTATATGTATTTAAGCAAAATCGACAATTAAAAAAAGAAATTAAGCAACTCAGAAATCTTATCAATGAAAAATGTAATTTTAAGGAATTATTGACCGTGAAAGAAGTTTGTGAACATTTCGGGTTTAGTGAAAAAACTTTTTACCGATATAGAGCCACGGGATTAAAAGTAGTTCAGAAAGGTCGTAATTCAAAAATATACGTTAGACCAATTGACGTTGAAAAATTCTTAAATAAATAAAAAATGGTTGATAGAATAAAATTTAGTATTGATAATGCAAATCTCTCCGAATCTATTCTTAAAAAATATTTTTTTGATCCAATAAATAGTAAGGGATCAAAAATATATTATTTTAAAAATAACTATAACATCGACGAAGAGGAAGATGATGAAAGTAATATTGATGATAATGAAGATGACTCAATGATCTATAATAGTTATGAATCAAAATACAAGAAAAATTTATACATAAAGTATATTGTTTATGCCAGACCAAAAGGTCTTTCAGGTAATCCAAATGCGAATATTAGAAATGAGCTAATCGTACATCGTAACTTTAGAAAAGATTTCCATAGAGAAGCTGGAATTGAAGATTTAGATTATAAACAGTTTAAAGATGTTATTTATAGATATGCTACTATGTTTCAAATTGATGAAGGTAGAATGTTAAAAGCGAGAGTCACAAAAGTAGAATTAGGAGTAACATTAAGACTTAAAAGCGATATGGAAGCTATTATTCCATGTTTTGTAAGTTGTGATAATCTACCTGAAAAAGTAATGTATGGAAATACTGGAGTAACATTTATCGGAAGTAATTATTCAGTAAGTTTCTATGATAAGCTTAAAAGAATGTTAGATAGTCGGGACATAATGAAAAATCAAACTCGAAGAGCAATTCATGAGCCAATGATTCGGAAAAATAATTTTTGGTTACGCTATGAAGTTAAGATAGAGAAAGTCAGTGGATTTAATTTTGGAAATTACAAAGATTCTATGAATACATTGAAAAGAATTCTTGATAATTGGAATTCTCTGGGAGATATGCTTTACAAAATGTATGAAAACGTTGAATTTGTAGATTTTTTATCTCCAGAAATAGAAGTAGACATAAAAGGGAAGTCGTATGGAGCATTGGATAAGCTTTTGATTTTTACTGGAATCAAAACAATAAGAGAAAAAGAGTTTTTTACTCAGTTTATTCCTTTACTAAATATTAATAAACTAAGCTTTTATAGAATCCATTATAAAAAGTTTTATGAAGGTTTTGTAGAGAAGAGTAAAAATGGGTATCAGAAAATTTTAGATGACAAACTAAAATGGAAAATTAAAAAGCTTAAAAAGTAAAGTGTAATGCTAGTTATTTATAACCAAAATGTGGTGTATTTACGCACTTATAATATAAAGAGTAATATACTACTACTATTAGGCTATATATAATACAAGTAAAAGTATATAAGGAAGCAAGTAAGCTATCAAGTATAATCAAGTAAATAATATAAGTAGAAACAAATAAAGAAATAAGTAGCTTGGATTTGCCAAACTTCAGTGATTAAATCATCTTTTGAACTATACTTAATTCAGATAACAAGTAAGAGAACTATTAATAAGGCAAATTTCGATGTTCTTTTTTCAGTAATATAATTCTTCTATTACAGTAATTTAAAGAGAATTTTTGACCTTTAATAGTGTTGATAATTTGACTAAATGCCATTAATATTAAAATAAAAAAAGTAATACAATTTAAAATGTCAACATATACTCTTTTGTATTAAATTCGATGAAGTTTAGTAAGTTCTCAATGAGTTAATATTATAATTAGAATAGTTTTCTTATTAATATTAATGTTATTTAATTAAGTATTTTATTAGTAATTTTACCCCATGATTGCAGATAAAATTAGTAACATACCTTATAATGCTAATGCTTTAAATACTCTTTCTTTTTTCTCAGGTGCCTTAGGATTGGATTTAGGACTTGAAGAAGCAGGATTGAACATTTTATTAGCTTGTGAATTTGATAAGCATTGTAGAGGTACAATTAATTTAAATAAACCCGAATTAGGGTTAATAGGAGATATTAGGAATTATGATGTTGAACAAATATTGGAATATGCTGGCTTAGATAATGCTGAGCAGGTTGATGTAATAGTAGGTGGCCCGCCTTGTCAAGCATTCAGTACTGCTGGTAAAAGATTAGGATTTGCTGATGAAAGAGGGAATGTATTCCTGAAATTTATTGATGTAATTGAGGAAATTCGTCCAAAATACTTTGTAATGGAAAATGTTAGAGGACTTATGTCTTCTGTGTTGCAAATTCCTATTCGAGATGAAATCATTGATAACATTCCTGATGAATTACTAAAAGCTAAAGGTTCATCACTATTATATATAATTTTGAGACTTGAGAGAGCAGGATATAATATTAATTTTGATTTGTATAATGCTGCTAATTATGGAACTCCTCAAAAAAGAGAAAGAATTGTTATAATTGGAACTTTAGATGATGAAAAAGTTCCTTTGTTAGAGCCTACTCATTCAGAAAAACCATGGGGCAATTTAAATTCTTGGGTTAATATTAGTGAAGTAATCAATGATTTAGGAAATAATTTAGAGCATATTAATTATTCTCAAGAAAGAGCATCATACTATCAATTACTAAATAGTGGCGAAAATTGGCGTAATTTACCTGAAGAGCTACAAATTAAGGCTCTAGGTAAAGCTTACTATTTAGGGGGTGGAAAAACTGGGTTTTTAAGAAGGTTAGATTGGAATAAACCTTCTCCTACTTTGGTAACTAATCCTGCAATGCCTGCAACTGATTTATGTCATCCAGACGAAATCAGGCCATTAAGTGTTGAAGAATATAAAATTATACAGCAGTTTCCTAATGAATGGACTTTTAGCGGTAAGACTTTAGATAAATATAAACAAATCGGTAATGCAGTTCCGACTGGATTAGGGAGAGCTATAGGTCAGGCTATCATAAACCACTCTAATAATATTGTTGTAAATAATTGTCGAGATTTTAAACAAACAAAATATAGAAATACTAAGTATGATGATTTCATTAGAGCTATGTTTAGAAATGTTGAATACAATTTATTTGTAAATAATATGTAATATCCATACCTTGGCATAAAAAGCCATGGATCCACAAATAACATTCGATGAAAATCTAGAAAAATCATTAGAATATCTAGAAAAATTACATAGCGAAGAAGAGTATTATAATGACTTAAAAGTAGTTCTGTCAGTTGCTATTAAAGATGCTAGAAACTTACCTACATTCAAACCGCTTGGTAAAGAAGGTGTTTCAGTAAGAGAATATACCAAGAGGTATGCTGATAGATATATAAAAGCCTATAACAACAGAACTTCCGTAAGAAAAGCTAATCCTTCAGGAACATTTCCTGATCCAATTCAAGAAATAGTTTTGAAAAGCAAGTTTGAAAGTTCTACTGATGATGAAATCGACAAAATTGTATATGGTCATTCTTTTCTTATGTCTGTTGAGAACGTAATTGGAGACTTGTTAGAAGAATATCTATGTGAAAAACTTAAATCATTAGGTTGGTTTTGTTGTTGGGGAAGTAGCATCGATGCAGTTGATTTTTGCAAAGCTACTGGAGAGTTGTTGCAAATTAAAAATAGTGATAATTCAGAAAATAGTTCTTCTTCTAGAGTTAGGAATGGAACCGAGATTGAAAAATGGTATAGAAGATTTTCAAAAAAAGAAAATACCTTTAATTGGGATGCTTTGAAAACTAAAACAGGTGCTATAGATATTAGTGAAGAAGACTTTAGAGGTTTTGTGATAGCAACATTAAAAAGTAATCCAGAATTAATATATGTAAAGGGTTAATTAATTAAAATTTACAATGAAGTTTCCCCTATACTTTCCCCCGATGTAAATACATTTGCTTCAAAGACCCATAAATAAAAGAAAAGAATAAAAATATTCGAGCCCAGGTGGGACCACAGAAAATGAACCGCTTACAGAAATGTGAGCGGTTTTTTTGTGTTAAAAAGTATTACAGTATTAGTTTTTGAATTTTTTATAGAAACATTTGGCTTTACAAAGAGTTTTCTAAGGTCATTAAAAAGATAACATTCATTAAGACTACAAAGCATTGTATTAAAATGTATTTTCTCAATCTTTTATGTACCTGCAATAAGAGCTCACGTCAAATAAAAAATAACTCAAAACAATTAAGGAAAACCCTAAGGTGTGAATTATAAAATATTTTTATATTAGCTACCTAAGAAATAGAAACACTAAATGAAAAAGAAATTTATTTTCAAGCTACTGCTACTAATAGTCCTCTGCATCTCGCTGTATTCATGTGTTCATGATGAAGTCACCGCTTCATTTGATCCAAGTTCTAAAGAATATACTAACAAAAGCCTTTGGAAAGAAGACGAAAAGTATATTAAAAATGTAATGAAAGTCTATCAGGAAAATGAATCTAAAATCAAAAAAAGCAGTGGAACACCTTATTGGGATTATGCCACAACAATGGATAGCTTTGATGAAAGTTTTTTGATGGTTCCTGTAGTAGATAATGGAAAAGTTATTTCTGTACTTCAAGTTCCTAGACATGGCACTAAAATTTACTTCATATACAGACAATCACAAAATGATATTAGTTTTTTCCAAAATTATATTTCTCCAAGAGTTAAAAAAGCAATAAATACCAACACAAACAATAGTAGTAAGGGCACATTAGTTTGTTCAACCAAAACGATTTCTACATGGTATCCAAATAATGAATCTAATCCTGATCCAGAGGGAGGAGATGGATATTGGGTATCCAGTAATGTTACAACTTGTAGAGTTATAGACGCTCCAATAGAAATTTCTGATTGCTTAGGTGTTGTAGATCCTGTAACAGGATTGTGTGATATGGGTACTGGTGGAGGAGGTACAGGTTATCCATACCCAGACACCCCAGAAACTCCATGTAATAAAACAAGAAATAACTTAGCAAAGCCTCAGGTACTGGAAAAAATTAATGAACTCCGAAAACAAGCTCCTAAAGGAGGTGAACTTGGAGTAATGTTTAAAGCAGACGGAGTACCTTCTGCAATAATACAAGGAGGAACCCATAGTGTTGATTTTGGAGACAAAACAGGATATGCAGGAGGATATCATAATCACACCCCTACAGGAATACCTATGTTATCTCCTTCAGATATAGAACAACTACTTCAATTTGCATTAGCACAAGGGAATGGAAATCCCATGAATACAAGTAATGCATATATAGGGATGGTCGCTCCAAATGGCATGCATTATGTAGCTACTTTTAATGGAAATTATAATGATGCTTTAGTAAGTTTTTCACAACAACAAATAGATGTTTTTACTAAAAATTTTGAGACACGAAACTATCTATATCAATCGTCAAGTACTCCTGAAGGTCTAGAAAGATTATTTTTTAAAACATTAGTAGAAATGGGACTTGATGGAAAAATAAATTTACAAAGAATTGAAATTGATGGTACTATAAAAACAGTAACTAAAGATACTAACGGAATAATAACAGCAAACCCTTGTTCTTAAATAAAAAAACATGAATAAATTATTATTAATATTTACATTTTTTTATGCTCTATCTTGTAAAGCACAAGAATATCCATTAAAAACTGACTATACAGAAGTACCAAACTATTCGTATTTAAAAGACACTAACAATGAACTTGATTCTTTTATAGGTACATGGAAGGCAAGTTATAACAATAATACAATTACACTGTATATAACAAAACAAATCCATAAGCTTTTTGATGAAAATCAATACAAATACTATAAAGATATTTTGTCAATAAAATATGTTGTTAAGAATTCAACAGGAAGTATTCTACAAAACACTCAAAGTATAACTGGACAATTAAATCAATTGAGGCATACAATTTATAGTCAATGGGCAGAGAACAACGGGAATACAATGTTATTTTATTACGGAGGAACAAATTGTAGTGTAGGATGGGGAACTATAAAAGTAAAAAAAATAAATTCTACACAAATTTCATGGGAATATCGTCCTAACGACATTATAGTTGATAGTAGCAGGTGCCCTAAAGGAACAGATATAAATATTTACCTACCAGAAACAAAAGATTTAATATTTACAAAACAATAATACGATTGTCTAATCTAAAATTATTTTAAATTAACCTTTATCAATTTTGGTAAAGGTTTTTTTAATGCTACTCATAAAAAAATCTACTATACAAGAGATACTAAAAACACGGAAGTTTATCAATAAAAAGAAAACAATGAAAAAAACATTAATTATATTATTAATAACTAGCGTTAATTTTATTTCAGCTCAACAGATATTTCCTTTGAACACAAGTAAAATAGATTATCCAAACGGAGCCTATTATAAAGATTTAGATGGAGAACTTAATCAGTATGTTGGAACCTGGAAAGGTACTTGGAATGGAAAAACAGTATATTTACAATTGAAAAAAATAAAAGATAGATCCACGGCAAATGACGGAACATATTATGATTCTGATCAAATAGTTGGTGAACGAAAAATTATTTCTTCTAGTGGAGCAATTGAAATAGATAGGATAACTAATTTTAATCAATCTTCTCCAGAATTTTATGGTATTTTTGGGCAGTATAATAATTATTCACAAAAGTTTTTACTCTTTCATCCTGATAATATGTGTGGTAAAAGTGCTAATGTAAATATCACTTTTACGAATTTGGAAAAAACGCAAATGAAACTTCATTACGAATATAATCCCAGTGGAATAAATGAATCCTGTCAGTATTATAATCAAATTATGGTTCAGGGGCAGGATTGGCCATTTAACTTTCCTAAAGACATTGTTTTAACGAAACAGTAAAAAACGGGCTAGCCTTTTTGGTTAGCCTATTTTATTAAATAGATTTTAATAAGTTTAACCTATTTTTTATCCCGAATGTAGGAAAGGTCAATCTGCAAAGAATAGAAAAAGATGGCACAATAAAGAAGATTACCCTGGATAATTATAATCAACCAACTTCAATAACCTGCTCTTAAATAGTAAACATTAAAATAAATGAAAACAATAAATATCAAAACAGCCATATTAATCACTTTTCTAATAGGTCTATTATCTTGCCAGGCGCAGCAAATATATCCGCTTCGTACTGCTGTGAACAATGTGCCTAACCTCTCGCATTTAAAAGATACAAACAATGAATTACCAGCCTTTACAGGAGTTTATTCAGCCTCCTATAATGGAAGACAAATTACCATTTACATTTCTAAAGAAGAAGATAAGCTTTTTGACCTAGTGGATAAAAAAGTATATAGAGATGTTTTATCCATAAGATATATTGTGAAAAATTCAACAGGTACAATACTGCAAGATACTAAAAACATGAATTTTCAGTCGAATCAATATACGCATACAATTTATAGTCAATTTATAGTTGATAATGGAGGTAAAGCAATATTTAATTATAGAGGGACTAATTGTCGCGTTGGATGGGGGAAAATTAATTTAAAAAAGATAAGTCCTACACAATTATCCTGGGAATATCGTCCTAATGACATTATACTTGATAGCAGTAAGTGTCCTCAGGGAACAGACATAAATATCTACTTACCTGAAACAAAAGATTTGATATTTACTAAGCAATAATTTCATCGTTTCAATAAATTTAACAATGGAGAAAAGATTACTTCTACTATTCACACTCTATTTTTGTTCTTATAGTACAGGACAAGAAATAAAAATTCCAGATAATTTTAGTGAGTATTCTATTCCAAAAGTAGGATCTGAAGAATCGTTTGTTCTCAATCAATCTAAAGATTGCTATGCTGTGAAAAAAGAAAATAATCGTTTGATAGTAGAAAAGGCCAGTTATTATAAAGAAGATTCTGAATTAGAAATAGAAGGTGGAAAACTGATTGGAGAAAATAAAGGCGAATGGGGAGGAGCATTATACTTTCAGCCGAAAGGAGAGATAAAGAAATCTATAGAAATAAAATTTGGAAATGTGGTTGATATTTTTCGATTCCAAAATAAAATCTACTTTACCGAAGGCTCGGGTATATGGGGAAGCTTATATGAATTAAAAAAAGATTTCACATACAGAAAAATCGAATCCTTTGGAGATGCCTTAGAAGCATCAACTGTGTTTAATGACATTATTTATATTGTTTCTTTTCATGGTTTTTACAAAGTAGTAAATGAAGAAGCGATCCTTATTTTTAGAGAACAATTTTGGAGAAATCTATATCCAAATTCTGTAGTCGTATTTGATGAAGAAAATATTTTTATCGGTATGCGAAGTGGAATTGCTAAATTAAACATTGTAAAAAAAACAATTAATTTTTATCGAGAAAAAGAATTATAGATAAGTTATATTATCTATGTTAGACATAAGAAAAGTAATCAAACATGACTTAAATTTATCTTCAACATTTTCACATAGGAATTTTTCCTGTCACACCATCCTATATTTTAATTGCCTAACTTTGTAGTTTCCAGTAAATTTTGTGAACAACGATCCAAAAATAACCTACGTAAACAAATAACAATGTCAATAACAAACGAATCCGAATTAATAGGAATGCAAAAAGCAAGTGAAGCAGTTGCCTATACATTAAAGGAAATGACCAACTATGCTCAGCCTGGAATGACGACAAAAGAACTTGATGAGTTTGGAGCAAAAATACTTTCTGATTTTGGCGCTAAATCGGCCCCCTATCTGACCTATGGATTTCCAGGTTGGACATGCATCAGCGTAGATAATGAATTCTGCCATGGTATTCCAACGGAAGAAAGAGTTCTGAAAGAAGGAGATTTAATTAATATCGATGTTTCAGCAGAGCTAAATGGATTCTGGGCGGATAATGGAGGTTCTTTTATTATTGGGGAAGATATTCATCAGCATCAGAAATTAGTGGATGCTTCTAAAGATATTCTTGAAAAAGCAATTAACAGTATTAAAGGTGGGGTTAAAATTGCAGATATCGGGTGGCTTATGGAGACTGAGGCTAAGAAAAGAGGTTTTAAAGTGATTAAAAATCTTGCCGGGCATGGCATCGGAAGAAGTCTGCACGAACAGCCGGATGATCTGCTGAATTATAAAAACCGTTATGATTCCAGACGATTCAAAAAGAATTCGGTTGTTGCTATCGAAACATTTATCTCAACCACTTCCAGCCTTGCCGTTGAGTTGAATGACGGATGGACCATGGTAGGAAATAAAGGTGGGTACATGGCACAGCATGAACATACAATCATCGTGACTGATGGGAAGCCGGTAATTTTAACGGAGATGAACGGGATTCTTAATTAAGATTATAAGAGTTCGGTTCCGAACGGATAAAGAAAGGACTTTTTGAATTTCAAAAAGTCCTTTTCTATAAGTAACAATTAAAATAGCATTTACTTTTCTCCGCCACCACCGCCGCCTTTTTCGACGTCGGTCTTTGTATTGGTTTTTACTTTCTGGTTTCCGAAACGTTTCACAAAAGACAGGGAAACTCCGTACCAATCGGATTGGGTGGAATTTCTAAAAGTTCCTACCGGACTGAAGGTCGTTGAATCAAAGTTCGGTCTCTGGAAAATATTCATCAGCTGAAGGCTGACTTCCATCTGTGTTTTTGGGAATATTTTTGTCATGGAAATATTGTGGAATACATTCGTTTTATTGGCGTAAGAGTTCCCGTTATTCTGATTGGATATTTCCACCCAAGCACTTAGATTAATATTCTTGTTAAACAGGTTAGTGTACGAAAGGTTGGTTGATCCTCCCCAATAGCTGATGTAGTCTCTTGCTTTCAGGTCATTTCTTTGATTAAAATCACTGTTGTCAATATAATACCAGCCAAAGCCTACATTTACATTTAACTTATTCTTCAGAAAAGTCTGGTTAGTATTGGCAAACAGGTAGTATTTCTGAACCTTTCCGCTAAAATTGCCAGGGTAGGTCACTGTTATTTCTTTTGTAGGGTTGTCGGGATCTCCAGGTGTATTAACTACCTGAGTACTATAAGTGGTCCAGTAATCTTGTTTGGTAAACATGTATCTGGCAGAAAGGAAATATTTTTTCAAGATTCCGAACTTCAGATAAAGCCTGTCGCTTGGGTTGGGTTGTAAGTCGATATTTCCTCTGGAGTAGATCCCATCATTATTAGGTAGAAGGAAGGGGTTGAACTCGGCATACCACGGACGCCAGATATTACGGTTGTAGGTAAGGCTTAGATCGTACTTATCTGAAAAAGAATATTTTAACAATAGATTCGGAAGGAAAGTACCATAGCCGTCTTTTCTTGAAGTTCCTGCAATATCCTGTCTTACTTTGAAATCAATATATTCATAGCGTATCCCGACTCTGGTTTCCAGCTTCTTAAAAAAGGTTTTACTGAAATTGGCATAAAGGGAACTGATATTATCTTCATAATGGAATTTATCAGTTTTTTGAAGCAGATCCAGCTTGTTCCCCGTCAAATAATAAGGAGCAACGTTATTATTGAAATCTATTTTTCCTCCGGCTTCAAATGTGGCTCCCGACTTTCCAATGGATTGCGTATAATCAATTTTGATATAATAGTTACGCATCTGATTGTTGGAATTAACTCCTATTTGATCCGGAATCGGTTTATTGCTAAATGTTTTCAGGAAATCATTAGAATCTTTTTGAGAGTCGTAGTTCGTCCCTAAATTGACATCCAAGATCCTGTTTTTTTCTTTATCATAATACTTGTAAAACAGATTGGTTCCCAAAGTACGATTCATACCCGTTAAGTTTTGGCTCTGATCATAAGAATACTTGAACTGGTCATTGGCATAATTGCTTGCCTCCGCTTCTGATGAAGACGTTCTTTTACTTTGATAATATTCCACAATAAAACCGATGTTGTTTTTATCGTTCAGCTCATATTCTGAAGTGGAAGAAATGGAGGGACTTTTACTTTTATCTGTGTTTAAAGTATTGATTGTGGTAATATCATTATTTTCATACAGGGAATTAACAATCGAATTGGTTTGTACCCATGTATTGTCACTATAACTTCCAATAACCGTTTGTGTGAATTTTTTCTTATGGTAATTCAGGTTGAAGTTGGTGTATTGCGAATTTTTTCTGTTTTGTCTGTTATTCAGGGTGATGCTTCCTTTCATTCCTTCATCATCCCGCTTTTTCAGTACGATATTAATGACGGATCCTGTCGTTTCATAACGCGAAGAAGGGCTGGTGATCACCTCGATTTTCATCAGATTATCGGCGGGAATTGTTGCCAGATATTCTTTTAGTTCTTTTCCTGTAAAAACAGATTTTCTGTCATTAATATAAACCGTAACGTTCTCGCCTTCTGCTTTAATAGCATCATTATTATCTATACTTACTAAGGGAGTCATTCTCAGTACATCCCAGGTGGTATTTCCGGCCAGGATGGAACTGTTGGCTACATTAAAAACCGTCCTGTCAACTTTGGATTCCACTGTCGGTTTTCTTACCACTAAAGTAACTGCTTCTATGTCTTTTAGTTTAACGGTATCTTTTTTGGCCTGAGCCAAAGCTAAAGAAGCGGTTAATAGGGCGATTGTACATGTTATTATTTTCATTTTCAATGGGCGTTTCAATTGATAAGACAACCATAGGGTGACATATGTTACATCCATATTGGGAAAAAAATGAAAAAAAATCAAGAAAATAAATATATTCCAAAGTATGTAAAGCAGAGCTGCCCTATTTTGGAAGAGAAATGAGTAAAAAACAAAGCCGGCTCATTGAACCGGCTTTCACTTATTATAAAAAGAGCCTAAGGCTCGGGATGAGTTGTTGGAGTGTGGATGATATCATAATATACAGATGGATCATTAGCATCAGGAAATATTCTGTAAGTAAATTCCTGTTCCGTTAAAACTGTAATTTTTACTATTCTTGTAAAAAATACGTTTCCGTTCGCATCTTTTGCTATAATAGTTCTTGTTGCTCCGTCTGCAGAAACGGACCAGTCTCCATGCATTTTAGGAGAATCATCAAGATTATACATCGTAAATGTACCATCTGCTTTAAAATAAGCAAAGCCTACAAAGTTCGTTACATGAGTGTCCGTTAAAGGAACCGGCTGTCCATTTTGGTTTTTAGCATGGGTTGTTTCCCATGGAGTAGACGAAAGTATCTGTGAAGGGGTTAGAACGGTTTCCCCAACAGTAGTTTCGTCATTATTGTCGGAGCATGAGATTACAGTTATTATCATCATCAATAAAGACAATCCATAACATAGCTTTTTTATAATGTTCATCATGAATAGGTTTTAAACAGGACAAACTTATCGTTTATAAAAATCAAAAGATTGTATAAAACATTCCTTTTGTTGTAAAAAGCATCATTGATTGTTGCTATTTTGTGATTCCGGAAATAGTATGGCAGATCTGTTGTGAACTTTTTTGATATTCATACTTTTGAAACCATTAGAGAAGCATATAATATGTATGATGAAGTGTTCATCTTCGATAAGGAAATAAAGGATTCTTTTCAGGTGGTTAAGCTGGATCATTCGGTTCTGGAAAAAACGGATGTAGTCAGTGTTACCTATAACAGAGTGCTCATTGTTCACGAAGGAAACGGAAGCATCATTATTGATGGGAAACAATTTCATATTCAGGGGCCGGAGGTATTTGTCATATCGAAAGGACAAATATTTTCTTTTTCCCATCCCACCCAGTTGTCCGGATATGAAATAAGCTTTGGAGATTGCTTTTGGGAAAAGGCACCTTCAAGTGCCTCCAATTGTAAATTGCTGCTTTTTAATGATGCTGCCATTCATCAGAATTTTCCTTTACAGGAAAAGGACTTCACTGAACTGATTGGGGTTTGTGAGATTCTTTTTAAAGAATATGAAAGTGCTGATTATCCCAATAAATTAGATGCTATGGCAGCCTATTTAAAAATTCTGATGATTAAGCTGGCCAATGCGATGCCTTCATTTCAGGATGGAATTGACGATTTCGACAATCAGATCTATCGCAGGTTTCTTGAATTACTCAGTCAGCAATATAACAAGATGCATGATGTATTGTACTATGCAGAACACCTATCCGTTTCACCCCGTAAATTATCCGATATATCAAAAAAGAAAAGCGGTAAAGGAGCTAAAGAGGTCATTGCGGGACAAGTGATCGCCGAATCAAAAAGATTATTGCAATTTTCTGCTAAAACAATAAAAGAAATTGCTTATCACCTTGCATTCAGTACGCCTGAACAATTCAGTCATTTTTTCAAAAAACACACAGATATCTCACCATTGGAATACCGTAGGATGTTTGTAAATATTGGCAGGTAATAGGTATATTCTGACATTCCGGAGCAAGAAGGACAGGCCTATTTTTGTATTGATTAAAATATAAAAAATATGTCAGTCCAAAGATTAAAAAGTGTTGCCGGAATTATAATTCCGGACAGTAAAATTGCTACAGAAGCCACTGAATTGCTGTTAGAGCATGGAACGGAATTTATTTATAACCACTCATTACGGGTTTTCCTTTTTTCTTCACTTAACGGAAAACGAAAAAATATGGAGTATGATGCAGAACTTTTGTATATAAGCTCAGTTTTTCATGATCTGGGTTTAGTGCCCCATTACAGCAGTCCCGATTTGAGATTTGAAGTAGACGGAGCTAATGCAGCAAGGGATTTTCTGAAAAGCCACGGTCTTCCGAAAGATCAATTGCAGCTGGTTTGGGATACGATAGCATTGCATACAACCATTGGGATTGCAGAACATAAAGAGAATGAAGTAGCTTTGATGTACTCCGGAGTAGGATTGGATGTAATGGGAGAAGGGTATGAGTATCTGAGTGATCCACACCGGAATGAGATTATAGATGCATTCCCCCGGAATGATTTTAAGAATAAAATTATTCCAACGTTTTTTGATGGTTTTAAACATAAAACCGAAACCACTTTCGGAAATATAAAAGCAGATGTCTGTGCATTTATGATTCCAAATTTTGAAAGGAAAAATTTCTGCAACTGTATTCTGCATTCTCCTTGGAGCGAATAATGTTTTATCCTAAATTTACGTATCTAAGAAAAAAATCAATAATAAGATATGGATTTGCAACAGGAAAAAAACAAAGAAATAGTAAAACGCTTTAATATAGAAGTTATTGAAAAGGGGAACGTTGAAACCTTTGAAGAACTCATGGATGAAAACTTCATCAACCACTCTGCCCCACAAGGTGCTGATAATGGAAAACAGGGAATGATCAATACTTTCAATGGAATATTAAGACCTGCCATGCCAGATATCCAGGTGACTATTCTTCAGCAGGTTGCGGAAGGAGATCTCGTTACGACCAGAAAAAATATATCCGGAACTCACACCGGAAATTTTATGGGAATTGCACCTTCAGGGAAAAGAATAAGTATTGATGTCATTGATATTGTCCGTCTTAAAAATGGGAAATATTTTGAGCATTGGGGAATTAACAATTTATCGGTAGTCCTGGCACAGCTTAAAAGCAATGAGTAACCCATCAAAATAATAAATTAAAAATCCCTGTCACTGATGGGGATTTTTTAATGAACAAAGATTATTTAATGTATTTTAAATTTTTCATTTTTACGTCAACAATAATGTAGAGTGTACTTTTATTGCTGAAAAAAATCTGCTATTTTGGTTAAAAATTTTTAAATGAGCGGAATTCAGCCATGTTCTTTGTTTTTTTCGGGCTCCTGGAAAGAAAAATATGAAGCCATTGTTTCGGAAGAACATCTTCGGACTATCGATCAAAACATTCAAAGATTTAAAGATGGAACTTTAGATTGGCATCTTCCTTATTTTAACGAAGAAATTCTGATTGACCGGAAGCAAAGTTTCGGGCACTTTATCCATATTCTGGAAACTAAGGATCAAAATGAAGAAAAAGCAAGACAATTGGAAGAGATCCCCTTTGAATACTGGCTTGATGTTCTGGGGCAGAGACTTACTTCAGCAAGCGTTCGTGATGAACAAGCCATTCCACCTCTAAAAGATGCTTTGATTGATAGTTGTCAGGTCTATTTTAATAAAGAAATCACCATTGCACAGAGGGCATGGGAAAAACATGTGGGAAGAACGGACGACCAGTTCTGGGGTGAGGTAAAAGGCAGTAATTTTCAAAAACAGGAAAAGGTAATGGCTAAAATCCATTATATCATCGAGAATAAAACCTGGTGGAATGTATTCTTTCATTATAAGCATGGGGTTGTCTACGAAATAAGGGAAAAAGAAGGACACGGCATTCGTTGGGCAAGTAGAGGAACACAGCTTATTGGTTTTCTGGAAACTTTTATCAATGAATAATATATTGCGTAAAAAGATTACGTAGCAAATGCTTTATTTTGCCAAAAACTCATTTGAATGAAAAATATCTATAACAAAGGAGCTTTTCGGGCTTTTGAATATGGGAAAATAGGACCTTACCTGAAAAAGTATGGGAACAAAAAGTGGCGGAGAACTGAGCAATCCGATATAGATGACCAATTATCTGAATCCATACCATTCCGGAAAGTAAGAAGACAAAAACAAAAGCTTGTCTGGGTGAAAATAATCAAAGAAATTAATGGAACAAAATATTCCAGGTACAAGAAATTCCATAGTGAAAGATCTTTTAGAAGTGCCGTAAACAGTCCCCATATAATAAGATATTTTCATATCAATAACAAAACAAAAAAAGAAAAATGAATACCTACATTGATATTGGCATTAATCTGATCAATAAACAGTTCTATAATGAACAAGACGAAGTGATTAACCGTGCTCTGGACAATGGCGTAGACTATATGATCCTTACGGGAACAAGTGTGCGTGGAAGTAAAGAATCTGCAGATATAGCGCAGGATTATCCGGATATTTTATTTTCAACGGCGGGCATTCACCCTCATGATGCTAAATCATTTAATGAACAAAGTATCGGCGAACTCAGGGACCTTCTAAAACAGGACCATGTGGTTTCAGTGGGAGAGTGCGGATTGGATTTTGACCGTGACTTTTCACCAAGGCCTCTACAAGAGAAGTGTTATCGTGCACAACTTGAACTGGCAATTCAAATCAATAAACCTTTATTCCTTCATGAAAGATCTGCATTTAAAAGATTTACCGAAATTACAGAGGATTACCTTTCCCAACTTCCGGAAGCAGTCGTGCATTGTTTCACCGGGACTTTAGAAGAAGCAAAAAGCTATTTGGATAAAGGGTTTTATTTAGGATTTACAGGAGCAATCAGTGATGAAAAGAGATTTAAACACCTTGAGGAAGTGATCAGGTATGTTCCATTAGAAAGAATGATGATTGAAACGGATGCTCCGTTTATGCTTCCGAAAAATATCTCAGCGCGAAGTCAGAACCGGAGAAATGAACCTGCCTTTCTACCTTATGTGGCGCAAACCATTGCTCAGATCAAGAAAATAAGTTTGACGGATGTAGCAGAAGAAACAACAGCGGTCGCCAGGAAATTTTTCAGGATATAAAAAAGAGCTCTACTGAATAAGTGAAGCTCTTTTTTTATGGTTGAAAAGCAAATTGCGAATCGCAATATTGCTTTCTATAATTAGGGTGATATAAGGTTTTAAATAACTTTCAATGCCGATTCCAAAGCCAGCTCAATCATCGGTTTCAAAGCTGTCTCTCTTTGGTCTGCTGAAATTTTTTCGTGCGTCGGAATGATATCCGTTACCGTAAGAATTGTGGCGGCATTTTTCCCTAAATGTTTAGCATTGGCGAATAATCCAAAGGCTTCCATTTCCACAGCCGGACAATTGTATCTTGTTGCAATCTCAGGAACGGTTAAATCCTTTCGATAGAAAATATCGCTGCTGTGAATAGTAACAGCCTTGGTTTTCAAAGAAGATTCTTCTGCCGTTGCATTGATCACATCAAAAATATTTCCCTGATGAGAAATAATATCTCCTTCTATTTCCCATGCATATTTTGCGTAGGTACTTTCACTTGCCGCATGTTCAACATTTAGAATATCAAATACTTTCAGATCTGTGGTGTAAGCTCCACAGGTACCGATACGGACGATTGTATCTACATCATATTCGGTGTACAATTCATAGGAATAAATACCGATGCTTGGAAAACCCATTCCACTTGCTCCTATGCTGATTTCTTTTCCTTTATAAAGTCCGGTATAATACAAAATACCTCTGGTTTTGCTTACCAGTTTTGCATTTTCTAAAAAGTTTTCGGCAATATATTGTGCACGAAGCGGATCCCCCGGCTGCAATATTACTTTCGCTATTTCTCCTTTTTTTGCACTAATGTGAATACTCATAATGTTATTTTGAATGACGGCAAAGATAGCAACTTTTACTTTTATTGCTTTTTAAGTTAATCGCAAAAACGCAAAGGTTATTTTATTATTTTATGTTTTCAGAGCACTGGAAAATCTTAGATTTTCAAATGTTTATGAACAAAAATACTTTATTATCAACTTCGTCGGTTTTAAAAATCTTTATATCCTCTAAAAAACTTGTTCTTAGGCCTTTGTATTCCCGTGGCTGGCCGAAGACAGAGGCATTAATTAATTCTTAATCATAATGATATTAAAGTTTTATTCTCGAAAAAATAATTTTACTTTTGTTATATGACCGAAAATACATCTCCTTTCCTGGATACTTTATTTCTTCTCCGTAAAGAAGAATGTATCACCGTTTTTTCAAATATTCAAAAAATTTCAGAGAAAGAAGAACAGGATGCCGCGGATTATTTTGAATCAGAATTTGAAAAAGAAAGACTGGAGTTTTTGACGGATCATTTGGAGTATGATAAAGAGGCTGCAGTCTGGGCTGCTAAGGTCCTTTATTATGCTGCTCAATTGTATTTAATAAGGGAAAACACGGCAAAAGACCTGGATCAGTTCATCCCTGAATTTAGAGGAATGAAAAATTCCGAAGCACTTTTATCAGCAGATCTTTCGCTGAGATTTTTACCACAGATAATTGTTGTTCTTCAGAATTTGGACCCCGACGATCCTTTGATAAAAAAATTGGAAAGTATTTTGCTGCAATTCCATTACTCGGGTGTAGGGTATGATCTTGATCTTGAAAATATAAATTGGCAGGAAGAGTTGAAAGAACCGACATACCGGAAGCTATATCTTGAAAGGATTGTTGAAAAAAGAGCTCAAAGGTTGGCTGAAATACCCTTTATTAACAAGTTGTTGGTTGCTGAATTTGGCTTACATAAAGACGGGTTCTGGCGAGAATTAAAAATTATAAACGAAGAAGAAAATAAATGATTCCGAATATTTCAAAGCTTAATGCGGTACTCAATTACGTAAAAGACACTTTTGTAGGTAAAAACGATGTGGTCGATCTGCTGGGGATCTGCCTTCTGGCCAGAGAAAATGCATTTTTATATGGTCCGCCGGGAACTGCAAAATCAGCTATTGTAAGAACCTTGTCCCAAACGGTTAAAGATGGGAAGAATTTTGAGTATTTGCTGACCCGCTTCACGGAACCGAATGAAATTTTCGGTCCTTTTGATATCAGGAAATTAAAAGAAGGCGAACTTCTTACCAATACGGAAGGGATGATGCCCGAGGCTTCAATGGTTTTTCTGGATGAGATTTTTAATGCCAATTCAGCGATCCTCAATTCGCTTTTGATGGCTTTGAATGAAAAGATCTTTAAGAGGGGAAAGGAAACCAAGCATCTGCCTGCACTCATGTTTGTGGGAGCAAGCAATGTTTTACCTGAAGATGAAGCTTTAAATGCTTTATTCGACCGTTTTCTTATCAGGATCAATGTAGATTATGTGAATCCTGAGCTGCTTCAACAGGTTCTTTTAGCAGGCAGAAGATTAGAAAATGCAGAGGACAGGGATATTCCTGAAATTAGGGCCGAGGAAATAAGAGAGCTTCAGAACCTTTGTAAAACAGTGGATCTGAAACCTATTTATGAAGTTTACCTCAATACCGTAATCAGTCTCCGGAATACGGGAATTGCAATTTCCGACCGTAGAGCGGTAAAGCTTCAGAACCTTATTGCTGCAAGTGCTTTGATTTGCGGGAGAAATGAAGCAATACTTTCCGACCTTTGGGTATTGAAACATATCTGGGATACGGAAGAGCAGATTGAAATTCTGGAAGGGATCATTAACAGGACCATCGAAAAGGATGAAAACCCGCAAAGCCATCCTCAGGCATTGCACAATAAAATGCCGAATCCTGAAGAGGTAATGAAGGATGTGAAAATCTTACAGGAAAAATGGGATAGCGGATCTGCAACATTTGAAGAACAAAATGTGATTAAAGATAAACTGAGATATCTACAAACCCGCTGTGACTGGATCAAAAACCCTGAACAGAAACAATATATTCAACAGGAAATAGAAGGCTTATGGCAGAGGATCTTACAGAGCATGTAATTGATTTTTGGGCGGAATTGCCTCGTGCTGATGAAGATTTTTTAGGTTCGATCCGGAACTGGAAAAATCTTCAGATTGCTTTGGAGGATGAGACGATCTGGCTTAAAGGATTTACTGAAGAGCAGGCTGCTTCTCCGGAGGTGCAACAATTGCCCAATTTCATTTTATATGAGCTCCGTAATGGTTTATTATTTAAAAAGAAAGCCTTAGTTCCTACCCGGAAAGTAAGAACTGCATTACTATGGTCTCCTATCGACCAGGCATTGCGTCTGGTACTGCCGCCATCCAATCAGAATTTTTTTGGAATTAATGAAAAAATCAGGATAAGGCTAAAACCTGAAACTACAGAACAGCCTGCCATCGCTTTATTAAGTCCTATGTCGGAGATTGGAGCGGTTATTCCGACATTACCTACATTCAAACTTGAAAGAAATGAATGGATTATCATTGGAGACAGGGCGTTATTCCTGGGTACACCTTTACTGGGGCTACCGGGAAAAACCTATTGGGAGAAAGAAGGACATCTTTTACCCACCGGATTTGATTTTGAATTTAAGAATGTAAGTGCTTTACTTCAAAGAAAATATAATGAGAACCTGAGCTATTGGCTTTTATGGAATGAAGACGGAAGTTATCTGTCCATTGCTAAGAAAGATCTGAAAAAGCTTTCCATAAGCTCATACCGGCTCACTCAAAAAGCGAAAGAATGGAGCTAAATGAATACTTCCAGTCCTACGAAGGATATTTTTGGGAATGGAATACAGATGAAGATGTGCGTGATGAGACAGGTTATCACAAAAATAACCTTGTGTCCATTCCGAATGTGGGAGCCATTGCATACCGACCTTATATAATTGAAGTCCTGAAAGAATTACATCTGCAGGGAATCCCTCCCTTTGGAGCTTTATTGTTAGTACTTTATGCAACCCAGGAAGGCTATCTTAATTTCAATGCCGTTTCGTATTATTTAAAAAAGCTTGAAAGGGAAGCCAAAGTAAATATTGAGGTTAATTGCATTATCAATTTTCTGGGGAACCTGAATAAATTGGGTAAATCTTATAAAAAAGGGCAAAACAGAATTCTTTTGCTGCAAACATTATTTCACAATGCCCATAACAGGATCTCTGCACCATCCGGTTCATTGCTTCTGAAAAAGTTTGCAAAAAATCCTTATGCTCTGGCCAAAAGTGCTGAAAAAATACCCGTAACATCCTCATCTCTGGTAAAGGATACCAGAGTTCTTGTGTGGCTCAATGAAAAATTTCCTTCGGTAGAGTCAATTATTTATGCGATGAAAGGCTTTGGCACTGAGCCGGAGCTGGATGATGAGGTTGCAGAAGAGGAGATAACCGTAGAATCCAATAATGATTTTATCCAGGATTTAATAGAAGAGCCTAAAACATTTCAGGTAGGAAGCCTGATCAAAAGAATCTGGAGTGGCCTCAAAATTCCCATGCGTCACCTTTCTCCCGGTGAACAGCCGATAGGAGGAGTTTCTGATATGACCAATAAGGGGGAGCTTCACCGAATGCTTTTGTCGGAATTCGCAAATGAAGATGAGGTTTTTATGAGCAGAATAGCCAACAACGAAACCCTCTATATTCAAAGGGAGATACCTCCGGAAGAAAATGTTTTTGAAAGAATAATTTTAATAGATACCTCTCTGAAAAACTGGGGAACACCGAAAGTATTGGCCTATGCATCCGCAATTGCGGTCATTAAGCATCCGAAAGCTCATTCGGAATGTAAAGTTTTCGTTCTGGGGCAAACAAGTGTTCCTGTTTCTCTTGATAGCGTGGAAAATGTTGTGGATCATCTGAATCAGGTAAGCTCAGCTTTGGATGTTTCCCAGGCTCTGGCTAAGTTTTTCCAGAATGAGCACACGGAAAAAGATCTTGAGGTATTTTTTATCACCAACCAGGAAAATCTCATGAATGAAGGGTTGCAAAAGGTAATTCATGAAAACAGGGACAGGCTTAAATTTATAGTAACGACATCTGTTGATGGCGAGGTTAATTTCTTCAAACATCATAAAGGAACAAGGAAACACATCCAGAAAATTGTACTTCCGCTAAAAGACTTATGGGCTAATCCACCACAACGAAAACAGAAAGCTGATCAGGATTCTGGGAATGGCAAAAAAACGGATGTTCCGAAGAACTATCCAATTCTTTTTCCTACACCCATGAACAAAATAGCTTCCTTTTTGTATGAAGGGGAGTTCTTTATCTTGAGCAATAAAAAGCAGCTGCTTAAAACCTATTTGTCTGATAATTATTATAATAAGGATTATTATGACCGATATAGAATACATAGGGGCTGTGAGGTTTTAATTGAAAATATTTCGGTAAGACCCCGTGGGCAGTTTGCTCTGGCTAAAAATAAGCAACAACAATTTATCCTTTGCCAGTACCAGCCTGATAAGCATATTATTTCAAAACTTAATCTTAATACCAAAGAATATTCTGAGCTCACTCTAACCGGGAAAAACATACCCAATGATTATCGGCTGATTTATTTTAACAAAAGTTTTTATCTGCATCATGCGGAATCCTCCTGGATCTATCATATTAATATCGATGGAAATATTTCATTTGAATCGGTGAAGAACGATAAAGAGATAGCCCGGAATCATTCAAAAGTAGAAACTGAAATGAAAAAGCTGGCGAATAGCGGAATAAAGATTTTAAATAACTTTAATAATATCGGAATCAATACCGAAAACAGCCTCGTCATATCAAATAACAGGCTGGCAAAAGTTTATGACAATTCTCTGACATTATACCGAAATAATCACAGGATAAAAATAATTGCGAATCAATACAAAAATAAATTTACTTTTTCAGACGGGAGTGAGATTATCACGGATTCCCGTGGGATATTAACTTTCAAAAGCAGTAATAAAAATATTCCGGTATTTTATATCCCTTCTACGGAACATGGCTTTTTGTCTCTGGCAACCCATACCGAATTTGGAGGAGCAGAATATTACCTTCCTGAAACCACCTTGCTTAAGATGAGAACAATGGGGGATATGTGTTCAGATTATCTGGAGCCTTTTATCAATCAAATTCTGGAATATGGAACTTAGAATAAAACCTTTTCCAAAGAATGATTATCCCCGGAAAGGACTTCTGATCAGGAGTTCTTCACCATCCGTATGGCTCAGTGAAATGGATGCTTTGGGAATTGACCTAGACCAGGTAATGACATTTGCGATTCCTTCCAAAGAACCTAATATTCTCTATGGCTGTTTTATTGTTTTTAATAATGAGGCCCCCCGGGAAGTTGGCCGGAATTCTTATTTTCAATGTATAGATGAGGTCTTATTTATCCCTGAATACACTACATTTTATCCTAAGGTCACTCCTGAAGACTGGCTCCATATTGATTCTCAGTTTCTGATTATCCATCCCGAATTCGGAATGGTAAAATTAAGAGAAGAAATAGATTGGGCCGCATTACTTGAAGAACCACAAAAGAATGGATCTTTTGTCAGCAAACCATTAAACGGAGTTTATATTCCTAAAGAAATCAAAAGTTTTGCAGTGGAGATCGATGATGAAAAAATGATGGAATCTCTGCGGACCTCAGCAACGGAAGAAGAATGGATGAAAAACCTGCCTTTTGATCTGAAAAAAGTGATGGCGGGAAACAAAAAAGAAATCGAAAAATATCTAAAGTATATAGAAAAATATCCTGATCGGGCTGTAGATTTGGGCGTGCCTCTGGATATTATGGGAACTTCCCGAGGAGATGGTTCGGGAAAGTTCAGATTTAATAACAATTGGCTGAGCCGGTTATGGGGAGGAAACGGGGCAAATGGTAAACAAAAGGATTACCGGTGGGCTCTCCTTGCATTATGGATCATAATTATTGTCGGGAGAATTATGATAGGCTTTACTAAAGAAGAGGGAACAACAGAAAGCCCTGTTTCTTCAGGAAATGTATTCTCAAAGGAGGCTTTGAAAAATCAGAATCCCGGCAAGTTAGCCTTTGAATCCGGTCTCACCGAGATAGATATGAAGATTGATTCCCTGTATCATAATGAAAGAAAGGAATTAATGAAAGACTATGCCGCAGCTTCCAAAGGATCCGACGCGAAGGAAATGAATAAGGTGGAAAAGAAGCTTGAAAATTACAGGGCAAAAGAAAGTAAGACGCGGGATTTTCTAAAGAAAATTTACAACAGAAAAATAGTAAAACATATTGCAGACAAATCCAGGGATTACCAGCGTAAAATTTCCGATTCCATCAAAAATAAAAATCATGATAAACCTGTTGATCAGGGAATTGTAAAAAGTATCTGGAGAAAAAAGCAGGTGTTAATGGAAGATTCTCTTGGAAGGCTTTATGGAACTTTAGAAAGTGCGGAACCCCATTTTTCATCCGGTCAAAATGTAAATACAAAAGAAAGTTTGGGTGATGAAAGTAGACCATCGAAAGACATTTCATTCTCCGAGATTATTTGGCTGATTATTCTGATTATCGGAAGTGTAGGACTTTATTCTTATTTCTTCCGGAAGAAAACATTGAATATCGGAGGCGATAATGTACCCGGTGGTATCAAAATATTCCTGGTTCTTATTTTGATAGGAATGCTGATTTATCTTTTTTATCCGTTGATCGGGATGTACGGGTACAACTGGTTTGTATGGTTCCTGGTTATTTGTGTCATCTTATTGGTATATCGTTTATTCAGCGAGGACAAAACCATTTTAAAATCCGGTAAAGATGAATAAGCAGAAGTTTATAGATAAATTTATCAGGGCATTTTTAATACTGGTACTTCTTAAAGTGCTGGGGCTTGTAGCGCAACTTTTTCATCAGAGTTTCTGGAGTGTATTAGGCACCTTGGGTATTTTTATCGCAGTGGCTATCATAATTTTTGTGGTAATGATCAGTCTGAAGGATAAAGAAAAAAATGATCAACGTTCCGGAAGGCGAGGAAATTCGGGAGGAAACTTTTACCTTGAAAATTCTCTTTTTGACAGAATCCGTAGTAAATATGAAGAGCTGGCAGAAAAATATATTACAGAAGGAGATTACAAAAAAGCCGCAAAAGTTTATATGAACCTCCTCCAGGATAATTACAGGGCAGCAAAAACACTGGAAAATGGTGAATTTTATAATGAGGCAGCGGTTATTTATCTGAAAAGACTGCATAATAAATCCGATGCTGCGGCTTGCTATGAAAAAGCAAAACAATACAGAAAAGCAATTGATCTTTATAAAGAACTGGATCAGAAAGAAAAAGTAGGTGATCTTTATAAAGAGATGAATGATATAAAAAATGCACATGTCTATTATCAGATGTTGGCAGATGATTTCGTGGATAACAGCCAGATGGTAAAAGCCTCTCTGATCTACAGAAAAAAGATGGAAATGCCTGATGAAGCACAGAAAATCCTATTAACAGGATGGAAAGAAAATAAAGATGCCTTCAATTGCCTGAACAATTATTTTGCAAATATTTTTGATTCTACAAAATTAGAAAGGGAAATTCAGCATTTATATGAAGAAACGCCAGCAGATAAAAAGCTGATTTATCTGGAGGCTATGAAGTATGAATTTAAAAAGAATTCTTCCCTTCAGACTGTCACGAGAAATATTGCTTATGAGATCATTTCCGAAAAGGTAGAAACCCATTCCGAAATTGTAAATGAGCTAAAATATTTTAATCCTGATGATTCGCTTATTTTAAAAGATATTTCAAGGTATAAGACTGGAAGGAATAAGATGTTCAGGAATTAATTGATGTTGGAATTAAAAGATTAAAAGACTTAAGAATTTCATAGTAATCTTTATAAATTCCTAACAAACATAATGGCTGAAGCTTTCAAAACCACCATTTTATCAGGAAAAATATTATCTTTGCGGACATAAAATTATGACAATACAAACAGCACATATCAGTTTAAATCTATGCGATAGCCCTGTACTAAAGGATTCGTTTGGATGTGAATGCGTGATATGGAATGAGGTAAAATGTGCTGACTTTGTAAATTATTTACTGTAAACTCGTAAAGATTTAATCAAAATACTGCAAAAACGCCTCGATTCCCGGGGCGTTTTTTGTGTTTTTAGAACAGAAATTATTTAGAATGAAAAAAAATAACCAAAAAAGTGAAAATTTTTAATTAGCGATGAAATTTTAATACAATAAAATAGAGTGATAAACAAACCGGTGAGAGACAGTCATTTAGGTAATTAAAGTATCTGCAATAATTTGCGGACAGGAATTTCTATTTCTTTTTATTTAATGTAACTTATTGATTTTTAAGTTATTATATCTGAAATTTATTTGCGAGTTAAAAAAAATCATATTTACTTTGCAATCGAAAATTGAAAGCAACAGGTTTTCAGAATTTCAAAAAGTGTTTAAAACAAAAAATATAATGAAACAATTGCATTACATATTTAATCCGTATTCAAGACTACAAGCAGAGGAGCCGAAAGGTTACCCATGTCTTCAGGATAGTGAATTTGTGGATAAAAGGTGCTTATATATGTGGGTCAGCTATTGATCTGACACGTCAAAATATATACAGCACCTCCCGAAAAGAGGTGCTTTTTTTATGGTTTCTTTAGCTTATTTGGTAAAGCGTCGGTTTGTGGCACCGGAGAATAGGGTTCGATCCCCGGAGAAACCCAAAGTACAATTCCTTAGCTTAATGAACCGACCACCGGTCTTTTAAAACCGGAAAAAGCGGAGGTTTAATTTCTCTGGGATTAAAAGGAGAGTAGATAAATAGGGGTCGGTTCCGGCTTAATGCTCATAAGTTCTACGATAGTCGTGAAGGTTCAATTCCTTTGCTCTCCGCAAAAAGGTCTATTGAGGTAATGGCTAACCTGCCCGACTGTCTCTTGGGCACTGCGAGTTCGATTCTCGCATAGACCGCAAGGTTCACAGAATATTTCGGCTCCGACTGTCTCTCGGAAAAGAAATAGGAAGCTGAACCTTATCACTGGAAAGATAACGGTGGTTGTTTACCCGCCTTGGACGCGGGAGGTCGCAAGTTCGAATCTTGCTTTCCAGACTATTTTTAATTGAACGCGAAAAGTTGAAATGCAGGTCAATTATCACTAATGAACGATCAATAATAATGAATAAAACCTGATGGTTCACCGAAGTGGAAGAGTCGGGGCGGTCTGCAAAACCGTTGCGTAAGCTGAGTGGGTTTGAATCCCATAACCATCTCAAATAACTAAAATGAGATTAGTTCCGGAGAAAAGTTAAAAGGATGTCGGGCGCAGAAGTTCTTATATCAAACAAAAAATTAAGACAGGCCTTTTGCTTACTCCATTATAATGATCAGAAATTATGATGAAATCAAAACCTCTATTCATCTTTTATCACTGATCCTTATACAAATCGGGAAGTGCGCCGGAGTTGGAGAGCCGGGGCAGACTGTAAATCTGTTGCTTTATTGCTAAGTAGGTTCGAATCCTACCACTTCCACCACAATCAACTGATAATGTAATGGCAGCATGCAGGAACTGTACTCTTGTCGCTTAGGTTCGATTCCTAATCAGTCGATTATTATTATTAATTAAAGATAAAAGATAAAAGATAAAAGATAAAAGATAAAAGATAAAAGATAAAAGATAAAAGATGATTCATAAATTTTAAGACTAATATCTTATCAATCAATGATCAATCATCATTGATCAATCATATAACGAAAGAGGAAAGAGAAGGGTTTGTCAAGCGCAGAAGATCTTTACAAACACTAACAAGCAAAAGTTTACACCGACAAACTTTCTCTAACCTTAACTAAAAGTGATGATTGATCATAGATCAATGATTGCAGCTATTATAATTTATCTGTTATAATATCTCATCATTTAGAATTTGTAAAAAAATACGGGAATGGCGGAACTGGCAGACGCACTTGACTTAGACTCAAGATATTGAGGGTTCGACTCCCTTTTCCTGTACAAAATGTTAATTCATATAAAGATAAATAACCATTTGGTTTTTATAATGAATTTTTATTTATCTATAATCAATGATAATTAACGAAGGTACAGGTTCGATCCTGTCTGTTCTGTAATTGCGGACAAAACTTATATGTAACTCAGTACTGCAGAATGATTCATGGTGTAATCGGCAGCACACAAGACTTTGACTCTTGTTGTTCAGGTTCGAGTCCTGATGAATCAACAAAATCTTTACTCAATCATCGCTTATCAATTATAAAGAACAATATGTAGAATTTTAAAAAATGTAAAAAAATGAAAACGCAACAAGAAATATGGCAGAATATGAGTGGGAAATTTTTCCACAAGCCTATCACGCAGTTGATAGAAGAAGCCATCATCCGCGAAGAAGCTAATGGATACCGACTGAAAGTTTGTGTGGGATCAGATTCTCATGTGTATGGAGATACTATTAGTTATGCTACGGCAGTAGTATTTATTCGTGAAGGAAAAGGTGCGTTTACTTTTATCAGAAAACAAAAAGAAATTCAAACAATCAGCATCAAAGAGCGGATGCTTAATGAGGTGAATAAATCTGTAGAAATTGCTTATACCATCTGTCCTGTTTTAGATAAATATGGGGTTGAAATGGAGGTTCATGCTGATATCAATACAGATCCTGATTTTAAATCCAATGTAGCCTTGAAAGATGCCATGGGGTATATTTTGGGAATGGGATATGTATTCAAAGCTAAACCTTATGCTTTTGCGAGCTCCAATTGTGCAGATATGATGGTTTAATAATAAATCTTGATGATTTTATGAAAATGATACAAAAGCTTTTGTTTCTTGATGATATCAGGTGTCCGGAAGAGGCCTATCACTATACAAAACAGGATTTTTTCTTATTGAAAGACTGGATCATTGTTCGGAATTATAAGCAGTTTATCCATTGGATTTCAGAAAAGGGACTTCCGGAAATGATCTCTTTTGATCACGACCTTGCTGATGGAGAGCACACCGGTAACTGGGATTCCGAAAAGACTGGATATGACTGTGCAAAATGGCTGATAGAATATTGTATGGATCATCATTTGGATATACCACAATTTTACAGTCATTCCATGAATCCGGTGGGTAAAAAGAATATTATTAACCTGCTTGAAAATTTTAGAAGACAGAATGAGCTCTTTTAGGTTGATCTGAAATAGGAACCAGAGCTCATTTGAAGTTGACCAATTATTAATAACAAAGTACATTTTATACATGTACGACAAAAACTATGAAAACAACAGATCATATACTTATTATAGACCTCGAAGCAACATGTTGGGACAGCCGGCCGCCAAGAGGACAAGAAAGTGAGATCATTGAAATCGGGGTTTGCGTTATGGATGCAAAGACCGGCGAGATCTCAAGAAACGAAGGGATTTTGGTAAGACCTCAATATTCAAAGGTGAGCCCATTCTGTACGGAGCTGACTACCATCACCCAAAAGATGCTGGATGAAGAAGGTGTTTTATTTGATGATGCCTTAGATATACTCCGGGCAGAATATCATTCAGAACATCTTACCTGGGCGAGTTATGGCAATTATGACTTGAACATGCTTCAAAACCAGGCCAGAAGATTTAATCTTGATTATCCCTTAAGTGATAGTCATATTAATGTGAAGACATTGTTCGGGTGTGTTCATCCTACGATCAGGAAAAGTGTAGGAATGAGCAGGGCTTTAGGGGAACTTAATCTTAAGCTGGAAGGAATCCATCACCGCGGTGTGGACGATGCTAAAAATATTGCCAAGATTTTACATTGGTGCCTGCAAAATAACTAATTACGGTAAAGCTCCCTTTCTAAGAAGGGAGTTTTATTTTTCCGATAAATTTACAGTTTGTATAATCTTTTTGCAGATTGGGATATAAAGCTCTTCCGGGATGGAATGTCCCATTCCTTCGATCATCATAAGCTCTGAATTCGGAATAGTCCGGTAAAGATCCCTGGCGGATTCAGGATGAAAAATAGGGTCATCTGTTCCGTGAATGATAAGAACAGGTGCTAAAATTTGTTGCAGGTCATTGGGGTTGTATATCCAGGAGCCCATAGCCAACATTTGCCTGAACATACCATTTTTTGTTTTAGAACGGATTAATTCCTGTTCTATTAAACTTCTTTCCTGCATTTCGTTCAAAGGGAAATTGCCTGATATCCTTTTGGCAAAAATTATTTTTTCTTTAATATAAGCTTCTTTGTTGGTAAGATAATCAACAGGTGGTTGGGTCATCATTGCCATAACCTCCGGATGTACAGAAGGCAGCTGAGGATTGAGCGAGGTAGACATAATAATGGTGATCGATGATACTCTTTCGGGAAAGTAAGAGCCCAGCAATTGTGCAATCGCCCCACCCATGGATCTGCCAATAATATGAGCCTTTTTAATGTGTAGATGATCCATAAGCCCTATAACGTCTTTTGCCATATCGATCAGTGAATAGGGAATGTCTTCTTTTCTGATCTCTGAAAAGGTTTGCTCGATATTTCTTCCGAATTGGATTTCTTTTTCCGTAGTAAAAACAGAAGCCCCGGAATCCCTGTTATCAAAACGGATGACTTTGAAGCCTTGTGAAGAAAGCTGCTTGCAGAAAGAATTATCCCATCGGATCATCTGGCTGCCTAATCCTGAGATTAAAATTATAGAAGTACTATTATTTTCTCCAAAGATCTCGTAGCATAAATCTACATTGTTAATGATTGCTGTTTCCATTGTTGGGTTTTATCGATTGAAGCAGAATCTCTTCCAGGGGTAACAGTCGAGAATCTTCAATAGCTGCGGTGCGATGGCCTGCGATTTTTATGTATTCTTCGTTTTGTTCAAAATTTAAAAAGTCGCCTACACTTTTTTGACGGATGAGCATGCAAATGTCCCAATACTCTTTTTCAGGCCCTATTAAAAAATGATCCCCCTTTCCAATAAAAAGAATTTCACCTCCACTGGCTGTGAGAAAGGGTTCTGTTTCCTGTATGTATCGGCAATATGCATCCCAGCCACTTGTGATCCCGGAAGATTTCAGTTCCGGATGAGATGAATAATCGGCTTCTTTTTTTAATTTAATAAGGTTCAGATTAACGATAGAACCTTTTATATTTTTACTGAATAAATGTTTTCCTGCCTCGAAGGTAGGATATAGATAAGATGTTGTCATTTTTTTATAACTAATAAAGATTTTCCGGGAGCTCAATATCTTCGATATAATTCTTTTCTGCTTTTAAAACTTCCTGACGGTAATTGATATAAGGATTGTTCTGGGGCTCCACTACCGCAATACATTCGAATATAAATGCATTTTCACCGTACTCATTCCAGTCAGACTGCAATTTCCGATGCGTGTACTGGCCAATATTGAGTGAGAATTTTATTTTATTCTCTAATGCTTCCACATTAAGGGAGCCTTGGATAAACCGCTTGCCGTTTATGGTATTTTTAATAGAAAGAACTCCCATTGTTACAAGGTGATTTTTAGCTTTTTCTCTAAGTTGCTGTTTAATTGTATTTTTCATTTGAATCCATTGTCTGTTCATTATTGTATCGATCCTCCCAGCTCAAATAGGAATTCTGAAGTAGCTTTAAGAGATTTGTTCTTCTTAAATGATAATACCTCTGCTGTAATATTTTCTGCTGTTTTTTTTGCTTCTTCAAAGACTTTTTTCCCGGTATCAGTGATCACAACATAGCTGACCCTTGCATCTCTCTCATTGGCTTCTCTGGATACAAGACCTATTTTTTCAAGGGGATTCAAAAGGCGTGTAATCCCTGAAGCTGTTAAACCTGTTTTCTCCGCCAGATCTATTCTGCGGATCTTATGTTCTGAAGACCCTATAAGAATATACAGGATCGTAAAATCACTGAAGCTAAGTCCATGCACACTCAATGCATCAAATTTTCTTGAAATAATGGCCTGCACTTTTGTAATGTTCATAAGCAGTAATAAATCTGTACTTATCATTGAATTATATTTGAGTTATCAAGTATTTTTATTGTGCAAATATAAACATTTTAATTAATTACGTATTATGGTTAGTTAATTTTATTATTTAATTGATTTAAAATGTGAATGACTGGATAGCCCAAATAGGTAATTAAAAAACAAGTCTTTTAGAGTAAGAAAATCGATTTCCTGTATAAATAATTTATTACGCAAAATGATTGCGTATTTCTATTATTACTTTGCATTATCAAAATGAAATAATAATAAGGTTTGGAAAAAACAAACCTTAATGAAGATATCAGACAGGTCTTGTTGAGTGTTTCGGTATATCACCATTGCAGAAGGATTGTTGAGAAACATGATCTTATTCTGTTCAGCTTGATCTGAAGGTTTGAGGAGTTTTCCAAAAACTTCTACCATGTGCTATGGGTCGAAGGTTCGAATCCTTCTGTTTCCTTATGGAAATATAACTCAGTTGGGTAGAGTAATAGCTTTATGCGTGGGTTCGATTCCCACTCTCATTTCGGATGAGATAGCTCAGTTGGTCAGAGCACTACGCTTTTAACGTAGGTTAAAAATAGACTCAAAATCTATTTTGCAGAGTTTAATATTTCTCTTCAAAAAATGTATGTATGGAAAAAGTCTGAGCTTTTTCAGTTGTTCAGTCAATATTTTGGAGAAGCCTGTAAAAAAGTTTTTTGTGAAAAAATAACCTGACGGATCATGATAAAAAGCTGGATGGTGTAAATGAAGTTTTTTTTGTGTAGCAGTGACAGTGAAAACGCTCAAAAGCCCGTGTACCCAGAAAGTAGTATTGTCATGTATGTCTTGAAATGATTCTTTCAGAAATGCTTATTTCCGCTGTTTTCAGAAGAAAAATCCTCAGTTTTTTTCCTTTTATAAAGTATAAAATAACCTTAAAATATAATATGATGTTTAGAAATGTACAAATTAATGCATATCAGGTAGGTCTGGTATTTAAAAACCTGAATCTTATTGAGATCTTACGAGAAGGCCATCACTGGATTTTTGGAAATAAATCTGTGGATACCTATGAAATGAAAACACTTTTGCAGATAAATGACGACCTGCTGCTTTTACTAAAACATCAGGAGTTAAGCGCTATGCTTGAATTGGTTGAGGTAAAAGACGGAGAACTTGTTTTAGTCTATGAAAACGGAATCTTTAAAGAAGTTCTGCATGTAGGGCAATATGCTGCCTGGAAAGATGTCGTAAACAGGACCTTTCAAAAGATTGATATGACGAAAGTTGATATTACCGAAAAAATTTCCAAAACGATTCTGGAAAATCCAAAATTGAAAAATCTTGTGAGAAAATTTGTGGTAACCAGTCAATACAAAGGTTTGCTCATTATTGATGGAAAGCTGACAAAAGTGCTGGAAGCAGGGACTTATTATTTCTGGATGAATGAAATTTCTGTTGAAGTAAAAAGTGTAGATACCCGCATGCAACAAATGGAGATTGCAGGTCAGGAACTTTTAACAAAAGATAAAACAATGCTTCGTATCAATTTTTATGTCCGTTACCAGGTTGAAAACGTGGTGAAAGCATTGATGGATAATAAGGAGTATGATAAGCAACTATACATTATCATGCAATTGGCTTTGCGTGAATTTGTTGGGGCTTTAACACTGGATGAATTGCTGGTGAAAAAAGATAATGTAGGACAGGAGATTCTTGCCAATATGGGTAAAAAGGGTGAAAATCTTGGACTGAGAGCTACAGATGCGGGGATCCGTGACGTTATTCTTACCGGAGAAATGAAGGAGATCATGAATCAGGTTTTGATTGCCGAGAAAAAAGCTCAGGCCAATAGCATCATGCGTCGGGAGGAAACAGCTTCTACAAGGAGCTTGCTGAATACCGCAAAATTGATGGAAGAAAATGAAGTGTTGTGGAAGCTGAAAGAAATGGAATATATGGAAAGGATCGCGGATAAAATCGGAGATATTACCGTATCCGGAAACAGCAATATTGTTTCCCAGCTTAAAGAGATTTTCGCAAAATAGAAAACTGCCCCAATTATTATATATGAGCAGGTTTCTGTAAAGAAATCTGCTTTTTTAGTACCATCTGAATAAGTAAAAGGAAATTTTAAAAATTATAGGTAATGAGAAAAAATACCGTTTTTAAGAATGATCAGGGAAGACAAAAGATCTTGACAATGTATGATGCTGCGCTGCTGGGTTGTGGTGTGGGAATTAAGCAAAGAGTATGTAAAACAAGTTTTGGAGATACTTATATGGTAGAAGCCGGTGAGGAAAATGAAGATATTCTTGTTCTTTTACATGGTGCGTCATCCAATTCGACGTCATGGATCTCAGATTTCCATGTTTATGCTCAAAAGTATAAAGTAATAGCCGTTGATATTATCGGTGAACCCGGGAAAAGTGCGGAGACGCGGCTTTCCTATGAAACCATGGATTATGCCGTGTGGTTACATGAGGTGTTTGATGCAATGCAGATAAAAAAAGCACATATTGTAGGGTTGTCCCAGGGAGGATGGCTGGCAGTGCGTTTTGCAGGGTGTTTTCCTGAAAGGGTAAACAAAATGGTTTTGCTTTCACCAGCTGGTATTGTAAGAACTGTAGGGAGTTTTATATTTAAGGCGATATTCTACTCGCTGTTTGGAAAAGCGGGCAGGAAAAAAATCAACGAAATTATATTAGGAGAACAGTCCGTTGATCCAAAGGTTATAGAGTTTATGGATCTAATGCAGGATCATGTCAATGCACGGATGGATAAAGAGTATATCTTTCAGGATGAGGAGTTGGAGGACCTTACCATGCCGGTTTTGTTCATTGGAGGAAGAAGAGATGTTATCCGGTCTACAGAACAGATTTCAAAACGTCTTGGAGGTATATTGCCGGACTTGAAAACAATTATTGATGAAAATAAGGGACATGTACTCGTGGACATGTCTGAAGAAATTGTTAATTTTCTTCAGAATTGATGGTATGCCAATTTGAAAATTCTGGTCCGCAAACGGGCCAGAATTTTTAATTCAAAAAGATTTTGAGCGGGTGAATTTATTTTCCCTCATTATTTTTACTGACCCACTCTTCATAAGAAATTACACCCCATTCAGGTCTGCCTTCACCTTCTAAAACAGAGATGAATTCCAGTTGATTTCCGTCGGGATCATTAAAATAAATAGCTAAAGCCGGCATCCATGCAAAAACCATAGGCTTGTCTATCCCGTCTTTTAAAAAATTATAAGGTTTCAGATTTCTGTTTTGTAAATAGTCAACAGAATAGTTCAGGATGTCTTCCTTATCACTTGAAAAAGCAAAATGCCGTGGGTGTAAATTTTCTTTTTGCTCCCATAAACCCAGCATAAAGTCCTTTCCTTTACCAATCCATAAAAATGCAATAGGTCTCGTTTCGTCACGATGAGCCAGTGTGAGGCCTAATACTTCAGTGTAAAATTGAATGGCATTCTCCAGGTTACTCACTTGAATATGGGTTTCATATAATCCTTTGATCATGATTTTTTTGTTTAATGTGATGATACAAAGCTATACATAAAGACAGGAAAATAGGAGAGCCGGATTTCGGCTTAAGTGACCAATTTTACGGTTGCTGTCTAAGTTCTGTGGGAGTTTTGCCTTTCTGATGTTGTATGAAGCGGGAAAAATGCGTTGGTGAGTCAAATTGCAGTTCATTACTGATCTCTTTAATACTTTTCTCAGTATATTTCAGAAGTACTTCAGCTTCCCGCAAAATTCTGTTTTGAATAACTTTTAAAGCCGGATATCCTAAATGTTCAGCTACACACTCGCTGAGGTATTTAGGGGTTATGTTCATTTGGTCCGCATAAGATGCCACGGTTTTATTGTCTTTGAATTGCAAGTCAACAAGCTGCCGGAAGCGGTGCATAATCTGAAATTTCCGGTTGATCGAAGTATCGGAATTCAGCAGGCATATTTCGCAAATCCTATTGTATTCAAATAAAATCTGTACAAGATAAAGTCGTATCATTTCCATTCCGAAGGGAGCTTCTGTGTCTATTTCCTGTGAAATTTTATTTAATTTGTACAGGAAATCTTTTTGTTGTTTTCCTTTCAGAGGAAATGTCGGAGGATAGTTGGGATTAATGAACATGAGATCATTCAGCACATGGTTGTAAGCCCAGCCTTTTTTTAAAAATGAAGGTTCAAAAAAGATGAATTTTGCATCAAATGTTTTCTGGGGCTTTTCTAATGCTACCCATGATTCTGCCGGAATCACAGAAACACTGTTGGGCATGATTAAAAATTGATGCGAGCCTGCTTTGATTCTGGTTTTACCCTTCACTCCTATAATAATCATATAAAAATGAATGCGGTTACCCTCAAGAGGTATTATCTCTCTGCCACTGACGGACAGGCATACAATGTCCATTTCCTTTTCGGGAAGGATGTAATTGAAATAACGACCGACAAATGATACAATATTCAGCTCGTGCTCTTCTTTCATGATGAACAAAGTTATCAATCTGTTGATTAAAAAAATCAATATTTTATTTCTTTATAGAAAAGCTATGATAGGCATTATGATTCGAATGTACAGACCTATCCAGCTTAAATAAAAAGCCGGCAAATAATCATTCGCCGGCTTTTTATTATTTTTTTTAACTGATTTCTTCTTCAAAGTTCTTTTTCCATTTTGCAATGGTAGTTCTGCTTATCTTGTACTTTTTAGACATATAACTTGTCGAAAAGCCATGCTTTTTTTGATATTGCAGCAGTTTAAGCATTGTTTTTTTGTCGTAGGTCTTTAGTTTTTGATTGTTTTTTGAGCTTTCTTTTGATTGTTCAAAAATTCTTTCATTGAATTTTAAAACATCATCAGAAGTGTTAAGTCTTTTCAGTAATTCTTTAATTTTGGGTTCTTCTAATTTATCCGGATGCTCCAGTCTGAGCATATCATGGTAAATCTTGCTGTAATTTGGTCGCATTATATCTTATTTAATGGGTGTGTTTATTTTTTGCAGCCAACGGTGAAGGGTACTTTTAGGAATAGAATATTCTTTAATGACCTCATTCAGAGTCATCTCTCCTGATTGAATTCTTTTAATGATGAATTCTTTTATTTCCTGTGTGTAAATGTTTTTTCTGAAATAAGGGATTTTGTCTGATTTCTCCGTATTCTTGTTTACAGCTGCCGGTGGAGCGTATAAAATAAGGTGAGAACTATATAATCTGAAAAAATCGTACTCCAGTAATTTGCTGCATCGTAGCAGAACTTCTGTATCTATCGATTTGCTGTTGTACATCTTTTCAACAAATTCTTCATCCTTGTTTAAGAAATTACAAATTCTTTCCATTGTAATTCCTTTATCGTCAACCCGCTCTTTCACGAATTGCCCGATATGTATTTCTTTGTATAACATTTTTATTAGATAATATTTTATAATTAGTGTTTGCTTAGATAGATTAGATAAAATAGTATATCAACTGTATTCTGAATATGTGATACGTATAGAAATAATAGAATATGTTACAAAATAGGTAATCAATTGCCCTTGTGAGCAGCGAAGATGGTAAAAAGCAAAACTTCTGGAATAGCATGGCTATTATTTGCTGAATTTTTTAGTATGTAAAGAATGACTTGAGTATCCTTCTAACCTCCATCGATGCTTTTAGCGATTATTTATCTTTTGTCTCGTCTAATAAAATACTATAGATATCAGATTTTATGACTGCAGTAGCAATAATATATTATCTAAAGCCCTTTCATTCAATTTTTTCTTTATATTGTTTACTCGTAGATTAATTTTTTTTATAAAAGTTAAATAAGAAAAATCTTATTTTAATTTAAAGTTATATAATAAAAAATCAACTTCTTGATTTTCAAATATAGAAAAATTTAAAATTGATGCAAAAAATATAAGTAATAAATAATGTTAAAAAATGACATTAACGGAAAAATTAAGGTTTTAAATTTTTATATTTTTAATAATATAAATTTATGTGTGAATTATTTGAAATAATGCTTATTCGTTTATGCTATTTTGAGAATTCGTTTATTGTGTATAATATTTCAAGTATTTACCTTTGTGATTAACTATGGATGCATTCACTAATATCTTCGATTTTCCTAAAAAAATTAATTATAAAAATGAATTACTTGCGGGATTTACTGTCGCAATGACCATGATCCCGGAGTCTCTTTCATTTGCGATTCTTGCGGGACTTTCTCCGCTTACGGGCTTGTATGCCGCTTTTTTAATGGGATTGATCACGGCTGTTTTTGGAGGGAGGTCGGGAATGGTGTCCGGAGGAGCAGGTGCTACAGTCGTGGTATTGATTGCTTTGGCTAAATCGCATGGAGTAGAATATCTGTTCGCAACCGTTGCTTTAGCAGGAGTTTTCCAGATATTGGTTGGTGTTTTTAAACTGGGGAAATTTGTTCGCCTCATTCCTCAGCCTGTTATGTATGGGTTTTTGAATGGTTTAGCGGTCATTATTTTTATGGCTCAGGTAGAACAGTTTAAATTTGTAGATGGCAACGGAGCCGTTCATTGGCTTCAGGGAAGTTCTTTATATATTATGGCCGGACTTACGGCTTTTACGATAGCCATTGTTTATTTTTTTCCTAAACTGACCAAAGTGGTTCCTGCCTCATTGGTTGCCATTATTATTGTTTTTGGACTTGTTCTGGGATTAAATATCCATACAAAGACTGTCGCGGATATTGCACACATCAGCGGAAGTTTTCCGGCATTTCATATTCCTGCCGTACCATTTTCGTTGGAAACCCTGAAAATTATATTTCCTTACGCATTAATCATGGCTGGTGTAGGCCTTATAGAATCTCTTTTAACTCTTTCGATGGTTGATGAGATCACCAATTCCAAAGGAAATGCTAACCGTGAATCTGTGGCTCAGGGACTTGCTAATATTACCAATGGTTTTTTTGCCGGAATGGGCGGTTGTGCCATGGTAGCTCAGACGTTAGTTAATCTCAATGCAGGATCTCGAGCCAGGCTTTCAGGAATCATTGCATCAATAACGATTTTAATTATTATTCTGGTAGGAGCACCATTTATTGAAAAAATTCCAATGGCTGCTTTGGTAGGAGTAATGATGATGGTAGCCATCAGTACCTTTCAGTGGGTTTCGATAAGGATTGTCAATAAGATGCCTAAGTCTGACATATTTGTTGGGGTGATCGTCGCGATGATAACAATAGTTTTGCATAATCTGGCCTTAGCTGTTCTTGTAGGAGTCATCATTGCGTCGTTGGTATTTGCCTGGGATAATGCAAAAAGGATCAGAGCAAGAAAGTACGTTGATGAGGACGGAGTAAAATATTATGAAATATCCGGCCCTTTATTTTTCGGATCTGTAACCGCATTTGCCGAGAAATTTGATCCGGCAGCCGATCCGGATAAAGTTGTTGTGGATTTTAAAGAAAGCAGAATTGTTGATATGAGTGCAATTGATGCTTTGGATAAGCTGTCCAGACGGTATCATGAGCTCAATAAAACCTTACACCTACGCCATTTAAGCGAAGACTGCAGGAAAATTTTAAAAACAGCGGAAGCGGTAATTGATGTTAGCATAGAAGATGATCCCACTTATAAGGTAATGCCCGAGAAATAGACAGATGGTAGGTACGTGCCATGATGACTTGTCGTTTTTTTTCTTAATTATTAATCATAAATCTTAAAAAGTTATAAAAAAAACAGACTTTAATTTTAAAAAATTATCTTTGGGAGGAATTGAATAGATTCAAACTAAAAACTAACGACGAAAAAATGAAATTATATGGAGTAATTTTTAGCAATGCTCTGTGTAAATTGTAATACGTACCATTTTGAAAACAGATATTGACATCCATAACCACTATCATTTCTCTTTTGATTTGTGGCTTACTTTGATAAAATCTCACCCTGAATTTAAAGCAAAAAGAGTTGAGCTGTTCACCTCGTTTTTTACCATTAATCAACCCATAGAAACTGTTACAAAAACAGTAAAATATTATGATGATTTGTGTAATACGATGAACGAAGTTACAGGAGGGAATGTGGATACATTTGAAATTTATCTTCTTATATTAAGCGCTTTACAGGTTGATATAAAAGAAATCAATACGGATGATCTCAATGCATTTTATATAAAAAGCGAAGAATTGTTCCTGGAGTACAAACCGGTTATTATTTTTGACAATATACACCAGCTTTTCGACGAGATCAAAAACCAGGGGAAGACCATCAATATTTTAAGTAATACCGGCTTTATAAAAGGGAAAACGCTTAGAAAGTTTTTAATAGAAGAGAATCTGGACGATTATATCGATTTCCATATCTATTCAGATGAGATCAATTGTTCAAAACCCAATCCGATTGCTTTTCAGGAAGTGAAAAGTAAAATCAAAAACCAGGAGCTGGAACTTCGCCAGATTTTGCATATCGGTGATAATGCGATTGCCGATTTTAATGGAGCGAAAAGCTTTGGTTTCAATGCACATTTACTTAAACATTCAATATAATAACTATGAACACGAGGTACAGTTTACATCATATTCATTCTGCGGAAGAGTTTAGCTTTTCTCCGGCAGAATACAGTTATTTTAAATATGGAGATAAATCTTATGCCGAGAAGTTTGCTAAAGAATTATTCGAAGGATTTATTAGACATTATGAAGGGCTTTTCGATGCCGATAAAGAAATCGTGATTTTACCGAGTCCATATATGGCAATTCCCACTGCTTCAAACTTTTTATGCTTTTATTTTAAAAAGTGCCTTGATTTCTATCTTTTTCAAAAAGGAAAGAAGTCAAGTATTTTATCCAAGATCAACCGTAATCATACCTATACGACAGATTATGGAAATCTTAATTTCGAGGATCGGAAAAATCTGATTGCTAATGATACGTATTATATTGACAAGGATTTTCTAAGAGGAAAACTTTGTATTTTTATAGATGATATCAAAATTACAGGAAGCCATGAGCATACTGTAAACAAAATATTGAATGAATATGACGTACAAGCTGATTTCATATTCTTATATTATGCGGAGTTAATGAATTTTAATATTGACCCGAAAATTGAAAACTACTTCAATTACTATGCAGTAAAAAATGTAGATCATATTGTTGAGGTGATGGCGAGGCCTGGTTTTCAGTTTAATACGAGAATTGTGAAATATATTTTAGGGTTGGATTCAAGTAATTTTGAGTATCTTACGTCTAAAGTAAAAAAGCAACAGATCGATAGCTTGCTTGAACTGGCAATCAGCAATAACTATCATTTAATAGAAGAATACGAAAATAACATAAATGCTTTAACACAAACAGAATTATATTATGGCTATTAACTTACAAAAAGGACAAAGAGAAAATATAAACGCACCTAAATTTACCGTAGGTTTAGGATGGGATATCAATAATACATCAACAGGAGGTTCTTTCGATTTAGATGCTTCTTTATTTTTATTGGGAGAAAATAAAAAATTGGTTTCAGATAATCACTTTATTTTTTACAACAATCTGGAATCTCCGGATAAAGCTGTAATCCATACGGGAGATAATTTGACAGGAGATGGAGATGGCGACGATGAGCAAATTAAAATTGATCTTACCAAAATCGATTCTGCTGTAAAGGAAATAACAGTGGTTGTTACCATTCACGAAGCTGAAGCAAGAAAACAAAATTTCGGACAGGTAAGAAACTCTTTTATTAGAATTTTCAATACCGATACCAACGAAGAAATTCTAAAATATGAACTGGATGAGGACTTCTCCATCGAAACGGCGGTAGAATTCGGAAGAATCTATAACAGAAACGGAGAGTGGAAGTTTGAAGCGGTAGGAAGCGGACAGAGAGAAGGGCTTGAAAAATTTGTATCACTTTATCAATAATTTATCATGGATAACGAACCCAATCAACCTATCGACCCACTTCAGTCAATTGAACCTCTTAAAACATTTGAGCCGGCACAGCCTGTTCAATCCAACCAGGGAACACCTGGGGTTCTGGTGGACCGCGATGGAAATGTGAATTTAAGCCAGATCAAAAATGATGATCTGCAGAAATATGAAAATGCAGCGAATGCCATAGATGAAACTAATCCCGGTTCTATCGTAAATTTTGGTTCTGAACTGCAGAAGACGCTTGCAAATCAGAGTGACAGCTTTCTGAATAACGTAAGAAGATCCAATTCAGGTGAGGTAGGAGAGCTGATCAATAATTTATTGGTTGAGCTTAATTACGTGGATGTAGATGAGATCAATGGCGGAAATAAAGCGAAAAGCTTTTTAAGCCGTTTGCCATTCATGAAAAAAGTAATTACCCAGGTTGAGAACTTATTTGCGAAGTACGATAAGATTATCAATAATATTGATCAGATCTCTTATAAAGTAAATGCCGGGATCATTACTTCTACAAAGGATAATGCAGTATTGCAAACGATCTTTGACAGCAATGTGAATTCAATTAAACAAATAGAAGATCTTGTAATTGCAGGGAATCTAAGAATGGAGAGAGCGGGAAGAGAACTTGCAGAAATGGAAGCGAATATCCAGAATTATGCTGATTATCAGATTGCAGATAAAAGAGACTTCATTAACAGGCTGGACAGAAGATTGGCTGATCTCAAAGTTGTTCGTCTGATCATGATGCAGTCCCTTCCGCAAATCAGATTGGTACAGAACAATAATGTTTCCATAGCTGAAAAAGCACAGACTATCCTTACCACAACATTGCCGGTATGGAAGAATCAGCTTTCTTTAGCTGTTGCCATGCACAGACAGCAACAGAATATTGAAATTCAGCAAAAGGTATCTTCCACTACAGAAGAAATTTTAAGGAAAAATGCAGAACGTCTGGGGCAAAACTCCAGAAACGTTGCGAAAGCAAACGAGCAGACCATTGTATCCGCTGAAACCTTGAAAGAAACAACAGCCATGTTGATCAATACCCTGAATGAAGTAAAGCAGATCCAAAAGCAAGGAACAGAAAACAGAAGAAAGCTGGATCAGGACCTGCAAACATTAGAAAGCGAACTAAAAGCAAATATCAGAGGTTAATAATACGATACACCGGTGAATGATGAAGCTGTAACCATACTGTCTCAGAGTAAAAGAAGATTAACGAAACTTAAACTTCTTGCCAACTTCTTTGAAAATGTTAATATAATATCCATTTACATTAAAACAGATATTATACATAATCTGTTCAATGAAAATAAGACACTGGATTTTCAGAAGCTTGAGCTTTTTCACCTTCAGTATACGGACAGCCTGATAGAATTGTTGACCAAGATAAAGAAGAAAAAGGAAAACGATCTGCTGGCGGTTATTAATGAAATTGATATTAATAATCAATATATTTCAGCTTTTGAAGAAAGGAAAGTTGATAGTTTTGAAATAGACAGGAAAATGTACAGCGGTATATTTTCTACGCATTTGAAAAATTTGTATAAAGATCTTACAGAAGATAAATTCACCCTGAACTGGAATGATGTTTTATATTTTCATAAAAAATATGCAACGGAATTTTACAGAACGGAGGCAGATGAATCAAAACTTAAGCTTCATCCGGTTCCTTCTTACCAGTACAATGATTATTTTATTGAAAGGAAATTATTAGGTAAGCTTAATATACAAAACTTTAAAGTACGCTTTATGTGTGGTTACAGAATCGACAGAAATGAATATGAGTTATTTCGGATCTTTCAATTGGATGAACACTTTATCTTCAACATTGAGGAGAAGAGATTATACCTGATCGATGATGAGCTTGCGTACTTAAATACTGCGGAAAATGAATCGAACCAGATTGTGATTATCAACCAGCTAAAGAGGAAAAATCAGGAGCTGGAGGAATCAATCGGTGAAAGAAAACGTACACTACCTGAAGATGTAGAGTCTGTTTTAAAAGACTATCTTCGAAACTTAGAAAACGTTGATATTATGAGCAAAATATTTGATGTCAATGAAGAAACAAATATTCTGCGTGCAATGCTTAATTTGAATTTGAATAATTAGGAAGAAGGGAAAATGCAAATTTGCTGAATTGTAAAAAGGCCAAATTGTATTATTTGTAGAAACTGTAAAATAGTTACTATAAGATAAAAAAGGAAGCAATTTCACAATTATTCAGTTTAACGGATTAACTTAAAAAGAAGCTACCTTCAAAAAAGGTAGGATAAAAGTAATTTTGCGATTCAGAGGTTTCGCAGTTCACTAAAAAAATAATTAAACATAAAAAAATGGCTATTAACTTACAGAAAGGTCAAAGAATTAATCTTACCAAAGAAAACGGAACTACTCTTACGCAAGCCTGTGTGGGAATTAACTGGGGGGCGATTGAGAAAAAGAGCTTTTTCGGGGGAAGTAAAAAAGAAGCAGTAGACTTAGATGCGAGCTGTATTTTATATGATTCCAATAAAAATGCAACGGAAGTAATCTACTTCGGAAACCTAAAGTCTAAAAACGGATCTGTTAAGCATAGTGGTGATGATCTTACAGGGGATGTAGACGGAGATGACGGTTTGGATAATGAGGTTATTACGGTGGATTTCAATCAGCTGGATCCCGGTGTTGAGCATGTTGCCCTGGTTTTGAACAGCTACAGAGGCCAGGATTTCGGGACCATTCCGTTTGCATCCATTCGTATTTATGAGGGAACACCGACTAATGTAAAAGAAGTTTTCGCTAAATATGATATTGCTAACGACAAATCATTCAGCGGGCATGTTGCGATGGTAATGGGAGTTTTTTACAGAAGAAACGGAGAATGGAAATTCAACGCAATCGGAGATCCTACCGCAGACAGAAAACTGGAGCAGACAATCCAGACCGTACAGCAAAAGTATTTATAAGAAAAAATACAGCAAATAGATTGATTTACAGGCATACCGAGCTGGTTATTGTTTGAAACATAAATTTACTAAACAAAACTTTTGTCAGGCTTAGTTATGCTGAAATTGGTTATATTTACGCGCATTAAAATAAATGGCAATAATTGTACTCTGTACAGCTATTGCTTTTATCGTATATAATAAACACATAGTAAAGTGGAAAAACATCAAAGTATTTTAGAACTGCATCCTGGATTGGTGTGGGGATTTGCGGTAACGGTTGTTATCATGTTGCTTCTCGATTTGGGAGTTTTCAACAAAAAAAGTCACGAAGTTTCATCTAAAGAAGCAACGATCTGGTCTGTAGTGTGGATTTCATTGTCCATGATCTTTTCAGGAGTGGTATATTGGGTGTTCAATCAGGCTGATGGGCATCATCTTGCTGTAGAAAAGTTTACCCAGTACCAGGCTGCTTACTGGATAGAAAAAGCCCTTTCGGTGGATAACCTGTTTGTATTTATCCTTGTTTTCGGATTTTTTAAAGTTCCGAAATATTTACATCATAAAGTTTTGTTCTGGGGAATTATAGGCGCGTTGATTTTCAGGGCGATATTTATTTTTGCAGGAGTCGAGCTGATCAATTTAACTTATTTACCTGAAATGCACATTTTTGGTGAAGCTGTTAAGATTAATATTGTAATGGCACTCTTTGGTATTTTCCTTATTTACGCTGGTATTAAATCCTGGGGTGACGGAGGCGATGATGAGGATGAAGATTTCAGTAATACTGCCGGGGCAAAGCTTATCAAGAGCTTCTGGAAAGTTGCCGATAATTATGATGGAGATAAGTTCTTTACCGTTAAAAACGGGATCAGAATGGCGACTCCACTTTTGGTTGTTGTAGGAGTAATAGAATTTACAGATGTTCTTTTCGCTGTAGATTCAATTCCTGCTATTTTCGCGATTTCTGATGATCCGTTCATTCTTTATACTTCGAATATTTTTGCAATTCTAGGACTTAGATCATTGTATTTCCTATTAGCGAATTTTATTCATATGTTCAGTAAATTACCTTACGGATTAGCTATCATCCTATCTTTCATTGGTGTTAAGATGTTAATTGCACCATGGATTCATATTTCATCACCAATCTCATTAGGGGTCGTGGGTGGAGTACTGGTGATTTCAGTTATTTTATCAATCATGTTCCCTGAAAAAGAGGACGAAGCAAAAGAAAAGCTTGAAGAAAAATAAATCATAAAGCCTTACTTAAAAGTAAGGCTTTTTTATTGAATCTAGTTTTTTTATTTCGTGCCAATTGTTTTCAAGGCTATCCATGCAACAGTTTATTGATCTTGCGCCGGGTCTGTACAGATACCTTATACGCTTCATCCCGGAGTTTCTGGATTTTACCAACAGGCTGAAAAATGGTTTTACTTTCAAACGGATTAAAAGACAAGAGTTCATTTTCACACGATCGCTCCAATATACCGTCTTTTCTGATTATTACTTCGCCTATTTTGATAAGTGGAGCATTCTTCCATTCACGATTTAAAATGTTAATCGGCTGATCTTTTAAATCGCAGCACACCTGAATAAATACATCTGCCACATAATCATGGGAAGAAAAGTAATTTTCAATAGCTTCACGGGTACCTGTTTTTTTTCCAAAATTCTTCTCCGGAGATTGAGGTTTTAGCTGTATTTTGATCATATATTCGCCTAACCGGTAGGCTCCGATAGAGTGAAAATCAAATGAAAGGAAGAAATTGTTACGCCGGCTGATCAACCTGAACAGATGCTTTAAAAATGAAAAGGTGAATACTGATGGGATTATTTTTATTATCTGGTAAGCAAGAGGAAATACATGGTTCCATTTTTTTATAAAAAATTGGTTTATTGAGGTAAAAAGCTTCAAAAATGTACTTACTGAGTTAACCGGGAACAAAGGGAAATTAACCAATGGGTAATTGGCCAGAACATCGCCGGTTTCGTCTTTTATTTTTACTGAAAAACCGTAGGCTGGCATTTCTTTTTTCGATTTTGTAATTTTAAGATGTGCATTGGAAAACCTGATGATAAGATCATATTTTTCCTTATCAAAAAAGGGTTGCAGATTATCGGGTAGATTTGTATTTACTTTGAACTCTCCCTTTAGAACCGCATATGTTGTAGCATGGGCATTTCGCGTCGCATAATCTACATCGCTGATAATGGATGACTGTTCAACAAAATCTGAAATACTTTTTTTGTTGATTGTAAGAAGTTCTTTTTCCTCCTCCGTCAGTTCATTGAATTTCTTATTATATAATATTGGGCTTGGCATTAATTTTTAAATCCAATTATAACACCAAGTTTCGAATTGCATGTTAAGATAATGTTATTTTAGTGTTTTATCTGCTTAACATTCGGTTTTCAGTGTTTTTCAGAAAGTTTATCTTTGTAAAAAATTAAATAATGGGAGTAGCGGATATGTTATTTAAACGCAAAAAAGAACTGGCAGAAAAAAATCTTAATGAGGGAAAAGCCTTCATGGAAGAAAATGCCAAAAAGGATGGTGTTGTAACGTTGCCAAGCGGATTGCAGTATGAGATCATTACAGAAGGTAATGGAGCTCAGCCTAAAGCAAAAGATACGGTAAAATGTCACTACCACGGAACCACAATCAAAGGGGAGGTTTTTGATAGCTCTGTAAAAAGAGGAACTCCGGCGTCATTTCCTTTGAATAGAGTAATATCCGGATGGACAGAAGCTCTTCAGCTAATGCCGGTAGGAAGTAAATGGAGATTATTCCTTCCTCCTAACCTGGCTTATGGTGAGGAACAGATCAGCAAAGAAATTGGTCCGAATAGTACCCTTATTTTTGAAGTTGAACTATTGGGAATTAAATAATTTACTGATTAAATAAAGCTTAAAATTTACCCGATTTCTGGGTAAATTTTTTTATTTACTTTAAATTCGTATTTTAGATTTTAAGTTGTTTAAATAGGTGATAGATTATTTTTAATAATGCATGCAATCTCCTTCAACAGCTGACTACACAAAAATAGATTGAATGAAAAAGCTGCTTTACCTTTTTGCTATTTTTAGCTTAATAACTTCATGTGTTTCCAAAAAAAATCAGGCCATAAAGCAGAATATTCTTACTTTAAAAGATAGCTACTGCAAAGCCCCGTTCCAATACAATTACAGCAAAAAGCTTCCTTCCTATAATTCTGACTCTATTCTGGCTGCGAACAAGGAGCTTAAAGGAATGTTTTCCGATCAGAGTATCCTTATCCTGAATGCTCTGGATAATCTGGACGAAGTGCATCAGATTATGGAACTTAAAAAAGATACCTCACTAAGTGCTCAGGTTAAAGTTTTACAGCTTAAAACTAAAATTAACAGTAAAATTACGATTGCACTCACAGAGCTGGATGCTGTAGCGGCTGAATTTGATTGCGAAGGAGAGCGGGTGGCTCAGATTGGAAGCTATGTAGATAATCTTAATGCTTCCAGGAATAATAAACTTATTTTATATTCCATTGTGGCAGGAGCTGCGGCATCCATTGCGGGAGGAATTGTAAAAGATGAGGGATGGAGCAGTGCAATAGATATTGGTGGGGGTGCTTTGGGAGCCGGATTCGGATTGGCTACCCTAAACCCGAAGGGTAAGAAGGTAGAGTTTATCCATCAAAGAAATCTCCTCAGGGATATATGGAACGAAAGACTTGAATCTCCTAATTTTCCACCATTTATCTGGTACATGTATACCGAGAAGAAGTTTTCCAATAAAGAATCAAGTTCCATCATCCAGAGTATGAAACAAAGGTGGCTTCATTATCAGTTCGATGATGATAGGAAAGCTGCAGACAGTTCGGTTATTTTTAGTGATGGAGGATTTTATCGGGCCGATGACCTGCAAAACCGTGCAGCAATGCTTAATCAGATGCAATCAGCAACAAGGACGATCAATCAGAACATCAACTATTTGCTTTTGGATTTGGATAAATTGGTACTTTAAGAAAAATTTAACTGTAATAAATTTTGTTACAATTAAAAAATTGTTTTACCTTTGTCCTGTAATTAAAATGAACAATACAAGATTTGCTACGGCAGTACATATTATGACCTTATTGGCAGATAGTCCGGAGGAGTGGTTAACTTCTGAGTGGATGGCTGGCAGTATTAATATTAATCCTGTTGTTGTTCGTAAAGAGTTAGGGGTTTTAAGAAACGCTGGTCTGGTTGCAAGCAGACAAGGTAAAGAAGGAGGAAGCCAGCTTTCGAGGAATGCGAGCGAAATCCGTATTTCTGATATCTACTCAGCAGTAAAAAACACTGAAGTTCTGGGTAAAAAAAATCTAAATCCTAATCCGGCTTGTAATGTTGGAAAAGAGATTAATAATCATTTAAACACATTATTCAGCGAGACAGAAAAGTTAGTGATTCAATTTTTAGGGGATAAAACATTACAGGAGTTTTGTGATCAATTCAATTAAAATTTTTTACCCTTAAATGTAACAAAATTTATTACAATTTAATTTAAAAATAAACATTATGAAAAAAGTAGCAGTAATTGGTGCAACAGGATTTGTAGGTTCACATGTAGTGAAAGAATTGGAAAACAGAGGTTATGAAGTAGAGGCGATCGTAAGAGATGCTTCTAAAGTAGAGCAGAATGACAAAGTAAAGGCTAAAAGTGTTGATGTAAACAATGTAGAACAGCTAGCCGAAAATTTAAAGGGAATTGATGCTGTAATCAGTACTTACAACGCCGGATGGACAAATCCGAATCTATACAATGACTTTCTTACCGGTTCAGAAAACATTGAAAAAGCAGTTGAGAAATCGGGAGTAAAAAGACTTATAGTAGTAGGAGGTGCAGGAAGTCTTTATACACCGGATCATGTACAAATTGTAGACACGCCGGATTTTCCCGAAGCATATAAACCTGGAGCTACCGCTGCCAGAGATTATTTGAATAAGATCAAAGAAAATAATACGCTTGACTGGACCTTCTTTAGCCCTGCAATTGAAATGAACCAGGCTAACGTAGGAACAAGAACAGGAAAATACAGAACTTCTTTAGAAACTCCGGTATTGAATGAAGAGGGAAGAAGTATTCTGTCAGTAGAAGATGTAGCAGTTGTTCTGGTTGATGAATTGGAACAGAACAATCATATCCGTGAACGTTTTACAGCTGCTTACTAATCAAAACAACATTTTATGATGCTGAGAAAAAAATTATTATCATTACTGGCTGTCTTAGTTTTTGTAGGGAATGCATGGGCTGGAAACCTAAAAATAAAAGTATATAATCCGGGAGCAAAAGCTATTTTTCCGATTACCTCTACTCTTGTATACGGAGATAAAGATGCCATACTGATTGATGCACAATTCCAAAAACAATATGCGGAAGAGTTGGTAAAGGAAATAAAAGCGACAGGCAAAAATCTGAAAACCGTTTTTATTTCGCACAGCGACCCTGACTTTTATTTTGGGCTTGATGTTATTAAAAAAGCATTTCCTAACGTAAGGATCATTTCCACTGCGCAGACAGCTTACCTTATTTCAGCTTCTAAAGATGATAAGCTGGCAGTATGGAATCCTCAGTTGAAAGCGGATGCTCCCTCAGAGGTTTATGTTCCTCAGGCTGTAGACTCAATTCCCGATTTGGAAGGAAATAAAATTGAGATCAGACAGAACCCTGACGATCCTGCCCATAGTTTTCTGTGGATTCCTTCGTTAAAAACAATTGTTGGAGGTATTTCCGTTTCTGTAGATTCTCATATCTGGATGGCAGATACTCAAAACAATGAAGCTATTGATAAATGGATTGCACAGATTGACGCAATGAAGGCTTTGCAACCACAACAGGTTGTTCCGTCCCATTTTGCACAACTAAATTTGTCTCCGCAATCTTTGGACTTTGTTAAAAAGTATCTGGAAAACTACAAAAAGGCTGTCCACGAAAACAAAAGCTCAGACGCTATCGTGAAATATATGGTGAGTCAATATCCGGATCTTCCCGGAAAAGAAGAACTGGAGATGGGGGTTAAAGTGTTTCTGGGCGAGATGAACTGGGATCTGAGAACACCATATCCGGCAATCGGAAGAAAGGTTGAAGTGGATTTTGGAAAAGGAAAATTTGTATTGGATTATAAAGATAATAAAACGATGTCTTTTAGTGGTACAGAAGCTTTTAAAGGTATTTCAGATACTGTTGAGTATACGGCAACTGAGATTGCAAAAAATATATTCATGGTGTATTGGCATGAACCTAAAACCGGTGAAAATGTTACCCATATTCAGGATTATAATAAAAACATAATTTATACGAATATTGCTGGAAAAGACGGATCGTTCGATCATTTTAAAGTACCGTTTAAAATCTTGAAATAAAATAATAAATAAAAACTCGGCTGCCTGATGGCAGCCGAGTTTTTTTAATCCAATAATTCATTTAGGTATTTTAATTAGAAGACTTATTGTAGCCGGCAACCTTAGCGGATTCTTGATTGATTAAAATTAAAACGATAGAATCTTTGTGTATAAAACTCTCTCAGATATAACGGATTACACAGTCTCTTTTTCAAGTATAAATTTCGAATAAAATAACAAAAACGGCTGTCGAAAGACAGCCGTTTTTATATTATAAATTCATAAATAATTTCGGATTCACCGGAGTATTGTTTTTGTGCACTTCATAATGAAGATGAGGACCTGTGGAACGTCCTGAATTTCCGGATTTGGCAATCACCTGACCTACTTTTACCTTATCGTTTACTTTTGCGATCAATTCGGATAAGTGGCCGTATAAAGTTGCCAAGCCATTTCCATGGGAAACAATTACGCAATTCCCATAACCTCCCTTCTGTCCTGAGAAAATAATGGTTCCGGCTGCCGCTGCTCTTACATCAGAACCATAAGCAACAGCAATGTCCAGACCTTTATGAAATTGCATCTGATCTGCTTCGGCAGGTGGATTATTTTTTTCTGTTGGTGCTGTTTTGGAAGATGACGGATTGGCGGCTAAGGTTTTTGTAGAGGTTGATACAGCGGATGGAGTAGCAGCATTGGTTGCTTTTGGAGTAACCATTACTTTTACCTCTCTTTTATTTCCATAACTGTCTGTCAGTTCAATTGTCTTTTCAACAGGTTCGGCTTTTACTTCCGGTTTTGGGGCTGCAGCAACTGTTGGCTTAGAATCAGCAGCAACATTCGTTCTTACGGAAGCGTATACCGTTTTAAATGGAATAGGATTTTTTCTGATCCCAAAGTTTGAGGAAATGTATCCGTCAGTTGGCATTCCCAATGGAACCTGCATCAGTTTTTTTTGTAAATCCATTAAATATTGACTGTAACGGTTGGCTTGTTTGGCCAGATAGACAGAGTTTGAAATACTGTCTTTACTCAGAAACATCAGCTTTTCACTAGGAACATCTTTAGACTTCAGGAATGAGTTAAGCTGTGCTACGGTTTGATCTACTAAAGTAAGATCTGTTTTCATTTTTAAGTAATCTACACTGTCTTTTTCAGTGTTTATTTTTACAAGGTTTACTTCGTATGTTTTATCATCCTTTTCGGAAGATAACTTAGCTATAAAGATGCCTTGAGCAAAAACTACCAGTAAAAGTCCTCCCAGGAGTATATTTACCTTCTTTTTGCTGCTTAGAAATTTATTCATATTTCTTCAGTTAGTATTAAAACAGTATTAGCCTGCAAATTTAATTAAAAAACGGTTTTATGAATTATTTTTAATTAAAATTTACTTATTTCTGTATTTAACGTGGATTTAAAGGTTTAATTGTGTGAAAGTGTTAATGTTTTCAAAAAATTAGGTTTTATCACGCTCCGAAAGAGTTCTTAATTTTTTGTTTTAATATCTTTGCAGTTCACATTTCAATTATGGCGAAAAAGAAAACTATTTCAGAATCTTCAAATCCGAAAAAGAATAAAAGTGAAGTTTCCGTAGGAGTGGTAGGAAGTGGAAGTTTTGCAACTGCAATCGTAAAAATGCTTGTTGAAAACTGTAAAGTAGTACATTGGTGTGTACGAAGTGAATTTGTAAAAGGTGCTATCGAACTTCGTGGGCACAATCCTACTTATTTAACTGCAGTCAACTTTAATCTTAAAAATTTAAAACTGACGACTGATATCAATGAGCTTGTTACGGCCTGCGATATTATTGTATTGGCAACACCCTCTATTTATCTTTCAGATACATTGGATAAAATGACCTGCGAGTATAAAGATAAAATTTTTGTTTCTGCAATTAAAGGGATCATTCCTAAAGTAAATGATGTGGTTGCCCATTATCTGAGAGATGAATTTCAGATCGGATTCCGGAATCAGGCGGTAATTGCAGGACCTTGTCATGCTGAAGAAGTGGCAATGGAGCGTCTTTCTTATCTTACCGTGGCCACAGTAGAAGAAGAAGTTTCCGAAAAACTCCTGAATATCTTTAATTCAGATTTTATAAAAGTTCATTCCAGTAAAGATATTTTGGGAAATGAATACAGTGCAATCCTTAAAAATATTTTTGCCATTGGAGCAGGAATAGCAAGTGGATTAGGCTATGGAGACAACTTTACGGCTGTGTTTGTATCCAACGCGATCCGTGAAATGGAAACTTTCCTTGAAGCTATTTACGAAGCACCAAGAGATGTTAACGAAAGTGCTTATCTGGGAGATCTACTGGTAACCGCTTATTCCCTGTTCTCCAGAAACAGAAGTTTAGGAAATCTTATTGGAAAAGGATATACTGTAAAATCTGCTATTCAGTCTATGAACATGGTAGCAGAAGGATATTATGCTGCTAACTCTATTTATAAAACAGCCAAACAAAAAAATCTGAAACTTCCGATTGTTGATACCATTTATGGAATTCTGTATGAAGGTAAAAATGCAGAAAAACAGTTTAAAAAGCTGACCGCAAAATTGAACTAAACGACTTGAAAATTACAGGACAGAATATAAACATCAGCAATTTGCTGATGTTTTTTTATTGGAGACTATTTTTACCGGGCACAGATCTTTGATCCAGTTCATTGTATATAAAAACGGAATGCAATCTGTCTTGTATCTGAAATGTGTTGGTAAATAGTAAGGACTTGTTCTATTCCGAACTTACCATATGATAATATTTCAAGAGATTACATTTTGTAAATTGGATACATGAAAAAGATAGGATTTTTATCGTTCGGACATTGGGGAAATCATCCTTCATATGATACCAAAACAGCAGGTGACACACTGTTACAATCAATAGATCTGGCTGTAGCTGCGGAAGAAATTGGGATTGACGGTGCGTACTTTCGGGTGCACCATTTCGCCAACCAGTTGGCGTCGCCGTTTCCTTTGTTAGCAGCTATTGGTGCCAAAACCAAAAAAATTGAAATCGGAACGGGCGTCATCGATATGCGGTATGAAAACCCATTATATATGGTAGAAGATGCAGGTGCAGCAGATTTGATTTCTGGAGGCCGGTTGCAATTAGGCATCAGTAGAGGTTCGCCAGAACAGGTGATTGATGGTTGGCGATACTTCGGATATGATTTGGAAGACGGACAATCAGATGTCGATATGGGACGTCGTAAAGGTTTGGAGTTTTTTGATTTGTTGAGAGGTGAAGGGTTTGCTCAGCCTAACCCTAATCCGATGTTTCCTAATCCTCCCGAATTATTGCGGATAGAACCCCATTCTGAAGGATTACGTGATCGCATTTGGTGGGGCTCTGCTTCGGATGCTACTGCAGTTTGGGCTGGAGAAACCGGTATGAATCTGCAAAGCTCTACTTTGAAGTTCGATGAAAGTGGAAAACCTTTTCATATTCAGCAGGCTGAACAAATTCGTTTGTATAAAGAGGCTTATAAAAAAGCAGGACATACACGGAGCCCAAGAGTCTCTGTAAGCAGGTCCATTTTTGCAATCGTGAACGATCAAGACAGGTATTATTTCGGGCATGAAGCCGATAGAACAGATAAAGTAGGCGTTTTGGAGGGGAATCAACGTGCTATTTTCGGCAGAAGTTATGCTGCTGAACCGGAACAGCTCATTAAGGAGTTGGCACAGGATGAAGCCATTCAGGAGGCAGATACTTTATTGTTGACAATTCCCAATACATTGGGTGTGGATTACAATGTACATGTACTTGAATCCATTTTGAAATATGTTGCCCCTGAATTGGGCTGGCGTTAAAAAATCTGAAATGGCAGGGAAGATTTGGTATAAAACAAAAATTGCAGTTATTGGAGCCGGGCAGGCCGGACTTTCTACAGCATATCACCTCAAAAAAATGGGACTGGAAATCGGTCAGGATTTTATTATTTTAGATGCTGCACCTTCAGCAGGAGGTGCATGGCAATCCCGTTGGGATTCCCTGACGTTGAGTACGGTAAACCGCATTCATGATTTGCCGGGAATGTCTTTCGAAGAAACTATTCAGGGAGATGAAAAGGAAGTCCGTGCTAATGTTGCCGTTCCACATTATTATGATTTATACGAGAAGGAGTTTGGGCTACAAGTTTATCGGCCCGTAAAGGTTGAAAAAGTGAGCCTGAACGGAGAACGGTTTTATATTGATACATCGTCCGTTTCCTTTTCTGCATTAGGCATCATTAATGCTACGGGAACCTGGGAAAATCCATACATCCCGGAATATCCGGGTGCTGAGCTTTTTAAAGGGGAACAGCTTCATACGCGAAATTTTAAAAATGCGGAATACTTCAGAGGAAAACACGTGATTATTGTTGGAGGTGGTATTTCTGCAATTCAATTGCTGGATCAGATTTCAAAAGTAACCACCACTACATGGGTTACACGAAGGCCTCCGGAGTTTCGTGAAGGACCGTTTGATGATATGGCCGGGAGTTTAGCCGTTGCGATGGTTGATAAAAGAGTGAGAAGCGGATTATTGCCAACATCTGTTGTTTCGGTAACGGGATTACCAGTTACTGATGAAATTAAAAATATGGAAAAAAGAGGTGTTCTCAAACGGTTTCCTATGTTCAGTGAGATTACGGAAGAAGGTGTTAAGTGGGAAGACGGAAGACAGGAAAAAGCTGATGTCATTCTTTGGAATACGGGTTTCCGCTGGTCTCTGTCTCATTTAGATGCTGTTTTGCCTAAGGAAGAAGGTGGAGGTATCATCATGTCCGGCAGACTTGCTACTGAAGTTTCAAAAGAGCCGAGAATTCATTTGGTGGGTTATGGGCCTTCAGCTTCCACTATCGGAGCAAACAGAGCTGGAAGTGCTGCGGCAAGGGAATTGGTTAAGACTCTGGGAATTGAGAAGTAAATTGATGTCTAATTAGAAGCATTTCGTATTCATCAATCCATAACCTGAATGGTGTACAAAATTTGACCTAAAATTTTGTACTTTTTCTAGTGCAGATACAGGTTAGATATTCTTAATAACTTTTGTGTTAAAATCCTTAAACGCAATCTTCTTTTTAAAACTTTTCACGAAATTAGTAGTAAATTTTATGTTATGTCACATTCGCTTATAAGCAGAACGCCAAAACCAAAATATGACGTTGTACTCATTGGGGGTGGTATCATGAGTGCCACTTTAGCCACATTACTCCACGAATTTGATCCCGATCTGGAGATCGCAATTTTTGAAAGGCTTGGCAGGTTTGCCAAAGAAAGTACAGCAGCCTGGAATAATGCCGGAACAGGGCATTCAGCATTTTGCGAATTGAATTATACTCCGGAAAAAGAAGATGGGACCATTGATATTTCAAAGGCAGAAAGTATTGCAGAACAATTTGAAATTTCCAAACAATTTTGGTCCTATTTACTTCAAAAGGGATATATCAAAGATCCAAAAGATTTTATCAATTCATGTCCTCACATGAGTCTGGTATTTGGAGATAAGGACGCAGAATACCTGAGAAAGCGTCATGATAAGATGGTGGAATCCGTTTTATTTAAAGGAATGGATTATTCTACGGATCATGAAAAACTGCGGGAATGGATTCCTCTGGTGATGAGCAAGAGAAATGCTTCTGAAGTAATGGCAGCAACCAAAATGGATCTGGGAACGGATGTTAATTTTGGTTCCCTTACCCGAAAAATGGGAAGGCATTTATTAGAAGATTCCAATGTGGAGGTTTTTTTATATCATGAAGTAAAAGATATTGATCCCAGAGAAAATGGACAATGGGAAATGAAGGTTAAAGACAGGATTCACAATCACAAACAAGAAGTAGTTGCAGATTTTGTATTCATCGGTGCCGGAGGTTATGCGCTTCCGTTGCTTGATAGTTCAGATATTAAGGAAAGTGAAGGATATGGAGGTTTTCCTGTTTCGGGTGAATGGCTGGTAACGCATAATCCTGAGCTGGTAGAAAAACATCAGGCTAAAGTATACACACAGGCTACAGTAGATGCTCCGCCAATGTCTGTTCCTCACCTTGACCTTAGAATTATTGACGGTAAAAAAGCACTCCTGTTTGGACCTTTCGCCGGCTTTTCAACCAAGTTTTTAAAAGAGGGTAGTTATCTTGACCTTCCTGAAAGTGTGAATACAAAAAACATACGATCCCTTTTCGGGGCCTGGTGGCATAATATTCCTTTGACAAAATATCTTATTCAGCAGGTAGCCATGACGAAAGCTCAAAGGATGCAGCATTTGAGGGAGTTTGTTAAAGATGCCAATGAAGCAGACTGGGAATTAAAAGTAGCCGGACAAAGAGTTCAGGTTATTAAAAAAGATGAAAAGGAAGGCGGAAAACTGGAATTCGGAACCGAAGTGGTTGTTAATAAGAGTGGAACCATTGCCTCTTTACTGGGAGCTTCACCGGGAGCTTCTACTGCTGTTTATGCCATGCTTAATGTTCTTGAGAAGTGCTTTGGTGAAAAACTTCACGGGGAGTGGAAAGACAAGTTAGTGGAAATGATCCCTTCTTACGGACAAAAACTTGCAGATAATCCTGAACTTACAGATAAAGTGAGAGCTTATACGAAAGAGAAGCTGGAGCTGCATTATTAGTATAGATAAAAGATAAAAGATAAAAGATAAAAGATAAAAGATATTAGAGATAAGCTTCTTGAATTAAAAAATGTCCGCAGTGAAATTGATGGGGAGTGCTGAAATTTTGATGCGATATTTTCTCTGAAGCATTATTTATATCAATGAATAAATTAATATCAATAATAGTAAAAAAGCCAATTCCATGAATTGGCTTTTTATATTGTAAAGTATTTTTCCAATAAAAATTCCTTAACACAATCATAATCCATTCAAAATATACATTTCAATTGAAATTTAAATAAATTTGCAGGATATTATTTGTTATTCATATAAAGCCGTGGAAGAAATTGTTGTAAAGCCTATTATTGCCAGAGAACTTCTTGAATCCCTTAAGACAAAAGTGGAAGAGGAGAAGCAGGTTATTGTGCACTGCTGCTTCCCGGCCTCTCCTTTTTTGGGCAACCTTATCCGGATATGGAATACCACGTATCTTTTTGATAACAGTTCGGAGCATCAAAGTAAGCTGATCCACGCTGAGAATATTACAATATTTCCGGATTGGACTCCGGTTCCTTTTATGCGGGATTTTTGGTTTACACTCATATTTTCAGGGTTACCAAAAGATTGTAAAAGTTTTGATCTTAAAGAAGTTATTCCTGAAGAAGGTGGATTTTTTGTACAATCCATCAAGAGAAATGCAATGGATGTATACAGAGTGAAAATATCAGAATCTTATTAAATGAAAACCAGAGAAAAAAAATTACAACAGATCATTGACTGGGCGAAAGCAAATTCGGATATTCGTGCTGTTTTGTTAACCAGCTCATTAGTAAATCCTTATGCTCCTGTTGATGATTTTAGTGATCTGGATATTGAAATTGTCTTTGAAAAAATGAAACCATATGAATCTGATAAGTCATGGTTGGAACTTTTTGGGGCGCCCATGTCAATGGTAGAAGAAGATGAAACATTTTTTGACGGAGTCCATGCAATGAAAATGGTTTTGTATGAAGATCTTGTGAAAGTGGACTTCAAACTCTATGAAAAATCTGAATTTATAAAAGAAATAAAAAAAGATGAGCTTCCTGAAGATTGGGACGTAGGCTATAAAGTTCTGATCGATAAAGATGAGTTGACAAAGAATCTCAAGGACCCGACTTATCAGTCTGTGATGATTAAAAAACCCACAACGGAAAGGTTTCAGCAACTGATGAATGATTTCTGGTGGGACACAACTTATGTGGCAAAATGCCTTAAGCGTGAAGATATTTTTTATGCTAAATTTATGAGTGAGGATGTAATCAGAACTGATTATCTTGTTCCTTTGTTGGAATGGTATATTGCCAGTGAAAACGGATGGAACAATATAACGACGAATAAACACGGAAGACTTTTCAAAAAGTATTTGTCTCCAGATCTATGGAAAAGGATTGAAGCTACTTTTTCCGGAAGTAGTATTGAAGAAAACTGGAATGCTTTATTGGCATATGCAGATCTTTTTCATGAAATAGGAACTGACATAGCCAGAAAGCTCGAAACTTCATATCCTGAAGAGCACGAAAGTAAAGTACGAAAGTACCTTACGATGATAAAGACTCAGGATTAGTCGAATTCATTCTGCCGGATTAAATTTTCAATGCAATATTCAGTAATTGCAACAATCGTTACAAAAGGATTTACGCCAATGGTTCCCGGAATTAAAGATCCGTCCAGGATGAAAAGATTTTCATGATCTTTTAATTTACCATATTGATTGGTGGCTTCACCTAATACACAACCTCCTAACGGATGATAACATATATTAGGCCCAAAACCATTTTTAAAAAGAAAATGGCTTCTGGTACCTCCATTAGCCCGGTTCATTTTCCGGATAAAATAGTCTGCATTCTCTCTCATCTTTTTTGTATGACTTTCATTCCAGTCAATATCGAGTCTTTGATTGGTGATATCAAAAGATACCTTTCCCTTTTTATCAACTCTGTTGATTAGCAGATATAGTGCAGTAGCCACATCCATACCCATTGGCAATGGTGCAATCTCCGTGAAAAAGGGATGTTCTTTATCCTCCCAGTTATCCACTCCACCTACGGGAATAGTGGATTGCTGAACTCCTGTACCTCCGGACAGAGGTCTGACCCAGTTTCTACCGGTCATAAAGTTTCCGTTATTACCCCAATTTTCCCCTACATTACTGTTGAGTGGAAGCTGGTTTTTTGCATGGGATTTTAAGAGAAGCTCTAAAGTTCCCATAGTTCCTGCAGATACAATCAGCTTTTTACAATGAAAAATTTTCTCTTTGATTACTTCTCCAGAGGTATTGATCTGTGTAACATCCAGTGTATAACTTTTGTCATCATTTAATTTGATGGCAGTAACTGAATGGAGATCCAGTATTTCAAGATTTCCTGTATCTGATGCTTTTTTTAAATACGTTTTATCAAGACTGTTTTTACCGTGATTATTTCCATAGATCACTTCTGTATTAAGCGCAGATCTCAGAACTTCATTTTTATATTCTCTCTCCATGTATTTGAAATCATACACATTCGGAACGCGGATGGTTTTAAAGCCTGCTTTATGAGCCTCTTCTTCACCTACTCTTGTAAATTTATAATAAGGACAATCATGCAAAAACTGTTCGTCAATCACATTGACCTTCAGTTCTTTTCTGGCGAGAGGAAAATAGTAATCATAAAACATTTCAGCATCGAGCTGTGGAAAAACTTCTTTAAAATAACTTTCTTTAGGGGTTACAGCCATTCCGCCATTTACGATAGATCCTCCACCAACACCTCTTCCCATCCAGATATTGATATGTTCAAAATCCAGTCGGTCTAATGCACCTGTAAAAGGTTTTAAAGAGAACAGGTTCATAAATGGTGCAATGGTCTTCTTTTTCAGCCATGCAGCACTTTCTCGGGGTTTTAATAAGTTGGAAAAAGGAATCCCGGATTTTTCCCAATTCAGTCCCATTTCAAGCATTAATACTTTTTTTCCCGCCTCACATAAGCGTAAAGCTGCTACGGCGCCTCCATATCCGGAACCGATAATAATGACAGGGGCATCCAAAATTTCTGTTTTTTCAGGAGATTTTGGAGCGGAACCATATAAAAGATGCGTACCTAAAAAGTAAAAGCCAGATATTCCAATGATACCTGTTTTAATGAACTCTTTTCTATTCATGTTCGTTATTTTCCAAAAACTATGCTAGAAAAACACAAAAAATTATAATTTTTAATTAAATTAAATGGAACTTTTTATTGTAATTTTAACCTTTAATAGATGAATAATGAAAAGATACCTGTTACTGCTGCTGCTATTTCCTTTTTTCGTTTTTTCACAGAAATCAATCCTTAAGGAGAAGGCTGAAATCAAAAAATTCCAGAAGAACCTTAATGCAGAGTATTTAAATCCTAAAGAAACTCCTTTAAGAGGAGATAATTTTACAAATTTTAAAGCACATCCTTTTTTTCCTGTGGATCTAAAATACAGAGTAGAAGCTAAGCTGGTACGAACAGCTAATGCTGAACCGTTTGAAATTCCTACTTCATCAGGAAAGACTAAACAATATAAAGAATATGGTAAGGCTAGCTTTACGTTGGAAGGGCAGGAGTATACGCTTACTTTATATCAAAGTCTGGATCTTTTAAAACAAGAAAAATATAAAGACTATCTTTTCCTTCCTTTCCGGGACCTCACCAATGGAAAAGAAACTTATGGTGGCGGAAAATATATGGACCTTAAAATTCCGAAAGGAAATACTCTTATTCTGGATTTTAACCAGTCTTATCAACCGTATTGTGCATATAACGCTTATGATTACAACTGTCCGATTGTTCCGGAAGAAAATAAACTACCTGTGGAGATCCGTGCCGGAGTAATGTATAACGATATTTACCACCATTAATATGATTCATTTAGAATTTTACAAGCCCGAAGATTTTTCCGGAGTTAACTATACATTGGATGACGTTCAATCGCAGTATACATCAACTGCCGAATTTGCTATAGAGAGAATCAGAGAAAGAAATGATGGTAAAGGATTTTCTGTGACGATTTTTGAAAATGAGAATCCTGCAGGGTATTTTGCTCTGGATTTCGGTGATGATAAATTTGATCTTACCGATAATCCGGAATCTGTTTTATTAAGATCATTGTCTATTAATCCCGATTTTCAGGGGAAAGGTATCGGTAAGGCTGCAATGAGCCTTGTAGATGATTTTGTAAAGAAACATTTTAAAAATTGTAATGAAATTGTTCTTGCAGTGAATGAAAACAATGTTTCTGCATATGAGCTGTACATAAAAGTGGGTTACGTTTTCGATGGAAAAACAAGAATGGGACGTAGTGGTCCGCAACGGCTGATGTATAAAAAACTTTAAGAAAATTTTAAAGTAAAAATTTCTGCTTGGCGCGATCTTTCCACTAACTTTGAGTAACATCAAATAAAAAATATGGAAATATCGCTTCATAATCAGGTAGCTGTCGTTACGGGAGCATCAAGTGGAATAGGTACAGGAATCGCTAAATCTTTGGCTTTGGCTGGTGCTACGGTTATTGTTAATCATTCTTCAGAAAGATCAGTTGAAGAGGCTAAAGCTGTCTTAAAAGAAATAACGGATGCTGGAGGAAAAGGAATCACCTATCAGTGTGATGTTTCGAAAGAAGATCAGGTGATCGCTATGTTTCAGGAAGTGATTTCCCGATTCGGAACTGTGGATATTCTTGTTAATAACGCCGGGATTCAGAAAGATGCTAAGTTCACCGAAATGACCATGGATCAGTGGAATGCTGTAATTGGGGTTAATCTTACCGGACAATTTCTTTGTGCCAGAGAAGCCATTAAGGAGTTTCTTCGCAGGGGAATAGACCTTTCTCGTTCTAAGGCTTGTGGAAAAATCATTCATATCAGTTCTGTCCATGAAATTATTCCATGGGGAGGCCACGCTAATTATGCATCAAGTAAAGGGGCTATCCGTATGCTGATGCAAACCCTTGCACAAGAGTATGGAGCACAAAAAATTAGAGTTAATTCTATTTGTCCTGGGGCTATCCAGACACCAATAAATAAAAATGCCTGGGATACTCCGGAGGCACTCAACAGTCTTCTTAACTTAATTCCATACAATAGAATCGGACAACCGGAAGATATCGGAAACCTGACCGCTTTTCTGGCGAGTGATCTTGCAGATTATATAACAGGAACCAGCATTTTTGTAGATGGAGGAATGACGACTTTTGAAAGCTTTTCCACAGGCGGATAAATAATGATTTGCCTTTAATTTACTATTTCATTCTTAAAACTACATATATGACAGAACAGCAGAGACTTTCTGATATACAATGGAAAAAATGGGGTCCTTATGTAAGCAATAGGGAATGGGGGTTGGTACGTGAAGATTATAGTGCGAATGGAGATGCCTGGAATTATACCAATCATGATATTGCTGAAGCGAAGGCATATCGTTGGGGGGAAGAAGGGATTTGCGGGATTTGTGATGACTGGCAGAAATTGGTGTTTTCCATAGGGTTCTGGAATAAAAAAGATAAGATGATAAAGGAGCGTTTCTTTGGTCTTTCAAACGGCCAGGGAAATCACGGTGAAGATGTTAAAGAATATTTCTATTACCTCGATTCCACACCTACCCATTCCTACATGAAAATGCTTTATAAATATCCTCAGAATGCTTTTCCATATGAAGATCTGCTAAACATCAATGCAGGAAGAAGTAAAAATGAAGATGAATATGAATTGATAGATACCGGTATTTTTGAAAGGAACGAATACTTCGATATCTTCATTGAATATGCTAAAGAAGGGGCAAATGATATTTTAATACAATTAACGGTTACCAATAAATCTGAAAATGAAGCTCCGCTTATTATCTTACCAACACTTTGGTTCAGGAATACCTGGAGTTGGGGATATGATGATTATAAGCCTCTGCTAAGCTCAAAAGAATTTTCAAAGATTAAAATTGAGCATAAGGATCTTGAGGTCAGAAATATCTATTCCAAACAATCCCGGAAAACATTGTTTTGTGATAATGATACCAATAATGAACGGATATATCGTTCGGCTAATAAATCAAAATACTGTAAGGACGGAATTAATGACTTTATCATTAATCAGAATTTATCGGCCATAAATCTGGAGAATAAGGGAACAAAAGCCTCTTTTTATATTGAAGATGATTTTAAAGCAGGAGAAACAAAGACCTTTGAGTTTCGGCTCTCCGATAAAGAATTATCAGAACCATTTCAGGATTTTGAGGCAATTTTCAATTCAAGAAAAAAAGAATCTGATGATTTTTATAATGACATCCAGAAAGGAATCCGGTCTGATGATGAAAAGCTGATTCAGAGGCAGGCATTTGCAGGCTTGTTGTGGAATAAAATGTATTATCATTATAATGTTGAAAAGTGGCTGAAAGGTGATCCTGCAGAAATGCCTCCACCTAAATCCCGTGGGAGAATAAGAAATTACGATTGGAAACATCTGAATAATGAACATATCATTTCGATGCCTGATAAATGGGAATATCCATGGTATGCAACCTGGGATCTGGCATTTCATGCCATAAGTTTTTCATTGATTGATCCCGATTTTGCTAAATATCAGTTAAAGTTGTTCCTGTTCGAATGGTATATGCATCCTAACGGGCAGTTACCTGCCTATGAGTGGGATTTCGGTGATGTAAACCCACCCGTTCATGCCTGGGCGGTTTTTAAAGTTTTTAAAATCGATGAATATCTGAAGGATAAGCCTGATCTTGAATTTCTGGAAAGTGCTTTCCAGAAGCTATTGATGAACTTTACATGGTGGGTGAATAAAAAGGATAACAACGGGAATAATATTTTTGAAGGCGGATTTTTAGGACTTGATAATATAGGCGTTTTTGACAGAAACAGTACACTCCCGAATGGAGAACAGCTGGAACAGGCGGACGGAACCAGCTGGATGGCGATGTTCGCACTCAATATGATGAGAATTGCCTTAGAACTGGCTCTCTATAACAGGGTTTATGAAGAGATGGCAATGAAATTCTTTGAACATTTCCTTTCTATCGCCCATTCTCTTGATAATATGGGTGATGAAAACTTTGGCCTCTGGGACGAAGAAGATGAGTTCTTTTATGATGCTATTTCTTCCAGTGATGGAAATCATATGTATCTTAAATTAAGGACAATAGTGGGACTCATTCCTATGTTTGCGGTTGAGGTAATTGACGATGAGGTGATTGAAAAACTTCCTAATTTTAAAAAGAGGATGCATTGGGTATTGGAAAATAAACCCGAACTGGCAGCCCTTGTTTCGCACTGGGAAGTGAAGGGGCAGGATTCAAAGCATTTGCTTTCCCTGCTGAGAGGACATCGCTTAAAGAGGCTCCTCAACAGGATGCTGGATCCAAACGAGTTTTTAAGTGATTATGGTGTGCGCGCCCTATCCAAAGTATATGAAAAAAATCCTTATACAATTAATCTCAATGGGGTTGATTATTCTGTAAAATATACACCTGCAGAAAGTGATAGTGGGCTTTTTGGTGGAAATAGTAACTGGAGAGGTCCTATCTGGTTTCCGATTAATTTCCTGATTATTGAGAGTCTTCAAAGTTTTTTCTTTTATTACAGTCCCGATTTTATGGTAGAATATCCTACTGGCAGTGGAAATTATTCTAATCTTGAGGAGATTGCAGATGCTCTAAGTAAAAGACTCGCAAAAATATTCCTTAAAGATGAAAATGGAAATCGGCCGGTCAATTCACAGTATCCAAGGTTTCAGACAGATTCTGATTTTAAGGATTACATTCTTTTTTATGAATATTTCCACGGTGATACAGGGCGTGGAGTAGGAGCTTCTCATCAGACAGGATGGACCGGACTGATATCTAAAATTCTTCAACCAAAATTCCCCAAAAAGGAAATAGCGGAATCTCAAACGGAAATGCCGGAAGAAACGAAATAGTTGAGCTGGGATTGGCTAAAAAGCAAGCGAGCATAATAGCAGAATAATAATGTATTAAATACAATTTCACAATTCAGCTACCTTACATAAACCGATGACAACCATAATAAAAATGAACTCATGATTGTGTAATTTACTTACTCAAATATCTGCTGGATCACTTCCAGGGAAGTTGGAATCTTAAAGTCTGTAATATGGTAATGGTAATAAACCAATATACTATCCAGGAGATCCTTTCTTAATGCTGAATGAATTTTTAATTCATAAGGATTCTGTGAAGAAATAATAGATTTCCAAGCGGCTGAGATCTCATGACTGAATAATTGATGAGCCGGTTGAGATGAAAAAGTTCCTGTTTCCGGATCCAGATACTGGTGATTGTCGAGTAGGGGTGCTACACCCTGGATTTTTAAAATTTTAATTAAAAAAATTAAATGGGATTGATAATTCTTTAGAGAGAGTTCATCAATAAACTCGTCAATGGAAAAATAGAGATTAGAATTTTTATGTTCATTTCTCAGGATCTGATTAAGAAAATCTGAAATAAAGAAAACTACAGTATTGATCTTTATATCGGTATACATATCGTTGTTTTTTACCAACTCGAATCTGCTAACGGACGGTATTCCGCTACTTTTTCCCACAGGAATGGAAAAACTGAGTTGGTTTAACGGAAGCAATAATGCTTTTTTCTTATTTCTTTTGGAGTAAATCCCCTTCAGGAAAAAAGTCTGAAAGCCTTCCTCTTCTGTAAAGCAATGAAGAACCGCATCATTTTCACCGTATTTGATAAATGAAAGTAAAAATCCTTTTTGTGAATTCATTAATTAACCACAGCTATTTTGGCGGTCGCTTTATCAGAACCATCTTCATTGGTCATTAAGACAAAATAGATACCTGATGCTACTCTGGTTCCTCGCTGATTATTAAGGTCCCACTCATAATAACCACCTCTTGCTACTGCCGAGTGAATGACGTTTCCTGCAACATCAGTTATTCTTATGTTTGTTTTTTCTGCCAGACCTTTGATTGTAACTTTTCCTTTGAAATTGGAGTATACCACAGGATTCGGATACACCACTACATTTCCGAAGCCCGAAGTTACATCTGCTACATCTCCCTGGTAGGTTACAATTCCATTGTAAGAAGCAAAATATACCTTTCCTGTTTTTCTGTCTACTTTAATGTCAGTAATGCTGTTCGTAGGCAATGGTGAATTTTCTTTTGTAAAATGCTTTATGGTTCTTTGTCCATCTGAAGACAGATAATATACTCCTCCACCATCTACTGAAATCCATTTATAATCTCCTGCATCTACTTCTATTTGTAGAATTTGAGAATCACGGAAAAGCTCCTCGCCTAGATTATTCTGCTCAATGATAATAGGGTTTACAGAAGGATTGGGCTCTTTAATGGCTGTTACCGCATTGGATAAAACCCGTAACCCTGTGTCAGAACCGATCCACGCATCTCCGGCTTTATCAATGGCGACAGAAACCGTTCCTCCTGAATTGGTTGGAAATCCGCTGGCTTGAGTCAGGATATAAGCGGTGTCATCAGATACGTTTGTTGGAGTCTTTTTATAATCATATACTAAAAAGTTGTTCGTCCTTGGGATCGGTACCCATAAAAGATTTTCATAATATAGAGCTTTCTGCACACCGTGGCTCAGACCTGCTACTTCCTTTATAATAAAATTGTCAGCAGTTTTATCATACGGAACTATAGCCATAGATCCATTATCCATAAAACCTACAGTAGCAAATAAGTTATTTTGATCATCATAAGTTAAGCCTACAGGTCTATAGGCAAAGTTATTAGGTGGTGATAAGCTGTAATATTTTGTAAAATCAAAATCTTTATTCGTGCTGTTGTATTTCATTTTGTAAATACCCTGTCCTCCATATACATAATTGGTGAAATAGACTTCATCCAAATTGCTCGGATCGGCTACAGCATCTAAAATATTAAATGACTGTGTTTGTCCTATAAAATAAGATGAATATATCCATTGCATTCCGTTAAAGTAGTAGAAACCGGGGTTTCTAGGATTACTTATAGGAGTGTTGAATCTTGCTTCTCTACCTCCGGTTGAAACTAAAATTCGGTTTTCACCATATAAATTAAGTTTATAAGCATAGTTGAAATAGGGACCATCCGGTTTAAATGCATTATTGGTTTCATCTTTAATTCCCGACAGAATAGTTCCTCCATATATCTTCGAACCTGTCCTTATGGCGGTATTACATTCTTCTCCTACACTCGCTGTCCCAACATAGTTTCCGTTGGTATTGAAAGTGTAAATCCTACTCTGATCGGTAATAATAATGCCATTTGAACTCACAACGATATCCTGTACTTTTCCAAAAGTCTGCGAAAGTGGAGTAGAGACACCATTATTAAAGATGTATGCTGTAGTTGCAGAAGAAAAGCTAATAACAGGATCAGAATCGATTTGGGTAAATGTTCCCGGGACATCAGTTGTCCAGGTAGAAAATACCGGAAAAGTCGTATTCATTTCGTGGCTCTTTAAACCAGTATTCGTTACAGAATATACCTTATTATCTACGATAGTTGCTTCATTACTCGCTTCGTATACACCTCCTGAAAGAAAAAAAGCAGAATCGTTAAACTCTTTTTTTCTAAGATCAAAAATAGAGACTCCATAGCCAACTGAAATAACAGCCTTATCTCCTGTAATTGATATATGATTGATTTTTTTGCTTCCGTTGTATCCTGTAGCAATGGGGATATCTACAACATAAGTAACACCGTCCGGAGTAACAATATCCAAGGAGCCGTTTTGATAACCAATAAGTCCGATCTTGGTTTGAGCATTGTAATCAAAAGCGGAAATACCTACTTCATGAAGACCATTTGCTTTGGATAACTTCGTAATTTCACCTGTCGAGATGGTATAATAGAATAGCCCGTTTTCTGCAGCTGCAATTATTTTCCCATTATCTTCTTTCATGGAGATAACATTGTTGTAGGAGAATATATCCGCCCATTTTTTTGAAGAAATAACCTGAGCATTAGCCATTTGAAAGCATGCTAAAATACCAAGGGAAATTATGGAGAGTTTTTTCATATTATGCTATTATACTGCTATCTATTACCTGATTATTCCAGGAGATATGTTGTACGTTTTTGTTATTGTCAAAGTGGAAATCTATTCTGCCTAAAAGAAGTCCTGCCCATCCCACCTGATTTACCAGGACATTTTTTCCTTGACGGTTTTTAAAGGTTTGGGGTTCCGGTAAAAATGTATGGGTATGTCCTCCTAAAATCAGATCGATATTTTCTGTACTTGCAGCCAGTATCTTATCACTTACCTTATCGGGCTCTCCTTTGTAATCGTAGCCAATATGTGATAAGCAAATTACAAGATCACATTTTTGTTCATTTTTCAAAAAGTTTGAATAATGTTGTGCAACTTCAATCGGATTCGAATATACAGTTTCCTGATATTGTTTTTTTCCTACTAACCCCTCCAATTGAATGCCTAATCCGAAAATCCCTACTTTGATTCCGTTTTTATTGAAGATTTTATAGGGAGATGTTTTACCATCTAAAACTGTATTTTTAAAATCATAATTCGAGCAGATGAATGGAAACTGTGCATTAGGCAAAACATTCAGAAACCCCTGTAATCCATTATCAAAATCATGATTCCCCATGGTAGAAGCATCATATTTCATCATGGACATTAATTTGAATTCAAGTTCGCCGCCAAAGAAATTAAAGTATGGTGTTCCCTGGAATATATCTCCCGAGTCAAGAAGCAATACATTGTTTTCTTTACTTCTGATTTGCTGTATTAAACTTGCTCTTCTTGCAAAACCTCCCTGATTAGGATTTTTTGTATAACTTTCATCAAAAGGTTCTATTCTGCTGTGCTGATCATTGGTATGAAGAATAGTAAGTTTATTTGTTGAAGATAAGGTACTCAGTCCGAAATCTTCAGCCATCATCATATTGGGAGCTAAAGCCATTGCCATAGTCCCGCCACCAATTGTTTTTATAAATCTTTTTCTATCCATTATTTCTTACCGATAAAATTTAAACGAACATCTGTATTGGGAACAATCTGCGGGTTTTTCTTAAAACAATCAATAAAAAGATCTCTCATTTTAATTCCCGTAGAAATTGATTCCCCTTTTGCAAAGAAATTCATGTTATCACCTCCTAATGCTAAATAATCAGAAGTTGCAATATAATAATCCTGACTTGAATTAATGGTTTTTCCGTCAATTAAAGTTTTGGATGGTTTGCCGTTTTGAATTTCTATATACAAGTGAGAAACCGGATTATTGATCTCATTTTTTGCATAGTATTCGAACAAACCCTGCAAGTCGGATCCCTTCATTTTAACAATGACCACTTCATTTTCGAATGGCATCACTTCGTATACATTTTTGAGTAAAATATCACCCTTGCCAATGGCAGTGCGAATACCTCCTATATTGATGAGAGCAGCGTCAACATTCTTTTGCAGGTGTGACTTTGCCCATTCATTGGCTCCTTCAAAAGTATAATCAGCTAAAAGATTTCCCAGATTGCTGTTATCACCTTGTTTGGTAAGATCTGTGTTCGTATGGGAAATTTTTTGATTCATTTCCCGATCCAGTTTTTGTTTATAAGGTTCAATAACTTTTACAAAAGCCTCATCATTCTTCAGATCTTTATTAATGGAAATATTCTTTTGTGTTTCCACATTTGCTACCTGTAAAGGAATTGTTTTACAAGAAGTAAGCGAAACCAAGGCAATTCCCAGCAATAAGAATTTATTTTTCATAATTTCTTTTAGTATATGCAAATATAATTATATGTAGAATAAAACATTATTATTTATTATAAATTCTTAGTCGAAATTATTAAATTTGACAAAAATAATTCTAACAGATGAGCATTTTAAAAGGAGTAGGTGTGGCTTTGGTAACACCCTTTAATGAAGATTTATCCGTTGATTTTGATAGTTTAACAAAACTTGTTGAATATAACATTGAAAACGGAACCAGTTATTTAGTTGTTTTAGGAACTACAGCGGAAGCTGCAACACTTTCTGCAGAGGAGAAGAAACAGGTTACAGATCATATCATTAAGGTAAATAGTAAACGCCTTCCTTTGGTTCTGGGAATTGGAGGGAACAATACTCTTGAAGTAAAAAAACAAATTGAAGAAACGGATCTTTCATCATTTGAAGCAGTTTTATCAGTTTCTCCTTATTATAATAAACCTAATCAGGAGGGGCTTTATCAGCACTATAAAGCTCTGGCTTCTACAGGAAAAAAGATCATTATCTATAACGTGCCTTCCCGAACAGGACAAAATATAGAGGCAGATACTACGATTCGATTGGCTAAAGAATTTCCTAATTTATTCTTAATTAAGGAAGCCGCTCCAAACATTCTTCAATATTTCGATATTTTAAGAAAGAAGCCTGAAGGTTTTGCATTAGTATCGGGAGATGATGAATATGCATTGCCTGTAACTTTGGCAGGGGGTGAAGGAGTTATTTCCGTTATAGGACAAGCATATCCAAAAGAATTTTCTACTATGATTCAGTTAGCTTTGGATGGAAAAGTAAAAGAAGCTTATGAAATTCATAACAAACTTGTGGAAATCACAAGATTGATTTTTGCCGAAGGAAATCCATGTGGAATTAAAGTGATTTTGACAGAAAAAGGAATTATTAAAAATTATTTAAGACTTCCTCTCGTAGCAGCATCAGAAGGACTTTACGCGAAAATAAAAGCTGAAATGGCGAATATTTAAGATACGTAAGACGTTAAAAATAAATATGCGGTTACGTTATCTGTCAATAAATTAAATAACATAAAGTGAAAGGTTCGTGCCTTTCACTTTTTTTAATGATAAAATTATGGAATTAGTAAAAGCAACAGAAAATGACATTCCTTTAATTCAGGATTTAGCCAGAAGATCATGGGAAAATGCCTATGCAGAAATACTTTCGGCTGAACAGATGGAGTATATGTTGGGTACAATGTATTCTACAGAAGAGATTGCAGGGCATTTGCAGCACCCTCATTATCATTATTATCTTATTAAAGATGGAGAAAGTAACTCTTTTGAAGGATTTATAGGCTACGAAAATGCCTACGAAGATCAAACAACAAAACTCCACAGGATTTATTTGGTTCCCGAGAGTAAAGGAAAAGGATTTGGGAAAAAAGCACTCGCTTTTTTGGCAGACAAAACACTTGAAGCTGGAGATGGCAGAATAATCTTAAATGTAAATAAATTTAATGCCGCAAGACAATTTTACGAATCTCAAGGATACCGGATCTACGACGAAGGAGTATTTGATATCGGGAATGGTTTCGTGATGGACGATTATCTGATGGAATTTATAATTCACGAACAATAGACTTATAATTGTGTAACAATATCTGATAATTCTATAACGGGTGACTTGGTTATAATTGTGATATTTGCAAAGAACCAAATCACTTCAAAAATAATACGTTCATATACTTGGTTTTAAGCTGTATTGGCTTTTATCAGTATATTTTTTTCATCCTTAGTGTTTAAATTCCTGTATTCTTTAATGCAGGAGTTTTTTGCGTTTATGAAAATTATTTTAACTTTATTAACCTATTTCACATTTATATGAAATAAAAGTTTATATTTACAAAATAATTAACACACTTGTACTAGGATGAAAATGTATGTGAAATTTGATTTCAATGCTCTTTGTAAAAAAGTGTTGGATGAAAAGCTTAAAGAACAGGGTTTGAAATACCGTTTGCTGAATTTTGGAGAAGTTGAATTTTATGAAGCATTTACTCAGGAACAGCACAATAATTTCAAAAAGAATCTTGAAGATTATGGCATCGAAATTATCGAGAGCCAGAAGATTGCATTAGTCCAGAAAATAAAAGATGCAATCGTAGAATTGGTTTTCTCAAAAGATATTGTTGCTGTTAAAGCGTCTATTTACATTGCTGAAAAATTGAATCATAGCTACGGATATCTTTCCAATCTTTTTTCAGAAGTCGCGTACACATCTATAGAAAACTTTATTATTCTACAGAAGATAGAATATGCCAAGGAGCTGATTATTACAAATAAACTTAACCTTACGGAGATTGCACATAAGCTGAACTACTCCAGTGTTGCTCATCTCAGTACACAATTTAAAAATACAACGGGTATCACTCCTTCCCAGTTTCAGAAAATTATTATCAAAAGGAGAAAAGAGCAGACTGTGGCTGTTACTAATAAAATGCTTTATGAATAAAGAATATTTAAATACCATACTTGTTGACAATGACGAAGGCAATATTATTCTATTTAAAAGTATACTTAAAGATCTTAAAATAACAGTAAAGGTGCAGTCGTTTTCCAATGGTGAGGATTTGATGAAATATTTAAATAATGCGGAGGCTCTTATTCCGGAAGTGCTGCTGATGAACTACACCATTCCAAAAAAAGGGATGCTGGAATGTCTGGAAGAGATTAAAAAAGATGTGAGGTTGAACAGTATGGTCACAGGGGTATATTGTGATACATTGTCAGAAGAAGAAGTCGAAAGGATTTTTGTAAAAGGTGCAAATATTTATATAAAAAAACCAGATAATTATAAAGACCTGAAAAGGGTAATTTCCGAGGTAGTGACTCTAAATTGGCAATACCACACATCAGGACTCAATAAGGATAATCTTATCCTGAAAGTATGATAAACATTGATGTTTCTGGATTTTAATTCAGAAATAAAATAAGACATATTATACAATACTCACCAATAGGTGAAAATTTTATAACTATTAAATATAATAATATAAATAGTTATTAATAACAATTGATGAAATTTGTACAAGAAACGTGCTAACACAAATTAATCATAAAAGTAATTAATATAAATAATTATTTTTCAAATCTTGAAAGTAAAAAATGTTAATCACGATGTTAGTAAAACAAAATGGATTATTCAGTTCCAATGTTAAGCGTAGAAGATCTTTAAACAAAACGGTACAATCATGAAAACTCAAGCGTCGGGGGATATTATAGTCGTTTCTTTTAAAATCCTTTCGACAAACACAGTTAGTTTTTATAATAAGTAAGTTGGAAACATAATTCATTTTGTTTTTTCAAAATTTATTTAGTAGTGGCTTAAAATAAAAATGCAAATGCTATAAATATTTTCACTCCACATCAAATTACAGAATAATAAGCATTCTACTAAATAAATTTTTTACCACGAGAATAATTTCTTCTAAATAACAGTTTTATAAGGGGGCCGCGGAAAGATCTTTTTCTTTTTGCGGTTTTTTTTTATGATATTTTGCTCCATTTATTTTTCCCTTTATAGTATTTCAGATAGTAGTTTTTAATAATCTGATGTTCCGCAAGACCAAGCAGGGGATCTTTTTCAAGAATCTTTTCAACTGTTTTCTTTGTTGTTTTTATAATCCCGGAATCTTTTACCAGGTCAAGTCTTTTAAAATCTACAACGCCACTTTGCTGAGTACCTAAAATATCACCAGGTCCGCGTAATTGCATATCTACTTCTGAGATTTTAAATCCATCATTGGTTTCTGTCATTGTCCTGATGCGGGTTCTGCTTTCAGTTGATAGTTTATCTGAAGTCATGAGAATGCAATAGCTTTGTTCCGCCCCGCGGCCCACACGTCCTCTTAACTGATGGAGCTGTGACAAACCAAACCTCTCAGCGCTCTCTATAACCATTACTGAGGCATTGGGAACGTTTACACCCACTTCAATTACTGTCGTTGCAACCATAATTTCTGCTTTCCCGGATGCAAAATAATTCATGGCTGCGTCTTTTTCATCCGGCTTCATCCTTCCATGGAGCATACTCACATTATAATCCGGAAAAGAGTTCATAACATGATCCAAACCTTCCATTAAATTTTTATAATCTAAAGTTTCAGATTCTTCTATCAGCGGATATACAAAATAGACCTGTCTGCCTTTTTTTATTTCATCTCTACAGAAATTATAAACATAGGTTCTGTCTTTTTCTCTTCTATGAGCTGTTATAATCGGTTTTCTACCTACAGGCATTTCATCAATCACAGAAACATCCAAGTCCGAGTAAAAGCTCATAGCCAGAGTTCTCGGAATAGGAGTGGCTGTCATAACAAGAATGTGTGGCGGAATTTTGTTTTTTGCCCAAAGTTTTGCCCGCTGTGCAACACCAAACCGATGTTGCTCATCTATAATGGCCAGCCCAAGATTTTTAAACTTAACCTTATCCTCAAGTACAGCATGGGTGCCTACTAAAATTGACAGCTCTCCGTTTTCAAGCTCCTGATGAATGATTTTCCTTTCAGAAGCCTTTGTGGAACCGGTTAAAAGCCGGACATTAATATCTGTTTTTTCCAGCAATTCCTTTATTCCGTTATAATGCTGTTGGGCAAGGATTTCAGTAGGTGCCATTATGCAACTTTGAAAGCCGTTATCCATTGCAATAAGCATAGTAAGCAAAGCAACCATCGTTTTTCCTGAGCCTACATCTCCCTGAAGAAGCCTGTTCATCTGTATCGGTTTCTTCATATCTAAGCGTATTTCTTTTAAAACACGTTTTTGGGCATTGGTAAGCTCAAAAGGAAGATGGTTTTCATAAAAACCGGTAAAGTAGTCTCCCACAATAGGAAATGGATTGCCGAACGCCTGACTTTTATGATGAATTTTCTTTAAAACATAGCCTAGCTGAAAGAAAAATGATTCTTCAAATTTCAACCGGTGATCGGCCTTTTCAAAATATTCCATACTCTGTGGAAAATGGATATTTAAAAAAGTATGTTGCCTTGATAAGAATTTAAAGGATTTTATCAGGTAATCCGGCAGGTTTTCCTCAATAAGATTGGGGATCTCTTTGCAGATATTTCTGAGAATTGTTTGAAAATATTTTTGGTTTAAACCACGTTTTGTCAGCTTTTCAGAGCTTGGATAAATTGGTCTCAGGCGATTATCATTTTCTCTTTTTTCTTCAATTTCAATTTCCGGATGTGGCATTGAAAACTGATTATTAAAAAGATTGATCTTTCCGAAAATATAGACTTCCCTGTTGATGGGAAGCTGCTCTTTCAGCCATTTTGAATATTGGAACCATACAAGATCCATTGTTCCGGTTTCATCATTGAATTTAGCGGAGAGTCTTTTGGTTTTTCCGGTTTGAATTTCCTGAACATGGGTAATTTTTCCTTTTAGCTGAATCTCCAGATTGTTTTCCTGAAGATGAGAAATTTTATACACTTTATTTTTATCCAGATACCGGATAGGATAGAAGTTAAGCAAATCTTCCACAGTAGAAATTCCCAACACACTTTTAATGAGTTTAGCTTTTTCAGGACCGATTCCTTTAACGTATTCTATAGAGGTTTCTAGATTCAATTTTAGCTTGGATACAGGTTTCTGATCCGCGATAGTAAATGAAAAAATAAAAGTCCGAATTTCGGTAAAATAAAAAAAACTTCCAAAAAATTGGAAGCCTTAATTATTAATTTGGAAATCCCAAACTAGTTTTTTATTTTGGATTTAAACTTTTTCTGGTAATCTTCCCATTGTTCGCGCGTTTTAATTTTTTTATACATATCCTTTGAAATAAATTCCAGGTAAGGCTCTAGCTCTATAGCTGAAAGTTCACCCTGAAGAATAGTGATGGGTCCTCCTTTCTCATCCAGAAAAACAGTGCTTGGAACTGCAGCAACGTTCATATATTGTGTGAATTCATGGAGTGAATTTTTTCCTTTTTTGTGTTCAACGGTGTGATTGGAAAATGTTCTCCCGAAAATTTCAATATCTTTTTTCTCTTCTGCATTGAACTTCACCGGATAATAGTTTTCATTCAGGATCTGCTCAATCACAGGATGACCAAATGTTTTTTTGTCCATAATTTTGCATGGACCACACCAGTCGGCATAAAAATCAATAAGAATTTTTTTAGGATTTTGTTTCTGAGCCTTCAGGGCTTCTTCAATAGTCATCCATTTGACTTGTGCGAAGCTCAGGGTAAACAAAAACAAACTTATTATGCTTAGAATTTTTTTCATATAATTTTAAATTATTAATAAAATTAAGCATAATAAGCTTATATTTTATTTTACGTCTTGCATTAATTTTCTCACAAGCTTGGACATCAAAATTAATACCACACCAGCTATCAATGCATAGATTCCCAGAGTTTTATATCCGTCGGTATAAGCAATAAGTTTACTCATGTTGGTATTGCCGGTATTGGCCTCCGAAAAACTTGCTCCGATTTTACCGGCTGCAAACTGTCCGAATGCACTTGCCAGAAACCACAATCCCATCATCATTCCGAACATTTTCTTTGGTGATAGTTTTGTGATAATAGACATTCCGATCGGCCCCAAACATAATTCTCCGAAAGTAATGACCAGCCAGGTAAAGGTAAACAGATTAAGTGAAGATTTTCCATCAGCACCCGCAAAATATCTTAAACTATAAAATAAAAAGAATCCGGCTGCAAGGAATAAAAATCCAATCCCGAATTTGTTGATGGTATTAGGCTCTAATTTTCTTTTATTTAAACCAATCCATGCCAGCCCGATCAATGGACTGAAAATGATAATGAAAAATGAATTGGCACTATTATTAATAACATTAGGATCCATACCAAAGCCTAAAAGCTTATGTACAAGATTATCTTTTGCAAATAAAGATAATGAACCTCCGCTTTGCTCATAAATAGAGTTGAACACAAAGTACATGAAGATGAATATGAATGCGGCAACAAGCTTTTTCTGATAAGGTGTGGTTTGTTTTAATGTTTCTATGATAAAATATCCGACCGCAACAATTCCTATCAGGTACATAAAATAATCGGTATAATCCGTATTCTTGACCATGATAAAAATAAGCGGCATACTTAGCAACGCTCCGATATAAACCAACACTTCACGAGTCGTTCTTTTGGATTGTGGAAGAGCCTGTAATGGAGAATCTCCGATAGGGCCTAAGGTTTTCTTTGTCGCAAAAAATGTAATCAAGCCTAAAATCATTACAACGGCAGCTGCAAGGAAACACCATGACCATGAATAATATTTCCCCAGATAAACACATAAGCCACCCCCAAGTAACCCACCAATATTAATACCTGCATAAAATAATCCATATCCTGCATCCCTTCTTGGGTCATCCTCCTTGTAAAGTTCTCCTACCATCGAAGAAATATTAGGTTTGAAAAAACCGGTACCAATGATTGAACAGGTAATTCCGAAATAAAAGAAATCATGGGGCGAAAAGGCAATAATAAGATTACCAATGGACATGATAAGTCCGCCAAAAACCAATGATCTTTTAAATCCCAGGATCTTGTCTGCAAAAATTCCCCCGATAAAGGTGAATGCATAAATGAAGGCCTGTATTGCTCCATATTGTAAATTGGCTTTATCTTCCAATAAGCCCAATTGGTCCACCATAAAAATGGTAAGAACTCCGCGCATCCCGTAAAAACAAAAACGCTCCCACATTTCTACTGTGAATAGCGTCCAAAGCTGTTTAGGATACTTGCCTTTAAAATCTTGTATTTCTTCTAATGTATACATAGTAAATGAAAATAAACGAAAAGCTGTTTCATTTTGAAACGGCGTGCTAATTTATAAAAAAACCTCTGACAAAGCAGAGGTTTTATAGTATTTTATTAATGCAACTACTTTACACCGTGCATCATTTTCTTTAAAATAGGTGAAATTAAACCTAAAATTACCGCAGCAATACCGCAAAGTACTACGAATACCATGAAGAATTGAAACAGATTGTGAATTTCAAATCCGGCAAATGTAGGATTGTGTAATGGGAGCTGGGCTTTATCAAAAGCAGCTATTTGATCAGCTGTTAAAGTTACTTTTTTATCTAAAACATCCTGAAGGTTTACTCCGATTTCCTCCGCTTTTTTAAATTTATCACCTGTTGCAGGAATAAGAGCTCCTAACGAACCTGCTAAAGCATAACCTGCTGCATTGGAGATAAAGAAAACCCCGTATAGTAATGAAGCGAATCTTTTTGGAGCTAACTTACCTACTAGTGATAAACCAATAGGAGAAAGGCAAAGCTCACCGCATGTCTGAATGAAATACAATAGCATCAACCATTTGATTGCTAACAAACCTGAGCTTCCAAGATCTTTTACATTGTGGGCAATGATGAAATAAGAAAGCGCAATTAATGCCAATCCCATAGCTTGCTTGAACGGAGATACAGGTTCTTTTCCTTTGGCTCTTAATTTGTCCCAGATCAAACTGAACGGAACGGCAAGTATAACAACAAAGATCCCGTTGAAGATCTGAACCATGGAAGGAGGCATATTCCAGCCTAAAATATTCCTGTCTGTCTGGTTATCCGCAATGAACGTCAGGGAAGAACCTGCCTGCTCAAAAGCGGCCCAGAAGAAAATAATAAAAAATGATACGATATAAATTACCCAGATTCTCTGTCTTTCCACTTTATTTTCAGCAGAAGTCATAATCAGGAATGCTAAAGCGATACCTGCCGCATAGATGAAAGGATAGATAATTCCTTTGATAAGTTGTCCCATCTCTACTGAATTGAATCCAAATTCTCCTACAAGAAGATATCTGAAAGCAAAAAATAAAACGACAAATATAAGCCCCGTTATTCCTAATGACGGACCTGAGAATTTAGCCGTTTGGGTTTCCCCTTCTTCAAAATCTGCACTTGTATTATGTTTTGGTAATCCTCCGATAGGTCTTCCTTCCGGAGTCACCACATATTTGTTTTTAAGGATGAAGAATGTTACAGTTCCGATAATCATGGCAATAGAAGCTGCAAGGAATCCCCATTTGAAGGCGAAAATATCTCTTACCCCTGTTGCTGCATCTTTAACATCCCCAACGTATGGACAGATAAATTGCCCAAGGAATGCGCCGATATTGATTCCCATGTAGAAAATAGTAAAGGCAGAGTCCAGCTTTGATTTTTCCTGCTTAGGATAAAGGCTTCCAACCATTGAGGAGATATTCGGTTTAAAGAAACCGTTACCAAAAATGATAATGAACAAGGCAAGCCACATGATAAGCTTAGCACTTCCGATATCAGCAGAAAAAGTGGAGGCACTTATGAACAGTAAAAACTGACCGATGGCCATTAAGGATCCACCAATAATAATGGCGTATCTGTTACCAATATATTTATCAGCAATAAATCCTCCTAAAAGAGGTGTTAAATAACACAAAGCTAAAAATCCACCGTAAATGATCGCTGCATCAGCTTCTTTTATCAATAGGGAGTTTACCATAAAGAGCGTTAAAAGTGCTCTCATCCCATAAAAGTTGAAACGCTCCCACATTTCTGTTCCGAAAAGAACCCATAATCCTTTGGGATGTCTGGAGCTCTTATTCTCTACAAGTTCATCCGGTTTCGGACTTAATGCTTCAATATTATCCATTCTTATTGTTAATTTTTGTTAAGACTAGCAAATATAGTTTTTTTTGAGTTTTTGGCAAGATTTTAATTTTATATTTAAATAAAAAAGCTGTAGATCAATTCTACAGCTTTTATTATCTATTAAAAAGGGTTAATTAATGCCCTTTTTCTTTCATGATCCTGTTTAACCTTTTAAGCATTGAAAGCCCTAAAAGCGTAGCAAAAATCAATAAAGCAAAGTTAACCAGGAAATAATTCATCTTGTTATCATAGCTGTACCACGTACTTGCCAATATTCCTGATAACTTATTTCCGACTGAATTGGCAAGGAAAAAACCACCCATCATCAATGCTGTAATTCTTGCAGGAGAAAGCTTAGAAACAAAAGAAAGTCCCATTGGGGAAAGGCAGAGTTCTCCTACTGTAATCACTCCATAACCGGCAACAAGCCACCATGGAGAAACTTTTACAGCTCCGTTATCTCCGGCCATTACTGCCAATACCATTACCAGGCAGGATAATGCGGAGATGAATAAGCCTAAAACAATTTTTGTAGGAGTAAGCGGCTCTTTTCCTTTTCTTCGTAATATTGCCCAAAATCCTACGATCAGAGGGGTTAAAGCAATAACCCAGAAAGGGTTTATGGATTGAAATAATTCAGTGTTGTATAAATAAACCTTATTTTTTGGATTTTTCTCTAATTCAGCACGTTGTTCAGAAGATATATTTTTAAAATAAACATCTTTCCCCTGCACTTTAATTGTATTTCCGTCTTTATCTTTCTGTGACTGGAATTGATTGTCATAAACAGGAACTTCTTTGTCCTCATAACTTTTACCATCTACCATATAGATATTCTCTAAAGGTTTTTCTATGGCTGCGGGAACACTTCGATCGGTATAATAATTCGCCCATCTTGTTAAAGCGGTTCCGTTCTGTTTAAAAACTGCCCAGAAAAACATACTGATCATAAAAACAGATAATAATGCTCCGATAGCCGTTTTTTCTTCCGGTTTTGCTTTAAAATAAAGTGATCCATAAAAATAGATGACAGGAATACATGCAAAAATAAATGCATCGGTACTATCGCTTCCAAATATATTACCCGGAATAAACCATCCGATGGCTCCGGCAATAATAGCCGGTAAAAAAACCTTTATTAAGATTTCCGAAAGCTTAGTATCTCCTTCCTGAACTGGTTTCATCTGAGCTGCGTGGATATAGTGCTTCCTCCCAATGGTAAAAATAACCATACCGATAAGCATTCCTACTCCGGCCGTAATGAAAGCTTCACCCCAACCAAATTTGTTACGCATGAAAGCAGCAATAATATTGCAGATAAATGCTCCTATGTTGATCCCCATATAGAAAATATTGTAACCAGAGTCCTTATTGGCTTTATAAGGTTCTTCAGAATACAGATTTCCGAGAAGGGTAGAAATGGTTGGTTTAAAAAAACCGTTTCCGATGATAATAAGTGCCAGAGAAGTGTAGAATAAAGGGAGATCCTTGAAAACACCCATTCCTATATATCCAGCAGCCATCAGAATTCCTCCCAGATAAATAGATTTGATATATCCCAAAACCCTGTCTGCCAAGAAACCTCCAATAAACGGGGTTAGATAGGTAAGTGCAATATAGGTCCCGAAAATATCGTCAGCGGTTTTGTCCGGTAATCCCAGACCTCCTTTTAAACCGGTAGGTTCAATAACATACAAAACAAAAATTCCGAGAATCAAGTAGTACCCGAACCTTTCCCACATTTCGGTAAAAAATAGAAAAGGCAGGCCTTTAGGATGTTTAGTCTTCATCTATACAAATTTCAAATTTCCCAAAAATAAGTTTTTAATTTTAATTGATAAAATAAATTACTCTTTAGAAAAACGATAAATGAAATGAATATTAAAAAACCTTCTAACGTAAATCAGAAGGTTTAATAAATATTTTTAACGATGGATTATAAATTATTAAGGATAAAATCCGTCATTTTTTGATAGAGCTGAGGTCTTGTTTGTCCGCCATTAATTCCGTGGTTTTTATCAGGATATGCCATGAAATCAAATTGCTTTTTGTTTTGGATCAAGGCCTCCGAGAATTCCATAGAATTCTGAAAATGTACATTATCATCGGCAGTACCATGGATTAGTAGAAATTTACCTTTGAGCAGTTTAGAGTATTCTGTTGGAGAATTTTTATCATAACCGTCAGCATTTTCCTGTGGAGTTCTCATGAATCTTTCCGTATAAACAGAATCATAATACCTCCAGTTGGTAACCGGAGCAACAGCAATTCCTGCTTTGAAGACGTCGGCTCCTTTTGTCATAGCCAAACTTGTCATATATCCACCAAAGCTCCATCCGAACATTCCGATTCTGCTTTTATCAATATAAGATTGATTTCCAAACCATTTCGCAGCGGTAATCTGGTCTTCAATTTCATATTTTCCGAGGTTCATATATGTTACCTTTTTATATTGAGCTCCCTTGTAACCAGTACCACGTCCGTCTACACACGCTACAATATATCCTTTCTGAACCAAATGATTGAACCACAAAGTATTTCCTTGATCCCAAGAATTAGAAACCTGCTGAGAACCAGGCCCGGAGTATTGGAACATAAATAAAGGATATTTTTTATTCGGATCAAAGTTTTTAGGTTTTATGATCCATGCATTCATCTGATCACCTGCATTATTTGGAATGGTAATGAATTCCTTCACGGCAAAATTATCTGCTTGTAATTTTTGAAGCTGGTCGTTATTGTTCTGAAGCTCTTTTACTATTTTACCATTGCCGTCCTTAAGTACAAAACTATAAGGCTTTGAAACAGAGGAGGAGGTTTCAATGAAATAATTATAGTTTTTGCTGAAATTAGCAGAGTTATTCCCTTCTGTATTGGAGATCAGCTGTGATTTCCCATTCTGAATATTGATTTTGGATATTACCTTGTTAATACTACCTTTTTCTGTGGTTTGAACATAGATTTCTTTAGATTTTGGATTGTAACCATAATAATCAGTTACCTCCCAGTTTCCTTTTGTAACCTGCTTCTTCAGTTTACCATCTTTGTCATACCAATATAGATGACGGTGCCCGTCTCTTTCTGACCCCCAAAGGAAAGAATCATCCTCCAGGAATTCCAATGTTGGACTGTCTGTATCAATCCACTTATCATCTGTTTCTGTAAATAATTTTTGAACAGCACCGGTTTTTGTATTAACTTTTAAAACATCAGAAGCGTTTTGTATTCTTTCTGAAGTAATCAAAACCATTTCGTCAGGTTTTGCTGTCTGAAATACATTGGGAATATAATAATTCTTGAAGGATCCAAGATTTAATGGCATTGTTTTTCCTGAATCAAGACGGTATAATTGAGCTGATACAACAGAATTCTTTTCTCCGGCTTTTGGATATTTATAACGCATTTCTGTCGGATAAAGAGTTTTACCATAAATAGGAATATAAATTTCCGGAACCTGGCTTTCATCTGATTTTATGAAAACAATGGCATCCGAATTTTTGGTCCATTCATACTGTCTTGCATGTCCGAATTCTTCTTCATATACCCAGTCAGCAAGTCCATTGATAATTGAGTTTTTCTTTCCGTCCGTCGTTATCTGATTGATCTTTCCGGAATTCAGATCCTGAAAAAACAGGTTATTGTCTGCAATAAATGCCAGTTTAGATGCATCCGGTGAAAACCTGGGCTCCTGAACGGGTTTCCCTTCATTAACAGAAATGATTTTCCCTGATTTAAGGTCTTTAACTTCAAATTTCCCTAAAAACGAATGTCTATAAATAGGCTGTCTTTCTTTAAGCAAAAGAATTTTGGATTCATCATCGGAAAACTCATAGCTTTCAAACTGCCCGTCTACTATATTACCTTCTCTTTGAGAATTTTTATAAGAATATTTTGCGATACCGCCTTGCTCAATAACCAAGTAGTTTTCTCCGTTTTTCATGGAAGTAATTCCGGCAATGCCTTTCCCACGGTAATATCCTGAATATATTTTATCTAATGTGATTTCTTGTGCAGATAGATTTTGAAGAGCTATGGCAACACCAAGACTTAATAGGATTTTTTTCATTTCTAATTTTAAACAGATTCAAAGATAATAATTTTATCAAACGCACAAAAAAGCTTTTTAATATAAGGCTTTGGCAAAAAAATTGAATGTATTATTACAAATCAAGCTAAAATAATAATTATGGAAACGAATGCATTCAATCAGAAATTAAATCGTTACGTTTTGAATGATCAAATAGTGTATACGGGTTTTTCGAGCTTTAAAGATGCTGAAGCATGTGCACGGAAAAAGGGCGGAACTTTAGTGGAAGTAAGCTTTAAAGATGGAAATGATAATCCGCAGATTTCAGATGAAGCAGGGCTTATTGAAAAAAAATTACATTATTATGTATATGCAGGTGATGAATATAAATTTATCCATTCCTCAGATCCGGGATTCAGAAAATACGCAGACGATCTGCAGAAAATAAAAGCTAAGATGCGTCAGGATGCTCCTGACGAAAGATATTTAGCCAATTTTGAAATTGAAAATGCAGAAGATCCGATTATTGTGATCAAAAATGATCGTTTAGAATCGGTTACTTCAAGAGAGCGTTCAAAATATTTGAAACACGCTGAAGTTTATGAAATAGGGGTATCCCTGCCAAAATCTTAAAAAAATAGCATCATGAGCAAGACAAAATATTCAGATAAAGCTCAGGAAAAAGTAGGAAAAGTAATGCACGAATTCAAAGAGGGTAAATTAAAATCTTCTTCTGGAAAAAAAGTGACAAGTAAGAAACAAGCTGTTGCAATCGGAATTTCTGAGGCAAGAGAGAAAGGCTTGAAAGTTCCTAAAAAGAAAAAAGACTAACTTAAAATAAAAGCTGCCGGAGAATTTTCCGGCAGCTTTTATTTAATATAGACCTAACAATTGAAAGGTTCTCAATTTTTTAAATTTCTCAATTCAGCAATTTCGCCCTAATAATTATACAGCATGCTATAGTATTCATCAGCCATTCTATCGCTGTTAAACTGATGCTTAACATCGTCCATGGCATTGTACTGTATTTTCCTCCAGCTATCTGCATTGTCGTAGTAGGTTGGAAGGATCTGGTTTTCCAGGATTTCATATAACTGGTTTAAATCATAATTATCCTGTTCATAAATGCTCATATTCAGGTAATCTGCTTTTTGAACGACAAAAGAGTTTTGTCCGTGTCTTGCAAATTCAGGAATCCAGCCGTCATCTGTCGAAAGATTTACAGAACCATTCATAGCAGCAGTCATTCCGGAAGTTCCTGAAGCTTCTCTTGGAACCCTGGGATTATTCAGCCATAGGTCTGAACCCTGTTTTAGTGATTTGCTTAAAGAAAGCTCATAACCTGTAAGGACAGCCATGTTTTTATGATTCTTACTTTCTTCTACCAGTGTATTGAATGTAGAAATGGCAGAATAATCCATTGGATAGGGCTTCCCTGCCCAAATTATCTGAACAGGATGTTCAGGATTATTCAATAACTTGTAAAATCTGTCCTTATCGTGCAAAAGCAGATCAGCACGTTTATAACCGGCAAATCTCCTTGCCCAGACTATAGTAAAAATGTTTGGATTGAAAAGATTTCCTGTTTGATCGGCAACGATTTTAAAGAGTCTCTTTTTTAAATATTTTTTACGGTAATCAAATGCCTGATCGTCTCTTTCATCTTTGGAGTTGTACAGGCGCTTATCTGCCCAGTATTTAAATTCCTGTGCGTTGGTGACTGATTTGATTTCGCAAATTCCAGGATATTTACTCCACATTGCTCTGGAAACCACACCGTGAAGTTGTGAAACACCATTGGCAACTTTAGCCATTTTTAATGCACAAAGAGAATGATTGAAACGTTCATCATCTACTCCTTCTATGCTTTTGGCTTCTTCCATACTAAAGCCTGAAAAATAAGACATGTCATAACATAATTTCAGATTATGTTTTTCATTTCCCGCTTCTTCAGGAGTGTGCGTTGTGAAAACAAGTTTCTCTTTTACTTTGCTTAAATCTCCATTGTATTTTCTTAATAAATAAAATGCAGCGGGTAGGGCATGTGCTTCATTCAGATGATAAATATCTCTTTCCAAATTCATTTCGTCCAGTAATTGGGCACCTCCTTTTCCCAATAAAATATATTGAGCCAGCTTTGTCGATTCGTTGGCATCATATAGTTTATGACAGATTGTTTTTGAAACGTGGTCATTTTCCGGTACATCTGTTGATAGAAAAAACATAGGGGCGGTATGGAAAATTTCAGGATCCAGATACCATACTTTCACCCAAACAGGAGCGCTGTGGATTTCAATTTGGAATTTTATTCCGGTATCTTCCAAAAAACTATACATTTTTTTTGTCCATACCGGCTGTAGTGTCTGATCGTGGTTTCTTGCCTGATCATAGTAGCCGAATTTCCAGAGTATTCCTATTCCTATAAAATCCTGCTTTAAATTATAGGCGCTTCTCATGTGTGAACCGGCTAAAAAGCCCAGTCCTCCGGAATATATTTTTAAAACCTGTTCAATGGCAAATTCCATTGAAAAATAGGCAACTTTTTTTGAATATTGGGGATTGGTATTAAAAGGTATTTTAAAGTTTTTAAAATCCATGTATCACAATTTTGTATTTAAAAGCCAAAGGTATTGAATATGAAAGTAAACTATACATTAATTATTTGACAATTTATTTTTAAAAATATCTGTTGAATAGTTTTTTTGCTTACCTTTAAGTGTAATTTTTTGATAATCAAAAACTTCTCAGATGAAACTTTAGGTTCCATGTTTTATTAACCATTAATAAAAAGGCAGTCATGAAAAAGGTGTTTTCCGATGAAGATTTAATCAAGAATCTAAGCTTATATTACCTGAATCGACATTTGAAAAAAAAGCCGATAGAAAAGTATCATCGTAAAATAGACGAATCTCAGCTTCATGACCGCGAAAAGTATAAGAAAAAATCAGAAATTTTACTGTTAAATTCTTTTATGCATCATTTTCCTGATGTTAAATTTGAAAACCTTACCTGTGAAAGTCCCGACTTTATCGCTAATTTAAATGATAAAAAAATTGGGATAGAACTCACTGAGGTGATCAATCATTTGGAAATGAAGAAGATAGAAAGTAATCTTAACAAGATTTTCCGTCAGGCTGAAATATTATTAGAACAAGAAGACACTACGAAATATCGTGGTGTTTATTTTTTAGAATTTCATTCAGATTTCAGGTTTGATAATCCCGAGGAACAGCAGGAAAGTATTCTTGCCATCTGTAAGAGCATAAAGAAAAACAAACCGGTAGGCTGCGTTAAAAAAATCAGGAAGTCTTTTCATCGCAGAAATGTATTTATTACACATGAATACAGTATGAATTTATTTGATGAATTATGCTCGGATAAAATACTTGAACTGATTGAGAAAAAGAATGAAAAATTTCCTTATTACGACACTTCAGTAGACGAATGCTGGCTTGTGATCGTTTCAGATATGAATTCTATTGCATCGCGATATACCTTTATTCAGGATAAAGAACATCTGAATGAAGTCAAAAGTCCTTTTCACAAAATTTTCCATCTTGAGAATTTATGTGGGAATTTGACAAGTATAAAATAATTCTTTAATAGATGTGTTTTTATTTAATAATTACATATTTTTAATATGTATTGTTAATGATTTTTGCTATTTTATGAATTTTAATGAAATAATAAGTATATTTGATATATGTGTTGTGTATTGATTTAATTATTGATTAATTTCTAACAAAAGCATGTATTCATGAGGAAAAATTTACTTATTATTTTTTTATTGATCTCACAAATCCTCTTTTCCCAGGCAGATTGTTCATCTGCATTATCGGTTTGTGGAAATTCAAGCATTACATATTCTCCCACAGGAATTGGAGCTGTAAATGAAAATTTAGGAGGGTGCTTAATAACAGGCGAGCACAATTCAATTTGGTATAAACTTACTATTGCCACTGGTGGAACGCTTACTTTTGATTTGGTGCCCAATGATCCGGATGCGGATTATGATTGGGCTATTTATGGTCCTAATGTAGCTTGCGGAAGTTTAGGATCTCCTATACGCTGTAATGCTGCAACTGTGATTGGTGTAGGTCCGTCTACAGGATTAAATATGACAAGTACGATTGTAGACGCTCCCGGAGGATCACTGACTCCTTATTGTAAATATTTAGATGTTTTGCCAGGTCAGACTTATTATTTATATATAGATAACTGGGTGGGTGCTGCCAGTACTACAATGGCTCCGTTTTCTTTGACCTGGGGAGGTACTGCTGCTTTGGCGTCTCCTTTCACTGATCCTGCAATACAGCCACATCCATTTGTCCCTCCGGGGGTTCCTGCGGCTAATCCTGCTGACCCACGCGAAGTTATTATATGTAATAGTCCGGCTGTTTTTGATTTCAGTACTTTGACGGCAGGCATTCTTAATGCGAACCCTAATTTCCAGATAACGTACCATACTTCACAAAATGATGCCCTTTCCGGTGCAAGCCCGATTTTAACTCCTATTACCGTTAATACAACAACAACTTATTATTTCAGTATACATTATCAGGATCCTGCAAATCCCAACAATCCCATCAATTCATGCAGGCAGGTGGGTGCCTTTAAATTTAAGCTGGGAAATATAACAGGGAATAACGTTTCTTTATTTGCCTGTAACAATAATAATGCGGGTACGGCAACATTTGATCTTACAACCGCTGCTGTTTTTGGTGATCCTACAGCAGTTAAAAAATATTATCCGTCTTTAAACGATCTTAATGCAGGTACTAATGAAATTCTGAATCCTTCTGCATATGTATCTGCCGAAGCAACAGTATATGTAAAAATAATTTCCCAGCTGGGATGTATTGGAACAGGAATGATTTATCTTAAGTTTTATCCTGTGGTGGTTGTAAATGATGCTATTTTGAGATCATGTTTCATTGAAGGCGCCTCCTCTACAGCGTCCTTTAATCTTACCGCGGCATCGGTTACTACACAGACACCCGTAACCAAGAAATATTATCCTTCACTTACTGACGCGGTGAATGGAACAAATGAAATCGCAACACCGTCTGCGTACATCGCTTCAAATGGTGTGGTATACATAAAAGTATTCAATTCAAATAATTGTTTTGCCGTCGCAAAAGTTACTCTAGCTGTGCTGCCGCCGGTAAAATCGACAGTCCTTACTGATAAAACCATCTGTATGGAGGATACTACGACATTGGATGCCGGTCCCGGTTTCGATTCATACCTCTGGAGTACAGGAGCTACAACCCAGGCGATCACAAATGTAAGCGTAGGGACTTATTGGGTAAAACTAAAAACAGGAGAATGCATCACAACTCAGGAGGTAAAAGTGTATGCAAGTGAGCAGCCTGTAATATCCAATATTGATATTTCGACTAACACTATTACAGTTGCGGTTAACGGAGGAACACCTCCTTATCAATATTCATTAGATAATATCAACTGGCAGACTTCTAATGTATTTAGCAATGTACCGAGAGGAGATAGCCAGGTTTATGTAAAGGATTCTTATGACTGTGATCCAATTGATATTACAGTGGTGGTACCGAACCTGATCAATGTAATTACTCCGAATAATGATGGAATTAATGATGTAATTGATTATTCAGCGCTGGCCCACAAACAAAATTTAATATTGAGTATCTTCGACAGATATGGTAATAAGGTTCACCAGGCCGACAAAACAAATGGATATAAATGGGATGGTACTACCAATGGCAGTAAAAAGGTTCCGACAGGAACATATTGGTACTCTGTGACCTGGAACGAAAATGATAAGAAAAATACACTGGTTAAATTCTCAAGCTGGATACTGGTGAAAAACAGGGATTAATATTTGATAATCATAAAAAAAAACCATCCTAAAAAGATGGTTTTTTCTTTCAATATTTTTAAATTTAATGAATGAAAGAATTATTTATCAAACGATTCAGTTATTATAAATCTCTTGGAGACAGGGCTTTTGAACAACTGTCAGAAGAGCAGATATTTTGGCAGTTTAATAACGAAAGCAATTCCATTGCAATAATTGTAAAGCATGTTGCAGGAAATATGATTTCCCGATGGACGAATTTTTTAACAGAAGATGGGGAAAAGGAATATAGAAACCGCGATGAAGAATTTGTCAATGCATTTAAAACAAAGGAGGAGGTTATCAATTTCTGGGAAAAAGGCTGGAGTTGTTTATTGAATGCATTAGATCAGATCACTGATGAAAACCTGTATGCTACGATTTATATTAGAGGAGAAGGGCATACGGTTTTAGATGCTGTTTTTCGTCAGCTGGCCCATTATCCCTATCATATCGGGCAGATCGTTTATATTGCTAAAATGATAAAAAATGATGATTGGAAAACGCTTTCTATTCCAAGAAATAAATCTCAGGAGTTCAACATGGAAATGAAAAATAAATGGAATAATACTGAATTTAAAGGTAATTCCTCACCTGTTTGTTTTGAAAATAACCCGGAAGTCAGAGACGATTACAAACAATAGACCGAATCAATTCAGAGTCTTTATTTAAATTACTATCTTTGCACTCATAAAATTCAGGACTGATAAAAATGTCAAATTTTCATAAAACCGCCGCATTTCATACCCTAGGCTGCAAATTAAATTTTGCGGAAACATCTACTATTGCTCGTCAATTAACAGATGCCGGATATGATAAGGTAGGTTTTGATGATAAGGCTGATGTTTATGTGATCAATACCTGTTCCGTTACTGAAAATGCAGATCGTGAGTGTAAACTTCATGTAAAAAGAGCAATGAAAGCGAACCCAGAAGGACTGGTTGTTATTGTTGGTTGCTATGCTCAGCTCAAGCCTGAAGAAATTTCACAAATTAATGGAGTTGATTTAGTATTAGGTGCCAAAGAAAAGTTCAATATCCTGAGTTATCTTGACGATTTAGAAAAATCTGAAAGTGAGGGAATTGTTCATTCCTGTGAGATTGAAGAAACCGACTTTTTTATAGGAAGCTACTCAATCGGTGACAGAACAAGAGCCTTTTTGAAAGTTCAGGACGGTTGCGATTATAAATGTACCTATTGTACCATTCCTTTAGCAAGAGGGATTTCAAGATCAGATACGATTGAAAGTGTTCTTAATAATGCTAAAGAAATTGCAGCAAAAGATATCAAAGAAATTGTCCTTACCGGAGTGAATATTGGGGATTATGGAAAAGGTGAATTCGGAAATAAAAGACATGAGCATACTTTTCTGGATCTGATTTCTGAGCTTGATCAGGTAGATGGGATCGAGAGAATACGTATTTCGTCTATTGAACCTAATCTTCTGAAGGATGAGAGCATTGAACTGGTTTCCAGAAGCAGAAGCTTTGTTCCTCATTTTCATATTCCTTTACAATCCGGATGCGATGATCTGTTGAAAAAGATGAAGCGACGTTATTTAACAAAGCTTTACCGGGATAGGGTGAATAAAATTCGTGAAGTTATGCCTCATGCGGCTATTGGTGTTGATGTGATTGTTGGATTCCCTGGAGAAACTGAAGAAAAGTTCATGGAAACCTATAACTTCCTTAATGATCTTCCCATCAGTTATCTTCATGTTTTCACTTATTCTGAAAGAGAAAATACCGAAGCAGCAGATATGGAAGGGGTTGTTCCCATCCCTGAAAGAAAAAAACGCAACAAAATGTTGCGGATCCTTTCGGAAAAGAAAAAAATGTCCTTTTATCAAACTCAGCTAGGAAAAACACTTCCGGTACTTTGGGAGCATGAAAATAAAGATGGCAAGATGTATGGTTTCACTGAAAACTACGTAAGAGTCCAAAAAGATTTTGACCAGGCATCGATTAACCAGATTGAATTTTTAAAACTTGAAAAAATAGAAGCTGACGGTACGGTTTCAGTACTTAATTCTTTTGAGAGCTTTTTAGAAAAGGTATAACCTTTTTATCTCCTTTCTTATTCATATTATTCCAGACTTTTCATCATTATTGATGAAAATAGAAAGCAAATTGTCGTTACCCAAAATTCAGAGAGGTTTTCGTAACTTATAGATTTCGAAAGTGCATTGGACGGCACGATTTTGTTGATTTGTCTTAAGATATAAATTTCATGCTCCTGTTGAAAACTGAAAAAAACGAAAAATACAATAAATTGAACCGTTTTTAATGGAGCTGAATGCGGGAAAGTATTCTGTATTTTTTTAACTTTGATAAAATTCAAAAACGATATGAGAGATAAATTTTTGCTTTGGGGTGCTATAATTTTAGTTGTAGCCTGGGCTATCGCTTTCTTGATAAAAGCGGATTGGTGGATTCCTATTTTACTTACTATTATTTATGCTGTTGGAGTTTATAATGTTACACAATCAAAGCATGCAATTTTAAGAAACTTTCCTGTTTTAGGATATTTCAGATACTTTTTTGAAAGCATCTCTCCTGAAATGCAGCAATATTTTATTGAGAGGGAAACAGATGGGAAGCCTTTTCCCAGAAATCAGCGTTCAGCTGTTTACCGGCGTGCAAAAAACCTTAGCGACACCGTGGCATTCGGAACACAACTGGAGGTTAATCACAGAAAATATGAAGGGATTAAGCATTCTATATATGCTAAATCGCCATCCGAAGAATTACCAAGAGTATGGGTAGGAGGGGAACAGTGTACGCAACCTTACCATGCGTCGTTATTTAATATTTCAGCGATGAGTTTTGGAGCATTAAGTGACAGGGCACAGATTTCACTGAACAGAGGTGCGAAAAAAGGTAATTTTTATCATAATACAGGGGAAGGAGGTATTTCCCCACATCACCTGGAAGGAGGTGATTTATGCTGGCAAATAGGGACAGGATATTTTGGATGCCGGGATGAAGAAGGAAAGTTTAATCCGGATCTCTTTATAAAGTATTCTACATTGCCTAATGTGAAAATGATTGAGATTAAATTATCTCAGGGGGCAAAGCCGGGACATGGGGGAGTTTTGCCGGGAGTAAAAAATACACCTGAAATTGCAAAGATTCGTCACGTAACACCAGGAGTAACCGTGATTTCGCCACCATCGCACTCTGCTTTTTCCAATGCAGCAGGTTTATTAAGATTTGTACAGCAACTAAGAGAACTTTCCGGAGGAAAGCCTGTAGGGTTTAAGCTTTGTATAGGAGATACAAAAGAATTTGAGGACATCTGTGTTCAGATGAATGTGTTAAAAATATACCCGGACTTTATTACCATAGATGGAGCTGAAGGAGGTACGGGTGCAGCACCACCGGAATTTTCAGATGGCGTAGGAATGCCTTTGGAACCGGCGTTGATTTTTGTAAATAAAACACTTAACAATTATAATGTTAGAAAAAAGCTAAGGGTCATTGCCAGTGGTAAAGTATTGACAAGTCTTGATATTTTAAGAGCGGTGGCGATGGGAGCTGACATGTGTAATAATGCCAGAGGATTTATGTTCTCACTGGGATGTATACAGGCGCTCAGATGTAATACCAATAATTGTCCTACAGGTGTTGCTACGCAGGATAAGATGCTGATCAAGGGTCTGGATGTTACAGATAAAAGTGAAAGAGTGTACCATTTCCATAAAAATACCCTTCATACATGTAATGAGTTGATTGCTGCAGCAGGACGTAGTTCTTATGAAGAAGTAGATGCATCTATGTTTATGAGGGGAGATGAATTCGATCATCTTGCGGATCTTTATTTTCCGGATATTTTAGGAAATGTGAGACAGAAAACAAGAATGTAGATAAATAAAAAGCGCTTCAGTTATTCTGAAGCGCTTTTTTTATTGATGTTTTACTTTTACTTATTCATTTGCAGGTCTATCTGATGTTCCATACACCTGGAAATTAAATACAAATGTCCTGTTTTGAAGAGAATATCCTGTATAGTTATAATGGGCCTCTCTTCCAAAAGCAGCTCTGGAAGGAACAATAATTACTCCCTGTAGGTTATAAGGAGCCCCATCCGTTAAAGCAGGTGATGCTGCTTTGAAAAACTTCAACCCTTCCTGGAATCCTTCTATTTCATAGAATTTTCTTTGTTTTGCAACATCTGTTGTAGCATCTGCTAATACTTGTTTCTTTACATAATACCACATAGGATCCGAAAGGGGAGATCCGGTTCCATTTACTGTATTGACAAGGTAAGGGGAAACTGAAGATGCTGTAAGCGCTACGGTTCCGTCTGTATTGGTCGCCAGGTAATAATTTGCTCTTACCATCATCCTAAGAACATCGGTAGCCCCTATTGTTTTTCCCGGAGAAGGCTGTGCACCTGCTCTTACGATGTACACAACTCCTGAAGGAAGTTTTACAGGATTTAATTCTGCTAACTTCTTCTCATGGTCATCAATGGTATCAGTAGCACTGAAAGCTTTTATATTTCCTTGGGTATCAAGATAGTTGTCGTTCAGAAACTTTTGGATAGCCTGATCATCATAGGTATTTCTTACTGCTACATCATCGGGCTCAACAAATGTTTGTGCCTCATCATCTTTTTTACAAGCAGAAAAACAAAGAGATCCTGCAAGGATATATAAAAATATTTTTTTCATTTCAAAAACTTTAATTACTTTACAAATAATATAACGGCAAAAGTATAAAAAATTATGAGAATAGATAAATTTTTATGGAGCATTCGTTTTTATAAAACGAGAACTGTTGCAACTGAGGAGATTAAGAAGAACAGAGTTTCCATTGGAGATACTGTTGTAAAGTCTTCAAAAGAGGTAAAAGAAGGAGATATAATAAAAATCCGTAAAAATCAGATTGATTATAAGATTAAAGTAATCCAGATCCCGAAAAGCAGGATAGGAGCTAAATTGGTATCTCTTCATATCAAAGATGTAACAGACAAAGAGCAATACGAATTGCTTAAAATGCGTAAAATGACCCAGGACTATTACAGAAGCAGAGGAGAAGGCAGGCCAACTAAAAAGGATAGACGGGACATGGATGGATATGTGGAAAATGATATTGCATCAGATTTTACGGATTGGGACGACTTTTTCGGTGAAAGTGAAGACGACGGAATGGAAAATGAGGTTGAAGAGAAATCATAAATAGAGCTTCTCGATAATCTCATCAACGATAGCTTCAGGTTCTCTGGAGTCTGTAGTCACACTGATCATAGCCTTGCTATAGAATTCATTTCTTTCAAATAAATGCTTGGCAATAAACTCAGGAAGGTTTTCATCAGAAATATTAGCGATTAATGGTCTTTTTTCTTTCTGTTTTGAAAGCCTTTCTGCTAAAGTACCAACGGAAGCTCTCAGAAAAATGCTCTTAGAATTATTATTAATGATCTCCATATTATTGTAATAAACAGGAGTTCCACCGCCGAGGCTTAAAATGAGATTTTCTTCGGTAGCGAGTATTTCTTCCAAAGTTTCTCTTTCCAGCTTTCTAAAGTAGATTTCACCCTTTTTTTCGAAGATTTCCGGAATAGTTAATTTATTTCGTCTGGAAATCTCTTTATCGAGGTCAATTAATTTAAAATTTATTTTTTCGCTTAAAATTTTGGAAATGTGTGATTTGCCACAACCCATGTATCCGACTAGTGAAATTATCATGAAATATTTTTAAACAAATTTGCGAAAAAGTTTTGAGAAATTAAAAAAAGTTATATCTTTGCACCACTTAAAACAAGGGACATTACTTAAATGAAAGTTGTTTAAAATAAGTGGCCGACTCGGTAGCTCAGCTGGTAGAGCAATACACTTTTAATGTATGGGTCCTGGGTTCGAATCCCAGCCGGGTCACTAGCAAAAATATTACTAAATTTTGTAATTTTTTTGCCTGCGTGGTGAAATTGGTAGACACGCCATCTTGAGGGGGTGGTTTCCTAAGGATGTGCTGGTTCGAGTCCAGTCGCAGGCACTGCAAAGAAAAGTAAATTTTAAGTTGCATATTGATTTAAAATTTGTAAATTAGAATTACGACCGACTCGGTAGCTCAGCTGGTAGAGCAATACACTTTTAATGTATGGGTCCTGGGTTCGAATCCCAGCCGGGTCACAAGTTTACTGAAAAGTAAATTTTTTTCATATTAATATTTTGTGATTTGGTGTTCAAAGGCTTCCTTCAGGAGGCCTTTGATTTTTTGTATATGAGCAGGTGAACAAAAAAAACTTCGATTAAGGAATCAAAGTTTACATTTTTGTATTGCGAAATTATCAGGAGATTGTGTTAATCCAGATGCATATTGTCAATTAGTCTTACACCGTCTACAACAACAACGATAAAAGCTCTGTAGGATTTATCTTTATAAAAGAAGTCTGTTTCTTTTAATGAGTTTTCATCTGCGATCATAAAGTACTCAAGCTTCATACCGTGCTGATGATCGAAAATATCAACAACTCTTTCTTTAATTTCAGGAACGGTGATTACTCTGAACCAATCATTGACCTTTTTTAATGTTTCATAAATAATTTTTGAAGCTTCCCTGCGATCTTCATGCAGTCTTTGGTTTCTTGAACTTAAAGCGAGCCCGTTATCTGCCCTGTAAATAGGAACACCAGTAATTTTTATAGGAAAATGTTTTTTCTCAACCAATTTTTTAATAATAGCAAGCTGCTGGAAATCTTTTTCTCCAAAATAAGCATTGTCAGGTTGTATTTGCCTGAAAAGTTCTTCTACTACCGTTCCTACACCATCAAAATGGCCAGGTCTGGATTTTCCTTCCATTTCATTTTCCAGGCCGTCAAAATCATAATGATGACTTTCAGCTTTTTCAGGGTAGATATCTGTAATTTCAGGAATATAAACGGCGTCAACTAATCCGGAATTTTCTAAAATAAGTATATCCCGGTTCACATCCCGTGGATATTTTGCAAGATCATCAGGGTTATTGAATTGAGTAGGATTAACAAAAATTGAAGAAATCACAAGATCATTTTCATTCCTTGCTACTTCATAAAGAGAAAGATGTCCATTGTGAAGAGCTCCCATTGTAGGTGCAAATCCTATTCTTTTTCCCATTTCTTTCTGTCTTTCAATGAAATCCTGAAGTGTTTTTTTATTTTTTAAAACTTCCATAATTAATTTTAATAGCAATTCAAAAATACTAAAATATCAGATAATAAACTGCGTTTTTGATAATTTGAAAAAGGTAATTTTCGTAAAAAAATGTTAATTAAAATAATGTTGGATGTTTTTTTGTAATTTTGCACATTAAAGCATTTTTACAAAAAATTAGATAGAAATTTATGCCGAATCAAAAAATACTGTACATTACTACAGAAATGTATCCATATCAGGAAGATACAAACATGGCTACTGTGGTAAACAAAATGGCGCTTAAAATGCACAATGAAGGCAATGATGTAAGAGTTTTTATGCCAAGATTTGGACAAATAAGTGAAAGGAAATTCCAACTCCATGAAGTTATCCGTCTCTCAGGAATGAACATTATCATTAATGACCTGGACCAACCTCTAATCATTAAAGTGGCATCTCTTCCGGGGGAAAGACTTCAGGTCTATTTTATAGATAATGAAGAATACTTCAAAAGAAAGCAATATTACTATGAAGATGATGGTAGCCCTTTTGAAGATAACGACGAAAGAGCGATATTTTTTGCAAGAGGAGTAATTGAGACTATTAAAAAGCTGAACTGGGTTCCGGATATCATTCATTTGAATGGTTGGATGGCCTCTTTTGTTCCTATTTATCTTAAAACTTACTACAAATCCGATACGTATTTTAAAGACGCTAAGATTGTGCTTTCATTATATAATGAAAAAGACGCATCTCTTAACGATAAAATCGGAGAAAAACTAGAATTCGATAATATTTCGGGACTAAAAGCGTTAGATAAACCAAGCTTTCAAAGTTTTGTCATTGAAAGCATGAATTATGTAGACGGGGTTGTAAAAGGAGATGAATTCCTGGATGGAGACCTAGATAAGGCATTCAATGAAACATCTACAACCAAATCGGAATATCTTGATGTAGATTCCATAAACAAACTTTATTAAAAAGACATTTAATGACTCGTACTATTAAAAGAACTTTTGCCATACTTTCTCTGGCAATTTTCGGCAGTGTGTTACTTTATAATTGTGAACCGGATCCGGATTCTTTGGGAGAACAATTATTTTTAGATGGGGCAGCTCAGGGAAATGAAAAGGCTTATGAAGTAATTGCTTTCAATATTGATAATAAAGATACAATCAAAAGTGATGCTACTCAATTAGGGTCAGCTGTTCTAGGTGCTTTTCAAGAAGGGCAATTTGGAATGCAGAAAGCATCTTATGTTACACAGTTAAGATTATCTACTTATAATCCAGATTTTGGAACTAACGCTAAGGTAGATTCAGTGGTTTTGGTTATTAAACCAACTTATGCATCAGATTCGCTTACAACAACTACAGACGAAAATTATGTCTATCCTGATGGGAATGTACCTGCGAAAAAAGAAGTAAAAACATATCCTATTAATAAATATGGTAAAGCTAAAGCAACATTTCATATCAATGTAAATGAAGTTACCGATTTCCTAGGAGCAGCGACTGACAGTGTTAAATCAAATGCTAATTTTGCTTACAATGCAACTGTATTAGGAACAAAAGAATTTAAAGGGACAATTAATACAGTTGCTATAACTAAAGATTCTGATAATAGTTCATTATTTACTACTACAACACCAGGTATAAGAATTTCATTGAACAAAGATCTGTTCCAGGAAAAAATTATTGATAAGAAGGGTAAGCCTGAACTCGCTGATGCTTCCAACTTTATCAGACATTTTAAAGGACTTAGGATTTCAGTTCAGGAAAATGACGGATATTTATTCCAGTTTTCTCCCAATGATATGGAGCTGATCATGTATTATAAAAATGATAAAGTAGAAAATGGAACTAATACCCGACCACAATCAACATATGCATTTGCTTTAGGAGCGGGTAATTCTCATATTGGACAATATGAGTATGATAGAACGGGTTCTGGAGCATCTACAGGAGTGATAGGAAATAGAGTGACTGGAGATAAAAAATTGTATGCACAGGGAATGGGTGGCCCATCTATTGGAATTAAGATTCCAAAAGAGACTGTTGATAGTCTTAAAACTTTATATCAACAAAATAAAGCTGCTATTATAAGTGCTAAAATCAGAATATATACGGACAAGGCAACATGGAATAACAGCTATAAAAAACCGACTGCATTAACCTTTTTGCAGAAAGATAGAAATAAGGATAAACCTTTAATTACAACTACTGGTTTTACTAGTGATGTACTAACTCTTGCAGGCTCTCCTAATTATACAATTTATAAAACCTTTGATTTAGATAAGAATCCTGATCCTGGTTATTATGATTTTATTGTTACGAAATCAGTAAAAGATTTAGTAGAAGGAAAAGTAGATAATTATGCATCAAACAATACCTATAAATATTATAGAATTGATATTGGAGCGTTCTTATCCAATTCAGATAATACAGGATTAGCAGGAGCTAGATTTACATCAAGATCTTATGCTAGGGAAAGAGCCGTTTTTGTAGGATCGGATAAGACAAATGCTCAAAGAGCGAGGTTAAAAGTTACCTACGCGACAAAATAAATTTAAAACATACACCAAATAAAATAAATTATGTGCGGAATAGTTGGATATACAGGCTTTCAGGATGCCTATGATGTAGTTATTAATGGTCTTAGAAGACTAGAATACAGGGGATACGACAGTGCGGGAATTGTTTTGGAAAATGCAAACAATTCATTTGAAGTTGAAAAAACAAAAGGAAAGGTAGATGATCTTGTTAATATTTCAGCTCAATTAAAAGGTACTGCGAAAATTGGGATGGGACACACACGTTGGGCAACTCATGGGGTTCCAAGTGATAGAAACTCTCACCCGCATTTATCTAATAATAATAAAATTGCAATCATTCATAATGGAATCATTGAAAACTATGATACCATTAAAAAAATGCTTGCTGATAAAGGATTTACTTTCAAGTCTGAAACAGATACTGAAGTTTTAGTGAATCTTATCCAGTATTTTATGGATATAAATGTAGCAACAGATTTTCCAACTGCGGTAAGATATGCACTTAATGAGGTATATGGAGCTTATGCTATTACTGTAATGCACGAGGATTATCCTGGCGTTTTGGTAGTTGGAAGATTAGGTTCTCCCTTAGCAATTGGTATTGGAGATAAAGAATATTTTATTGCATCTGATGCCTCGCCTTTTGTAGAGTTTACAAAAGAAGCAATCTATCTTGAAGAAGGACATATGGCTACAATTTCTTTGGAAGGAGGAGTGGATATCAGAACAATTAATGAAAACTCGAGAATAGAGCCGGAAATCCAGCAATTGAAATTAAGCCTTGAGCAGATCGAAAAAGGTGGATATGAGCACTTCATGCTTAAAGAGATTTTTGAGCAGCCAAAATCGATCCACGATACAATGAGAGGTAGATTACTTGTGGATGAAGGAATCATCAAGATGGCAGGAATCTGGGATCATGTTGAGAAATTTAAAAATGCCAACAGAATTATCATTATAGCTTGTGGTACTTCATGGCATGCAGGTTTAATTGGTGAATATCTTATAGAAGAATATGCAAGAATCCCTGTTGAAGTGGAATATGCATCAGAATTCAGATATAGAAACCCGATTATTACAGATAAAGATGTTGTAATTGCTATTTCCCAATCGGGAGAAACTGCCGATACAATGGCGGCTTTAAAACTGGCAAAAGAAAAAGGAGCATTTATATATGGTATATGTAATGTAGTGGATTCATCTATTGCAAGAATTACGGATGCCGGTTCTTATACACATGCCGGACCAGAGATCGGAGTAGCATCTACAAAGGCGTTTACTGCCCAGCTTACGATCCTTACACTTATTGCATTCAAGCTAGGAAAGCATAATGGTAACCTTGGAAATGCTGAATTCATGAGTCTTATTTCAGAGCTTGATGCAATTCCTAAGAAAATTGAAGAAGTTTTGAGTTCAACACATGAATTGACTCAGAATATTGCTAAAGATTTCGTAGGGGTTCATAACTTCTTATATTTAGGTAGAGGTTATAATTATCCAGCAGCTTTAGAGGGAGCTCTTAAATTGAAAGAAATCTCTTATATCCATGCAGAAGGGTATCCTGCAGCGGAGATGAAGCACGGACCTATTGCTTTGATCGATGAGAATATGCCAATCGTTATTATTGCGCCTAAAAAAGGTCACTATGATAAGATCGTAAGTAATGTTCAGGAAATTAAAGCAAGAAAAGGAAAGGTGATTGCTGTTGTTAATAAAGGGGATCAGCAGGTAAGCGAAATGGCAGACTACGTTATCGAAATTCCTGAAACTTCAGAATGCTTCTCTCCAATAGTTGCATCTGTGCCTTTACAGCTGCTTGCTTACTATATTGCAGTATATAGAGGAGCCAATGTAGATCAGCCCAGAAACCTTGCTAAGTCGGTAACTGTAGAATAAAAATACTAGGAAATAAAATAAATTTAGATTTCTCGCGTTATTTCAAAAAAAATCTTAAAAGTTTCTTAAAAAAATTATATATTTACGGCTTAATTATAAAAATTAACATGAAAAGGATATTTCTTTTATTATTGTCTGCGTCGGTAGCGTCGGTATCTTGTTCAGGTGGTGGTAGCTCTTCTGTAGGGAAGCCAGGAACAAAAGGAGAGTTGATACCAAGAGAAAAAACTAAATCATTTGTTGCTGAAAGACCATACGGTATGGTTGCAATTCCTGCAGGATCTTTTATCGCAGGTTTAGCTGATCAGGATATCACTCATACTCCTGAGAAATCAGCACTGAAAACAGTAACTGTGTCCTCATTCTTTATGGATGAAGCAGAAACTACTAATGCAGAATACAGAGTATTCATTAACTACGTAAGAGACTCTATTGCCAGAACTCTACTTGCTGAAGCTGCCGGAGAAGGTGGTGAAGGTGGAGGAAGAGGTGCCAGCATCGGAGATTATGCATACCTTGCTAAGAAAGAAGAAAACCTAACTCCGTATCAGGAATATTTAGAAGGACAAGGAGGAAGAGAAGATGGAGGATATGATGCAAGTAAAAGACTAGATTGGAAAATCCCATTGCATTGGAATACTTCAAAATATCCTGATGTAGAATATGCGGAAGTTCTTGAGTCTTTATATTTACCAGCTTCTGCCAGAATTGGTAATGAAAGAATCCTTGATGTTAGTAAATTAAAATATAATTACCAGTGGGGAGATATGGATGCTGCTCTTGCTGACAATGAAAGAGGGGTAAACTACCTTAAAAGCAAAAGTATAGCAATCTATCCGGACACAACTGTTTGGGTAAAAGATTTCCACTTCGCCTATAACGAGCCATTATTTGAACAATATTTTTGGCATAAAGCTTATAAAGATTATCCTGTTGTTGGGGTAACCTGGGATCAGGCAAGAGCATATTGTAATTTCAGATCTAAATTGAAAACGGATTACAATGAAAGCTTAAAAAGAAAAAAACAGAGACCATTACAATTCCGTTTACCTACAGAGATCGAATGGGAATATGCTGCAAGAGGAGGTATGCAGAATGCTACTTATCCTTGGGGAGGTCCATATTTGATGGATGACAGAGGATGCTACCTGGCTAACTTTAAGCCTAAGCGTGGTAATTACATGGAAGACGATAAAAAAGGTACTTATACATATACAGCTCCAGTAAAGAAATTTAAGAAAAATGGATTTGGGTTATTTGATATGGCTGGAAACGTTTCTGAATGGACAGAATCTTCTTATAACAATTCTTCATACGGATTTTCTTCAACTCTAAACCCTTCTACTAAAGATAAATCAGATTCTAAGAAATCTGTAAGAGGAGGTTCTTGGAAAGATATAGGCGCAATGCTTATGACTGGTGCAAGAGATTGGGAAAGAAAAGATTCTGCAAGAAGTTATATTGGATTCAGAACTGTACAGGATATTCCTGAAGCTGCTGTTAAGCCAAGAAGGGTTAACAGATAATCAGATACATAATTATTTTTCAATACAATTTATTTTTAATCATTAAAAAAAACTAACTTATATGTTTAAGACTAAAGATGCTTGGATGAATTTCTTTTATTCATTCGGTGCTGCAATTGTAATCCTTGGAGCTTGGCTTAAGATTACTCACATTAACTTGGGACCAATCAGTGGTAACGTTGCTCTTACAGTAGGACTTATTACTGAAGCAATCATCTTCATTATTTTCGCTTTCGACCCTCCAAAATCAGAAGAGTCTTATGCCTGGGAAAATGTTTATCCTGAATTGTTAGATAAACATGCTAACCCGAACCCTTTACATTCTAATGTTTCTTCAAGAAATAATGCAGCTGCTCAATTTGCAGAATTAGAGAACTCTCTTTCTACAAAATTGGATAAAATGTTACAGGATGCTAAATTAGATGTTCAATTGTTTGAAAGATTAAGAACAGGAATTGATAAATTTTCAAATTCAGTGGATCAGATCAATCAGACGGTAGATGTTTCTGCTTCTACTCACAAATATAATGATCAGTTAAACATTGCCGCTCAGCACATGGAAAGCATGAACGCTTTATACGCGATGCAGTTGGAGAATGGTAAAAGACAATCTGAATTTGCCAATAAATATGTGGCAGATATGCAGAAGTCTGCTGAGCATTCAGAAAAATTCAACCAGGAGTTACAAGGTTTAACATCAAACTTAAATAATTTAAACAGAGTTTATGGTGGTATGTTAACTGCTATGAAGTCTTAATTTCCAAACCATTTCTAAATTTAATTTTTAATCCAAACAAAGAAAAAGAATGGCACAAGGAAAACAGACTCCACGTCAGAAGATGATCAACCTAATGTATTTGGTGTTCATCGCTATGATGGCCCTAAATATTGATGCGGAAATCATCAGATCTTATTATGATTCGACTAAAGCTCTTAATGAAACAAGAACTTTAACAGAAAGAAAGAATGAGAAAATTTTTGAAAAAACTCTAGAATTAAAGGCACAACAAGTGCCGGATACTTATGCTACTCCATGGGAACAGTATAAGGTTTTAAAAGCTAAAATTAATGCCTTAGTAGAAAGTGCTGAAACAATTAAAACTAAATTAAAAACTGAATCAGAATTCTCTGATAAAGTGGATGTAAGTGAGAATTTTGCAGCTCTTAATAATAACGAAGCAACTACGCATTATTTTTTTGCTGACGGAGATGAAAATAGCCCTTCTAAAGGAGCATTGGAATTGAAGTCCAAAATTGATGAAGTAAGAAATTATATTGTAGCAACTTTCGGAAAAAACAATCAGTTAAATGATTTGATTGAAAGAGCCAATAAATCTTTAATTGCTGAATACCCTAAAGGAAAATCTCCAAACGAGAAAACATGGTTTCAGAATAAGTTTTATCATCAGCCTTTAATTGCAGCAATTTCTAACCTGGAAATTATCCAGAATGATGCGAGAAACGTACAGTCTGATGCATTGGCTTTATTACTTCAAGAGAAAGTAGATGCTAGTATTAAATTCAGCAGCTATGAACCAATTGTTGCAGGACCTGTTGATATTCAGGCTGGAAAACAGGCTGAAGTAAAAGTAATGTTAGGTACTTATTCTAATAGCAATAAGATTAGCATTACGGGAGTAAATAAGGTAGAAAATGGAAAAGGAACAATTTCTATTTCAGGAAATGGTATTGGAGAGCATAAACTAAACGGTACTATTACCTTAACAGATGCTTCTGGTAAACCTCAAAGTTTCCCTTGGACGCATACATATAATGTAATTGCAGGACCAAGAGAAGTAAAACTTGAAAAAGGATTATTACTTTCTCCGGATAAGATGAATGTATTGTACAGAGGATTAGAAAACCCGGTTTCCGGTTCTATCCTGGGTGCTGACAATTCTAAATTATCATTATCTGCTCCGGGTGCTGTAGTAAAAGGTAATGGTCCAGGAAAATGGAATATTATTCCTTCTACTGGTAATACTGTGAAATTAACATTATCTGGAACTGATCCTTATGGTAAAACGGTATCTCAGGTATTTGAATACAGAATTAAGAATGTTCCGGCTCCTCAAGGTCAGATGAGAGGTCAGACAGTATTGAATATTCCTGCTACTTCGATTCCAAATCAGATGGTACAGGCAGCAATACCAGATTTTGATTTCCCTGTTTCATTCACTGTTAATCAGTTTATGGTGAAGGTACCTGGTAGAGCAGCATTGCTGATCAAAGGTAATAGTCTTGAAGAAGCTGCCGGATTGGTTAAAAATGTAAGAGCGGGTGATGTAGTGTATGTTTTTGATATTAAAGCGACTGCTACAGGATTAGGAAATCAAACATTGAAGAATATCTCTCCTGTTGTAATCAATGTTCAGTAATTTTAATAAGTTAAAATAATATTATGAAAAAATATATAAGCGCTTTTTTAGTAGTAGTTTCGGGAGTTGCTTTTTCCCAGACTATTCTGAATGCTTCTTCTCCTGAAGAGTTCAGACAAATGAGAGCTGAAAACAAGCAGAAAGTTGGAGATACTATTGTTGATAAAACGGTAAAACCTTTGGAATACGGTTTTGTTGAGGACAAAGATATCTTAAAAAGTATGTTTGTTTGGGAGATTATTGACATGAATGATAAGATTAATCAGCCATTATACTATGATAATCCTGATGGTCTTCTTGCTACTCAAACAAGATCTTTATATCAATTATTGCTGGATGCTGCAATAACAGGTAAAATCCAGGAAGTTTATGATGATGAGAATTTTGTAACTAAATTAACTCCTGAAGGAATTCAGAAAAGATTGGAAAGTGTAAGAGTTTCTGACGCTGCTATTGATATCCTAAACTCTGGAAGACAGCTTACAGAACAGGAGAAAAAAGAGTATACCGATATTTTTAAAACGACGACTGATAAAGTTAAAGTATTAAAAATTATGGGTATGTGGTTTATCGATAGAAGAGATGGTCAGATGAAATACAGACCACTGGGTATTGCAGCAATGGGACCAGATCCTGCTGTACAAGGTAGAACAGGGCCAGACGGACAGCCTTTGGCCGGAGCTAATGAGCTTATTGACCTGTTTTGGATTTATTACCCAAGTGCGAGAGAGATATTAGCGAATAACTTCGTGTATAATAGAAAAAACTCTTCTGCTGATCTTTCTTTCGATGATATCATCAATGCAAGAAGATTCTCTTCAATTATCTATAAATCTTCAAGTGGTTTAGGAGATGGTGTAATCAAAGATTATATTCCTAGAAATGCTGATGAGCAGATAGAAGAAAGCGACAGAATTAAAGCACAGATTCTTGATATGGAAAATGATATGTGGAATTATTAATATTTCACTTGATATTTATACAAAACCTGAGTATTTTTACTCAGGTTTTTTTATTATGAAAAATGTAGACTATATTATTGTAGGGGATGGATATGCCGGGCTTTTTTTTGCCCATCAGTTAATACAGAATAATAAATCATTTATTATTTTTTCCGAGAAAAAGAAAAGTGCTTCACAGGTCTCTGCAGGAATCATTAATCCTGTGGTATTAAAGAAATTTACAACGTTCTGGTTAGCACAGGAACAAATAAATACTCTGAAAAGAACCCTTTTAGAAATTGAATCATATACAGGGAGAAACTATTTGATTGATAAGCCTATTCATAGGATTTTCCATGATGAGAATGAACAAAAGCTTTGGGTTAAGAAGTCTGATCATTTAGAATTACAAAACTTTTTGAATAAGGAGTTTCAAAGTTTAGAAGGAATTAATAATCCTTTTAGTACGGGAATCGTTAATCAATCTGCGAGATTGGATGTCAGTAACTTTTTTAACGATTTTTTCACTTATTTCGAGGACAAAGGAAATCTTATCAATGAGAAGTTTGATTATGATAGTTTAGATGTGTCTGGATCCGAATATAAAGGAATCCGTTTTAATAATATTGTTTTTTGTGAAGGAATGGGGGTAATGAAAAACCCGTACTTTTCAGACATTGCTGTAATTCCAAACAAAGGGCATCATATTAGGGTCAAATTATCAGAAAAAATTTCAACTGTCGATACCATAAAGAAGAAACATTTTTTATTTCCCATTGATAATGGACTTTATTTTTATGGTGGCACATACGATCGTGAGCAATTGCATCACGAAATTGATGATTCTGCGGTAGACCAGCTGTTAAGAGGGTTATCTGAAGTATATCCTCACGATTTTAAGATACAGGAAGTTAATTTTGGTTTCAGGCCAACTGTGAAGGATAGAAGACCTATTATTGGTAGTCATAGTGAATATTCCAATTTGTATGTTTTCAACGGATTGGGGGCGAGGGGAATCTTAAACGGATGTTATTTTTCCGGAAGTTTGTATCAACTTATAGAGAAAGGAATTCCTTTACCTGATGAAGTTGCCCTTACAAGGTTTACATAATATGTGTATGTTTTTCGTTACCTAATTAAAAAATTAGTATATTCAGGATATGTGAATTCTATAAAAATGAATGAAAATATTCTTGGTATTGTGGCAGGTGTGCTCACTTCTGTATCGATGGTTCCTCAGCTGATAAAAGTTCTTAAAGAAAAGAATGTTGAAGATATTTCATGGGTCATGCTTTTGGTTCTTATTTCAGGTTTGTCTTTATGGGTGTGGTATGGATTGCTGAAGGATGAACTTCCCATTATTTTATCCAATGCATTTGCTGTCGTGCTGAATGTGGTACTTTTAATCTGTTATATGATCTATAAAAAAAAATAAAAGGCACTTTCTCATTAAAGTGCCTTCTTATCTGTATACATTTCTATTTATTCTTGTAGGGAAAATTTTGCCAAGGGTGCCATTTTAGCTTTATTAAGACTCAGGATTTTGCCATTTACAGAATAATTATCTGCAGCCAATAAAGCCTTGGTAAAACGTTGTTCTATTTCCAGATCATCACAAGCCATCATGGTAGAAATCCCCTGATTGAACTTGATACGCATAATGTCCTGTTTGATTTCAAAAGTACCTCCCAGGCCATTACATCCAGCGTTTCCTTCGTACCGCATGTCAGTCATATTCAATTTGAAATAAGGATTATTTTTCGGGTTTTTCAGCTGTATAGGCTGACTGTTAATTTCAATCAGTTTCCAAGTTTTTCCGGTAATATCATTACTGTTCTTATCGGCTGTTTTTGCAGTACAGCATATCGCCAGGATAAGTACAGAAAGTATTAAGACATAGTTGTGTAGTTTTTTCATGGGTATTGTTTTTAATTAAAGCATCTAATTTTTAGTTTGACAAAACTAATATGATGCCATTTTGCTGGCAGTGGCCCCTTTCTTTTCCTGTTTGTGGTGGAACAAGACCATGTCAACATTTCTTTTTAGAAAAGTTATATTTCCTCTGATATTAGAATACTGATACTCTGGATTGGATGCAGTATAATCTGGCAGATCTTTGTTCTTTTTAAGTTCGTAAGATTTACCATCAAGGTGAATAACAGCAGTATTATCTGTATTATTGATTGCGACTTCTATTTTATCTCCATAATTGTCTGTAAAAACTTCTTTGGTAATATCATCTGTTTCTACAGGTTGAGAGGCGATAACTTCGGGTTCTTCTTTGGCTGAGCTTTTACATGCTGCTACGGAAACTACTGCGAGAACAAGGATAATAATGTGAACTATTTTTTTCATAAGTATTTGTGATTAGGTGTTTCATTGGTTACTTGTTTGTGAACTGTAAAATTACAAAATATTTACGGTGTATTTGTTAATTTTTAATAAATTAATTAAATATTCATATCAATAGTATGGAATGCATCTTTGTTTCGGAAATGGTTATTTTTATTTTTTTTAACGATTGTTTCTGTTTTACGGAATTATTTGTATTGGCAATCTACACTGTATTTCCCATTAGAAATGATGAAAAAAAACTGTTGTAATCTCAGGTATCTGGATGCCGGGAATCGAAAGAAAATAAATCAATTCTGATGATTGATATTTGTGAGTGAGTTAAATTTTGTTAATCTGTATAAAAATATTCAAATCTAAGCTTACCTTTGCCACTTCAAAATGAGAAACTATATTGTGTATTTTTTGACGAGTCTATTTCTGCTTTTCATAGTGGAAAGTAAAATCAATGTCAAAACATTACATAACCATCTACCTGTTTCTCATCATTTACCTAAAAAAGCCAATCGTTTAAATCAGACCTACGATAAATTATCGATCCAGCAAATGCCGGATGGTGTTGATAATTCTTCTTTAGAGCTTACAGAAGAAGATTTTCAATGGTCGGATAGTGTTCAGGATGCTATTCTTTTTGTAGGCGTTTTCGGTTTGGTGTATTTCTTCGGACTATTTAATTATAAAAAATTAAAAGCCCGTATTCAAGGATTTGTTTCCAATTATTCCTCTGTAAAAAAGTTTATTCTGATCCGATCTATCAGAATTTAAAATTCATTTTTCAATGTATGATTCTACTCTGATTACAGAGTGGAGCAGTATGCGTTGTGCTTGTTGGTAGTGGGCATAGCGTTCTCTCTCAATTACCATTTCTATTCTATTAAAACATTAACGATTTATATAATTTCAAAATTATGAAAAGAGCTGCCTCGGGCATTGCGCTAAGCACCCTCTTGTTATTTGTTGGCTGTCACAACAAAAAAGAAGAAAAAGAAGAAGTAACAACCTTTCCGGTTACGTCTCCGGTAAAAATGGATACTGTAATCAACAAAGAATATGTTACGCAGATCCAATCTGTAAAAAATATCGAAGTCCGTGCACAGGAGAAAGGATTTCTTGAAAAGATCTACGTGGACGAAGGTCAGTTTGTTCACGCGGGACAGACTTTATTCCGTATTATGCCTCAATTGTATCAGGCTGAATTAATGAAATCCAAAGCTGAAGTGGAACAGGCCAATATTGAATTAAAAAATGCAAGTACATTAGCCAGTAATAATATTGTTTCAAAGAACGAACGAGCAATGGCAAAAGCTAAGCTTGATGCTGCTAATGCAGAAATGAGACTTGCCCAGATTCATTTATCATTCACCGATATAAAAGCTCCGTTCTCAGGTATTATTAACAGGATTCCATTGAAACTCGGAAGTCTTGTCGATGAAGGAGATTTGTTGACCAGTTTGTCTGATAATACCAATGTTTACACTTATTTTAATGTATCAGAACCCGAATATCTGAATTATCAGACTCATGCCGCAGATAGAGGAAGTAAAGAAGTAACTCTTATTATGGCTAATGGAGATGCACTTCCTCAAAAAGGAGAGATCCAGACTATAGAAGGGGAATTTGATAATGAAACGGGGAATATAGCCTTCCGGGCAAAGTTTCCTAATCCTGATAAACTTTTGAGAAATGGAGAAACAGGAAAGGTAAGAATGACCCTACCGCTCAGAAATGCTTTAATTATTCCACAAAAGGCTACTTATGAAATTCAGGATCAGAAATATGTGTTTGTCGTTGGCAAAAATGGCGTATTAAAATCCCGGAATATAAAAGTGGCTTATGAATTACCTGATCTATATGTTGTGGCTTCAGGCCTGGCAGCAGGAGAGCAATTTCTCTTAGAAGGCGTTCAGAAAGTGAAGGACGACCAAAAAGTAAAAGTGAAATTCCAGGATCCGCGGAAAGTAATTCAATCATTGAAATTAAAAGCAGAGTAGTGTACTCGTAAAATGAAGCTGTATGTTTAAGAAATTCATTCGCAGACCTGTTCTGTCTATCGTAATCTCATTGATTATTGTGTTTATGGGAGTTTTATCACTTGTTAAGCTGCCCATAACACAGTTCCCGTCCATTTCTCCGCCTAAAGTAAATATTACTGCGGAATATCCGGGAGCAAACAATGAACTGTTAATTAAATCTGTAGTTATTCCACTGGAAAGAGGACTCAATGGTGTTCCGGGGATGAAGTATATGACTTCTGACGCCGGAAACGACGGAGAAGCCTCCATCCAGGTTGTATTTGATTTGGGAACTGATCCGAACGTTGCAGCAGTAAACGTTCAGAACCGGGTATCTTCAGTGGTTAACAAACTTCCTCCATTGGTTGTCCGAGAGGGGGTGAAGATCACCCGTGAAGAGCCTAACATGTTGATGTATATCAACCTGTATAGTGATGATCCCAAAGCTGACCAGAAGTTTCTGTTTAACTATGCGGACATCAATGTAATGTCTGAATTGAGAAGGGTAAGTGGAGTTGGTTTTGCCGATATCCTTGGAACCCGTGAATATGCAATGCGTGTCTGGCTAAAACCGGACAGATTAACGGCCTACAATATTTCAGCAGACGAAGTAATGGAAGCTTTGAATGAGCAGAGTTTAGAGGCTTCACCGGGGAAAACCGGAGAAAGTTCGGGAAAACGTTCTCAATCATTTGAATATATTCTAAAATATCCTGGTCGTTTTAATAGTGAAAAAGACTATGGAAACATTATCCTTAAGGCAAAGTCAGCCGGGGAGTTTGTAAGACTGAAAGATGTAGCCGATATTGAATTCGGAAGTTCAATGTATGATATTTATTCAACATTGAATGGTAAACCTTCCGCGGCAATCACAGTGAAGCAGTCTTATGGATCCAACGCAAGTGATGTTATTAAGAATGTAAAAAACCTGATGGCTGATCTTCAGAAAACTTCTTTTCCTAAAGGAATGCATTATGACATCAGTTATGACGTATCCAGGTTCCTGGATGCTTCGATTGAAAAAGTGGTTCATACCTTATTTGAAGCTTTTATCCTTGTGGCGATTGTGGTGTTTCTTTTCCTTGGTGATTGGCGTTCAACATTGATTCCGGCCTTAGCGGTTCCGGTGTCATTGGTAGGAACATTTGCCGTAATGTCTGCATTTGGGATCACATTGAATATGATTTCACTTTTTGCGCTTGTAATGGCGATCGGTGTAGTTGTGGATGATGCCATTGTGGTTATTGAAGCCGTCCACGCCAAAATGGAAGAAAAAAATCTTTCACCATTAAAAGCAACGGAAGAGGCGATGCATGAGATCAGTGGAGCGATTATAGCAATCACTTTGGTAATGGCGTCTGTATTTATTCCTATTGCATTCATGTCAGGACCTGTAGGTGTTTTCTATCGTCAGTTCTCTATTACGATGGCTTCTGCAATTATACTTTCAGGGGTTGTGGCATTGACACTGACTCCGGCTTTATGTGCTTTAATTTTAAAGAATAATCACGGAAAGGCAAAAAGAAGAACTCCGATTACGATATTCCTGGATAAATTTAATGGGTTATTTACTAAAGGAGCCGGGAAATATGAAAAGTTACTGAATAAGACCGTAACGAAAAAGATGTTTACGCTTCCTTTGTTGTTAGCTTTTTGTTTATGTACATTCTTTTTAAGCAATTCACTTCCATCAGGGTTTATTCCTAGTGAAGACCAGGGGATGATCTATGCTATTATTCAGACTCCTCCGGGATCTACTTTGGAAAGAACAAATCAGATAGCAAAAGAACTTTTAAGAGAATCGGAAGATATTGATGGAGTACAGTCTGTTTCTTCCCTTGCTGGTTATGAAATTCTAACAGAAGGAACAGGATCTAACTCCGGAACCTGTCTTATCAACCTCAAAAGCTGGGAAGATCGTAAAGAATCTGCCGCAGAAATCATTGAGAAACTAGAAGAAAAAGCCAAAAATATTCCGGGTGCCAATATTGAGTTTTTTCAACCGCCTTCTATTCCGGGATATGGTGCTGCCGGAGGTTTTGAGCTTCGTCTCTTAGATAAAGCGGGTAGCGGGGATTACCATAAAATGGAGCAAGTAAGTAATGACTTCGTTAAAGAGCTAAAAAAACGTCCTGAACTTGGATCAGCGTTTACCTTTTACTCGGCAAGTTTCCCGCAATATATGTTGAGGGTTGATAATGACCTGGCGGAGCAAAAAGGAGTGACTATTGCCAATGCAATGGATAATTTATCAACATTGATTGGTTCGAACTATGAAACCAGTTTTATTCGTTTTGACAGACCTTATAAGGTAATCGTTCAGGCAGGGCCGCAATATCGTGCATTACCAACTGATTTATTGAAGCTATATGTTAAAAACGATAAGGAGCAAATGGTTCCATATTCAGATTTCATGAGGCTTGAAAAAGTATATGGATTATCTGAGATTACAAGACATAATATGTATAATTCCTCAGAGGTAAGTGGAACCCCAGCACCGGGATACAGTAGTGGACAGGCGATCAAAGCCATTCAGGAGGTTGCAGATAAAACTCTACCGAGAGGATTTGGAATCGACTGGGCAGGTATCTCCAAAGATGAAGTAAGCCGTGGAAATGAAGCCATATTTATTTTTCTTGTATGTCTTGGATTTGTATATCTTATTCTTTCTGCACAATATGAAAGTTTCATTCTTCCTTTGCCGGTAATTCTTTCTCTTCCTACAGGGATATTTGGAGCATTTTTATGCCTGAAACTATTAGGGTTGGAAAATAACATCTATGCTCAGGTGGCAATGGTAATGCTTATTGGTCTCTTAGGGAAAAATGCCGTATTGATTGTGGAATTTGCCGTACAGAAAAAGGCAGAAGAAGGAATCTCTGTAGTGAAAGCTGCTATCGAGGGAGCAACAATCCGTTTCCGTCCTATCCTGATGACCTCATTTGCGTTTATTGCCGGATTGATTCCGTTGGTAATGGCAACGGGACCGGGAGCAGTCGGAAACAGAACAATCGGAACTGCAGCAGCAGGAGGAATGCTGATAGGGACCATTTTTGGATTAATGATTATTCCTGGATTATACTATATTTTCGGAACGATTGCTGAAAAGTCCAGGCTGGCAAGATATGAGGAAGAAAATCCTTTAACAGAACAAACTGAACCTTATGAACATGATGGAAAATTTGAAGACTAAATCAATACTTACAGCCATAGCATTATCCCTTGTTTTATCAAGTTGTAAAGCACCTATGGCGACTGTTATAAAAGACGAGGTAAAAGAAAATGTACCTCAGAACTTTGGAGAAAATGATCAGCAGGATGCTAATACCAACAGTGGGACAACTCCATGGAGGCAGTTTTTTACTGACCCAAATCTTGTAGTGCTGATTGAAACCGCCCTGAAAAATAATCAGGAGCTGATGATTACCTTACAGGAAATTGAAATCGCAAAAAGCGGAGTTCTTTACAAGAAAGGTAAATTGAGTCCTACAGTAGAGGCAAAACTGGGAGCGGGGTTGAAAAAATCCGGACGTTATACCAGTGAAGGAGCAGGAGATGCAACTACGGAGATTGAACCCGGAAGAGAAATGCCTGATCCACTGGGTAATTTTGAAGGAGGATTAATGGCAAACTGGGAGATTGATATCTGGAAAAAACTACGAACAGAAAAAGAATCTGCTGTAGCCCATTATCTGTCTACAGTAGAAGGAAAGAATTTTGTTCTTTCCAGCCTTATTGAAGAAGTGGCGGACAATTATTATGAATTGCTTTCACTTGACAACCAGTTGGATATTATTCAGCAGTACATCAAGCTGCAGGATAAGGCGTTGGAGATTTCTAAAATCCAGAAGGAGGCTGCTGCGGCAACAGAACTGGCTGTAAAGAAATTTGAAGCAGAATTGGCTAAGTCCAAGGCAACGGAATATACAATCCGACAACAGATCACTGAAAAGGAAAATGAGATAAATGCTCTTTTAGGAAGATTTCCACAGCCGATTGTAAGAACTAAGGAAAGCTTTATGTCTACAATTCCTCAGACCGTTTACACCGGTATTCCATCGCAATTATTAGCCAATCGCCCAGATATCAAACAGGCTGAATTGGAATTAAAATCTGCAAAACTGGATGTGGAAGCTGCGCGAAAAGAATTTTATCCTTCCCTTGAGATCTCTGCAGCGCTTGGACTGGAAGCTTTCAAACCTTCTTATCTGGTAAAAATGCCCGAGTCTATCGCTTATAATCTGGTAGGAGAAGTAGCAGGGCCTCTGATTAATAAAACTGCGATTAAAGCTAATTTCCAGACTGCTGATGCAAAACAGATACAAGCATTGTATGAATATGATAAAACTATTCTGAATGCATATCTGGATGTTGCTAATCTGATGTCGAAAGTTAAGAATATTGATCAGTATTATAAGCTGAAGTCTGAGGAAACCCATGCACTAGATCAATCTATTGATATTGCCAATCAATTGTTCAGAAATTCAAGAGCAGACTATCTTGAAGTATTATTAAATCAAAGAGATGCTTTAGATGCCAAAATGGAATTGGTAGAAGCAAAAGAAAAACAGCTGAGTACAGTTGTTGATATTTATAAGAGCTTAGGCGGAGGCTGGAAGTGATTATAAATCTTTAATGTTTTTTTAATAGAAGGGGGGCTGTCGTCAGACAGCCTCTTTTTTGTTTAAAATATCAATTAAATTTCCATTAAAAAGGGCCCTGTAATATGCCGGGCCCTTTGGAATTTACCTGCAATTTGCAACTAAATTATATATAAACATGGTTGTTAGTTCGTTGTAATCAACATTCAGGAATGCTTTCTTCCTGTTATGGTTGTGTTTTCCAGTGTGTTCCGTTTTTTACAGGAGGATCTGTTTTTGCAACCAGTTTTCCTTCTACCGTCTTTGATTGCTTGTCACTAGCAATTTTAAGCCCAGTGGCATTATTCTTTGCCATTTGAAAGTCGTTTTCATCATCCTGTCTGCAAGCTCCTAAAGTCATACAAACTGCCATAGCAATTATTAATGGAAAGGTTTTTAATGAGATAATCTTTTTCATAAAATTTCAGAGTTAAAAGGTTATCCCGGCCAGGTTTATCATTCAGAATTCTGAGTCCGAAATTATAGGCATAAAATGATAAAAAAAAGTACTTGTTGTCTCTATTCGGCAATTAAGACGTCCTAATTCATAAATAAGGACAATGTTAAATATTTGATTTTCAATTGTTTATTTAAATTTTTAATGTGTCGAAAACCAAGGGGATTAAATCATAATTGTTTAATAGGAATTAAATGATTTTATGTATTTTTGGTTTATAAATATGGTTTGTTAAATATTCGAAGTGATAAAAAAACTGCTTTTTATACTCGTCTTAGTAATTTTTAAATTATCCTTTTCTCAGGAAGGATACAGTGACTATTATAAACTCCGGTTGAAATACGAAAACTTCGAAGAAAATAACACTCAGGCGTTTCCATATATTCAACCTTATATTAATAAAGCTAAAAAGGAAAAGAATTTTGAAAAGCTTGTTCAGGGATATAAGGATGGAGTATTCTATTCCTCTTCCAACGAACAGAAGCTTATTTATGCAGACAGCACGGTATGGGCTGCTCAGCAATCCGGAGATAAAGATCTCATAAGTACTGCTTATCTAGAAAAAGGGGTTGTTTATTACTATCATTACAAAAGGTTCCAGGCAGCATTGAATGAATATCTGCTCGCTTACGAATATTCGAAGGATACGAAAAATGATTTCCTGAAATATCAGAATCTGTATCATATAGGTGTTGTAAAAAGTTATTTAGGATATTATGAGGAGGCCTCAAAATTATTTGAACAATGTATCGCCTATTACGGACCGAAATCAAAATCCGGATTGCATCCTAATGAAGTGTATAACAATAAAAAGGGTTATCTCAACAGCTTACATCAATTGATTATCTGCTACCGTAATTTACATAAGCCGGATCAGGCAGATAAGGCTATCCACACTGGATTACAGCAGGTAGGTGCCAATGGTGAATACTCGCAGGAGAAAGGCTATTTTCAGCTTGCAAAAGGAATATCGGAATTTGACAGAAAAGATTATATAACGGCTGTCGATGATTTGAAACAGTCGGTTTTTCCTATGAAGAAAAGCGGTGATTTTGCACGACTATCCGTAGGATATTTTTATATAGGGAAAAGTTTAGCCGGATTAAAAAAGGATACGGAATCTATTATGTATTTTAGGAAAGTTGATTCTATATTTCAAAAACATCAATTTATTCTTCCTGATCTTAGAGAAAATTATGAAATCCTGATCAAGCATTATAAGGAAGAAGGGAATCAAGGCGAGCAATTATATTTTACCGGTCAGCTTTTAAAAGCAGACAGTATTATTTCGAAGGATTTTATTTATTTGTCGAGTAAAATTCATAAAGAATTTGATACAAAGACTTTGCTTGAAGAAAAAAGTAAACTGGAGAAAGCCAATTCCTGGGGCAATATTATTATAGTAAGTTTAATTGTTCTGGCGATTATACTTTCCATCCTTCTTGTCATAAGATATAGAAGAGAAAAGGACATTCAGCAGAAATATATCCTTTTGGAGGAAAAATTCAGTTTACATCAAAATTCAGTACCTGAAAAATCATTGTTGAATATAGATGCTGAGGAAAAGAAAACCGGATTAGATGAAAATAAGGTAGAAGAGCTTCTCACCAAGCTGAAAATATTTGAAGCAAAAAAAGAATATACCCAAAAAGGTCTTACCATTCACAAACTGGCCGGGCAGTTGGGAACCAATTCAAATTATCTTTCTCAGGTGATCAATGATTGTAAAGGAGTTAATTTCAATAAATATCTAAGTGAGCTCCGGATCAATTACATAACAGCACTTCTATTTGAGAACAAAGAATATCTTAAGTACCGCATAGAAACTTTAGCAAAGGAGTGTGGTATCGCATCCAGACAGAATTTTTCAGATTTATTTTATGAAATTAATGGGATCCGGCCAACGGATTTTATCCGCAAAAGAAAACAGGAACTAGATAGTAAAAATAGTTTCTCGGCATTTAATCCTGCGTAAAAAAACATCTACTTCATATCCATATTCTGTTTTGAGTTTTTTTAATATGAATATCTTTATTATATTTATTGAAAAGCTATCACAAAACAAAAGATCATGAAAAAATTCCTTTTAGCAATTGCAGTCATTGTCGTGGTGATCGTTGCGGTATTGCTGATCAAGACATTTACGTATCCGTTTAAAAAAAATAATCTAAGTTCTGTTCCGGAAACAAAATGGGTTAAAAATGATTCTGCCATCCAAAGGTTCTCAGGTGGAATTAAAATACCTACAGTGTCAGCGGGTGATCTGGATGTTTTTGATTATGCTCCATTTGGACAATTCAAAGAATATTTGAAAAAATCATATCCTTTAGTCTATCAAAACACAGAAAACTATGAAGTTAATACCTATGGATTAGTTTTTAAATTAAAAGGAAGCAAACCTAATCTGGAACCTATCCTTTTTTTATCACACATGGATGTAGTGCCTCCGGGCGATGCTGATATCAAAAATAATGAACAAAATGTTTTCAGACCCGATGATAAAGCTTTACCCGCTGTGACCAAAGTAGCAGAAGATTGGGATTTTTCCCCTTTTTCCGGGGCGGTTGCGAATGGAAGAATTTATGGAAGAGGAGCGATCGATATGAAAGGAATGCTGTTTTCCCTGATGGAATCTCTTACCAATATGATTAAAAGCGGAACAGTTCCTCAACGCGATATTTATCTAGCTTTTGGGTTTGATGAAGAAGTAGGAGGACGAAAAGGAGCAAAACAGATCGCCGAGGATTTTAAGAAAAAAGGATTGACGTTTGATGCGGTTTACGATGAAGGTGGATTGATCCTGGAAAAAGGAGGGATTAAAGGAATAGATTCTGATGTTGCCGTAATCGGTTGTGCTGAAAAAGGATTTCTTTCTGCAAAAATAAAAGTGAAAGGATTGGGAGGACATTCCTCAATGCCACCTATGGAAAGTGCCATCGGTAAAGCTGCTGTTATCATGCAAAGATTGGAAAAAGATCAGATGAAGCCAACCATTACTCCTCTTATTAAAGAGTTTTTTGATAATATTGGTGGAACAATGCCATTTGCAAATAGATTGGCTATTTCTAATCAATGGCTTTTAAAATCCGTGTTGCTTTCACAGTTGGCTAAAAACAATTCCACCAATGCTTTGATACGCTCTACAACTGCTCTTACCATGATGAAAGGGAGTGACGGAACTAATGTACTTTCCCCCGAAGTTGAGTTTGTGGTTAATTTCAGATTACTTTCAGGCAATTCTGTAAAAGATATAAGAGATCATATCGCTATGGCGACCAAAGGTTTTGATGTAGAAGTGGAAGAGATTGACAATACCAGAGAGGCTTCTGCGATATCACCGACGAATGTTAGGGCATATAAAGTGATTGAACAGGGGATTAAGGAGGTTTATCCTAATTCTTTAATTACTCCTTATCTTACCATTGCCGGAACAGATGCTTATAAATATCAGATCGTAAGTAAAAATATTTACAGGTTTATGCCTATTAAGATTACTGATGCTGAAAAACAAAGCATTCATAGTACTAATGAGTATATCAGTATTGAAAATTACATGAAAATGATTCATTATTTTGAGTATATCATGAAGAATTATGATAAGTGATTCATACGTATTATAGCCTGATAGCCTGATAGCCTGTAATTGATCCCCCTTCATATTTAAATTTTCACTAAAAAAATATTAAACGTCAAGTTTTGACGCTTTACTGAAATAGCTTTGTCTTATCAAAATATAAAGCTATGGAATTGCCTTTTTATTTAAGCTATAAAGAGTTTGAAAATAATTATTACAATAATCTTGAAAAGTGGTTTGAAGAGCATCTGAATACCAGTGAAACTGATTTTTTGAAAAGTCTTGTGGATATGTATTGTCCGTATCTGTATTACAACTTCACTCATGACAGGATTCAGGCTGATGCATCTATTCAAATCAAAGATTGCTTTTTCCCATACCATGAAAAAATCGGCTTATCTTTTTGTACCAACTGTGAAAATGATACAGAGAAGAAGCATAAAAAGCAAATGAACCATGTATTTGAATGGAGAACAATAACAATGATGGAATATGCGCAACATATTCTTGATAAAATAAACCGGTATTTTGCTAAAAACGAGATCTCTCCTAAAGATAAAAATGTTCTAGATTATATTAACAGTCGTGAAATCATTACTTTTAAAGAGGGAGCGGGATATTGTGTGAATTACAATCAACATCAGAAAACTATTTCTTTTTTAAAGGCTTACCTTCCTTGCCATGGGCAAACTGTAAATATTGGAGTTTATCGTGATTTTATTTTTTCTGTTGTTCAGATCGCTCAATTTATTGATCGGAAATTAAGAGCTGTACAGGCTACCGAAATGACTATTTATAATAAGCTGAAATCAGATGCAAGATTCAAGGTACAGATGAGCCATCAGTTTCTTACCATGTGTAACTAATTATACAACCGACACCAAAACATTCATTATAACTCAATTATGGTTTGATTGGTATTTGATACTGATCAAACAAACAAATCCTGATTACATGATCAGGATTTTGTTTTTATTATTGGGTTATCTGTATAGGATGTTTTAATCTGAGAGAAAATTCCTGAAGGTAATATAGCCAGTTTTTACCGGAAGTAATTTCACCTGCTTTATCCCAGACAGCACCCGTATAAAAGGTAACGGCCTGATTGCTTTTTACATTAGTTTCCGAGCCCAGATGTTTATTCTTATCAATAATAAGGTTATTGCTGTTAGGGTATAGAATAGCGCTACCTACAGTTCCGTTTTTTGAGTTCTCAGGCCAGTAAGCAGCCAGCTGATTATCCTGGTCGATGATTTTTTGCCCCTTACCATCCCAATGAACAATACCGGTAAAAACAGGAAGGGTCTTTTTTCCTTTAAACTCATACCTAATGACAGATTTGTTAAGTTGTGAGCCTGCATCCAGACTGATCCTTTTGAGTGCGGAAATTTCATAGCCGTCAATTTTTACCTGGGGATAAGTGAGTTCAAATGTAAATCGAAGAGGACCTTCTTCAATGATTTTGTAGGAAGTATAATTTCCAAGATAGGCTAAATTATTATTTATGAAAGGAAGGACATCACCTGCTCCCAAAGTACTACCCACCTGAAAAAAGTCCAACCCATCTCCATTATCCTGATGGTAATTATTGAGTTGATACCATTGGTTGATAATCATTTTGTTGGTTCTTTTTGTCCAGGCGTCCATTCCCCAGCCGTTTTGTTCAGGAACTTTTTCCAGTTCTTTTCCATACATACGGAAGGCGATCTTATCGTTTTCCCATGCAAAATCTCCAAGACGTTCGGGTACAAATCTTCCGTACACTTTAGGCTCAAAATGCTGTAGTGAAGATTTATAAAATTCTATTTTTTTTATTTCGCCAGCCTTAAAGTCGCTTTGAATAAGCAGGTCGCCGTTGGCCAACCACTGATAGGGTAGCTCCTTTTTGGAAGATGCATCATTAATGGTAAAGTTTTGACCGGCGAGAACCCTGACTTTTTTTAAAGGAATTTCTACGGACTCCATATTTCGGGGAATCGTAAGACTGTTTTTTAGCTCTAATTTTAATAATATGGATTGTTGGGCATGCATGAAAGATACACAATGTATCATTACTAAGCCCCATAATGTTGATTTCATGAATTTCCGGTTTATTGTAAATACCAATCTTTATATCGTTTCAATGCTTCCAGAAAATAATAATCAGCATAGATTAACGGGACATCGATTTCTGAATGGAGTGGTAGCCCGCCTGTACTGTGCATGAGGAGAAAGCCACCATTCGTTCCGGCTTTTGCCTGATAATGATCTCCTGATAAGCTTACTATCATTTGCCGTGCATTGTTGATATAGTTTTTTCTTTCATCTGCTTTTACATACTGTCCTAATTCCAGTAAGGCAGATGCGATAATTGCAGCGGCAGACGCATCACGGGGAACTTCAGGAATTTTTGGATCATTGAAATCCCAAAAAGGAATCTTGTCCTCCGGTAAATTTGGATTATTCAGAATAAATTTTGCGATATGCCTGGCCTGGTCAAGATATGCTTTATTTTTAGTAAAGCGGTACATCATGGTATAGCCATATAAAGCCCACCCTTGACCTCTTGCCCAGGCAGAAGAATCTGAATAGCCCTGAAAGGTTTTTTTACCGAAAACTTCACCTGTATTGACATTGTAATCAATTACATGATATGAGCTGTAATCGGAACGAAAGTGATTTTTCATGGTTGTATTAGCATGGGCGATTGCAATCTCTTCTAACTTTTTATTACCTCCATTTTGGGCTGCCCAATTGAGCATTTCCAGGTTCATCATATTGTCAATAATAACGGGACCTTTAAAGTCTGCCATCTTATCCCAGGACAAAATAGCCTGCATTCCTGGCCGGAATCTTGTGGATAATGATTCCGCTGAAGTAAGAATGATATCTTTATATATAGGATTTTTAGTGATTCTGTATGCATTGCCGAAGCTGGTAAACATCATAAAGCCTAAATCATGATCTCGTGTAAATGTTTTATTAGGTTCGATCAGCTGCAATCTCTTTTCTGCTTCTTTTCTGATTTCAGGATCTCCTGTCTGTTCATAAATCATCCATAATGATCCGGGATAGAAGCCTGAACACCACCATGTAATATCTTTTGTGGTTACTTTATCAATAGACGCATTATAAGATTGAGGCATTTTATCCTGAGGTATGCTTTTCATTAGCTTCTTGTATTGCTTATCTGCGAGCTGAAATTCATTCTGAATTAGCTTAGACATTTGCTTGCTATTTTGTGCAAATACTAAACTGGTGATGGTCAGAAATAAGCCTGTTGTTATATTTTGTAAAATCATAGATTATGCATATTCGAAGTACAATTTAATTAAAATTTATAGAAAATATTTAAAATTCGCATTATGGATGATGTTTGAAAAATATTTTATAAGATTAATTGTGATGAAAATGATAAGTTATTTTATTTAGAATAATTTATAACTTATTTATTTTAAAAACATTTGATTTATTTTTTTAACTTTGAGTTAACGATAGTGGAATATTCTTATAAGAGTACAATTAGGCAGACAGATTAAGATTGTATCATGTTTTTTATCAGGTTATTAAAATTGAATTATTTATATCTAATCTTTTAAAACCAATCAAGTTATGAGAAAAACTATTTTATTTTACTGTTTATGCCTACCAATGCTTTATTTTTCACAGGTTGGTATCGGTACAACTAACCCTCAGGCAGTTTTACATGTTGACGGAGCTAAAGACAATGCTGCTACCGGTGCTCCAACTGCGGCTCAGGAAGCCAATGATTTTGTTGTAACCGCAACAGGAAATGTGGGAATAGGAAATGCAAACCCACAAAGATCACTGGACGTAGATGCCAAAAATCAAAGTCTTCGAGTTCGAAATCTGATCAGACAGGTACCCATGAGTTATGATATTTTAACAAGGGATATGGCTACAAGTGATGTTGTTGCAACATCTTATAGCTATACGGAGGCTGTAACAGTGGCAGCTGGAGCCAGTGCAACAGTGACAGTACCCTCTACGGTGAATATTGCTACTGGCCTTTTCATTGTAAAATCTACAAATGGATGTGCAAGAGCTATGATTACAACCTTTGTATATAATGGCTTGTCTCTCGGATATGTATCAGGAGTAGCAAGAGATAAAATTGGAAATCCCACTATTGCTCCGATTGCTCCTTCTGCCAATACTTCAGGAACATGGAGTGTCGTATTTCCCAATGTAACCAATTGTGCTGATGGAGGCACGGGAACGCAGTTCGATTTCACTGTTATGAAAGCAACAACTGATTCGTACACTATAACCAATAATGGAAATGTATCCAAAACATACCAATTAACGGTTAGCCGTTTATAAGATAAGCATGCACAGAATAATAAAAAAAACATTGAATTTCAATGTTTTTTTATTTTAAAAGATAACCAAGCTTTCGGTTCGGCATTCACAAGAGTTTTTAACTTTTTGCTCTTTATTTTGAGTAAACTATTTTTACTAATCTTTTTAGGCTAAATAAATTTGGCTTGTTTTATGTAATATATACTACAGTTTAAAAAAATAAAAAAAATGAAAAAGAAACTATTTGGCTTATTAGCATTTGTGTTGTTCACTACAGCTATTAATGCCCAAGAGACTGTAAAAAAAGAAGTTAAAAATGTAGGTAAAGCCATTGAGAAAGGAGCAAAAGCAACTGGAGAGGGTGTGAAAGATGGTGCTAATTGGGTAGGTAAAACAGCGACCAAAGGTGCAAAAGCTACTAAAAAAGGAGTTAAAAAAGGTACAAAATGGGTTGGTAAAACAGCCACGAAGGGAGCTGATGCGGTTTCAGATGGTTATAAAGATGTGAAAGCAGATTTAAAGAAATAATTTTTTCAGGAAAAATAAGAAAAAACGACTTCAGTAATGATAGTCGTTTTTTTATGATCTATATCTTTTGAATTAATTCTCTTTATTAGGGGCGTGTAGTTGTTGGTTCATCCGGATTAATATTTTATTTTAGACTAGAAATTATTACAAAAAAGGAGCCTTTCAATTGAAAGACTCCAATCCAGTATTTAAAAAAATTTTAAAAAGTGTTTTTTGCGTAAAAGCTTCCCGGGGCAGGGAAGCTAATTTAACTTGATGAAATTTATCAGTTGGAAAACTAATATTCGAATATACTAATTGTGAACAAGCTTTTTTATGATCGTGATCATAATAATAGGTGTATTTTGATAGTAATATCTGTTGTGTAAAAATTATGTAAAAACGAAGTAGTAAGTACCTGTTTTGTATATATAAAGCTCTGAAAATAAAAATATAGAAAAATAGTGATGCTGTATAAAAAAAATAACGTACTGATTTTCAGTACGTTATTTTGCAGAAAGGAAGGGATTCGAACCCTCGATACAGTTACCCGTATACTACCTTTCCAGGGTAGCTCCTTCAACCACTCGGACACCTTTCTGTTTGAGATTGCAAAAGTAATGTATTTTCTTGAATTTACAAATAATTAAAGCAATTAGTCTGTAATTTCTCCACATAAACTCTTTGAAAAGTTTTCTGCAAAGCTTCCCTGATATTTAGGATTGCCGACTAAATGCATCGCTTTTGTTATTGCAGTTTCTGCGGTCATATCTTTTCCGCTTATGGCACCAATCCTCGAGAAAATATTGCTGTTTTCGTATTTTCCAAACGAGATTCCTCCTGAAATACACTGACTTACTACTACGATTTCAGTTCCGTTATTTCGGATTTCCTCAAGTGTCTGTTGTGTTTTTTCGCTGCTGAAAATAGTTCCGGAACCAAAAACCTGAAGGATAAGGACTTTCATTTTGGGAATTTCCTTGAAATGGCTTAAGTGCATTCCCGGAAAAATTCTCCAGAATAAAATATCCTCGGAAATATGATCATCAACGTGAAATTCCACATCCTGATCACATCGGTGAAGGTTATCTTTGATGATATTAAGGTGAACCCCGGATTGACCCAGAATAGGGTAGTTCGGACTTGCGTATGCATCAAAATATTCTGCGGAATATTTTAATGTCCTGTTTCCTCTCAATAGTTTATACTCAAAATAGATGGCAACTTCCTGAATAACAGGTTCGTTGTTTTCATATAAACTGGCGTAATATAAACTTGTAAGCAGATTTTCTTTAGCGTCGGTTCTGAGATCTCCAATAGGAAGTTGTGAACCGGTAAAAATAACCGGTTTTCTCAGTCCTTTCAACATAAAACTTAGTGCAGAAGCCGTATAAGACATGGTATCGGTTCCGTGAAGAACCAGAAAGCCATCATAATGATCATAATTTTTATGAATATAATGCGCAATGATTTTCCATTCTTCCGGTCCCATATCTGAAGAGTCCAGAGGTTTTGCAAAAGGATGGACGAAAACTTCACATTCCATAAGTTTCATTTCCGGCATTTTCTCAAAGATATTTCCGAAATCAAATGCCCTAAGGCTTCCGGTTTCATAATCTTTTTCCATTCCAATAGTTCCACCAGTGTATATCAACAGGACTTTTCGTTTCATGTATTACTTTTTATTAAGAAGTTGAACCTTGTGCAGGTTTATAAACTCAAAATTACGTTAATTTGCAAAGATTTGAAAATGAATGAAACGCTTCATGATAAATTTTATAAAATCATTTTATAATGAGTTGCGTTCCATCTTGTTATTAAAAAGAAATCGAATGCAGATGAAAGATTTAGCACAAACTTTTGAATATTTAAAACAATTTTTAACGGATGAGAGATTAAGGAAGATCGAACATTTTTCCCAGGAGAGTTCTGATTTTGTGCTTCCCGTAATGGAAGATATTTATCAGTTCAGAAATGCAGCAGCCATTGTTAGGTCTGTGGAAGCCTGTGGGTTTCATAAAGTGGTAGCTATGGAAGAAGAAAATGTTTTTAATCCCAATCTTACCGTTACAAAAGGTGCTGAAACATGGGTTGAAGTAAAGAAAATGGCTAAAGATATTTCGTCACTTCAGGAAATTAAAAATGAAGGTTACAAAATTTTAGCCGTTTCACCGGAAAAAAATGCTGTGATGCTTCCTGATTACCACATTACGAAGCCTATTGCCCTGGTATTCGGAACTGAGCTGGAAGGTGTGTCAGAAGAAGTTCTTGACTTTGCAGATGAAACACTGGCTATTCCCATGTATGGCTTTACAAAGAGTTTTAATGTTTCCGTTGCTGCAGGAATCTGTATGTATGAATTAAAACAAAAACTTCTCAGATCAGGAATAGAATACAAACTCAATGAAGAGAAACTTCTGAAAATGAAAATACGATGGGCTGTGAATTCTATAAGAAGCGGCCATGAAATCCTCGAACATTACTTAAAAACATAATTCCCATTGTTAATCTGATGAAAAAATATACCCTACATTTATTTATCTTTTCTTTTGTAATGTCCCTTATCAGTTTAGTTATCATGGAAAAAGGGTATAAAGAATTATATCCGTTTTTCAGTTGGAAGCTTTTTACAGTGCCTAGCGGAGGAGAGGCTACGGAAGACCAATATAAACTCTATGGAATCTCCGATAGTGATACCATTAGAATTGTAAATAAATCCGTCCGCAGCTATGATGCCAATGACAAAGCTGTAATCGTGGGAACCTATGGTAAAAGAATAGAAGATAATGTGAACAAGGAAGAAAATAAGAGGAAGCTACTGATTTTCGCAAAAGATACTGAACCTCAATATAAAGGTTATCTTCTTTATAAAGAGACTTATCGTCCGAAGGAAATAGGAGAAGCAAAGATGAATATCAACAAAAAACTGATTGTAAAACTGTGATGAACTATCCTCAGATTACTGTATTCAATTATAAGGTTGCCTACTACATGGTAAGGTTTTTCGGATTGTACTGGCTGGTAGCACAGTATCTGGAATTTATCAGATTGAAAGAAAGACCTGCGGCAATCTATGAACCTGTTTTTCAGCTTGAAAAGCTTATCTTTCCTGAATTTCCGGGGACATTTGTTTTTGCCGGACTTTTGATCGTCTGTGCTGCTCTTTTGATTATTACGGTTTTCAGATCATCTTATCTTCTTAATTTTTTTATTTTTCTGTTAGTCGCTATTATTAATCTCCCTATTGCGGCCAACTTTGGAGTCCATCACGATGGGCACATCATCGTTCTGGGATTTTTTCTTAGTATTTTTTTACTCCCAAAGGAATTAGAAGACAAGGATTATAAACTTGTACAATACTTTTATTTGGGAATACTAATGACCTATACCCTTGCGGGAATGAGTAAAATCCTGGGTACGGTAAAGAATTTGATTAAAAATACGGATAAGCTCACCTGGGTTAGCAAAGATGCTGCAAAGCTTAATACCTATGATAATTATTGGATGGCAGATATGCAAATACCTCCTGTATTTAAAAGTATTTATGCCTATGATCATATTTGGATTGTAATAACTGTATTAGGAATTTTGATGCAATTTCTTTGTTTTCTTGGGGGTTTTAATCGGAAACTGCTTACCTTCTTTTTAATATTCCTTTATATTTTTCATGTTTACACAGCTATATTTGTTTTAGCTGAATTTGAAAATGCAAATTATTTCCTGATTGTCATCTTTTTCCCTTATCATCTTTTGAGACCTCTGTTTAGAAAAAAATATTTGGTTGCTTAAAAAGGATAAGCTTGTAATGTTATGCAGCTATTTTAGATGAAGGTAATTCCATGATGCGACAAATATGCCTGCTGTTTCGGTTCTGAGTCTTTGATTTCCAAGGGACACGGCTTTTACTTTTTGATCTGCAAGAGTTTGAATTTCCTTTTCAGAAAAATCACCCTCAGGACCAATAAGAAAAGTGAAATGGTCCAGTGTGGGAATTTGATTAAGCTCAATTCTCTCCAGGTTTTCATGGCAATGAGCAACAAAAGTACTTTCAGGGGATATACCTTTTATAAAATCTGAAAACTTTACGGGATCATGAATGACAGGAAAGTGAAATCTCAGACTTTGTTTTGAAGCTGCAATAGCTTGTTTTCTTATCTTATCAATGTTGATATTTTTACGTTCTGTCTTTTCAGTTATTAAAAAACTGATTTCGGAAATGCCCATTTCTACAGCTTTTTCTACAAAAAACTCTATCCGGTCAATATTTTTGGTAGGAGCAATCGCGATATGGAGTTTAGGATTGAAATCCGGAAGTCCGGTTTTGATGTCGGACAACTCCAAAAGAGCTTTTTTACCTTCCAAAATCAATTTTCCAAAGGCAAGATTTCCATTTCCATCTGTTACATGGACTTCCTCTCCGTTTTTCATGCGAAGAACTTTTACAATATGTTGTTGTTCCTCATCATGTATTGTTACGGTATTGTTTTCTATATGTCCGTGAAATAATTTCATAAGTTGATAGCTTTTGATCGCTGAATTGTTAATTAGGGCTAAGATTCATTATGGATGGACTTCTTTAATGAATTAATTTGATTAGAAATGAATTCCGACTGACCTCTTAAATGAAGGTAGTCTTCATAATTTAAAAGTTGCAGATCGTGCGAAAGAATTAAAAAATTAATTACTTCTATTGTTGAGCCAAAAGCGGTATCTAAAAAACGGGATTTATCTTTCTTTGATTTTCTTAACACCCCTTCTGCTATATGAGCCGTAATGTTTACACTTGCTTTTCGGATTTGATCGGTGATTCCAAACCTCTCACTTTCTGGGAAAGATTGAGTTGCAATATAAATTTCCTTAACCAATTGCCGGGCATTTTGCCAGACTTCTAATTTTTCAAAGTAAAACTGATCCATCTTTTACGATTTTCAAATTTGCAACTTTACAATTTAGCAAAAAATTACAAATCATATTTCGATGTTGCACTCGTTCTCAAATCTGTAAATTCTCCTCTTTCGAACTTGAGTTGTGCTACCATAGCGATCATGGCTGCATTGTCCGTTGTGTATTCAAATTTTGGAATGTAGATGTTCCACCCAAGTTTTTGATGGTTGTCCTGCATTACTTTTCTTAATTCTGAGTTGGCTGATACACCGCCGGCAATGGCTACTTCAGTGATGTTAAGTTCTTTTGCGGCTTTTTCAAGCTTGTTCATTAATATCTCAATGATGGCTTTCTGTACGGAAGCACATAGATCGTTGAGGTTTTCCTTTATAAAGTCAGGATTCTTTTTTACCTCTTTCTGGATAAAGTAGAGTACTGAAGTTTTTATCCCGCTGAAGGAATAATCGTAATTTTCCAGTTTGGGTTTGTTGAATTTGAATGCGTCGGGATTTCCTTCTCTCGCTAATTTGTCGATAATAGGACCTGCAGGATAATCAAGATCAAATATTTTTCCGATTTTATCAAATGCTTCTCCCGCTGCATCGTCTGTGGTTTTACCAATAATCTCCATATCGAAATAGTCTTTTACCAAAACGATCATGGTGTGTCCTCCACTCACCGTAAGGCATAAAAAAGGGAATTTTGGCGGCATAGGATTTGCATCGTCAATAAAATGCGCTAAAATGTGAGCCTGGAGATGGTTTACCTCGATCAATGGGACATCTAAACTCATAGCCAGGGATTTAGCAAAAGACGTCCCCACAAGAAGAGAACCTAAAAGTCCTGGTCCGCGTGTAAATCCTATAGCAGAGATCGCATTTTGTTGTATATTTGCTTTGGTGAGAGATTTTTCAACAACGGGAATGATGTTTTGCTGATGGGCCCTTGAGGCCAGCTCAGGAACAACGCCTCCATATTCTTTGTGAATAGCCTGATTGGCAGCAATATTAGAAAGAATAGTGTTCCCTTTGATGATAGCTGCTGATGTGTCGTCACAAGACGACTCGATACCTAAAATTATAGACTCGCTCATAATAATGGCAAAGTTAGAGAATAATAACGAAAATGAGAATAAAAAATCTGTAACTGAAAACTTAAGTGATCAGGTACAAAAGACTGTAGAAAATGTTGAGGAAAAAGTAAAAGAAACGGTAAAAGAAGCCTCTGAACTTGCTTCCGATGCTGTTCATCATCCGGTGGAAACTGTTCAGGAATTTGGGAAACAGGCCGCTAAAGATGTTACCAACTATTCATGGTGGGCGAGACTTTTACTTATTTTATTCTGGTTGGTCGTTTCTGTTGTTGTTGCTATTGTCATTATTATTAATCTTCCTGTTACCAAACAATGGGCTGCAGATCAGGCGTTGCAGATTGTCAATAAGGATTTTAAAGCAGATATGTCCACTGAAAGTGTGGAAGTAAATTATTTTGGAAATGTTACCATCAAAGGATTAAAAGTTAAAGATTATAAAGGATTAGAGTTTATTAAGGCACGTGAGTTCCGGGCAAATTCGGACTGGTTATCGCTGGCAGCAGGGGCTATTTCCGGGAAAAGCAACTCTTTGAGCTTTAATTCCCTTACGATGATTAATGCCGATGTTAAAGTAATTACATATAAAGGAGATAGCATTTCAAATTTTATTCGTTTTACCCAATTATTTGATAACGGTAAGAAAAGGGATCCGAAAAAGCCGGCTTTTGAATTGAATTCTCGCATACAAATCATTGACTCTAAAGTTTCTATCGTTAACCAAAACTCTCCGGGAGAAGCAGGGAAGTGGCTTACTGCGACTAAATTCAACCTGAAGGCTCCTAATCTTAAAGTGAGTGGACCTGATGTTTCTGCGTTGATCAATAATATGTCCTTCGTTACAACACGATGGGGAAAATCTCATTTTGTGGACACCTTCTCGACGGAATTATCTTTAACCCATAAACATCTTTCTCTTAAAGATTTAACGATAAATACAGATCATACCCTTTTGCAGGGAGATATTAAATTTAACCTCAATAACGGATCCTGGGCGGATTTTGCAGACCGGGTACGATGGGACATGAATCTTAAACAGGGAAGCCAGTTGAGCGGATATGATATCAGTTATTTTGTCACCAACTGGGATAATTTTAAACCTTTCAATGTCTCCGGGAAAATGAATGGCCCGCTGAATAAATTTTATCTTGAAAATTTCCTTATCAGAAACCCTGACGTCAATATAGCAACGCAGACGATGAAGGTCAATAACCTTCTGAAAGGAAACTTCCAGATCGAAACCAACAATCTTTCTACTGATTTTACCTACGTGGATCTAAAGGCCATGATGCCTTCATTCATTTCAAAAAAGATGAAGAATTTTGCAGATGATTTCGGAAGGCTGAAGTATAACGGAGCGGCAAGAGTAAACCCTGATCAGATCTTTATTCCGAACGGAAATCTTATGACCGGAATCGGACAGGCCAGGATTACAAAACTTACTTTGTCCGGCTATAGTACAGCTATGCCAAAATATGAAGGATATGTAGAAGCAACAGATCTGAATGTTTCCGTAATTACAAAAAATAAGGCTGTGGGTTTAATTTCCGGGAAATTTGATATTACCGGACAAAGCTTTGATGTTAATACCATGAGGTTGACCACAAAATCTCAGATTTCTAAGGTTGAGATCATGAATAAGGAAATTAATAACCTCTATCTGGATGGCTTACTGGATCACAAGAAGTATAACGGAACCATTACTGTCAATGATGAGCAGGCTAAGGCTACTGTAAAAGGTCTTATTGACTTCAGCACTTCGCGAATCGCTATGGATGTAAATGCTGATGTGAATTACCTGAACATGAATTATTTTACAGATAAGCCCGGAAGCCAGGTGGTAAGCGGACAGGTAATCGGAAAAATGTCCATGGCCACCATTAATGACCTGGCGATGGATGTAGAGGCTAATAACATTAATTTTGCTACAGCAACGCAAAAATATATCATTCCCAATGCTAAACTCAAAACATTTATAGAATCGGGTAGCAGGATTATTTCCGTTGATGCTCCGGGAGCTGTAAATGGAAAAATATCAGGAAAGTATAACCTGGCTGATCTTACCGGAATGGTAGAAAACGGCTTGGGGAAAATCCTGGTAGGGCCGCCACCCAGAAAGTTGTATCGCGGACAAAATTTTGCCATGAATTTTGATGTTCAGCAAGGAATGGTAAGCTATTTCCTGCCGGATCTTAAGCTGCCTCAAGGTGCTGTAGTAGAAGGGGAATATGATGGAAATGCCAACAACCTTAGGTTGAATATAGATGCTGCTTCCCTAAAGTATATAATGACCAAAGAAGCGGAGATTACAGAAGCCGATAAGGCATTGGCAGAAGCTAATCCTGCTTATAAAATAAACGAGAGAGGAAATATTACCAGAGACAGTGCTTTAGTGGATAGTGTAATGGTAAGAATAAATACGGCTAACCTGGATGAACAATTGTATGCTAAAATAAATAAGGTACAATACAATAATAATATCCTTAAAGACATCACGCTTAGTGGTAAAAATGAAAACAATTCCATATTACATTTAGCAACCAAATTTAAACATGGCAGTCCGGCAGATGAACTGGATGATAATCTTAAAGAATATGCGATTAACGTTAATCAATCTACCAATGCCGGAGGTGATTTTGTTTTTAAATTTGATCCTACCGAAGTAAAATTCAATGATGTAACCTGGGCCATAGATACAAGTCCTGAATTGAATCACTCAATTACTTACAGGAAGAAGACCAGTGACTTTGAAATCAGTAATTTGAAAATATATTCGGATAAAAGTGTTCTGTTTATTAAAGAATCTACCTTCAAATCTGCTAAAGACTTTTATGTAGATGCAGATATCAATGATTTTGCTATTGAAAAGCTCCTGGAAATGCAGTCTGGTGGGAATTCCATGGACATCAAAGGGCTGGCAAACGGAAGTGTGAAAATAAGGATGGATAAGAGCACCTTACAACCTTTGGTGGATTTAACGGTTGATGATATCAAGATGAACGGAACGGATATGGGAGATCTTACCATCTCTGCAACCAATGGCTTCTCGCTTAATGTTTACGATATTGATGTAAAAGTAACATCAGCAGGAGTGCTGGGAAATAATAATTTGAATCTTACCGGAACTGTAAATAACAACACTGCTTCTCCAACGATTGATCTGGTAGCGGAAATGAGGGATTTTAATATTTCATTTGCTCAGCAGTTTGTGCAGTCTATCTTCGGAAACCTTAGAGGTAAGGCAACAGGGGACCTTAAAATAAACGGTACCTTAAAGAATCTTGACTACAGTGGTGATATAGCTTTAAAAGATTTTGGATTAAAACTTTTGTTTACAGGAGTAGACTATTCGTTTGACGATACAGTCATTCCACTATCAAAAGGATTGGCAATTTTAAATAATATTGAAGTTCATGACGGGCGATCCAATTCTAAAGGTAATATTTCGGGGGCAATTCAGTTTGAAACCCTTTCTTCAATGGGAGTCAACCTTGTAATGAGGGCTGATAATCTTTTAGTCCTGAACAGCACTCAAAAAGATCTAGATCTTTTCTGGGGTAGAGTATATGGACAAGGGGATCTCTATATTGACGGTCCTGTGTCTGGTCTCAGTATATCCACGCCAAATATGAAGGCTCTTAGCGGAAGTACATTTACCTTTAACTCAGGTTCAACTTCCAATGTTGAGGAGTTCAAAATGCTGAGGTTCCTAAAAGAAGGAAAAGACGGATTGGTAACTCTTGAAGAAAAGAAAAAGACGGGAGCCAATATGAATATAGACTTTTCTCTTGATGTAGATAAGGGAACGACTGTAAATGTATTGGTAGGAGATGATGTAGGTAATATTACGGTAAAAGGGGAGGCTCAAAACTTAAAATTCCTCATGAACAGACAAGGGGCTATTGCAATGGGAGGAACTTATAAGGTAGAAAATGGTACTTTCGTTTCAAAAGCTATTCTTAATAAAACATTCCAGATAGAAAAAGGAAGCAGTATCCGTTGGGATGGTGATGCAATGAGGCCTGCACTTAATATTACGGCGAATTATGTAAGGATGGTTTCAAATGCAGGGCAATATTTGAATATGGGTAGCCTTCAGCCAATCAGTATCTTATTACAGGCAAATATTACGCAGTCATTGACGGATCCTAAAATTGACCTTGATGTTTCTGCTTTGGACGTTTCCAGCCAGGTAAAAGAAACCTTGGCAGCAAAAATGAGCCAGGAGGGAGAAAAAGTATTGCAGTTCGGATCTATATTACTATTGAATAGTTTTAATATTTCAAATACCGGAGGTGTGGGTGTAGATGTTGCCGGTGTAGCGGAATCATCAGGATATAATATGCTTTTAAAGCAATTGGGATCTGTTCTTAATACAATGAGTAACGAATTTCAGATTGACCTGAATTATGTGAAAGGAGACCAGAACTCCAATACAGGAGATAGGGCGAACGCCGGTGTAAGCTTTGCACTTTCTCCGAGGATTAAAGTGAAGACAGGTTTGGGTATTCCTTTAACAAAAACAGAGAGTACGGAAGCTAATTATCTCTCCGGAGAGGGATCTATTGAATACGATATTTCTAAGAAAAATGACGGAAGTTTAGTTTTAAGAGGTTACTCTAAACCTACGAATATCGGAATGGGTGTGGTAGGTGCAGGTACTAACGGATCTGCAAATCAAGCCTATGGAGGCGGTGTTGTGTGGAGTAAAAGCTTCAATTCTTTGTTTAAAAGAAAGAAAAAAGACAAAAAACCTGTAGAGACTGGAAAAGAAATAAAAACAGATTCCCTAAAAGCAATGGGTAAATAATTTGAATATTTTAATGATTTTTATCATCCGTGTTAATTATTGTTAATTATTGTTATAATTTTTTTAGTTAAATTATTTTTTATAGATTTGCAAAAAATACATAGATTTTTTAAAAAAATTGTAATTTAACTAATATGAACTATCAACTGGACGAAATAGACAAAAAGATTCTTGATTTCTTAGTAGAAAACACAAGAATGCCTTTTACTGAAATTGCTAAACAGATGGATGTGTCTGCGGGTACAATTCACGTAAGAGTGAAAAAAATGGAAGATGCAGGTATTATTTTGGGATCATCCCTTAATATCGATTATGGTAAGTTGGATTATCACTTTACTGCTTTTATCGGAATTCTTTTAACTAAATCAAACCGTACTCAGGAAGTTTTAAAAGAGTTATCAACTCTTCCAAACGTAATCGAGGCGAGTGTGATCTCTGGAAAATATAATATTTTCTGTAAAGTAAGAGCGAAGAATACTGAAGACGCGAAAAGAATTATCTATCAGATAGACGATATTCAGGATGTTATGAGAACAGAAAGTATGATTTCCATGGAAGAATACTTAAGTGATAAAAATAGACTAATCAACGCTATTTCTATTTAATCAAATTCTAAACGAATAATTATAGAAGAACTTATGATATGATTCATAAGTTCTTTATTTTTGTACCTATGGAAGAATACAGTTACTTTGATGAGGACCCAAAGAAGGGATGGGGTTTTATTTTAGCATTTGCATCTTTAATGTTATTTACAATCATGGGATTGGGGATAGATGTAGATGAATACCTGCAGCATGAATACCTTAATATTCCCAGATGGTATTTTTATGTCATCTTTTCTATAGACATTCTTATGATGATAAGTCTAATACTGATGTTTTTTTACAGGAAGATAGGCATATTTACTTTTCCTGCTTTGCTGGTTCTGCATTTTTTTATGCACAACTATTATCTTTCAACATTCCTGTACACGGATGTTACCAATCTTTTCCTCTTCACAGGATTTGGGATGCTTGCAATAATTCCTAAATGGAAATTTTTCAAATAAAAATAAGAAGCCTTCGTAATGAAGGTTTTTTTATTTGAAAATTAACAGACAGACCTGTCTGTATGTTATTATTTTTTTCTACCTTTGTTTCAATAATATATTGATTTATGATATCTCCAAAAGAAAGGATCGTAGCAACGACAATGAAATTATTTTCCACCCAGGGATACAACTCTACAGGGATCAATCAGATTATTTCAGAAGCGAGTGTAGCCAAAGCGAGTTTTTATCAGTATTTTAAGTCCAAAGAAGATTTGTGCGTTGAGTTTTTGAATACCAGGCATACTTACTGGTTCAGTGAGCTTGAAACCTTTACGGCGGGGAAAAGAGGTGCTAAATCGAAAGTAATGGCTGCTTTTGACTTCCTGATTGACATGAATCGAAAAGAGAATTTCAGAGGCTGCAGCTTTCTCAATATCTTATCTGAAATTCCAACTGATAATACCAAGATTCTTAATGTAATTCAACATCATAAAACAGATCTTCGTAATTACTTTATGAAAATAGTGGATGATGCTGAAATCAGTGATCATGTTTACATGCTTTTTGAGAGCAGTATTATAGAAAGCCAGTTGTTTAGATCCAATGAACTGATAGAAAAATCAAAAAAGATAATCACCAATTTAATACCATAAAAATGGAACAGAAACACCCACTTCCACCTTTTACCCTTGAAACGGCAAAAGAAAAAATCCAGTTAGCAGAAGATGCCTGGAACAGTCAGGATCCTGAAAGGGTATCTAAAGCGTATACTCAAGACAGTGAATGGAGAAACAGAGACCAGTTTGTGAACGGGAGAGAAGAGATCATTGAATTTCTCCGTCATAAATGGGAAAAAGAGCTTAATTATAGGCTTAAGAAAGAATACTGGGCACATACCGATAATCGTATAGCCGTACGTTTTGAATATGAATATCAGACAAAAAATGGAGAGTGGTTCAGAGCCTATGGAAATGAGAACTGGGAGTTTGATGAAAACGGACTTATGAAAAAGAGATATGCCAGCATCAATGATTTAGCGATTAAGGAAGAAGAACGGAAATTTAAATAACAGCAGAACACGCTTCTGTAAAAAAATAAAAGCATCCCAGATGGGATGCTTTTATGTATATAAAACTTGTCAGAGAAATTATTTCTCTAAAATTCTTTTTACGGCTTCTTTTACAGCAGCAGCATCAATCTTGTATTTCTTCATCAATTCAGCAGGAGTAGCAGACTCTCCGAAAGTGTCATTTACTGCCACAAATTCTTGTCTTGTTGGTCTTTTTCTCGCCAACATTCCCGCAACTGACTCTCCTAAACCTCCTAAATAATTGTGCTCTTCAGCAGTTACTATTTTGCCGGTTTTTTCAACTGATTTTAAGATGATTTCCTCATCAAGCGGCTTAATAGTGTGGATATTGATCACCTCACAAGAGATACCTTCTTTTTCAAGCTCATCTGCAGCTACAAGAGACTCCCAAACAAGATGTCCGGTTGCCACGATTGTTACATCTGTTCCTTCCTGCAACATAATTCCTTTTCCGATTTCGAAAGGCATATCTTCAGGAATGAATACTGGAACGGTAGGTCTTCCAAATCTTAAGTATACAGGACCCTCAAAATCAGCGATAGCAATAGTAGCTGCTTTTGTCTGGTTGTAATCACACGGATTGATTACCGTCATTCCAGGAAGCATTTTCATCATACCAATGTCTTCAAGAACCTGGTGCGTAGCCCCGTCTTCTCCTAATGTAAGCCCGGCATGTGAAGCACAGATTTTTACATTTTTTCCTGAATAGGCAACAGATTGACGGATCTGGTCATATACTCTGGAAGTAGAGAAATTGGCAAACGTTCCGGTAAAAGGAATTTTTCCTGTAATACTAAGACCTGCAGCAATACCGATCATATTGGCCTCAGCAATTCCTACCTGGAAAAATCTTTCCGGTGCCTTTTCAATGAATTTCTCCATTTTTAAAGATCCGATAAGGTCTGCACAAAGTGCTACTACATTTGGATTTTTATCTGCAAGCTCAGCTAATCCGGCTCCGAATCCTGAACGTGTGTCCTTTTTTTCTGTATATGTATATTTCATTTTTATTTTTTTAATCTAGAGTTTTTAAATAATTATTTAATTTCTTTTTATCAGATTGATCAAGTTTTTCCTGAATCGTATTAAGGTAAAGAACTTCTCTTCTTATTTCATCCAAAGTAAGTTTGATACCTACATTGTGTCCTGCCGATTGTGTAAGATACATATCACACATCTGACCCACATAATTTCTTAAATGTCCTTTTACTTCTTTAAGCTTAAAGGTTGGAAGATCTTTTTCGAAATTTTTACAATGCTTAGGCAGTCCTTTCCAAAGAGTTTCAGCCGGAATGTTTGTAATAGCCAAACTTCCGTCTTCATCCTGGTTCTCCTTATATGAAGAAACATAGTCGGGAATATAATAATAAGTCTCATCAGCATATGGAACTGCGGCTGTAGCAGCAGAATCAGCTACGATAGCGGTAGAATCAGTTGTTGCATATACGGAATCAGCCTTTGCATATTCTTCTTCCTGCTTTTTGTAGGCAATCATCAGAGAGTCCTGTTTTCTTTGTCTGTCCATCATTGCTTTTCTATGATCAAAAAATACCTGATCTTGAGAATCTTTTACCGATTCCAGTACAAAGTACTCTTTATCATACGTTTTTTCAGGACCTACTTTTAAAATAAGGCCTTTCAGGCCGGAGCTCTTCATTTTTACGCCCGGAAGATACTGATTCAAAAGTCCGTTAAATACAGACATGTTATTGATAGACGATTGATCATCAATACACAATTTTAAATCTTCATTTTCCTTTTTCGTTCCATCTTTTGAACGGTAGTTGACCAGATAATGTGAGCAGGGCATTCCCAGAATAGTTTCTTTTGTATCCAGTTTTCTGGCTTCCAAAGTATACTCTTCCTTTTCTCCATAATCATAGCCACTGTACCCTAAATACATCAAAGCACTCAAACCTGAACCGGTAAGCCGGCTGTTCATTTCTAATGAAACCGTGCTTGTTCCCAATGCGTCGGTATAATAATACATGGGAATCTCTTTAATGTTCAGACGGGTGAGAAATTCATTATTCTTACTTGCATACATCTTTAGGGTAGGTAAAGAAGCTTTCTTATCAATCATTTGATAATTAAACACTTTGGAGAAAGAAATTTTCTTCTCTTGAGCGACTCCTAAAATAAAGCTTGTAAGCAAGCAGATTATGATGAATTTTTTCATGGAATACTTGATAATTGTGACAATCAAAGATATTAGTAATCTGCAGGAGCTTCCAGGTAAAGTTGCTTAAATGCTGTGTCTAATTGCTCGTCATTCGGAGCTTTACCATGCCAAGCATGACTTCCCATCATATAATCCACTCCATAACCCATTTCAGTATGAAGAAGGATCGCTACCGGTTTTTGTTTACCTGTTTCTGTTTTTGCTCTTTCAAGAATAGCAATCACCGCTTCAAGGTCGTTCCCGTTTTTCTCTTCTAATACAGTCCATCCAAATGCTTGCAGTTTAGCATGCAGATCACCTAAACTCAATACATCATCAGTGTCACCATCGATCTGACGACCATTGTAATCGATCGTAGAAATAATATTATCCACTTTCTTTGCCGCAGCAAACATTAAAGCTTCCCAGATTTGTCCTTCCTGTAATTCACCATCACCATGAAGTGAGTAAACCAATGATTTATCTCCGTCTAATTTTTTACCTAAGGCAGCCCCTAAAGCTACAGAAAGTCCTTGTCCCAAAGAACCTGAAGCAATACGGATTCCAGGTAATCCCTCATGAGTAGTCGGATGTCCCTGTAATCTTGAATCAAGCTTTCTGAAGGTTTTTAATTCCTCAACCGGAAAAAAGCCAAATCTAGCCAAAGTAGAATAAAAAACAGGTGAAATGTGGCCATTGGAAAGATAGAAATGATCCTCATTTTTACCTTCCATAGTGAAAGGAAGATGATAGTTCAATACTTTTCCATAAAGCGCTGTAAAGAATTCCGTACATCCTAAGCTTCCACCAGGGTGTCCTGAATTAACAGCGTGAACCATTCTTAAAATGTCTCTTCTGATTTGTGTAGTAAGAGATTTCAACTCTTCGATACTTTTACTCATTATATCTGATTTATTTGCACGCGAATTTACGATTTTTTACTGGCTTATGGAAATTCAAAATCCGGACGGAATGCCCGGATTTTGAATTATTTAAAGATTTGAGGCTTTTAGCAGCCTTCATTAAGCGATACTGAAATCTCGGTAACAATATTATCAACCAATTTAAAAGACAATATGGTTGAGGCATCACTGTCGTTCAGAATGAAATAACTTTGATTTTTAATGGGCTTGCCCTTATCATCCCATCCCGGATATGCACTATAGCTTGGATAATTTTTGTAAGCATTAATAATCTCATCTTTTGTACTGCCTACACCAATACCACTTTTGGTTCTGAATTTTTTGCTGGTTGTGGAAATTCCATATATACTATATCCATTAGTTTCTTTTCCATCATTATCATATTCCTGGCTGGTGCTGATCATAAGGATTTCACCATTGTATTTTACAGAGTTTTTATATTCTCCGTCGGTTATTTTCAGTTTTGTTCCTGAAATTTTTTCTATCTCCGCACTTTTCATAAATACTTTATAAGGGCCTATTCTAAGGGTTGAAACTTCAAAGTTTTCCTGTGCTGACACAAAGCTGAAAGCCAAAAGACCCAATAAAAGCTGAAAGATTTTTTTCATGGTATGTATTAATTATTTTGAGTTTGGTTATTGATTTTATTTTTTTCTGATGATTAAAAGCCCCAGGAATGTTAATAGTCCGTTGATGATCAGTAATTCCAGTCCTATTTTAAAGTCTCCGAAAATAGACGTCTGATACTTATCAATAAAATAGGATATAATAGGTGCTGCAATACAAACATAAGGAACAAGTTTGTCTTTAACCTTGTATGTAGTAAAAATACCAAAAGCGAAAAGCCCTAAAAGAGGTCCGTATGTAAATCCTGCTAATTTCAGGATCAATCCGATCATGGAATTATCATTGATGATCTTGAAAATAATTACCATAACCAGGAAAGAAAGCGCTACCAGAAGGTGAACATTTTTACGGAATTTCTCCTTTTTATGATCTGTCCATTCTTTCTTTTCCTTCATTCCAAAGATATCAATACACAAAGAGGAGGTAAGTGCTGTCATGGCTCCGTCTGCACTTGGAAATAAAGCTGAAATTAAAGCAATGATGAAGATAATTGAAATAAACCCAGGCATATGGTTTAATGCCACTTCAGGGAAAATCTTATCTCCAAAAATATCTTTCCCGTTCAGTATAAACTCCTTTTTGGGGATACCATCTACAATGACCTCTGTAAGGTGACCTCCCTGGCTCTCTCCAAAAAGATAAAGAAGGCCTCCCATATACAGGAACAATGAAATTACTCCTAACAAAATAAATCCTAAGGTTACCATATTTTTCTGAGAATCCTTCAGCTTCGTTACAGAAAGACTTTTCTGCATCATTTCCTGATCGATTCCGGTCATGGTGATGGTAATAAATGCTCCCGCAAGAATCTGTTTGATAAAGAACCCCGGAGAATTAAAATCCATTTCGAATATTTTTGTATAACCTTTACTACTCATGGCACTCAAACTCTGTCCAACGCTAAGATCCAGGTGGTTCAGCATGTAGATGGTGCAGATAATCAGTCCCAGAAGCATACATGAAGTCTGCAGGGTATCGGTCCACACAATGGTCTTTACCCCTCCTTCATAGGTATATAAAATAATCATGGCCAGAATGATGAGAGTGGTCACAATGAACGGAACTCCTAAGCTGTCTAATATGGTTACCTGTAGGATATTGACAACCAGGTACAATCTTGCTGTAGCTCCTACCAATCTCGAAACAATAAATATCCAGGCTCCTGATTTGTAAGAAAGCTGTCCCATTCTCTGCTGAAGATAGCCGTAGATGGAAGTGAGTTTAAGACGGTAATACAAAGGAAGCAATACATATGCAACGGTAATATACCCGATAAGATAGCCCAGAGTAATCTGCAGATAGGAGAAACTGTCTTTACCCACAGCTCCCGGAACGCTCACAAAAGTTACTCCGGAAAGTGAAGTGCCTATCATTCCAAAGGCAACAAGCATCCAATTACTTTTACGGTTTCCAATGAAGAAACTCTCGTTGTCACTTCCTTTACCGGTTTTATAAGCTACCCAGAGAAGCAGCGCAAAGTATACAACGATAATGGACAGTAATATAATTGGAGACATATTTTTGTAATTAAAATTTTACAAATATAGTTTTTTTATGTTCTGATAAAAAAGAAAAACCTTTCAGGGATCTGTCCTGAAAGGTTTTTCATCTTCCTTTTCCTGTTAACTAGACTACGACGTCCTGAAGATCTTCGTTTTTCTGGAAAGTAGCTTTCGCAAAAGGACAAAGTGCAATTATTTTTTTGCCTTGTTTTCTTGCGAAATCTACCGCCGCTAAAACCATTTCTTTGCCAACGCCTTTTCCGTTGTAAGCTTCCTCTACTTCCGTATGATCAATAATGAATCTTTCGTCTCCTGCCCAGGTGTATGTCATTAGCCCTGCGCGGTTTCCGTCTATGAAAGCCTCAAAACTTCCGTGTTTTTCGTCGTTGTTTTGTTTTACCTCTATCATATTATGAAAATTTGGTTAATATTTCTATATCGTTTGTTAGTATCTTATGTATCGGACACGCATCAGCAATCGTATGCAGCCTTTTCAATTGTTCGTCATCGAGGTTGGTTCCTTCAAAGCTGATATCTCTTTTAAAAACAGCTCTTTTGGTAAGGGGGAAATTTTCCAGATCAACCTCTACGTTGATTTTTTCCACATCCCATTCCTTCCTTTCAATATACATTCTTAAGGTTGCAGCAGTACAGCTTGCCAAAGAAGTGGCAAGAATCTCAAAGGGGTTGAATCCTTTGTTTTGCCCTCCTTTATCTAAAGGTTCATCCGTGATGATTTTATTTTCACCGGCTACTACTTCTGTATAGTATTTTGTTTTTCCTAAACTTGCTTTTACTGTTACGCCCATTATTTTTCAGTATTGATTTTGTAACTCAATGCCCCGGAAGGACATTGTTCTATTTGATTGATGAGTTCCTGAGTTGTTGCGTTTTCTACCTTGATCCATGGTCTGTCCTTTGGATTATAAACCTGGGGTAACATTTTTACACAAACTGCAGAGTGGATACATTTCTTAGGCATCCAGACTACGGTAAGATCTCCATTGGTATATTCGTGTGTTTCCATTATTCTTCTTTTAGTAATTTTTCGATTCTTCTGTCCGGAATCAGCCATATAAGAGCAACAATGTAATAAAAACATAGAGCAATATAAGGATAAAAAAATGAAGTCGCGATTCCGGATATATAAAATACAATTGAAATATATTCCTTAAACCTGGAATGGATGGCTTCTTTTAGCTTTGAATTCTCTCCCTCACAGCGGACAATTAAGTTTTCCATAATTGTATAGGCTATGGCGCACATGAACAATCCGATTCCATAGGCAGCAACCGGGTTTTTAGCGAAATGTGTAGTACCTATCCATTCCGTAGCAATCGGCATTAAAGAGAGCCAGAACAGCAAATGCAAATTTGCCCAAAGAATAGTTCCGTTGATCTTTTTGGCTGCCTGGAACAGATGATGATGATTGTTCCAATAAATTCCCACATAGATAAAACTAAAGACATAAGCCAGAACTTTTGGGATAATCGGTTTGAGACTTGCCCAGCTGTCACCTTCCGGTACTTTAAGTTCCAGTACCATAATGGTAATGATAATGGCTAAAACACCATCACTGAACGCTTCCAGTCTTCCTTTGGTCATCAGTTTGTAATCTCTGTTTTAAAATTTTTGATTTTTTCATTCAGCTCTTTGAGCATATCCGGATTTATGACACCACTTTCCAAATCAAAGTTTTCATAGAATTTCGGTAAGGAGAAGGTTTCCTTAATATCCGCTGCGAACTGGGGGAAGAACGTTTTGGCTGTATTCATTACATTTCCACCACCATAACCACCCGGTGAGGTGCTCATGAGAAGCATGGGCTTGTTCTGAAAAACCTTTACATTAATCCTTGAAGCCCAGTCAAATATATTTTTAAAAGCAGCGCTGTATGATCTGTTATGTTCGGCCAGGGAACAAATAATAACATCACAGTCTTCGATTCTTTTTAAGAATTCATGTGCAGCATCCGGGAATCCTTTTTTTTCAAGATCTACAGAAAAAACAGGCATTGTATAATCATTAAGGTCAATTAAATTAATATCTTCATTTTGAAAATCCTTCAAAACAAATTTAACCAGTTCTTTGTTGATAGAGGTGGAAGAGCTACTTCCCGCAAATGCTAATATTTTCATGGTGTCTTGTCGTTATAAAATTTCTGTCCGGAATTATTTTCTGTTCAGAATTGCTTTAGGAAGCGGAACAAATTCGTCCTCATCTCCTGGAACTAAAGGAAAAGCATCGTGGTTCTGGTCATTCCAGTTTACTTTAGCCTGATCAATTACTTCTCTATCCGAATTTACGAAATTCCAGAATATAAAGCGCTCTTCTTCAAAGGGTTCGCCTCCGAAAAGATAGACGGTTGCATTTTCGCTCATTTCAAACTCACATAGCTTAGTGTCCTTTGCAATAAGCAATTGTTTCGAGCCATAGGTGTTTCCTTCGATATTTACAGTGCCATCCAGAACATACATGGCCGCTTCACCGTACAAGTCCTGTCCGATGCTGATTTTTTGTGCCGATTTTGTTTTTATCTCAATGAAAAAAAGCTTACTATGAACGGGAACGGGAGATTTTTTTCCAAAGGCTTCTCCGGCAATTAGTTTGTAGTGGATGTCTCCATTTTCCCAAACCGGAAGTTCATCTGCCTCCGTATGATGGAACGTCGGTTCACTTTGCTCAAGATGTTTTGGAAGGCCTACCCAGATTTGAAAACCATGTAATTTTTTATCAGTTTCTCTTAAATATTCCGGAGTTCTTTCGGAATGTACCACTCCCTTTCCTGCTGTCATCCAGTTGACGGCTCCCGGTTTTATTTCCATGGCACTTCCGATACTGTCACGGTGAAAAATAGATCCTTCCAGAAGATAAGTTAAAGTGGATAGTCCGATATGGGGATGAGGTGGTACATCCAGATTTTGATAATCTTTTAATTCTGACGGTCCCATGTGATCTATAAAAACAAATGGGCCTACCGCTCTTTTTTCACGGAAAGGTAAAAGTCTTCCGACTAAAAAGTTTCCTATATCTGCGGCTTTTTCTTCTATGATAAGTCCAATATTTGACATAATTATGATTCTTTACGATTGCTGGTGTTATTTAATTAAATTATTTAGCTTTTTTAGATATTAAAGCTGGTCATATCTTTCAAACGTTACGTCCACAATGCGTTTCCATTCCGGATGCTTTTTAATGTAAGCAAAAACATAAGGACAAAACGGGAGTAATTTTTTAAGACTTTCTTCAATGTAAACCAATGTTTTCTCTACAACTGCTACGGCGGCTCCGGTACCTGCCAATTCTGGGTCAGCCTCCGTATGAATTAAAATGATCTGACTGTCGGTTTCACGGTAATCAATGAAAGCAAAATGGCCATTTACTTCAATTTCGAATCTCTTTTTTGATTCATTTTTTACAAGTGGAATATTTTCAAATTCTGGTTTCATTGTTTAAATTTTTGGCTGTATACTTAAAAAGTAAAAGTATTATGTTAAAGGTAATAAAAAAGCAATAATTAAATAACCGACTTAAGATTAAGATTATTTAATTATTGCCAAATTCTGTATGGTTAATCTTCTAAATATCCGAATTTTCCGGTATTGAAATCTTCAAAAGCCTGCATGATTTCCTCTCTTGTATTCATTACAAAAGGGCCATGCGGAACAATGGGTTCATTGATTGGCTCTCCACTAATGATCAGTACCACTGCGTCTTCACTGGCTTCAATGGTAAATCCCTCTCCTTTGTTTTCAAATAATACCAATTGATCGGTTTTTGCTTTTTCATTTCCATTCACAATAATACTTCCTTCGATGACAAGGGCAGCAGTATTAAAGTGAGCAGGAAAATTAAAATCAGCTTTTCCGCCGGATTTTAATTTTGCGTTCATCATGTGTACCGGAGTAAAGGTATTTGCAGGTCCTTTATTTCCTGCATATTCTCCGGCGATCACCTCAATAAACCCGTTTTCTTTCAGATCAACGATCTTCATATCGGAGTTTTTGATGGCCTGATATTTAGGTTTGCTCATTTTATCCTGCGCTGGAAGATTCACCCAAAGCTGAACCATCTGAAAGATTCCACCGGTTTTAGACCATTCTCTTTCGTGGTATTCTTTATGTAAGACACCTCTTGCAGCGGTCATCCACTGAACGTCTCCCTGACCAATTATACCACCACCTCCCGAACTATCGTGATGTTCTACTTTTCCCTGATACGCTATGGTTACGGTTTCAAAACCTCGGTGCGGATGTACTCCAACTCCTCTTGGTTTCTCAGATCCGTTAAAATGGAATTTTGAATTATAATCGAGCATAATAAAAGGATCCATTCTTTTCATATCTAATCCTGATGCACCGGGTATAAAATTATGAACTCTGAACCCATCACCTACAAAATGGGCAGGCTTTGGAGATACTACGATTTCTACTTTTTTAGTTGTCATCATAATGTTGATTTTTTATAATAACAAAAATAGAGTAGATAAGAATCAATTGCATTGATCTGTGTTAAGTTCGGATTAGATTGATTTTCATGACTTATTATAGTCGAAATAATAGGGTTACTCCTTTGATTTCATATTCTTGCCATCTGAAATATGAAGTCTTCGGAATACCAATCCGGATAATATTGTGAGAAAACCAACTGTAAGAAAAGTATAGCGGAAAGCATTATGGATTTCTCCTTTAATAAGATCGGTACTTTCAAATATTTTTAGAACAATAAGACCAAAAGCAATTCCAAAACCAATGGCGAGCTGTTGATTTACAGATATTAATGAATTACCGCTGCTCGTCTGGAAATTTCTTAAATCAGCAATCGAAATGGTATTCATGGAGGTGAATTGGATAGAATTGAAAAAGCCTAAAACCGCTATGATCGGGATGAACCATAGAAGATTCGTATGAATATCAGGAATGGCCAGCATACATATTAATGTTCCAATGACGAATGTATTAACCATTAACGTCTGACGGTAACCAAACCTATCCAGGATTTTAATGACTGATGATTTTCCGAGTATAGCTGTCAGAGCCATGGGAGCAACGATCCAGCCAGACGTAACTGCTGTTTGTTTATAGGCGATTTGTATCATCAGGGGAAGTAGCAAAGGAACAGCACTGATTCCTAGACGGGTAGCCAGATTTCCTACAATTCCCACACGGAAAGTTCGCACCTGGAAAAGATTTAAAGGAAATATAGGATTTCCTTCCTTTTTTGCATGTTTATAGTAATAATATAGAAAGAGAAATCCTAAGATAAAGATCAGAAGAACCGGTGTTATATTCTGAAGATCCCCAAAAAGTTCAAGAGAAATGGATAGCAGGAGGGAGGCTGCAGCAAAAATCATAAAGCCTTTGAGATCGAAATCAACGTCCTTCGACTTGTAATTAGGCATGTACTTAATTCCCAGAATAATCCCTAAAAAGCCAATTGGGATATTAATAAGGAATATCCAGTGCCAGGATAAATAATCCACCATATAACCACCAACCAACGGCCCCAATACAGGACCGATAAGAGCGGGAATGATAGCGAAATTCATAGCTTTTAATAATTCACTTTTATCAAAGGTTTTAATGAGGGCTAATTTTCCAACGGGTGTCATTAAACTGCCGCCCACTCCCTGGATAACTCTTGAAATAACAAGGTGAGTGAGGTTTTGCGATAATGCACAGAATAAGGAACCCAGGCTGAAGAGAACCAGGGAGAAGATGAAAACTCTTTTTGTTCCGAATCTATCTGCTAAAAAGCCGCTCGCAGGCATGAAAACTGCCAGAGTCAGAACGTAGCTGATTATGGCGTTTTGCATATTGAGCGGAGACTCTTTTAGATCTTTGGCAATAGAAGGTAAAGAAGTGTTCAGAATTGTAGAATCAAGCATCTGCATGAAAATAGCGGTAGCAAGAATCAGTGGAAGGATTTTTTTAATCGACGTTAGAGATGAATTGGTTTCAGACATGTTATATCAGCTAGGATCTTTATATAATGTAGTCTTTCGATAAGTTTGCTATTTCGATCAAGGCAAATTGAAGAGATCATTCTGGAATAAAAATAAATGGATTGAACAGGTTTTTTCCCTCTCTTCCGGCCATTATCTAATGTAATGTATTTTGAAACTTAAAAGACTTGTTTCTTAGATAAAGAAATATGTATAAAATTAAAAAAGTCCTGTGAGATTTCACAGGACTTTTTGATTTATTTTTTAGTTTTTTCTACTCCTTTCCATTCATCGCCGGCTTTTCTGTACTGGCTTAAAATGAAAGTTTTAAAATCTGTTGTTTTATACTCGATGTTATCTGTATTTTGCTCAAACGGCATGATGTAATAGTAATCCACATCTGTTTTATCGGTTTTGTTCCCTTTTTTTACAGAAGGAACATATTTTGAAAACTTATAGTTGGGAAGATATTGTTTTAGTGAAGCATAAAACTTTTTATCTTCTTCACTCGGAATAATATCTACAATTTTAAAATCATCTTTTTTCTTGTCTATCCAAAGGTAATAAGTCTTTTCCTCCTGAGTTTTTCTATTCAGGGAATTGAAGGCAAAAAGTTCTTTAGGCACCAATTCCTTGATTTTTTCAGGATCTACCTTTGTGAAGTACTCACCCTGAGAAGGATCAACATACGTTTCAAGATTATACATTAAAACGGCATTGTTTTCAAAATTCTTATTCTTAAAGTATTGATTTAAAGATAATTCAGCTGTTTCGCGTAGTTCTTTTCCTCTGGCATCCAGCTTTTTGGTTGGATTCTGTGGGTTTACTTTTTTCACAAATTCATAGAGAACAACTGGCTTTACATCCTTAAGGTGCGGATAGGTTTTTAATTGTTCAGCTTTCGCAAGCCAGTAATATTGTTGATAATAATTTTCTTTTTCGTTGTCCTTTACAGTCTTATAAGTAAGTGCAAGTTTCTTTGAGTTAAGATATTTACCAAATTTACCCTGGCCAAAAGCAAAATTTATAGATAATAAAGCAAAAAAGATAGTAACGGTTCTTCTCATTTTATAATATTGATTTTTTCGTTTTCCAAATATAATTATTTATTAGATACTATTTTTGATTGTTAGTTAAAATCTGTTAATATTATTGATGTTTATTCAAAAGAAAATCCTGTATTGCTACAGGATTAATAAATTTTAGTTTCCGGGGGGTTGAAAGGTGAGTTGGAAAATTTTTTATCAGGGTGTTCAAAAACTCCTTTGATTATTCCCCAAATATTATCCCTCATAAGAAGTTTCGTGTACTTTTACAGCCCTTCCGCTTGGATCGTTCATTTTCTTAAAAGCTTCATCCCATTCCAGTGCAATAGGAGTGGAACATGCCACAGATGGTACAGACGGAACTGTTGCTGCCGCCGTTTCACTTGGGAAATGTTCTTCAAAGATCGTTCTGTATCTGTATTCTTCTTTATTCTGAGGAGTGTTCAATGGAAATCTGAATTTTGCATTCGCCATCATTTCGTCCGTAACCTCTTTCTCTGCCACTTCACGCAAGGTATCAATCCATGAATAGCCTACACCATCGGAGAATTGCTCCTTTTGTCTCCAAACAATAGATTCCGGTAGGATATCTTCAAAAGCTTTTCTTAAAATCCATTTTTCTATTTTGCCATCAGCGGTATCAATCATTTTATCTTTAGGGTTAATATTCATAGCAATGTCCATGAATTCTTTGTCAAGAAAGGGAACACGTCCTTCAATTCCCCAGCTCATTAATGCTTTGTTGGCTCTTAAACAATCATAAAGGTGAAGTTTTCCTAATTTTCTTACTGTTTCATCGTGAAACTCTTTGGCATTCGGAGCTTTATGGAAATATAGATATCCACCGAAAAGTTCATCAGAACCTTCACCTGATAGTACCATTTTAATCCCCATGGATTTGATTACTCTTGCTAAAAGATACATGGGAGTAGAAGCTCTTACGGTTGTTACGTCATAGGTTTCCAGATGATAAATTACATCGCGTATAGCATCCAGTCCTTCCTGAACGGTAAAATTAACTTCATGATGGACAGAGCCGATATGTTCTGCTGCTTTTTGTGCTGCTGCAAGATCAGGAGATCCTACTAATCCTACTGCGAAGCTATGCAGTCTCGGATACCATGCTTCCTGGGTGTCTCCGCTTTCAATTCTTTGACGGGCAAATTTTGCAGTGATCGCTGAAATTACAGAAGAATCCAATCCTCCCGATAATAGTACTCCATAAGGAACGTCGCTCATAAGCTGTCTGTGAACTGCATCTTCTAATCCTTGTCTCAGTTTTTTTATATCGCTCTCATTATCCTTTACATGATCAAAATCGGTCCAGTCTCTTGTGTACCATTGTTGAAGCTCCATACCGTCTTTACTGTAAATAAGATGTCCCGGTAAAAAGGTTTCAATGGTTTTACAAATTCCTTCCAGTGCTTTTAATTCTGAAGCGATATAGAAGTTGCCGTTTCTGTCCCATCCCTGATAAAGCGGGCAGATCCCCATATGATCCCGCGCGATGAGATAAACATCATTTTTGATATCATATAACGAAAATGCGAAAATACCATTAAGCTTTTCCAGGAAGTCTTTACCATACTTTTCGTAAAGTGCTAAAATAACTTCGCAATCGGATTGGGTTTGAAATTCATAGTTCGGAAATTCTTCCTTCAGTTCCCTGTGGTTATATATTTCCCCATTTACGGCTAATACAATATTCCCATCTTTAGAAAATAAAGGCTGCTTTCCGGATGTAGGATCTACAATGGCTAATCTTTCGTGAGAAAACACCACTTTTTCATTCTGAAAAACTCCACTCCAATCCGGACCTCTATGACGGATTTTTTTTGACATTTCCAAGACCTGAGGTCTTAATATTTCTGTTTTTTGTTTTGCGTCAAACAAACATACGATTCCACACATTTTTTATCATTTATTTAGGAGCAAAAATAGACTTGCAATTTAAAAAAGAAAACATTAATTAAATATAAGTTAATATTTTTAATTAAATAATCTATTTTAAAGAATTTAATTAATTAAATTGAATGATAAATATGATTTTGGTTAATATTTTTCTTACAGAAGAATACTATGTGTAGCTATACGAAATTAAAATGGGATATTTATTAATATATGGTAATTAATTATATGAATTTTTACTTTTACTTTGTGGCTCGAAATAATTTTTTTTCATCATTTGTGTTTTTACCTTCTTGTGATTAATATCACGAGAAGGTTTTGTTTTTTATTGAATTCCTAATAAAACCCCGGAAACATTCCATGAACTGAAACTTGTGCCCTCTGTAGGGCCTTGAGGAATTTTGATCTGGATACTGTGTTTTCCGGCCTTTAAATCTCCCAATGAAATAAATTCTGGATTCGTAACAGTCCCGGGACACCAGTTTGATCTGCTTAAATCTGATGAAGAGAGTCCATCCGGAAAATTTCCTGATGCAGGGCTATATAAACGGTATGAACCACAGTCTGTTCTCCATGGTGTAAAAGAGAAAATCATCTTTCCATCCACAAATATGGAATTGACTTTCGGAACGAACTCATCTCCGTTTTCCCATCCGCCATGGCCTGTCGTTATATAACGTAATTGCGCATTTTTCAGATCTTTTTTTAGAGTGAATTCTACGAAGAGTCCTTTCTCGGCATTAAACATGGTGGAATAATCCTGTCCCGCCATTTCCATGATGTTGACGGTATTGAACAACGGAATTACGGTATTGTTTTTATAAACAGTCTGATCACTTTTATGAATCGTAATTTCCAGATTTACTGTATGTCCGCCTTTATCATAGTTTCCTATAAAGGTTCCAATCCATAATTCTTTATCAGATAAAGAAGGCTTTAGTTCTGTAATATCCTGACGGTATGGACTGATTGTTTGCCAGTCTTTTCCTTTTAGCTGGATATGGTTGAATTTTTGAATCCCAAATGCGGTAAAGAAGCGCATCATTTCAATGCTCGGATCATAATTATCTGTAGGGATAATGCCATAATATTGCTTTCCATTTCCGTTTTCGTATACCGGAAGTGTTTTAGCACCTTTTTCCAGGCCATCAAAAAAGGATTGCGATTTATTCTGAGGAATAAAGAAAACGGTTCCTGTTCTGTCATAAGCATCACCATTGGATTGCTGTTTTAATTCAATGAAAACATTTTCTCCTTCAGATATCTTTGGAAACGTTACCTTTTTTAAGATAATTGTTCCATTTGCAAATCGTTTTATCTTTTCGTCGGATTTGGATTCGTCCGAGAAGTTGATCGTTTCGTTTTCAAAAACTTTCAAAGTAGTAAAGCGGCTTTTCCACAGCTGGTCTTTGTAACCTAAAAGATCTGTAGAGGTAATGGATCCTTTAATGATATCCGCAATATTGGTTTTTTTTACTTTTTTAATAGAAGTGGCAGTAATTAGAGAATTTTTATTTCTTTCAATTTCCAGAACCAATCCCAGGTTTTGTCCTAGAACTGAAGGTCCGCCACTTATCTTTAAATCTCCTGTGTACCAGATTTCTATTGTATTGGAGTTGATTTTAGTGACAGCCTTCCGGCAGGCGTAGCCGAGAATTTTTTTTGTTTCATTGGTTAATTCAAAGGTCTGTCTGGCTACTGATTCTTTATCGGCAGTAGAAATAATCTCATCAGGCTTTAAAAACCCGTATGATACAATTGTATTTGAAGGTTTTTCAATTTTTGTAATTTCAAACGGATATTCGCTCTTTTGTTCCCTGATAGAGTTATTAAGGATGAAGTTTTCACTGCCGTTAACCCATATAAAAGTCGGTGACTGTTCTGTCTGTATTTTTCCGTTGTAAGAATTGGTATACTGTATTTCATAGGTTTGGGCAGATGAAACATAATACAGAAAAGCAAAGAAAGCAAATAAAAGTCGTTTACACATGTGCGGATGGTTTATCACAAATATACAATGTCTTACAAATGTCTACCTGTAAATTCAATGGCATTTCATGAATAGGTATTCCAAGGATACCGAAATGTTACGAATATTGAGAAATTTTTTTTGATTAATGATGTATTGTAAAAAAAACTACTCCAGAAAATGGAGTAGTTAGTATATTTATAATGTAAGGCTGGTTAGGCTAACCTTTCTATAAGAGCCATATAGAATCCGTCATATCCTTCGCTAGGCATTACTTTTTCGTCTTTAATAAGTTTGAAGTCCGGGTTGTTTTTAAGAAATTCCTTAACCTGTCCGGTGTTTTCAGAAGGCAAAATAGAGCATGTGGCATACACCATTTTTCCACCTTTTTTAAGGATTTTAGAATAATCCTGAAGGATCTGTTGTTGTTCCAGTTTGATTCTATCAATGAAATCCTGGTCGATTTTCCATTTACTGTCAGGATTTCTTTTTAAAACTCCTAAGCCTGAGCAAGGAGCATCAATAAGAAGCCTGTCTGCTTTTTCGTGAAGACGTTTGATCACTTTATTGTCCGCGATCATACGGGTTTCAATATTATGAGCGCCTGCTCTTTTGGCGCGGCGTTTTAGTTCTGCTAGTTTCCATTCAAAGATATCCAAAGCGATGATCTGTCCTTTATTTTGCATTAGTGCTGCGAGGTGAAGTGTTTTTCCTCCTGCTCCTGCACATGCATCAACTACTCTTTGTCCTTCTTTTACATCAAGGAAATATCCTATTTTTTGTGAAGAAGCATCCTGAACTTCAAATAATCCTTCTTTAAAAGCTGTTGTTAAAAAAACATTCTTTTTTTCTTCCAGCTGTACAGCGTCCTGATAATTTCTCACGGTAAAAGAGGCGATACCTTCATCAGATAGATCAGAGATCAGTTCTCTGGGCGTTGTTTTAAGAGAATTTGCTCTCAAAACAGTAGGAGCCTGCTCATTTAAAGCTCTCATTTCCTTTTCCCAGCCAGCGCCTAATTCTTTTTCAAGGGTTTCAGCCAGCCATTCAGGAATAGAGTGTTCAATAGCTTTTGTAGGAACAGTATCTTTTTTTAGCTTTGTAATGATATCAGCGATTTTTATCCCGTCGAACTCCTCAAACTTTTTATAGTTTGTTTTGCTCCAAAGCAAATAAGCAAGAATGAGTTTGTATATGTTATTCGGTTTTACACCTTCTCCCATATAATACTCCAAACGCTTTTTCCAACGGATGATATTGTAAAAAATCTCAGAAACAACGGCTCTGTCCTGACTTCCCCATTTTCTGTGAGCCTTTAAAAGTCTTTCAATAACTTTATCAGCGTATTTGTTTTTTTCAAAAAATGTCTCCTGTAGGGCATCGTGAATTCCGATTGCCAGGTTTCTGTGAATAAGTTCCATAATTGCTTCTGCTGTTTTCAATCTGCAAAAGTACAAATTATAGTTGAGATTTGAGATTGATGAAGGAGATGGGAAACAGGAGGTACGATAGATGTTGATAGTTAATACATAAATAGATAAATAGGGTGGGTGATTTTTCTCCCGATACCTGATCTTATCTCTAAACCTTTCTGTTGACTTGATCCTTTAAAAAACTCTACCTTTGCAAAAAATTAAAATATGAGTGATATTGTTCTTTGTCCGAAGTGTGGTTCCGAATTTACTTATCCTAGTGACAACATGACGGTTTGTTCCCAGTGTTTTTATGAATGGAATGCTGATGAGGCAGCTGCGGAAACAGCCAATGAAGGTAAAATACTTGATTCCAATGGAAATGAGTTACATGATGGCGATTCTGTAGTGGTTATCAAGGACCTGCCGGTAAAAGGAGCTCCAAAACCTGTAAAAGCGGGAACAAAGGTGAAAAATATCCGCCTGAGACCTGATAGTGACCATAATATCGATTGTAAAATTGACGGCTTTGGTTCGATGGCTTTGAAATCAGAGTTCGTGAAGAAAGCATAAAACCTGATAATATATTCATTGATGCGTCTTTAGGGACGCATTTTTGATATATAAGGAGTTATAAGAAACAAAAAAAGGAAAAGATTGGACAGTGTAATCTTTCAAAGACTAGATTGCAGGATTCTGCTAATGTTCGTCCAGGAGGCAGAAAGAGAATTAACCAAAAGTTTCCTTATGCTATAGAATTACAAATGTAATAAAAAGTTTTAAAAATGAATTTCCGGAATCCGGACTTTTATCAACAAACTAACAATAAGCATATTAAGGATATGTTAATTTTTTTGGAAAAATCACCGAATCCCAAATTTACCTTTTATACTTTATACGTATAATAATTTTGTTTTTTCCACCATTGAGCAGTTCGGCTTTATGCAAAGACAATTTTTACGGGGCCTTCAATTTTGCTGTTGGTATATAAAACGACATCCTTTTCCTTTGCTCTTACTTTATTCCAATAATGGTTACCGGCAAACCTGCTCTCCAGAACTTCTGCATCCATACCGTTTTCCGAAACTTTAATTTCATGCGGGTAATAGGAAAATTTGGGGATCCCAAAATTCTTCATTTCATGATCGGTGAAAATATTTACTTCCCCAAAAAGTTTAGCAACATAAGGATTGTAAGGTTCTTTATAAGTTTCTTCCGGATGGGTGTTTTGGATCAGTCTACCACTTTGAAGAACAACGATCTGGTCTACCCAAGGTATAATATCCTGAAGTTCATGAGTTGAGATGATTAAGGAAATGTTATGTTGCTTTACATACCTGAAAAGCCTTTCCCGAAGTTCTATTTTTCTTGGAAAATCAATATTACTAAACGGTTCGTCCAGGATCAGGAGCTTAGGCAATATAGACAAAGCACGCGCAATAGCCACTCTTTGCTGCTGTCCGCCACTTAAATTTTTTGGGAAAACATCAGCATATTCCTGCAGGCCTACTACTTCAAGAAGTTCATGAACGGTTTCTCTTTTTTTTGATAGATTGATATTTGAAATAAACTTACCCACATTGTCTGCAACGGTGGAATAAGGCATCAGGTCAAAATTCTGAGCAACAAATTTCATTTGAGGTTCTCCGGGAACAAGATTGCCTTTCGGGCCCATAAGTGGAGTGCCGTCAAAAATAATTTCACCGCTTTCCCAGTCTAAAAGTCCATAAATTAAATTTAATAATGTAGATTTTCCACAGCCGCTTTCACCGGCCAGGGCAATGATTTTCCCTTCCTCAAATCGTATATTGAGGTTTTGAAAAAGAGGCTGGTCTTTACGATGTGAAAAATAAAGATTGTTTATCTCTAATAGCATATTACAAATGTAGTATTTTTAAAAAAGAATTATTTTTTTTATTATCTTAGCGAACGTAATAAAAAAATATCAAAAATGAGAAAAAAACTGTTTTATTTCGTTATCCCTGCCGTTTTTGCTACAGCTGTTGTTGTTTCTTGTAAAAAAGACAAACCGCTTACAAGTGAAAGTAATGATGTTACGACAACAAAAGAAGGTGCTCAATATGCATTGGATACTTTAAATAGTAAAATAGAGTGGAAGGGGTATAAAGTCTTCAAATCTGAAAGTACAAGCCATTTCGGAACAATTAAGTTTGAAAGTGGTGATCTTACAGTGAAAGATGGAAAATTAGAAAGTGGAAAGTTCGTTGCTGATATGAATTCATTAACATCTGTGGATTTAAAAGATGACGCAGAGCAATTAGGAAAACTGAACGGGCATTTGAAAAGCGGGGATTTCTTTGAAGTTGAAAAATTTCCAACTGCTTCTTATGAAATTACTAAAGTTACACCGGCAGCTGAAGGTGATTATAATACTTTATTGGATGGTAATTTAACGATTAAAGGAATTACCAAGCCGCTTCAGCTTAAAGCTAATGTGTCTGTAAAAGAAGGTGAAGTAACCGTAGCTACTGAACCTAAAGATATTAAAAGAGAAGAGTTTGGTGTGAAATTCCAGGCTCCTGCTGAAAACGGAGTGATTAAAGATGAGGTAACTCTTCAGATCAACGTTAAAGCTTTAGAAAAGAAATAATTTTTTTATTTAAGTGAAATAAGTGATTGAAGTCTGCCTCTGAATAAGGGGGCAGATTTTTTATGATAAAATAAGAAAGTTTTTAAACTGAAAAATCGTATTTTTGCAAAACATTTTGAAAGGGTAAAATAATGATAGAAAAGATAGAAGAACTACTCGTTGAGGTAAATAACTTCAATACTACATCTAAAGAGGAGATCGAAAATTTCCGAATCAAGTATAATGGTAAGAAAGGAGTTCTAAACGATTTTTACGAAACATTAAAGGAAGTTCCAAACGATCAGAAGAAAGAATTCGGACAGAAAGTGAATTCTTTAAAACAGGCTATTGCCATAAAATTAGAAGATCTGAAAAGCGCTTCTGAATCTTCCGTCGTAGTGGAGAAAGATGATCTTACAAAACCTGCTTTTCCCTTGGAGCTGGGATCGAGACATCCTATCAACCTGGTGAAGAACAGAATTATTGAGATCTTTAAATCTATTGGTTTTGCGGTAGCTGATGGACCTGAAATTGAAGACGACTGGCATAACTTTACGGCACTTAACCTTCCTGAATATCATCCGGCAAGAGATATGCAGGATACTTTCTTTATTGAGCAAAATCCTGATATTCTTTTGAGAACGCATACTTCTTCAGTGCAGATTCGTTATATGGAGGAAAACCAACCCCCAATAAGAATTTTATCTCCGGGAAGGGTTTTCAGAAATGAAGCGGTATCTTCCCGTTCTCATTGTATTTTCCATCAGATTGAAGGGTTATACATCGATGAAAATGTAAGCTTTGCGGATTTGAAGCAAACCATCCAGTTTTTTACTACTGAACTTTTTGGAAAGTCCAAAATCAGAATGAGACCTTCTTATTTCCCTTTCACTGAACCTAGTGCTGAAATCGATGTGTACTGGGGATTAAACTCTGAAACGGATTATAGAATTACTAAAGGAACAGGATGGCTGGAAATTATGGGTTGCGGTATGGTGGATCCGGCTGTTTTAAAAAATGTAAATATTGACCCGGAAAAATATTCTGGGTATGCTTTCGGAATGGGTATTGAGAGGATTGTAATGCTTCTTTATCAAATGAGCGATATCAGAATGTTCTTTGAAAACGATATCAGAACTTTAGAACAATTTAAGACACTATAGAAAAAGCCTCCGGTAGGAGGCTTTTTTATGTTTGTTAGTGGCTTTTTATTTAGAAAACCTTAAGGGGTATTTTACATTTTTAAAATCGTCGATACTTGCTTTTAAAGAACCGACAGCTAATTCAGCTTTAAGTAACATAGGAACGTGATTAGCATCATTAGAAACCCACATGGTTACTCCCTCTTTATCTTTAAATACTCTCCCACTCATTACTGACGGAACGATTTTTAAGCAATTGATGACTCCGAACTTTGTCTTTAAATTTTCGGTACCTACAACCCTTAAACGAAAAGGAAACATTTCATCATCAATCCAAACATTCATATTAATTACCGTACCCACTTTAAGCTCCGTCTGGCTTTGGCTTCTGAGGTAATAAAAACAAGAAAGCATATCCTGTATTCCTTTTACAGACTTGATTACTTTTGAGCCGTTAGCCGGTGTTTTTTTATCCGTCAGGATTAGTGTATTGTTGTCATGGTTGAACACAGTTTCAAAATGTTGGCGATAGCTTCCTTCTTTTACATTTCGAACGTAGAAACTGGGAAGTCCCGTCTGTATATCAATGAAACTCTCATAAAGATCATCCACTTTAAAAAAAGCTTTTACAGCACCGGAGGTTTGTCCCGTTCCTTTTACATAGAGGTGGGGAGCTCCTTTGTAAGTTGTTTTTTGAGTTGTAAGCGTTGCATTTCCGGCAGTTAGTATTCCGTAATGAATCCTGAAAGTAATAGATTCGCCATCTGCTATATTATCAATCTGGCCAAAACCAAGAAAGAATACGAATAATGCAATGATATTGAGAATTTTCTTCATAATATGGTTTTTACAAAAACGCTGCCAAAATTAAAATTTTTCTATTTTACCCGTTATTTGATAAATCTCAGGTTTTTATTTAGACTCAATTAAATCAGCTTCGCGTTAAAATTAGTAAATTTGCAGTTATATGTAAAATTAAATTTTATTATGATTACTACCGACATATTGATTATAGGAGCCGGACCAACTGGACTTTTCGCAGTGTTTGAAGCAGGTTTGCTTAAAATGAAATGCCATATTATAGATGCACTTCCACAGCCGGGAGGTCAGCTTGCCGAGCTTTATCCTAAAAAGCCTATTTTCGATATTCCGGGTTATCCTTCGGTAAATGCCGGTGATCTGGTAGATAATTTAATGGAGCAGATCAAGCAGTTTCAGCCTGGGTTTACTTTAGGCGAAACGGCGGTTACGCTTACAAAAGTAGATGAGGAATGGTTTGAGGTTGTTACGAATAAAGGAACGGTTCACAGAGCAAAAGCGGTTGCTATTGCCGGTGGATTAGGAACTTTTGAGCCAAGGAAGCCTACCATCGAAAATATTGCAGATTACGAAGAAAAAGGTGTTGAATATTTTGTTAAAGAGCCTGAACACTTCAGAAATAAAAAAGTGGTTATTGCAGGAGGTGGAGATTCAGCATTGGATTGGAGTATTTTCTTATCTAACGTTGCCAGTGAAGTGACTTTGATCCATAGAAGAAATGAGTTCAGGGGAGCGTTGGATTCTGTAGAAAAAGTTCAGGATTTAAAGAACCAGGGAAAAATAAAATTAATTACCCCTGCCGAGGTTACTGCAATAAAAGGAGAAGGAAAAGTTTCAGCGATCACCGTTCAGGTAGATGGTGAAGAAGCTCATGATATTGAAACGGATTATTTTATTCCTTTATTCGGTTTAACTCCAAAGTTAGGAGATATTGCCAACTGGGGGCTGAATATTGAAAAGAATGCCATCGTTGTAAACAATGCGCTGGATTATCAGACAAATATTGACGGAGTTTACGCTATTGGTGATATTAATACATATCCGGGTAAATTAAAATTGATCTTATGTGGTTTTCATGAAGCAACATTAATGTGTCAAAGTGTTTATAACAGATTGAACCCTGGGAAAAAATATGTTCTTAAATATACTACTGTGAGTGGAGTAGACGGGTTCGACGGAAGCCGTAAAGAAGCAGAAAAAGCAGTTGTGAAAAAAATTGACTAATTTTGCAAAATTATGTCAGATATCAATATAAAAATTACCGATAGGGAAGGTGTAACGCACGATGTTATTGCACCAACGGATATGTCTATGAATTTAATGGAAGTTATCCGTTCTTATGAATTAGCAGAAGAAGGAACAATCGGTGTTTGTGGAGGAATGGCTATGTGTGCTTCCTGCCAGGTGTATGTGATCAATGATCCGGGCTTAACTGAAATGGGAGATGAAGAAGATGCTATGTTAGCTGAAGCTTTCCATGTGAAGGAAAACAGCAGATTAGGATGTCAGCTGCACATCGTGGAAGATATGGAAGGGCTTGAAGTAGAGATTGCTCCTTATCCTTAGAAAATTTTTAACTTAAAAATATAAAAGTCCTGAAATTTTTTTTCAGGACTTTTTTTATGTATTGGAAAATTTGGAATTCCCGGATAGCATACGTATACTGTATCTTTGAATTGTATTTTCCAGCTGATGAAATCATGTGAAGCCTATGGACTCCACATGAATGATTATTACTTTGAATAATTATTTCTGAGGAATATTCGCTAAAATTTCTTTCAGGAAGCTCCAGAATTTTTGTGTTGAAGGGATATTAGCCTTTTCATCAGGAGAGTGGGCTCCTCTGATGGTAGGTCCAAAGCTTACCATTTCCATTTCCGGATAGTTAGCACCGATGATCCCACATTCCAGACCTGCATGGCAAGCTACCACATGAGGCTTTTCAGTGAATTTTTCGGTATAGATCTTTTCCATGAGCTGAACGATTTCAGATCCGGGTTTTGGTTTCCATCCGGGATAAGAGCCACTGAATTCTACTTGCATTCCTGCCAGTTCAGAAACTGATTTTAACTGTTCTGCCACAGCATATTTAGTTGAGTCAACTGAAGATCTTGACAGGTTTAATATTTTTAAATTTCCACCTTTAAGTTCTACTCTTGCTACATTGTTGGACGTTTCTACAAGATCTTTTACATCCGGACTCATTCTGTAAACACCATTGTGAAGAGATTTTAGGACTAAAATGACCTTTTTAGAATCTTCTTCAGACAGGGCTTTATCAGAGCTTGTTGAATTTTCTATATTGATCTGAAGACCTGGCTCAACAGTTGCAAATTCTTCTAAAATTTCTTTTTTAAGACCATTGGTCAGTTCCTCAATAAACTCATTGGCGTTTCTTACAGAGATAATAGCTACTGCTTCTCTTGGGATCGCATTCCTTAAACCACCACCATCGATTGAAATCAATTGTACATTTTCTTTTGCTAAACCGCTGTAAAGCAATCTTCCCAAAATAATATTGGAATTCCCGAAACCTTTATGGATATCCATTCCCGAGTGACCTCCCTGTAGCCCTTTGATTTCAATTCTTACAATTTGTCCTTTCGCTGCTTCAAGCTCATAGTTTTGAGTGATAGTAACATCTATTCCTCCTGCACAGCCGATATCAATCTCATCATCTTCCTCGGTGTCAAGATTCAATAGGATCTGTCCGGTAAGCTGTCCTGGCTTTAATCCAAGAGCTCCGGTCATTCCTGTTTCTTCATCAATGGTAAAAAGTGCTTCTAAATCCGGATGCGGAATGTCTGAACTTTCTAAAATAGACATGATCGTAGCTACACCTAAACCATTATCTGCTCCTAATGTAGTTCCTTTTGCTCTTACCCAGTCTCCGTCAACTTCCATTTTGATGCCTTCTGTATCAAAATCAAAATTAACATCACTGTTTTTCTGACAAACCATATCCAAATGTGATTGTAATACAATCGATTTACGGTTTTCCATTCCTGCTGTTGCAGGTTTTTTAATAATAACATTTCCTACTTCATCTACTGTTGTTGGTAATCCCAGACTTTCACCAAATCCTTTAATAAATGCGATTACTTTTTCTTCTTTTTTTGAAGGTCTTGGAACAGCATTTAATTTGGAGAAATTCTTCCAGATAATCTGCGGTTCTATATTGGATAATTCCATAAAATTTATTTTTATCAAAATTACGAATAAAAAATGCTCCCGTAAATTCGGGAGCAGTCTTTTTTATTTTGGAGAGGAAATTTTTGAAAAGCGTAATTACAGGATGATTAGCATCCACATTCTCCATAAATAGGCAATGTGATGACAGTTCCGTCAGGTTTTTCAATGGTTATGGTCCCTTCAAATAATAGAGCTTCTTCTCCTTTGATTTTTTTACCTTTTACGGATATTTTATAATCGTCATTTTCTATTTCTTTGGTTAGAAGTTCATCAGCTTCCATATCGCTGGATGAGATCAGGTTCATGGCTAATCTTTTTCCGTCCAGTTTCATGTAAGCTGTTTTTCCTGCATCATCAGCATAGATGTACTTTTCCGCTTCGAAATCAGCTTTGCTTTTTGCAAAGTAACATGAGCATTCTTTAATCTCCTTGGGGAAGGCTATCGTTTCAACCAGGATTTTTCCTGAGCTCTCCACTTTTGCAGAATCCTGAACAATATTCAGTGAATCTTTGGGAGTGGTTGTTAAAACGTTTGGTTGTTCTTTTTTACAAGCTACTACCAAGAGTGCTGAAAAGATAATAATAAGGTATTTCATTGTTTGTGGTTTTAATACATTATCCTCTGGCTCTTTCAAGCAGAACCATCATTAATAAAGAAAGTATAACCAGACTTTCGTCCTCATCATCGATATCGATCATTCTGTCTAGCTGGAATCTTCTGCCAAAAAATGAAGGCATCTTTTTTAATTTAAAATATTCTTTTCCATCCACGCCTCTTACCGTGTAAGCAGGATTTAAGAAATATCCGGTAAACATACCGATGATCGGAATTTCACTTACCATCCCGTCGAAGAATTTTGTCCATGCATTATCTTCCGTTACTGTAAATTTAGGCTGATCATTTGCGTCCAGGATATTATAAGTTGACTTCCAGAGTGAACGCATTCCTTTTCTTGCCAGCCTTCCGAAGTTTTTTTTATCAACAAGATCATTTAAAGAGTAGGATGCATTAAAATCGATCCACTTATTGGCCTGTATCCTGAAAAGCTCCTTAGATTTGCTTTCATCATTAAAGACAATAACATCTTCCTTTAGCTTAAACATTTTTTGGCGAACATACGCCACATAGTTCCCGTTTCTGTCTGTAATGTTAAAATCACTGGCTAATGTTGTGATTTTGAATTTGAAATCCAGAGGATAATTAAGGTTGTTAAGAATCATTTAGTTTATTTTTTTCATATATTTTCCAAAGATATATCTTTTATTGGAGAAGGAGATGATTTATGCTTGAGAAAGCCCTATAGACTCATCTTTTTATATTATTTTTGTAAGTAATTATGGATTACCCAAGTAAAGTTTTGGCAAAAGCTGTGGATGAGATTTCAGGACTTCCCGGAATTGGCAGGAAAACAGCTTTGCGTCTGGCGCTTCATTTATTAAAACAGCCCAATTCCAGGGCCGTTGGTCTCGGCAATTCTCTTATCAGTTTAGTTAATGATATAAAATACTGTAAGGAATGTCATAATTTTTCGGATTTTGATGTTTGCGAAATCTGCAGCAGTTCCAAAAGAAGTGATGAGGTGATTTGTATAGTAGAGGATGTACGGGATGTTATTGCTATTGAAAATACAGGAAAATACACAGGGAAATATCTGATCCTGGGAGGTAAGATTTCTCCTATGGAGGGGATCGGTCCGAATCAGCTTAATATTCCAAGCATTGAAAGGAAATTGAATACAGGGCTGGTCAAAGAGTTTATTTTTGCTTTGAGCGCAACCATGGAAGGGGACACCACAGCGTATTATATTTATAAGAAATTTAAAAATTTCAATGTAAGTTTTTCAAGCATTGCCAGAGGGATTTCAGTAGGGGATGAACTTGAGTATGCGGATGAGATTTCTTTGGGCAGGTCCATTATCAACAGGCTTCCTTATAACGAAAAGGATTAAAAATGAATACCAGGCTCTCAATAATAATTGTTAATTATAACGTTACCCAGTTACTTCGGAATTGCCTTTTATCCATTAAAAAATATGTAAAAGAAGTTCCCTATGAAGTCATTATTATTGACAATGCTTCTACAGACACCTCATGGCGAAATCTGATAGAAGAATTTCCGGGTTTTCATTTTATCGCTTCCGAAAGTAATGATGGTTTTTCAAAAGCCAATAATACAGCTATAAAAAGGGCAGTGGGAGATTATGTCCTGATCCTCAATCCTGACACCGAACTTGAAGGCTGTTATATGGATGAGATTTTAGATTTTGCAGATGCTCAGCCTGACTTTGGGTGTCTGGGAGTGAGAATGCATGATTCGAAAGGTGCATTTTTACCGGAAAGCAAACGTTCTGTTCCGGATATGTTCAACTCCTTCGAGAAGTTATTTGTGAATTTTAAGAATAACAATTCAAAATCCTATTATCGGAATGACATTGATGAAAATGCAATTGATAAAGTGGAAGTGATCACCGGTGCATTTTTTCTTGTTAAGAGAGAGGTTTATGAAAGAGTAGGCGGCCTGGATGAAGCTTATTTCATGTATGGTGAAGATATCGATTTATGTTATACCTTACTTAGGAATGGCTTTACGAATTACTATTATGGTAAAGCTTCAATATTACACTATAAAGGAGAAAGTACGGTAAAAGATGAGCTTTATCTCGAGCGCTTTTATGGGGCTATGCAGATTTTTATCAGTAAATATTACAAGGAATCGAAGCCTTTGCAGTATTCATTTTTAAAAGCAGGCTTAAGGCTCCGGCACAAAATAGAAAAGATCAAATTAAAATAAAAAGCAACTCAATTGAGTTGCTTTTTTAATATGTAAAAATAGTATTTGCTTATTTAGCAGGAGTAACAGGAGCCTGAGTTGGTGCTGTTGTTTGAGAAGCCGGAGCAGATTGTTTTGCAGGAGCTTCTTTTTTAACAGGTTGCTGAACCGGAGCCGTTTGTGATGGCTTTCCTGTGATCACAACACTGATAAGGATAAGAACAATGATTGTTGCTCCCAAGGTCCATGTTGCTTTTTCCATAAAGTCGTTGGTTCTTTGTACTCCGAATTGCGCAGATGATGCACCTCCGAAGGTACTGGAAAGGCCTCCTCCTTTAGGATTTTGAGCCATAACGATAATTACCAGTAAAACACTAGCAATCATAACAAGAACCATCAATAGTATAAATATAGAATCCATTAATTTGATATCTTTTTGAATGGGCAAATTTAATCTTTTTTTACCGAACAGCAAAATAAGATTTTAGTAAAAAGAAAAAACAGCAACAATTGTTGCTGTTTTTTCTTTAAAAGAGATTATTCTTATTTAAAATCAGAATCCTTGGCCTGATTGATCTGATAAGATTTTACAGCCAGGTTTATATCCATTCCGCCCATATTCTGAATAATGGTATGTGGTAATTTTACGCCGGATACATCTTTATAATCAGCATAGCTTGTAGGGGTAGAACCCTGCTCTCCACTTTTTACCTCTCCTGTTTTCAGGCCGGTTTTTACGCTATAATAATATGTGTCTTTTGCGCCTTTCACTACGTAGGAATCTTCGTTGTTATATTTTTCAATTCCTGCTAATTTATATTCAGTAGATTTTGCGAAATTAATTTCCGGGAATAGTTCTTTCTCATCAGACATTTCGGCTTTCTGCTTGTCGCTTAGAGGAACCTTTTTCCCTTGAACTTCCATGTAGCCATCTTTTCCGTCGAATACAATTTTTTGTACGGTATTTCCCATCATGCTGATGTTCATAGCCATTTTGCCTTCTTTGGCCTGAATCATTTTCATGTTCATTTCCATGCCCTGTACTTTTGTAGTGGCTTCACTGGAAATAGAATTGATCTTCTGGACAGCAGCAAGACCTCCAATTGCATTAATGTATTTATCCGCTACAGATCCGATCGTAACACCGGCATCCACTTTTTGTGCAGCCGGTTTTGCTACAGGATTAGCTTCCTTATCAAAATATTTTACCGGGTACCCTAATTTTTCCAGACCTTCAGAAATATCAGAAGCTTTACCTGCGATGAAAATTCTGCTTTGATTAGGAAGTATTGTCGCTTTAACCGCACTTGTAACGTCTGCAGCGGTTACTTTGTCAATAGATTTCAGATAATTGGTATAGAAATCTGAAGGAAGATCCTGTACTTTTTGATTTAATGCAAATCTTGCAATGGTTTCAGGTTTTTCCAAAGACATGATGAAGTTTCCTTTCAGCTTTGCTTTAGCATTTTCAAGCTCTTCCGGTTTTACGGTAGAAATAGCATTCAGTTCATTCATGAATTCTTTAACGGCTTTGTCTGTGACCTCGTTTCTTACACTTGCCTGTGCTGAGAAATTAGGAGAATATTTGCTGGCAGACATGCTTGAATAAGCTCCGTAAGTAAATCCGTTTTTTTCACGAAGATTCATGAAAAGTCTAGCTTCACCACCTCCTCCAAGGATGTAATTGGCAATTGTTGCAGGGAAGTAGTTGGGATCTTTCATTTTCAGTGTATTCAGGTTGCCTACGGAAACAACCGATTGTACAGCTGAAGGAACATCAACAACATTGATCTCTGTTTTTGCAACATTTGAAGCAGGTTCTAATGCGGTAAAAGCAGTATTGGATTTTTTCCATCCGCTGAATGCTTTTTCGATCAAAGGTTTTACCTGATCATATTTAACATCTCCAACGATAACTAAATAAGCATTGTCCGGAGCGTAATATTTTTTGTAGATATTCTGAACATCGGCCAGCTGGATTTTATTGATGGACTCAACGGTCTCAAACTCTCCTCTGGATGTGTTTTTTCCATACTGTAAAGCATTGGAAACCCTTGCTGCTATAGAAGAAGCGTTTTTATCATCAGATTTTAAACTTTCAATAGCTCTTTCCTTAGAATTCTGGATTTCTTCAGCAGAAAATTTTGGATTAATAATAGCATCAGCCATTAATCCCAATACCTCAGGGAAATATTTTGAAAGAGAACTTGCGAAAGCTCCGGAAGATGAAAAGTTAAGGTTAGCTCCCAGAAAATCTACCTTTTTATTAAATTCATCTTTGCCGATATTGGTTGTTCCGTTTTCGAACTGTTCTGCCATGATTTCGCTTACACCGGTCACATTTCCTTCATGGTAAGGAGGTCTGTCCATAGATAGATTGGCGCTTACTCGTGGTAATTTGTTGTTTTCTACAACCATCACCGTAAGGCCATTGCTTAACTGGAAAGTTTTTGGCTTGGCAATGTTTATCGCTGGAGTAGGACCTGGCTTTGGCATTGCATTAAGATCTATTTTTTGTGCTGAAAGCATTCCGGTAAATAAAAATGCTACGGCTATATATGTTAATTGCTTTTTCATTTGTAAATAATTGTTTGTTATAATCACTTTTTAACCCAACTGATCTGGATTATTTTTTTTCAGGTACGTAATTAATGATTATTCTTTGATTAGGATTCAGGTACTTTTTAGCAGCATTTTGAAGATCTTCTCTTGTGATGGATCTGTAAATGTCAATTTCTTTGTTGATTAAATTGGTGTTCCCCATCAATACGTGGTTTGTTGCTAATGAAGCAGCAATTCCCTGAATACTTGAATTCTGATTTACAAACTGGTTTTCAAACTGATTCTGAATTTTCTGATAATCTTCCTGAGAGATTAAAGTTGTTTGTAATTTTTTGATCTCAGCATCAATGTCAGACTGTAAAGTTTGCTTTGTAGTCTGTCCCATTGGGATTGCGAAAAATGCAAATATACTGTAGTCTTCAAGTCCCTGGTTGAAAGCCGCTACCTGAAGTGCTTTTTTGTCCTGATCTACTAATTTTTTATACAAAACAGATGATTTTCCGTTGCTTAAATAGGTTGAAAGCATATCCAGAACATAGGCATCTTTCTCTTTATTGGCAGGTGTTCTGTAGGCAAAAACATAGGCCGGAAGCTGGATGTTAGGATCTGTGGCAGTAACTTCCTTCTCCTGAGTGATAGGAGCATCTTTCGGGAAATCTTTAGGATAGATTGTTCCTTTTGGAATTCCTCCGTAATATTCTTCAATCCATTTTTTAGTCTGTTCAGGCTTAATATCTCCTGCTACGACCAAAGTGGCATTGTTAGGTACATAATATTTTTTATAAAATGCCTGGAATTCTTCAAGTTTAGCAGAATTCAGGTCCTCCATTGATCCGATGGTTGGCCAGTTGTACGGGTGATTGGTGAAAAGATTTTTTTGGATGGTGGTAAAAAGATTCCCGTAAGGCTGGTTGTCCATTCTCAATCTTTTTTCCTCCTTTACAACCTCTCTCTGAGTATCTACTCCAACCTGGTTGATAACTGCGTGACGCATTCTTTCAGCTTCCATCCAAAGTCCCAGTTGTTCGTTGTTGGAAGGGAAAGTTTCATAGTAATATGTTCTGTCATTGGTTGTATTGGCATTGTTCTGTCCTCCGTTGGAAGAAACTATTTTAAACCAGTCACCTCTTTTGATATTAGGTGTTCCTTCAAATAAAAGATGTTCAAAGAAGTGAGCGAAACCGGTTCTTCCTTTTACTTCATCCTTGGCACCTACGTGGTACATTACTCCTGTTGTAACTACCGGTGCTGTATTGTCCTGATGAAGAATCACGTGTAAACCGTTTGGTAAATCATACTCTTCGAATTTGATTTGTTGTGCATTCAGCATCACTCCAAAGAAAGCTACAGCAGCAACAGAAAGAAGTCGTTTTTTCATAAAGTAGAAATTGTTTGTCAATAAGTCCTAAAAATACTTTAATTGTTACAATTATTATGTGAAATTTTTAACTGAATTATTGGTTTTGTTAAATATATCATACCTGCATTTCAAAAATTTGAATTCTCCTTTTAATACATTATTTTTGTATTCCCAAAATTTTTTGCAGCATGGACTATTTGAAAGGACTCAATGAATCACAATACGAAGCCGTTACTACTTTACAGGGACCTTTAATGGTACTTGCAGGAGCAGGTTCGGGGAAAACGCGTGTACTTACCATGCGTATCGCCCATCTGATTACAAACGGTGTCGATCCTTTCAATATTTTAGCCCTTACCTTTACCAATAAAGCAGCACGTGAAATGAAGGAGCGTATTGCAAAGGTAGTAGGCCCCGGTAATGCAAGAAGTTTGTGGATGGGAACTTTTCACTCGGTATTTGCAAGAATTTTGAGAAGTGAAGCTCATTATCTGGGATTTCCATCGAATTTTACAATTTATGATCAGCAGGATGCGTTGAATGTAATCCGGAAAGTGCTGAAAGACATGAATATAGATGCGGATCTGTATAAACCTAAAAAAGTCCAGGCAAGAATTTCAAACTATAAGAATAACCTGATCACGGTAAAAGCCTATTTCAACAACCCTGAATTGATGGAGGCTGATGAAAAAGCGAATATGAAGTTTATCGGTCAGATTTATCAGAAATATGTAGAAGCCTGTTTTAAAAACGGGGCGATGGACTTTGATGATTTATTGTTAAAAACCAATGAACTGCTTACCCGGTTTCCTGAGGTTTTAGCCAAATATCAGGACAGATTCCGTTATATTCTGGTAGATGAGTACCAGGATACGAATCACTCTCAGTACCTGATTGTAAAGGCACTGGCTTCAAAGTTTGAAAATATATGTGTAGTGGGAGATGATGCTCAATCGATCTATTCATTCCGGGGAGCCAATATTTATAACATTTTAAATTTTAAGAAAGATTATCCTGATGCGGTGACGGTTTCTTTGGAACAAAACTACCGTTCAACACAAAATATCGTGAATGCCGCTAATGTGGTGATTGCAAAAAACCTTCAGCAGTTCAAAAAGAATGTATTCAGTGAGAATGAAGAAGGAGATAAAATAAAAATCTACCGTTCGCTTTCGGATGCGGATGAAGCCAACTTTGTGGCTGGAAATATATGGGAGCTTCATAACAGGGACCAGCGAAAATTTAGTGATTTTGCCATTTTATACAGGACGAACTCTCAGACCAGGGCTTTTGAAGATGCTCTGAGACGTAAGAATATCCCTTATAAAGTATATGGAGGTTTATCTTTCTATCAAAGGAAAGAGGTAAAGGACCTTATTGCTTACCTGCGTCTTCTTATCAATGAAAATGATTCGGAAGCATTGACAAGGATAATCAATTATCCTACGAGAGGGATCGGAGAAACAACGCAGAATAAACTGGTCGTTTTTGCTGATGCCCATAACGTGTCTGTAGCAAAGGTCCTGGATAATCTTCCGATGTATTCTCAACAGTTAGGATTCAATAATGGTGTTCTCAACAAACTGAATGATTTCTGGTCAATGATCAAGGCTTTTCAGGTATTGCTGAAAACAGAAACAGCTTACAGTGTTGCCATGGAAGTTGCAAAACGAAGCGGTCTGATCAAATTTCTGAAAGATGACGGAACTCCCGAAGGGATTTCAAGGGTAGAAAACGTACAGGAACTCATGAACTCTATGCAGGGTTTTATAGAAGAGCAGATGCAGCTGGAGGACGGAGATCCTAGTTTATCCAATTTCCTTGAAAATATTGCCCTTTCAGCAGATACGCAAGCAAAAGATGAAGAAGATGATATGGTTTCCCTGATGACCATTCACCTTTCCAAAGGACTTGAGTTTCCTGTTGTGCATCTTGTAGGAATGGAAGAAAATCTTTTCCCTAGTTTTATGAGTTCAGCAACAAGGGAAGATCTGGAAGAAGAAAGACGTTTGTTTTACGTAGCCTTGACAAGAGCCGAGAAGCAGGCATTTTTCTCTTATGCCATCTCCAGATTCCAATGGGGAAAAATTACAGATGCAGAACCATCAAGATTCTTAAGTGAAATTGATGAAGAGTATCTGGAATTCATCAATCCTGCAATGGAAAAACGTTTTATTAATCAAAGCGGGCTTAAATCCAATATTTTTGATGAACATCCTTCAGAAATACGTAGTTTTAAAAAGGTAGAGAAGAAAACCATTGAAAAGAATGAGAATTCAAAACCAATTGCTGAACCTCGTAAACTGAAACCCGTAAGTACGGCCAAAATCATTAACCCAAGCGGAGCCTCTTCTCAGGATATTGAAGTGGGGGATAAGGTGAGACATGATCGTTTTGGTGTCGGGGAAGTTACTTTTCTGGATGGAACAGACCCTCAGAATATCAAGGCTAAAGTGGTTTTCATGCATGAAGGAGAGAAGAATCTTATTCTGAAATACGCTAAACTAACTAAAATTTAAAAAACATAGACGTAAGCTATCAGAACTTTTTATAAATTATAAGTCTACTTATTTTGTAGACTTATAAATATGACATACATTTGCTCCTCAAAAAAAGTTAAAAAAAACTTAACATAAAATGTATGAAAAATAGAAAGACAATTTTTTCAGCTTCTGTTTTATTTTTTCTGGGGACAACTTATGTTTATGGACAGGAGAAGGATACAGTGAAAACCGCTAATGTGGAAGAGGTTGTTATTCTGGGATCCCGAAGCGGAGCAAGATCTAAAGTTGACAGCCCGGTTCCTGTGGATGTATTTAATATAAAAGAATCTTCGCTGGTTCTTCCTCAGACCAATATTTCTCAGATCCTTAACGCTATAGCACCCTCATTTACCTCTACGATCCAGACCAACGCTGATGGTACGGATCATTTGGACCCTGCACAGCTCAGAGGCCTGGGTCCCGATCAGGTCCTGGTTTTGGTCAATGGTAAAAGAAGGCATACTTCGGCATTGGTTAATGTGAACGGAACTCCGGGAAGAGGAACTGTAGGTACGGATTTGAATGCTATTCCTTCTTTCGCGATCAACCGGATTGAAGTGTTGCGGGATGGTGCTGCGGCACAATACGGATCAGATGCCATTGCAGGGGTTATTAATTTAGGGCTTAAAAGAGATACCGGAAGACTGACAGGTCAGTTTACTTACGGAGGAAACCTCACGCCGGCAGCCAATGATCATACAGGAAATTTTGACGGACAAAACTTTCAGGTAGATCTGAATTATGGTGATAAAATAGGAAAAAAGGGAGGTTTTTTCAATATTACCTGGACTTCACAGTTTAGAAATCCAACCTATAGAGCAGGAACCGAAAGCGGGACAATTTACAATGCTTACAATGCTATTGAGAAAAGAGCATTAAATGATGGCGTGAATCTTTCTTCATTATTTACAAATATCGGTACTACTCCCAATGCTCAGCAGATCGTAAATTATATTCATCAATATGCACAGAATGTTAATTATTTCTCCCAGGATTTTCAAAACCAAATTCAGGGAGCCAATACAATTGGTGCGCTACAGGGATTGTTAGGAGCTGATGTAACCAATCAGGAGTTGAGCTACAGAGGTCTTGAAAGAAAAGATTTCAATATGCAGGTAGGCCAGTCAAAACTGAATAACCACCAGCTTTTTGCAAATATAGAGGTTCCGATTGATGATAACTGGAAAGTCTATACTTTTGGAGGTTATAGCTTCAGGCATGGTACTTCGGGAGGATTTTTCAGAAGACCTAATCAAAGCAGAACCTTTACAGGAATATATCAGGATGGTTATCTGCCGCAGATCGGAACAGATATCCAGGACTTGTCTCTTTCAGCAGGTATAAAAGGAAACTGGGATGGCTGGAATATTGACTTCAGTAATACTTACGGACAAAACTCCTTTGATTATACTATCCAGAATACAGGTAATACTTCTTTAAGATTTGCTTCCCCCAATGAATTTAGTGCCGGAGGACTAAGGTTTTCTCAAAATACGATCAATCTTGATTTTTCAAAGAAATATGATGTGTGGCAGGGAATCAACATAGCATTTGGGGCTGAGCACCGATATGAAAATTTTAAAATAACAGCAGGAGAAGAAGCTTCTTATGCAACTTATGATATCAATGGTAATGTATGGAACGGGACCACTTCCAGACCTACCGATTTCTTTGGAAATTCACTTCCGGGAGGATCACAGGTATTTAGCGGTTTCAGACCTGAAAATGCTGTAAATAAAAACAGACAATCTGTTGCGGGATATGCAGATTTTGAATTCAATTTTACAGATTGGTTGCTGGTAGATGCTGCTGCGAGATATGAAAACTATTCGGATTTCGGATCTACTTTTAATTATAAGATAGCTTCGAGAATTAAACTTGATAAGAACTTTAATTTAAGATTTGCTGGATCTACAGGATTTAGAGCGCCATCTATCCATCAGATCTATTATAATGTAACTTCTACTTTATTTACCAATAATCAGCTTTTAGAAGTAGGAACTTTCAGCAACGACTCTAAAATAGCAGGACTATTGGGAATTCCAAAATTGAAACAGGAAACTTCCCAATCAGCAAGTATAGGATTTACGTATAAAATTCCATCAGTTAATGTAACATTTACGGCAGATGGTTATTTTACTAAAATTAAAAATAGGATTATCCTTACCGACCAGTTTACCAGATCAGCAGTTCCTCAGCCGGCAAAGGAGGCATTTGATGCTGCGGGAGTAAATGCGGGACAATTTTTTGCCAATGCAATTGATACGGAAACGAAAGGGCTGGATATTGTAATCGCTCACAATGTAAGATTTTCAGAAGTGAAGCTGGATAATAGTTTTGCAGTTAATCTAAATCAGACCAAAAAAGTAGGAGACGTGCATTCATCGGGTTTGTTGGAATCTGCTAATCTTGAAAATACCTATTTCTCTGAAAAATCAAGAGTCTATCTTGAAGAAGCGGTTCCAAGAGTAAAGGCAAGTTTATCCCACAGTATTTCATGGAAAAATGCCAGTTTCTATTTAAGAAATACGTATTTCGGAAAGGTAACCGGTGCTGATGTTTTAGATGCTAATGGAGATGGGGTTATTGCATTTGATGAACATCAGAAAATAGCAGATAAGGTGATTACTGATCTTTCTGTAGCGTATCAGTTTACTAAAAATGTAGGCTTAACGCTGGGAGTGAATAACGTTTTTGATATTTATCCAAGCAAAAATCTTCCGGTATCAACCAATAACGACCAGTTTATCTACTCTCGTTCCACGTCTCAATTCGGACAGAACGGAAGGTATGTTTTTACGAGACTTAATTTTACTTTTTAAGTAAAAAATAAAAACTAGCTGAACAATGCAGGCAAAGGATCTTCAAAACTGATTATTCTGTGATCTGCGAGATCAAAATAAATTTCTGAATTTTGATTGGTAAAAGCAATGACAGTCATTCCTGCATTTTTGGCAGCAAGAATACCGGACTGACTGTCCTCTATTACAAAACAATGTTGAGGGTCAACTTTCAGGTTTTTTGCTGAAGTAAAATATACGGCAGGATGAGGCTTACCATGTTCTTCAAACTCAGCTGAGGTAATATGATCGAATAAATGGGCAATCTCTGCTTTATCAAGAACGGTTTGAATGATCCTGTAAGGAGAATTGGTGGCTAGGCCTATTTTGTATTGCTTTGATTTAAGATCTTCTATAAACTTTTTTATACCCGCAATAGTACAATCTTCTGTTGCGATCAGTTCAATGACCCTTGAGATGACTTGTTGTTCCACAGTGTCCAATGCAATGTTATCCCAAGGGTATTTTTTATACCAGAATTCGGTAACCTCAGCAGTAGTCATCGACTGAGTAAACTGTGTGAATTCATCAGTAATCTTTACACCCAATGAGCTGAATACTTCGGACTCCGCTTGTTTCCAGAATTTTTCACTGTCGATAAGAACGCCGTCCATATCAAAAATAACAGCTTTTGCAGGTTTTATTTCCATATTTTTAATTCATAGGCCGCTTCCCAAAAATGGTACTCCATTTGGGTTGACATGATAAAAGCTTCTGTCATTTTATATCTTGTATCATCTGTAGCTTTTTCTGCGATCTTATCACAAATAGCAATGGCATGATCTACAGCAGCAGAAAATTCCTCTCCGCCATAAGTATCGATCCACTTTTGATAAGGATTATTAATATTGTTCTGATACTTAAAGATAAAGTTTCCTACTTCCCTATAGATCCAGAAGCACGGCAACACTGCAGCAACTGCAACTTCAACACATTCCAGAGCAGCAGTACTCCTCAGGAAATGGATATAGTGATGACATGCAGGCTGTAAAACACCTTTATCGGTAACACCAAAATCCTTAAAATAAAATTCATGTAAAGCATTTTCGACCACGATCGCATTTTCGGCAAACCTCATAAAAGAAAGAACATCCTGAAGATCCGGGATCTTAGCAGCAATTAGCGAAAGCGTTCGTCCAAAATGTTCAAGATATAGAGAGTCCTGAGCCATGTAAAATTTAAAATTTTCAAGCGGCAAAGTTCCGGCTGAAAGCTCTTTGATAAAATCCATTTGCAAAATAGACATGTATTTGTCTTCAATAGCTTGCCAGGTTTTTTCAGACCATTTCATTTTTGATCAGTTTTTGAGGGTTAAAAAAGTGATTAAGCGGGCCGTTTCCTAAACCGGTTTCTACATCTTTTCCATTTTCTATGGCTTTATAAACATATTGTTGTCCAAGAGAAACAGAATCAAATAAGGTTTTTCCCTGAGCCAGATATGCGGCTATAGCCGAAGAAAGGGTACAGCCTGAACCATGGGTATTGTGGGTTGCCAATTTGATGGTTTCAAAGGTATGGTATTGATTATTTTCATCGTAGAATAATGAGGTAATCGTTGAGGTATCCTGATGTCCGCCTTTTAAAAGAATGCTTTTGCAGCCCAGACTTTTGATCAGTTTTCCTGCTGCATAAAGGTCTTCAAGCGTTTTCACCTCCATGCTGGCTAAAATTGCTGCTTCATCCATATTAGGGGTAATCACATCTGCAATAGGGAAAAGTTTTTCTGTAATAGCGGTAATAGTCTCTTCTTCGATTAAACGATGTCCACTTGTCGCGACCATTACCGGATCGAATACAATAGGAATCTTTTTATATTTACCGAGTGTTGAAACGATGGTTTCCACAAGCTGGGAAGTATGGACCATTCCGATTTTGATTGCATCAGGAAAAATGTCATCTAAAATAGCTTCGATCTGATCAGCTACTGCTTCTACAGGAATTGGATATATCTTTCTTACTCCCTGGGTATTCTGGACCGGTAAAGCAGTTAACACCGATGTTGAAAAGCATCCCAGGGCAGAGGCGGTTTTAATATCAGCCTGGATGCCAGCCCCTCCGCTTCCGTCGAATCCTGCTATCGTTAATACGGATGAATATTTAAATTTTTTCATTTTACAATTTCATTTTTGAGTTCATAAGCTGCTTTTTGAGGATCATTAGCACCGCATATTGCAGAAACCACGGCAATACAGTCGGCTCCCGCGTCCATAATAGCCTTGGCGTTGGTTAAGTTGACACTGCCAATAGCAACAAGGGGCTTTGAGGTGAGTTGCCTTATTTTTACTATTCCTTCCAATCCCCATTCAGTAACTGTATCTGATTTGGTAGTCGTGCGGAAGACCGGGCTGATGCCCAGATAGTCTGATGCTGCAGTCTGATCATTTTCAAGCTGATCGAGATATTCAATGGAGTAACCAATCATTTTATTGTGAATGAGTGGCTGCTCCCTCAAATAGACGGGGCTTGCATCGGTATTACCCACATGGATGCCTGCCGCGTTTACTTTTGTGGCCACTTCTACGTTGTCATTAATAATCAGTGGAATATGATGTTTTTCTGTAATTGCTATCAGTTGTCTGGCTTTTTGGAGGAATTCATCGGGAGAGCTGTTTTTCTCTCTTAGTTGTATGATATCAACGCCGCCTAGAATAGCTTGCTCTGCAACCTTTAAAAAGTCTCTTCCGGGACAATCTGCCTCAGAAATAACAATGTAAAGCTGGTAAGGAAAAGGATGTCGATTCATTATCTTTCATACTTGAGATGACTGAGAAACTCCTCTTCGGTAATAGTATATAATTTATCGAGAAGGTTAACCTGAAGGCTTCCAGGACCTTTACTTTCCAAAACAGCCAGTTCACCTGCGATACCCATTAATGCCATTGCAGCCGCAGTTGCTTCAAAATACTTTTCGGTAACTCCTGCAAAAGCACCAATAAGGGCAGTTGCCGAGCAGCCTAATCCGGTAACTTTGGTCATTAAATGATGCCCGTTACGGATAAAGGAGGTCTGCTGTCGGTCAAGAATGATATCTGTAGCTCCGGAGATACAGACAATCGTATCGTGTTGATTGACGAGATATTGGGCGGCATTGATCGCTTCGTCACTTTTTGCTGTGCTGTCAACTCCTTTTGTAACGATTGTGTTTGCTTTAGCCAAAGCAATAATTTCTGATGCGTTGCCTCTGATTACAGTCGGCCGGTACGGTAAAAGCTGGTGTAAAATCTCATCACGGAAACCCGTTGCACCGGCACCTACCGGGTCCAAAATCCACGGTTTTTTTAATGAATGGGCAGCCTTTGCGGCTATTATCATTGACTCTGCCCAATATTCATCCAGCGTACCTATATTAATAACGACTGAATGTGCAATACTGACCATTTCATGAATTTCAGATTTTGCATGCGCCATGATCGGAGAAGCTCCCACAGCCAAAAGGGCATTAGCTGTATTATTCATCACCACGTAATTGGTGATATTGTGTACAAGGGGGGATTGCTGTTTTACGAGCTGTACTTGTTCCCAAAGATTTTTATCCATTATTATTGATTAAATAAATAGCTTCAGGAAAAAATCCAAAACAAAAGTACATTGTAAAGAATGTCTTTTTGCTTTTCCCTACGTCGGTGTAAGCCGTATCAGGTTCAAAGGGACTCTCTCAATTCTTCTCAGAATACCCCTAAAGCATAACAAATGTAAGAAAAATATCAGATATGGCCTTATCATTAATTAGTAACCCAAACCTTTTATCTCTCTACCAGCTCCTTTACGCTTTCTCCGTAGTAATCCATTTCCGATTTATTAATTTTGATAAGCTCATACCACTTTCTGAAGGCTCCTACAAATACGATAAGCATTAAGACCATTGCAACCACAGCAAGTGTTGCCAGTAAGTATTGCCCTTTGGGAATATAAATGGAGGTAACCTGGATATAACCTGCCCAGAATGTGATCCCTGCCATGAACACACCCGGTATAGCTGCACACAAGGCATATTTGCCTCTGTTTAACCGTATGAGCATTGTTGTACAGACGATCAGTCCACAGGCAGCAAGCAGCTGGTTGCTGATCCCGAATAATGGCCAGATACTACTGACGTTTCCTGTAAATACAAGGTATCCCCATGCAAAAGTGAAGATCAGACTACTGATAATAATCCCCGGGGTCCAGTTTTTGTCATTGAATTTCGGAATTACAGAACCCAGCATTTCCTGCAAAAAGAAACGTCCTACTCTTGTTCCTGCGTCAATAGCCGTAAGAATAAAAACAGCTTCAAACATGATTGCAAAATTATACCAATAAGCCATTAACTGATCCATATAGGGGATCTTATTGAATATATGAGCCATTCCCACAGCCAGAGATACAGCACCTCCGGTTCTGCCATGAAGATCGATCCCGATTTTCTGTGAAAAATAATCAATATCAACTCCGTGTAAAGAAGGATGAGCAGCCAGAAATGCATCATAAGAGTCTTTCGGAGTGTTTATGGCAAAATAATCTCCGGGCATTAATGTACATGCTGCGATCAATGCCATTAGGGCAACAAATCCCTCAACAAGCATTGCTCCATATCCTACAAAAAGAATTTCCCTTTCTTTATTTAGCATTTTAGGCGTTGTTCCGGTTGCTATAACAGCGTGAAAACCCGAAATAGCACCACATGCGATAACAATGAAAATGAATGGAAGGACAGGTCCTCCGATCACGGGTCCGCCACCGTTTACAAACTGTGTAAGGGCAGGCATCTGTATCGTGGGATGGATCACAATTACTCCGATAGCAAGCATGATGATAGTTCCGATTTTCAGGTATGTCGACAAATAATCCCTTGGGACGAGCAGCAGCCATACCGGTAGAACGGATGCCAAAAAACCATACAAAGGAATAGCTATAGAAATGGTGGTGATATCCCAGGAGAACAAATTATGCATGGTTTCATTCTGCATCAGGTTATGCCCTCCGATAATACCCGCAATAAGAAGGACTCCTCCTAGGATACTGGCAAAAGTGACACTATTTTTGCGATAGCGCATAATCAGACCCATAATGATGGCAATAGGCATTGTAATCACTACGGTAAATAATGACCATGAGGCTTCGTGCATAGCATTGATACACGCCAACGATAGTCCTGCCAGTGTAAGAATGAGAATGAATAAAATGGCAAATCCGGCTACTGTTCCGGTTGTTTTTCCAATTTCTTTAGAAGCAATGGTTGCCAGACTCTGGCCTTTATGCCTTACGGATGCGAACAAAACGACCATATCATGAACACCACCTCCTAATACACAGCCTATCAGAATCCACAATGCTCCGGGAAGGTATCCGAATTGTGCGGCAAGAACAGGCCCAACCAATGGTCCTGCAGCTGCAATTGCAGCAAAGTGATGTCCGAAAAGAACATTCTTATTAGTTGCAACATAGTCTTTACCATCCGCAAACTCCAATGCAGGAGTCGTATTTTTGTTATTAAGACGTAATACCTTATTGGCGAGAAAAATTCCATAGATGCGGTATGCTATGGCGAAAATAAGGAGCGATGTGAAAACTAAAGTTAAGGCGTTGATGTTATTTAGGAAATCCATATCGTCTTGATTTTTTATGAGTAAATAATTAAATTTTTTGTTTAATTTATTTTGAATAATTTAAACAATGGCCAAGTTAATTATTTTGTAAATAAAAAATAAGAATATGTATACTAATCTAGCAAATTAACAAAAATTGAAAATAATTACTTATTTAATATCCTGATAATTAATATTTTATATTGTTTTTCCGTTTGAGTTAACTATAATTTATTGCTAGTTTAGAAGTATATTTCATTTCAACATTAATGATTGCTGGACTTAGTCTTTCTCTGAGAAACAATAAAATCTACCATTTCATCAACAAGCTGATTAAGGTAGTTTTTATCGGTGGTTCCGAAGCCGTGTATACCATCTTCTACGATAGTCAGTTTATTTTGTACTTCATTTTCTTCAAGTTTTCGTTCCAGTAGTATCGATTGCTTGAGAGGTACAATCTTATCCTTATTTCCTTGTAGAGTTAGGGTTGGGATTGCATGATCAGCATAAGTTACCGGTGAAAGCGTTTCAAAGTATTTGATGACTTTCTTCTTGTCTTTTTTGATGTCGTATCCTGAAATTCCTAAGATCAGTTTTCCCCTTAGATCAACAATTTTCTTTGAAAAAAGGCTAATAAAAAAGGCACCTACATTTCCCACACGGGTATGTAAAAGTTTATTAAGATCAGTAGGCCCGAAATTATTGACTACATAATTTACTTTTGCAGAATAAGATGAGAGTTCAGGTGCTCCGACGAATTCATTATCTTGCGTATAGGCAGCCAGCAATGAAAGATGCGCCCCGGCAGACGCCCCGAAAAGTCCTATATTGTTGGTATCAAAGTGATATTTATCTGCGTTCTTTCTGACCCATCGTATAGCATCCTTAGTATCCTGGATAGGATTTGGAAAATGTATATCTTTATTCACTAAAGTATAGTTGATGCTGATTACAGTATATTCCTTTTCTACCAGCTTGAGAATAAGGTTTTCTATATAGGAATCTGCATGAATGATCTTATCACCGCCGACCCATCCCCCTCCATGGACATAAATAAGCACAGGATGTTTTTCCGCAGAGGTTGTTTTTGGGCTGTACATATCCAAAGCTATTGAACCTTCCTTATTGGTTTTATAGAAAATATCTTCTGATGAAATGGTCCTTTCTTTTAAAAGACTGCTTTTTGGGGCTTTAGGCTGAAGCTGATTCTGGGAAAAAGCGACAGGGGAAATGCTCAGAAGTAAAATAAAAAACAGGTTTACATAAAACCTGTATATTGTAATATTGCTTTTGAATGATGCCATATAATTTTTGAGAAATTGGTTATTTTACTAACTCCTCAAAAAGTTTACCAAAAGTTTTTTCAAGATCTTTGGATTTTCCGGGATGAGGCCTTGATGTTTGTATAACGGAACTTCTTACCGCTGTTAACCAGCGAAAACGCTCGGGAATATCAAGCAGGGCTATTGGTCCACCGTCCTTATCTCCATTGGCAATCTTTTGAAAACTTTGCAGGTTCTGAATAATGTCTTCATAGTCAAGTTTGCTGTGCATAAGTCTGAATTTATCTGGGCATAGATAAAAATCTACACGAATGAATTTTTCTTTTTTTGAAAACATCACGAGGCCTATATTGAAAAATTCTTCTCTTTCAACCTTAGGTACCAGACGTATTACGGCATATTCGTATATTTTATCCTCTTGCATTTTTAGCTTCGTTTACAAAGATTTGTGAATTTTCTAGCCTTGTTTTCATAAATTGGAAGTACACCTCACGGATTTCTTCAGGACTTTCATCCGCATCGTTCCAGTGTAGCCAATCTTCGGGAATCAGATTTACAATTTCCCGGAATACTTTTTCATTTAAAACCTCATGTGCCCATTGGTCGGCTTCATCCAGCATTTTAGCTTTGGGAAGAAGAACATGGTCTTTTACATATTTGAAAGGAGTCTTTGCCGCTGCATCAAAGTTTTGCCATGAGTGATGAAAATAAAAAGAAGCTCCGTTATCAATTACCCAGAGTTCCTTATGCCACATCAGCAGATTGGTATTTTTATAAGTACGATCGATGTTGGTGATGAATGCATCCAGCCATACTATTTTTGAGGCCAGTAGAGGATCGATGACTACACCCGGATCATATGTGATCGATCCGGAAAGATAGTGAAGTCCCAGATTCAGCCCTTCCGAAAATTTTAGCAAATCCTGAATTTCTTCATCAGCTTCCGTTCGTCCAAAATCTACATCCAGGTTTACAAAAACAAGCTCCGGAATTTTTAATCCCAAAACTTCTGTTATTTTTCCTCCTAAAAGTTCAGATATCAGCATTTTTACTCCGTGGCCGGCACCCCGGAACTTCAGGACATATTTAAAGTCATCATCAGCTTCTGCCAAAGCCGGAAGCGAACCACCCTCTCTTAATGGAAGGATGTAGCGCATTACCGTTACTGTTCTTAAATCCAACATACCGCAAAAATAAGATTTTACTTTGTGTTTGTTCCTATTTTTAATATTTTTAGTTGAAATTATGTCAGCCATCAAAGTGGAAGAAATATTCTTGTGATAAGATGTTCTTTTCTGGCTGATTCTTTAAGAAGTGAGTATGGAAGTTATAAAAAAAGAGAATATTGTTATTTCAAATCCTGAAACAAAGGATTTTCTTGCAGATGCTTATTATCCGGAAAGTAAACGAAAATTACCACTGGTAATTTTTGTACATGGATATAAAGGGTATAAAGATTGGGGAGCATGGGGGCTTATGGCTGAAAAAATAGCAAAAGCCGGTTTTTTCTTTGTTAAGTTTAATTCCTCCCATAACGGGACAACAACAAATGACCCTCATAACTTCGGGGATCTGGAAGCTTTCGGGCAAAATAATTATTCTAAGGAACTTTCCGATCTCGGTGCTGTTATTGATTTTTTTATTACAGATGATAGGGTAGATGATCAAAAGGTCATTTTAATAGGGCACAGCAGAGGAGGAGGCATTTCGATTATAAAAACCTCCGAAGATGAAAGAATAAACGGCTTAATTACCCTTGCAAGTGTAGATACCCTTGAGCGTTTTCCAACAGGAAATGCTTTTGAAAACTGGAAAAAAGAAGGTGTGTATTATGTTATGAATGGCAGAACAAAGCAGGAAATGCCTCATTATTTTCAGTTTTATATAGATTTTGAAGAGAATGTGCATCGTTTCGATGTAGAAAGAGCAATGGAAATGGCAAAAGCTCATATTTTAATTATCCATGGCACCAACGATGAAAGTGTTGCTCCAAAAGAAGCGGAACATCTCCATATTTTGAACCCGAATTCTGAACTGTTTTTAATTGAAGATGCGAATCATACATTCGGAGCCAAAGAACCTTGGGAAAGTCCGGATTTACCGGAAGATCTGAATAAAGCTATCGAAAAATGTATTGACTTTATTAACAATAAGATTGTACACGAATAAAAATAAAAAAGGAGTGGCAACGTCACTCCTTTTTTATTTTAGATCTTATAGATTTCAAGTTTAGTCATTCTGTGTCGGCTTGGTTAAAATACTCCAGGCCTCGTTAATTTTACTTTCAAGCAGAAGTTTCTGCGCTTCCTGATGAATGTTTTCTTCAGAATGAAAACTACCCTCCGGTAAAACTTCAATGTTGGCAAGCATGCCCAGGTCATTTCCTGTAAAAATTTTACTGTATCGTATTTCAATAGGAAGAAGATCAAATCCAATTCCCTTTGTTACCAGTGGTTTAGGAACTTCAAAAAGACTGTTTTCATTACTTCTTGAGTACCAGTTTACTCCCAGACGGGCTACCATATCCAGTTTTTTCTGATCCAGATTGCCTTCTTCATTCAGATATTCTTCCCTTATGTGAATCTTCTGTACTTCACAGATGATCAGATTTCCTGCTCCGCCCTGATCTCCCAGGGGTTTTATTTCGAGTACTTTACATTCAAAATTAACCGGGCATTCTTCAATCAGTTTTGGCTGTACAAGATCTGCGTCCTTCATTGTAAGGCCGGATTTGATGAACTCATTAACCCCGTCTCCGTATTCTGTTGAAGCTAAAGATATTTGTTGTACAATAGGAAAATTGACTGTTCCGATTACCACCTCTGGAAGCTCTGAAACATTTTTCAACGTGTGTTTAGTGGTGTTATCACGGACTCTCCTTGAAGGTGAAAAAATCAAGATAGGTGGAACGGTACTGAACATATTGAAAAAGCTGAAAGGCGATAAATTAATAGTACCATTCTTATCAACTGTCGAAGCCAAGGCAATAGGCCTCGGTGAAACAGCGGTCTGCATTATCGTTTGTAATTGAACCGGTGTTATTTCAGATGGGATAACTGTTTTCATATTTTATAATAAGTCACTTCAGTTTTATCAATATTAATTGAAAAACTAAAGTGAACTTAATTTTACCATAATATTTTAACTTAAGTAGCTCAAACGTTTTTAACTCTTTTTATAAACTTGGAATTATTTTACCAGATACTTCCCCGAAACCTACTCTTACGCCATCTTTTTCAGCCCATGCTTTCATGGTAATGGTATCATTATCTTCAATGAATTTTCTTTCCTGGCCGTTACTTAGCTGAATAGGATTTTGGCCCCTCCATGTCAGTTCAAGCATAGATCCGAATGATTTTGGATCGCTTCCTGAAATAGTACCACTGGCATAAAGGTCACCAACTTCAAGATTACAACCGTTTACCGTGTGGTGTGCCAGTTGCTGGGTCATGTTCCAGTACATGAATTTATAATTGCTTTCAGAAATTAGGTTTTCTTCTCCGTTTTCAGGCTGTAAGTATACTTCAAGGTTGATATCATAATTTTTATCACCTTCAAACTTCAGGTAGTCCAAAACTTCCGGATCCTGTACCGGTGAAGCGGTTCTGAAAGGAGCTAATGCTTCTAAAGTAACAACCCATGGAGAAATAGAAGAGCCAAAGTTTTTAGCTAAAAACGGTCCAAGCGGAACATACTCCCATGCCTGGATATCTCTTGCAGACCAGTCATTAAACATAACCATCCCAAAAATTGCATCTTCAGCATCTTTTGTGGAAATGCTCTCGCCCATATCCGTATTTTTGTTGATAACAAAAGCCATCTCTAGTTCAAAGTCCAGTTGTTTAGAAGGGCCGAATACCGGCTTTTCTGCATCAGCAGGTTTAGTCTGGCCTTTGGGACGGTTGATATCAGTTCCTGAAATCACAATGGATGATGCTCTGCCGTGATATCCTACAGGCAAATGCTTCCAGTTGGGTAATAACGCATTGGCAGGATCACGGAACATTTTTCCTACATTGGTGGCATGTTCGATGCTGCTGTAAAAATCAGTGTAATTTGGAATATGCAGAGGCATTATCATTTTTACCTGATCCAGTTCGTAGAAAGCATCTTCTATGGTTTTCTGGTCTTTTGATAAAGTGGAGCCTTCCTGTAATAATTCCTGGATTTTAGTACGCACGGCATTGGTAATGGGTTTCCCCAATTCAATGAATTCGTTAAGGGTGTAAGCTTCGAAGACGTTATCTTCAAGTCCTTCAATATCTTCAAAATAGCCCAGATCATACAGGCTGGCAAGGTCAATGACCTGATCACCGATTCTGGTGCAGCATCCGATATATTCTTTATTGAAAACAGCTACTCCAAAAGGAATATTATGTATAGAAAAGTCTGAATTTGAGGAATACTCTACAAATGATTTCATAAGATTGTAATTTAATTAAGATTAATAAATCTGTTAAAATTTGGGTTCCAATATCTCAAGCGGCCGTAGCAGAAAAGCGATGTTTTCCAACTAAATATTCTTAAAACTCCTTGACTGGTTATCCAATGATCACCTGTCGGTTCAATATTGAGATATGAAATAAATTACCTTCTCACTACGCTCTTCGCAAATACGAGCGCCCTCAAGATATTTTGTATTATTTTTTTGAATAAGAGGCTTCGTCAATCCACCTGTCTTTAGTATTAACGTCAATCAGATATAAGATATTATCCTGTCTTGTTAATAATAAGGTTTTGGTTACCGGCATAGGAACTTTTTTTCCCTCCAGGATATTGGCTCTTAAAGAAACAATATTTTTTTTCCTGATGATATCGCCGGTAAAAACATTAGAACTGCTTTCTCCTGTGGTTTTATCATCGAAAACTTCAACATAGGTTGCATTATTTCCTTTTATGATAATGAAATCCCTTTCCGTATGGTCGTCAAAATCTTTGATAAAGACAAATTTTTTATCATCAATATTTACATTTTCAAGATGTTGATTGATGCCTTTTCTTTCTTCAAGTCTGGTAAGAATTTCATTCAGTGTTCCATATTGAGCTTTTAGCCCTAATGCACTGAAAAATAAAATTCCGAATACAATTTTTTTCATATTAAGTGTTTAAAAAAAAGTTTTGTCAGGACTTTTCATCCTGACAAAACTTAGTATTGTTATTTGGGATTAAAGATTTCCTCTTTTTTCCTGTTCTCTTTCCAAAGCTTCGAATAATGCTTTAAAATTACCTGCCCCGAAACTTTGTGCGCCATGTCTTTCAATGATTTCAAAGAATAGGGTAGGACGGTCTTCTACCGGCTTGGTAAAGATCTGTAATAGATAACCTTCCTCATCATGATCGATCAAAATTCCTAAATCCTGTAGTTTTTTAAGATCCTCATCGATGTGACCGACTCTCTCAGGAACCATGTCATAATAAGCTTCTGGTGGTGCGGAAAGGAATTCTACTCCTCTTTTCTTAAGTTCTGTTACCGTATGGATAATATCTTTGGTAGCAACAGCGATATGCTGAACACCTTCACCTTCATAGAAATCAAGATATTCTTCTACCTGAGATTTTTTCTTTCCTTCTGCAGGCTCATTGATCGGGAACTTGGCGTATCCGTTTCCATTGGACATTACTTTAGACATCAGGGCAGAATACTCTGTATTGATCTGCTTGTCATCAAAAGAAAGAATGTTCACAAATCCCATTACTTTCTCATACCATTCTACAGTAGGAATCATTCTGTTCCAGTCTACATTTCCCACACAGTGGTCTACATATAATAAACCTGTTTCTTCCGGCTGGTAGTCACTTTCCCACTTCTCGTAGCCAGGCATGAAAGGTCCTGTATAATTTTTTCTTTCAATAAACATGTGAACGGTCTCTCCGTATGTATAGATTCCGGACATTTTTACTTCTCCATGCTCATCCGTTAAAGTTACAGGCTCCAAATAAGGCTTACCACCTCTTTTTGTCGTTTCCTCAAAAGCCTTGTAAGCGTCATCCACCCAAAGTGCTAAAACTTTTACTCCATCTCCGTGTTTTTTTACATGTTCGTTGATTGGTGATTCAGAGGTAAGTCCTGTCGTTAAGATTAATCTTATCTTTCCCTGTTGAAGAACATAAGAAGCACGATCCCTTACTCCTGTTTCAGGACCAGCATATGCTACAGACTGAAAACCAAAAGCGGTTTTATAAAAATGAGCAGCCTGTTTAGCATTTCCAACATAAAACTCAATGTAATCTGTACCATTAATTGGCAAAAAATTCTCTGCTTGAGCAATTTTTTCGGCAAATGTAAGTGTTGACATATTTTCTTTTTACTTTTATTTTTATTGGTATGCAAATTACAAAAATCTTAGATATGGCAAAAGTATTAATGGGAAATCCTCAAATTGAGTTAACATAATCTTAAAGAAAAGTTCATTTAAGTAATTTTAAGTTTAATTTATTACAATTCGGTTAATTACATTTGTAATACAAAGACAAGTGAAAGAAAGATATTTTCGAAAATTTGAAAGCCGTAGGAATCTACGGCTTTCATTTTTTATTGTTGAGTCTACCAGCGTCGGGATTATAATTATCCCATATTTTCCAGACGTTATCTATCTTTCTGATAAAGTAGATCTGGGTGTTCAGTTGGTTAACAAAATTCTCTTCACCGGTTTCCCCTATTTTAAACAATAGGTTCCAGAATTCCTGAGTCTCCAGTATTTTTTTATCCGGTTCGTCTGTGACCATGTGAATATCAAAAACCTCAAAGTTGGAACGGTTGTTCTTGGTTATAAGCTGAAACTTTCTTTCACATAATTCTTTGCTGAACTGGGTTGCTCTTTCGAGAAAAGGCGAGTCATCGAAAACAAGATCCTTGAAAAGTGCGGTGTCGTGTTCAGGAAACTTTTTATAAAACTTAAAAGCTGTAGAGCAGTATTCATAGACCATATTGCTGAAAAATGCTTCATCATCCGTACCATTGTCCTGTTTTTTTTCTCTGGCAAACTGAATATAATCGTTCAGATCTTTGAATCCTAAAAAGATACAGATCTTATCGAGTGTCTTTAAAAAACGAAGATCATTGTGGGTTTTATCCTGATAATCATTTTCAAAAAAGCGTTGTAAAGTGACGTGTGAAATGGTATTCCCTATTTCAAATTTTCTTCCTCCTTTCAGTTCTTCCGATTCTGAAAGTTCCTCTTTAATGATTTCAGAGAGAATAATGTAATGGCTTCTTTTCCAATCTTTAACATTTCCTAAAACTGAATTTTTTATTTTGGAATGTTTTACTATTTCCTCCCGGATTGAGTTATATATGGTTTTCAATTTCCTGACTTTAGAAGGTTTTTATCAAAAATACTGCCAAAGAATTATAGGATATTTTTATCAATCCCTTTTTGTTCGGTTAAAAATCCGTTTAAAATATATCAATTCTCTTAATGTTTGAATCTTTCAAAGGCTGCTCTTTCCAGCATCTCTCTGTCGTCAGGGTGTGCGATACTGATTAATTCCTGGGCACGCTGACGAAGATTTTTTCCATACAAATAAGCCGTTCCATATTCTGTGACAACATAATGGATATGTCCTCTCGTAGTTACAACTCCTGCTCCCTGTTTCAGGTAAGGGACAATTCTTGATACTCCTTTTTTTGTTCTGGAAGTGATAGCAATAATAGGTTTTCCTCCTTCGCTTAACGCAGCTCCTCTCATAAAATCCATTTGTCCTCCGATACCACTGTATTGCAAAGTGCCTATCGAATCTGCACAAACCTGCCCTGTAAGATCAATTTCAATAGCCGAATTAATTGCAACCATTTTTTTGTTACGCATAATGTTGATTGGAAAATTCACATCACTTACGTCTTTAAAAGCAAATACGGTGTTATCATCTACATAGTCGTAAAGCTTTCTTGTTCCGAAACAAAAGCTAGTAATGGTTTTATTATCGTTGTATCCTTTGTACTTATTGTTGATGACATCATTTTGGATAAGGTCTATCACTCCGTCACTCAGCATTTCGGTGTGGATCCCCAGATCTTTATGATTACCCAGGCATTTAAGAACAGCATCCGGAATTGTACCGATACCCATTTGTAAGGTAGATCTGTCATCGATCAGTTCTGCCACATTTTTGCCGACCAGCATTTCTTCTGGCCCCACCTTGGATCCGTAATCTACAGTAGGCAATTCTTCTTCGTGCCACACAAGCTTATGAATGCGGCTGATATGGATCATTCCATCCCCGTGCGTTCTGGGCATCAGGGGATTAACAATGGCGACAATTATTTTTGCAGTATCTACAGCAGCTCTCGCAACATCTACAGATGTGCCCAGCGTACAAAAACCATGTTTATCAGGAGGAGAAACGGTAATTAATGCAACATCAAGGGGTAGGATATTGTTTCTGAATAAAATCGGAATTTCACTTAAAAATACAGGAACAAAATCTCCCCGTTCTGAATTAACAGCTTCCCTCACCGGAGTTGAAACGAACAGGGAATTAATAAAAAAGTTATCCTTGTACTGAGGTTTTGCAATTTCCACATTTCCCTGTTGGGTAATGGAGACCATTTCCACGTTTTCGAGCCTGTGGGATTGTCTCGCAAGCTCGTCAATGAGATAATTTGGTGTACAGGCACTCCCGTGAAAAAATACGCGATTACCACTTTTTACTGTATATACGGCTTCCTCTGCACTAATATAATTGTACATATTGAATTTTTTTGAAATAATATTTATACCGCGCGCTGCCTGCGGTTATTTGTGTTTATCCAGATTTATTCCAGCCAGGAAGTTTTGTATGTAGGGTCTTCCACCTTCATTGCTTCTTCCGTGATTTTTAAAGGACGGAAAGGATCTACCATTACAGCGTATTCTTCTGTGAATTTCTTTCCGATGCTTCTTTCCATAGCTCCCGGATGTGGCCCATGAACAATTCCTCCCGGATGAAGACTGAAGTCCATCAGATCAACATGGTTACGGCTCATAAAGTCCCCTTCAGTATAGAATAATACCTCATCGGAATCGATATTGGAATGGTTATACGGTGCAGGAATGGCTAATGGATGGTAGTCGTACATTCTGGCACAGAATGAGCAGACTACGAAATTATGCCCTTCAAAGTTCTGATGGATTGGTGGTGGTTGATGTATTCTTCCTGTAATCGGTTCAAAATTCTTGATATTAAATTTATAAGGGTAGAAGTAACCGTCCCAGCCCACCACGTCAAATGGATGAGTTGCATAAATGAAATCGGTAATCTGATTTTCTTTTTTTACTTTGATGAGAAATTCTCCTTTTTCGTCTTTAGGTTCAACGAAGGTAGGGGCAATGATATCTCTTTCGCAGAAAGGAGAGTGTTCCAGGAGTTGCCCGAATTCATTTCGGTAACGTTTCGGAGTATAGATCGGAGAATGACTTTCAAGAACAAAAAATACAGTGTTCTCTGACTGGATTTCCACCTGATAGATGGTTCCTCTTGGTATAATGAGGTAATCACCGGTTGAGAACTCGAGATTTCCAACAAAGGTTTTTAAAACACCTTTTCCTTCATGAACGAACAAAAGCTCATCACACTCTGCATTTTTATAGAAATAATCCGTAGATTTTCTTGGCTTTGATAATCCCATTTTCAAGTCGTTATTGACCAAAAGGAATTTTCTGCTGTCCAGAAAATCGTCTTCAGGAGTCACCTGCATCCCCTTAAACATTCTCGGGGTCACATTTTTTTCTACCGCAATTTTCGGAGTTACATCCTTTGGTGTACCTATAGATTTGATCTGTGTAGGACGGTGGATATGATAAAGCAAAGAAGAAATACCATGAAACCCTTCCGTTCCGAAAAGTTGTTCATAGTAGAATTTATCTTCAGGAGATTTAAAAATCGTATGTCTTTTCTGTGGGATTTTCCCGGACTGGTTATATCTCATTTTTACCTTTATATTTTCTCAAATTTAATAATTTTTGACGAATTATTTTAGAGGATATTTATCATAGAGTTTTTTGTTTCAAAAATAATTGTTAGATTTGCCTAACAATTATTATTTCATGAAGCGAATATTATTTTCTGGTGTACTTTTATCCTCGTATTGTTTTTCTCAGGAAACAGATAGTTTAACTTTAAATCAAAATCAAAGGCCTGATTCTATTTCTGTTGCTAAAAAAGAGATCAAAACAAAGCTGATCGATGATGTGGTGGTGACAGGAACCATAAAACCTATCAGCAGATCCAAAAGCCCTGTAGCTGTAGAAATCTATAGCCAGAAGTTTTTCCAGAAAAATCCTACTCCGAATGTTTTTGAAGCGATTTCTATGGTTAACGGAGTCCGCCCTCAGCTCAATTGCTCGGTTTGTAATACCGGAGATATCCATATCAACGGCCTTGAAGGTCCTTATACAATGATCCTTATTGACGGGATGCCTATTGTGAGCTCGTTATCTACTGTTTACGGGCTTAGTGGGATACCCAACAGCCTGGTCGACAGGATAGAAGTGGTAAAAGGTCCGGCTTCATCAATTTATGGATCTGAGGCTATGGGTGGAGTGATTAATATCATCACAAAGAATGCTTTAACAGCTCCTAAATTAAGTCTGGATGTAATGACAAGTACCTGGAGTGAAGATAATATAGATTTATCTACCAAATTTAACGTAGGTAAGAAAGCCGCCTCTTTATTGAGTTTGAACTATTTTAACTTTACCAAAAGAATAGACCAGAACAAAGATAATTTTACGGATGCCACACTACAGAATAGAATTTCTGTTTTCAACAAATGGAACTTCCAGAGAAAAGAGAACAGACTGGCAAGCTTAGCACTGAGGTATCTCTATGAAGACCGGTTCGGCGGTGAGATGCAGTGGACAAAGGCTAATAGGGGTGGTGACAAAATATATGGTGAAAGTATTTATACAAATAGGGTAGAAGCCTTAGGGGTATACCAATGGCCATTGAAAGAGCAGATCATTACCCAGTTTTCATACAATTATCATAACCAGGATTCGTTTTATGGTACCAATCCTTACGATGCACAACAGAAAGTTGCTTTTGTACAGACTTACTGGGACAGAAAATTCGGAAATCATGATCTGATCTTAGGAGTTACCTACAAGAGGACATTTTATGATGACAATACTCCGGGAACTTCTTCTGCAGACGGACTCATCAATCAACCTATGAAATCTCCTATTTTGGGTGCCTTCATCCAGGATCAGTGGGATTTGGATTCTAAAAACACAGTATTACTGGGCTACAGATATGATTACGATAAAATACATCATTCTGTTCATTCTCCCAGATTTGCATGGAAATTTTCTCCTAATCCTTACCACACGTTACGGTTTAATTTTGGAACCGGCTTTAGAGTAGTGAATTTATTTACCGAGGATCATGCTGCATTAACAGGTTCCCGTGAGGTTGTTATTAAATCCGATTTAAAGCCTGAAAAATCGATCAATGGAAATTTAAATTACATCTGGAAGATTCCTGTGGGTAATCGCCTGATTAACCTTGACGCTTCAGCTTTTTATACCTACTTCAGTAATAAGATCGTGGGGGATTTCGACACGGATCCTGATAAAATTATTTATGACAACCTTCATGGATATGGGATTTCTAAGGGAGCTTCTATGAATGTGGATTTCAGTTTCAGTTTTCCCTTAAGTGTCAATGTTGGGGTGACCTATCTTGAAGTATTTCAGAAACTGGATGATGGCAATTCTAAAGTTCAGCAGCTTCATGCGCCGAAATGGAGTGGAACGTATAGTCTGACGTATAAATTTCCGAATGCTTTGACATTAGATTTTACGGGACAGTTCTACGGACCTATGCGTCTTCCGGTTCTTCCGGATGATTTCCGTCCGGAATACTCACCTTTTTATTCATTAGCTAATATCCAGGTTTCAAAAGCATTTAAGTCAGGATTTGAGGTGTACTGCGGAATCAAGAATCTGTTCAACTTTACCCCAAAAGATCCTTTGATGAGACCTTTTGATCCGTTTGACCAGCATGTCAATGATCCTATTAATAATCCCAATAACTACAAGTTTGATACGGCATACGGTTACGCACCAATGCAGAGAATACGTGGATTTTTGGGAATAAGATATACTTTGAAATGAAAATATTGATTTTATTTTTAATGTTAGTGCCCTTCTTTGGTCTTTCTCAAAAGATGAGAGAGGGCACTTTTTCTGAACTTGAAACATTGCGGAATAATCAGAAAAAGCCTGTTATCATTCATTTGTATACCGGGTGGTGTGCTATTTGTAAAATCGAATCTTTCAATCTGAATAAAGATAAGGAGCTTGTCACTATAATTAATGATCATTTCTATTTTATCAATTTTGAAGCGGAAAAGACGAAAGAAAAAATCAATTTTGAAGGAAAAGAGTTTCATTATCTTCCTAATGGAAATTCCGGGATTCATGAACTGGCTTTAGCACTGTCTAAAAATAAAAGCCAGCCGGTTTATCCGCTCTGGATCATATTGGATGCGAACCAGAATTTGGTGTATTACCATGAAGGCGAATTTAAACCGGAAAAGATGAAGAAGAAACTTGAAGAAATTTCGGCTTTGTACAATTAAATTTCCCCGCCGAATTTATCTCAATCTGCGAGGAATTTTTATCGATTAAATAAGTTTTTAATGATGAAAAGGACGTTGATCCTTTAACGATTAAATTCTTACGTCTTTCAATTACTCTCCTCCATCAATCAAAACTGCCAACTGAATACAAGATTTATCGGAACGATTGCTCCATGCGTGATTTGTCCCCCTTTGGATAACAATATCTCCTGCTTTAAGAAGCGTTTCACCCTCCTCCATGATCAGATAAAGCTCACCTGAAAGAATAATGATGTAATCTAGTGTCTGCGTTCGGTGCATCATCGGATGAGGTTCTCCTGGTTTAAATTCAACACCCAGATTTTTATCAGGAGGTATAACCACATAGCGAAAGTAGGTGCCGTTTTTTGGTGTCTGAGGGAATCCTGTGTTTGGGATCGGGGCTTCAAAATCCATGCTTGCAGGAGTCTTTTGTGTATTCCAGAGATCTGAAATAATCAATCCGGGTAAATGCTCTACCGTATTTTCTACTTCATGGTCTTCAATAATAGTTGACTTCCCATTTTGAATTCCTGTTACAATGCGTCTTGGTATTCTATTCATAACTTAATGGGTCATAATTAATTTATTCCCTCGGGTGAGGTTGTTTTTAAGCATCTGATGGGCTTTAAGAACGGTTTCCAGAGATAAGTTTCCAACGATCTTATATTTGGGCGGGACAATCAAGTGATCTTCAATGAGATTTGAGATTTTTGTTAAACTGTCTTTATAGTAATCGTGGTTCTTTGTCATACTGTAGGTGTAGTTAGAAATGTTCATAATAGTATTTCCCTTATTAAAAAGGATTTCCTTGGCTTCTTTGCTAATTAGCGCAGTAATATCCACATACATTCCATGAACTTTCAGTACTTTGGCCGTCACTTCAGACATACCCTCACCCACAAGATCTACTCCAATATCGAAAGGTTGATTTCCATTCGCTTTGAGTAATTTTTCAGGAAGATGAGTTTCTTTATAGTTTACAATCTGATCATGGTGAAGACCCATCTCCAGCAATAGCATTCTGTTTTCTTCCGATCCTACCGTTGCAACCACATTTTTAAAGTGGTTAGCAATTAAGAGTTTGATAAAAAAAGATCCTACACCTCCAGTAGCGCCTGTAACCAATACTGTGTCAGTAGGTTTCAACTGCAAGCGGTTAAAAGTCTGCAAAGCCGTCATCCCCACAGATGGAATAGCAGCAGCCTGTTCAAATGAAATGTTTTTAGGCTTTAAAACTACGATTGCTGCAGGGACGCTGATGTATTCGGCATAAGAACCATTGCTTCCCATGGAACCACTGCCACAGAATATTTCGTCTCCAATTTCAAATTCGGAAACATCGGATCCTTTTTCGACAATGATTCCGGAAAGCTCACGTCCTAAAACAGGGGAGCTTATCAATCTTTTCTCGAGTTCGTTTTCGAGCATCTGATAGTCTATTGGATTAAATCCGCTTGCTTTGATCTGAATCAGAACTTCATTATTTTTGGGTTGGGGCTTTTCAACCGTCCCATCTTCTAATCTGAAATCTTTATTAAGTATTACTGCTTTCATCATAATCAATTTATCAGACAAATGTAAAACAGGAATAGTTTATATTTGCTACTAGTTAACTATTGGTAACTAGTAACTTTAAGGATACTATTATGTCAAAAATTATAGAAAACGGAGTTGAGCGGGAAGCAACCTGTACTGAAGAATTATTCGCAATGCGGGATAGTCTGGATGTTTTAGGTGGAAAATGGAAATTGATGATCCTGCGTTATTTAACGAACCGTACGGCTCAGTTGATCCATTTTAAAAAGCTTCAGAGAGGAATCGATGGTATTTCTGCAAAAATGCTGAGCAAGGAATTGAAAGAACTGGAAATGAACTTACTCATTACGCGTACAATCCAGGATACCAAACCTATTACTGTAACCTATGCGGTTACTGATTACGGAAAATCGGTACTTCCTGTTACCGAAACTTTAGTAAATTGGGGAATTATCCACCGCGAGAAGATCAGGCAGTCGATGGGGGATCAGAAATGATTAATTAAAGAATTGAAAAATTAAAAGATTGACAATATCAGACTTTTTGTGAAAAGTTATTTCAGAAGCACTGCAATAATTCCTAAAATAGCAGGTAATGCCTGAACAAAAAATATTTTTTTGGTAGCTGAAATAGCACCATAAATTCCTGCAATGGCAACACAGCCCAGGAAAAACAGAGCGATATTGGTTTGCCATTCAGCATCTTTAATAAAAAAAGTCCAGATGAGTCCCGCTGCAAGAAAACCGTTGTATAATCCTTGATTGGCAGCCAATCCTTTGGTAGGCTTGAACATTTCTGCAGGAAGTGCGGCTTTGAAAACTTCTTTTCCTTTTGTTTCCCATGCAAACATTTCCATCCAGAGAATATAAATATGTTCCAGTGCTACTACAGCAATCAAAATTTTTGCAACAATTTCCATGATTAATTATTTTGTAATTGTAAAACTAAAAAAATAAAGTTAAGTTTGACTACTAAATTGTAAAATGGATACTTTTAAAACACATCTTGACAAATTCATTACGATTAATGATGAAGATTATAGTTCTGTATTATCTTTTTTCCAGATCATGGAAGTTAAGAAAAAACAGAATCTCCTTGTTGAAGGTGAAGTTTGTAAATCCATGTATTTTGTTTTAAATGGCTGTCTCAGAAAATTTTTTGTGAATGAAAAGGGAGTCGAGCAAACAACTGAATTTGCGATTGAGAATTGGTGGATCACGGATACTTTTGCTTTTGAGAGACAGATTAAATCGGATTTTAGTATTCAATCTGTAGAACGATCAACAATTCTGGTAATTGACCTTGAAACCCAGGAACTTTTGTTGAAAAAGCATCCCGTCATGGAACGTTATTTCAGAATGATCTATCAACGGGCTTATGCGTCCTCTGAGAGAAGAATCCGTTATTTATATGAAATGTCAAGGGAAGAGCTTTATATTCATTTCAGCACACAATATCCTTGGTTTATTCAGCGCATTCCACAATATTTGATTGCTTCGTTTTTAGGGTTTACGCCAGAATATCTTAGTGAAATTAGAGCTAAGTTACGTTCTTAAACCAGTTTAAGTTTTTTAAGATTTTAAAATCGGAATTTTGTCATGTTATTAAAAGCTAATACAATGACAAATATAAAAGAGCAATTTCCGCAATTATTTTTAAGAGTAGCGATTGCCGTGACAATGCTTTCAGCAGTGGCGGACCGTTTTGGTTTTTGGGGAAAAAATTCAGCCTGGGGGAACTGGGAGAATTTTGAGAAATACACCCGGAAATTAACTTTTTTTCTTCCTGAAGGGCTGAGTCAGTTTTCTGCTTATACGGCTACATTCTTTGAAATTGCTATTCCGTTGTTATTACTTGTGGGGTATAAAACCAGAATAGCAGCTTACGGAGCCGGATTTTTATTGCTCATTTTTGCTTTATCCATGACGATTGCTTTGGGGGCTAAAGCTCCTCTCGATTATTCAGTCTGGGTAGGAAGTGCAGGGGCGTTTTTATTGGCAAGTCAACGACAATTTTCATTAAGTGCAGATCAATTAACCAAAAAAATATAAATATTATGAGTGCAAGAGTAAATATTGCAAAAACGGATGCAGCAGCTTATAAAGCTATGATGGGATTGGAAGGATATCTTCAGACCATTTCTTTAAATCCTCTTCAAAAGGAGCTTATTAAAATCAGAGCTTCACAAATCAACGGTTGTGCCTTTTGTCTGGATATGCATACGAAAGATGCTGTGAAATATGGGGAAACTCCACAAAGGATATATCTTTTAAATGCATGGAGAGAGGCTTTAGAACTGTTCACAGAAGAAGAACAGATCTTACTGGCAATGACAGAAGAAATTACCTTAATCAGCCATAAAGGATTGACGGAAGAAACATATCAAAAAGCAAAAACATTCTTTGATGATAATCAGATTGCCCAGATCATTATGGCGATTGTAACGATTAATGGATGGAACAGAATTGCCATAAGCACACATTTACCGATTATGAAATAATTTTTTGAAATTGTTTTATTTAACACTAAGAGCTTCTCATCATTGAGAAGCTCTTTTTAAAATCAGTTTACTGATCATTTCAAACTACAAATTCCGCTGAAGTATTAATAAATAGCGACAGGGTTGATATTTACTTGTGTTGATCCTTTATAAAGTGGTTGCCCAAGGACGAACATGAATTCCCATATTTTTTCTTTTACCAAAGGACGGCTGTCAATCAGTTCCAGGTTGTAGATTCCTTTTTTTGCCAGCATAAACTGATTAATAGGAAATTCTTCTCTACTCTTGGGATTGGGGTAGACTTCGGAAGCCCACGTATCGCCGCCAAAAGCAACAATTCCCTGGTCGGCAAGCCATTGTGCTGCTTCCATACCAATACCGGGCTCAACTTCTAAAAACTGTTTGTTGTCTTTACCAATGAGCTCAAGCCATCCTGTGTTGAAAAGAACAATATCTCCTTTTCTGAGTGTGATTCCCTGTTTTTTCAATACTGCTTTGATATCGGATACTGTAAATTCCGTTCCTCCGGGAACGATGGATTTTCCGTAATGTTCGGTCATATCTAATACCACTCCGCGGGTTACAAATGGCGGAACTTTTTCAATACCCAGCTTTTTCACACCTTCTACAGTTACAAAATCAGCGGCTTTATTGCCATTGTAGTAGATATTGTTGATACCAATGTGTCCGATTCCGTTAAGTTGTGTTCCAACGCCCGTCCAGCCATTAACCAGTTCGTCATTGAACGTAAACTTATTAGGGCCCAAACTTTGGCCGGCCTGTTCCCCGGGTTGAATGTTATATAAATTAAAGCTTCTGTGACGGAAAGCAGGAAGGTTTTTATCTATAGCGACAGCCAGAGGTAATGTTTTACCTTGTTTTACAAGCGAAATGGCTGCTTTTACAACTTGCGCTGTCAGGAGATTAGCGGCTCCTATTTCATCATTTACCCCGTATGTTGAGGGGTACCAGGATTGATCGTCAGGATTGATATACTGTTTTTGAGCTTTTACTGTTGTGGTGTTAAAAGACAATAAAGCAGTCAACCCGAACAATGTGATCAGATTATTTTTCATTTTCTATGATTTAGGATTAGAAAGAAGGGAAGTTAGAAGAGGAAAGTTTATTGAACCCTTTATGAATAAATGATATTCAATCAGATGTAATGAGTATGCAGCTTCTCTCTTCCAACTTGTTTTATGTTAGATTCCGGTAAGGGCAGAATTAATCGTATCTAATTCTTCCCGAGAAAGTTCAACGGACATTGCCTGTGCGTTTTCGATGGCCTGCTGGGCATTTCGTGCTCCTGCCAATACAACACTGATAGCGGGTTGTAAACTGGTCCAGCGTAGGACTAACTGTGAAACGGTAGCATTTTTTTCCTGGGCAATTGTTTCCAAAGTTTCCAGAAAAGCTTTTACTTTTTCAAGATCAAACTGTGCAAAATATCCGTTACGGTGATCATCAGCCTTTAATTGAGCTTGTTTAAAATATTTACCCGTTAATAATCCTCTCTCCATTGGACTATACACTATAATTCCGGTATTGTTCTCTAAAGAGTAAGGTACTAAATCTTTTTCTATAGCTCTGTTCAGCATGCTGTATGATACCTGATTACTTGCCAGCTGAATCGTTTTAGAAGCTTCTTCCATTTGTTCCACAAGGTAATTGCTTACACCGGCAGTTCTTATTTTTCCCTGCTGTATCAACATTTCTAAAGCTTCCATGGTTTCACTGATAGGGGTCGAGTTATCCGGCCAGTGTAATTGTAAAAGATCAATATAATCGGTTCCTAAACGTTGTAAGCTTTCTTCTACTTCTTTAATGATGTTTTCTTTAGATGCAAATTTATATACAGGAAGTGTTTTACCATCTTTTTCTGCATTAAAAAAGAACTCACCTTTTCCCTGATTGCTGCCGTCCCATACTAAGCCAAACTTAGTTAATAGCTGGATCTTTGAACGGTCTTTTCCTTTGATTGCTTCCCCGATCATTTCCTCACTTAATCCGAAACCGTAAAAAGGTGCCGTATCAATAGAGGTTACTCCGTTATCTAAAGAAGCATGAATAGAGTTTATAGAATCTTGTTTTTCATTTCCGCCCCACATATTTCCACCGATGGCAAAAGCCCCGTGAGTAATTACTGATAATTCAAGGTCAGTATTACCTAGTTTTCTATATTCCATTTTGATTTAAAAATTGTTTGAAATTATTTGTTTAATTCTTTTAAAATAGCCTCACCAACAGCCTTTGCTGATTGAGGATTTTGTCCTGTAATCACTCTTTGATCTGTAACAACATGCGTCTGCCAAAGTCCTGATTTTTCAAATTTCGCTCCTCTTGCTTTGAGCTGGTCTTCCAGAAGGAAAGGAACAACATTCGTTAGTTTTACCTCAGATTCCTCTTCATTGGTAAAAGCATTGATCTTTTTACCATCAACTAGATATTTACCGTCTTTCAGTTTAATGTTGACCAAACCTGCGGGTCCGTGACAAACTCCGGCAACAATTCCTCTGTTTTCATAAATTTTTGAGGCAATGGAAGCTAATTCGGTATTATCTGCAAGATCCCACATTGCTCCATGACCTCCGGCATAAAAGATAGCTGAATAATCAGAAGGCTTTACTTCAGAAGGTTTTAGAGAATGATCAATTTTATTTTTGTATTCTTTGTTTTCCCAAAACTCTTTGTTCACCGGGTCTTTAAGATCAAAGCCATCTACTGGCGGTGTTCCTCCTTTAGGGCTTACAAAATCTATATCATAGCCTGCGCGATGAAGTACCTCCCATGGATGAGAAACCTCTCCTAAATAATATCCGGTACTCTCGCCGGTATCTCCTTTTTTGTCATGACTTGTTACGACAAATAAAATTTTCTTTTTCATATGAATTGATTTTTTGGTTTGTGACTGGACAAATCCTATCATGAATATGCTGAATATTACAATTGCAAGTTTTTTCATGGCTATAAAATGTTGGTTTTATAAATCTGTGGAACTTCCTGAAGTTTTTCATCAACCAGAGCTCCGAAAGCTTTAATATATGGCTGTTGATTGTGTTGTTCAAGCCCTGCTGTATTTCTCCATATTTCATAGAAAACAAATTCGTTTTGGTTCTCTATACCCTGATGCAGGCTGTAAAGTTCGCATGCTTCCTCTTTTCTCGTTTCTTTTACCATGTTCTGAAGAACTTCAAGTACTTCTGCACGGTGTTCTTCTTTTGCTTTTATAATCGCTGTTAAATATATTTTCATAATAATTGTATTTAAATAAAGTCTTCGATTGAATGATACTGTGGAGTCCAGCCCAGTTCTTTTTTTGCTTTGTCCGCATTACACAGGCTATTAGAGGCAAATCCAAAATAACCACCCGCATTGCTAAACCGATCTACTGCCTCCTGTACGCTTAAAGATTGTGCAGGCTCCAATCCATATTTTGTACTGATGGTTTCAGCTATATTCCTGATATTGGATGAGCCGTTTTCTGCGTAATACAGGGAACCTGCTTTTGCATTTTCCAGAGCAAGTACATAGAGGTCTGCCAGATCTTCGATGTGGATATTTGACCAGATATTTTCTCCTTTCCCGAAATAAACGCCAAATCCCTTTTCTTTTGAGAATTGAGTCAGGGCAGGAATCTGAATGCTGTCTTTTTTGATCCCAAGACCTGTACCGTATACCATTGTAGGGACAATAACAATACTTCTGATATTCTTTTGTGCAGATCTTAAAACGCAGTCATTGATCAGAACCCTGGAAGCCATTTCCAGCCTTGGGGTTAAAGGAATATCTTCAGTGAAAATAAAGTCACTTTTTTCTCCGTTTTCCTTTCCTCCCAAAATAGCTGAACCTGAAGTAAAAATAAATGTTTTTCCGGTTCCTTCCAGTGCATTGATAATGCTGTCCACAGCATAAGCATCATCTGCCGAATCGGCATTGTGAATGATTGCATCTGATTTTTCAATGGCATCGCGGAGAAGAGCTTCATTATGGATGCTTCCGATGATGGTTTCAATTCCCGCAGACGCCAGTTCTTTAGCATGGGTCTCATTACGGACCAGACCTATTACTGTATAGTTTTTATCCTGTAATTTTTTAGCAATACTTCCTCCGATATAGCCTGTAATTCCAGTTATTAGTATTCTTTTCATGAGGCTAATTGTACTTTTAATTCTTTTTCGAAAACATTTTTAATATGATCCTGGTACCGTTTCATATCACGCTCTATATTGGCATTCTTTTCCACATCATGGAAGTGAAAGCTATCCATTTTCTGTAAAGAAACGAAAGCATTCATCCTGTGGAATCCAAATAATGGTCCGTTATCTACACTCGTTTCATTAAAAAACTCTCCGGGAAGAGTAAACGCAGTTTCTGGAGCATTCCAGCTGGTTGTTACCATATATTTTCTGCCACCGAGCATCCCTCCGGTTCCATAATTGATCTCTGGGTTTTCGGCTGTTCTCCCGTCGCTCAGATAAATGCCTTTAGCATGTCCGGCAGTGAAAACTTCATCAATGTATTTCTTAAATCCGTTCGGAAGCTGAAACCACCAGATCGGAGTGTGGTAAATTATATAATCGGCCCACACAAATTTCTGAACTTCTTCATTTTTGTCATATCCGTCTGCTATATTGGTTACTTTAACTTCTACATTTTCAAAATTTTTCAATACTTCCAATGTATTATCAGCAACTGTTTTATTATATTTTCCTCCGGAATGTCCAAAGTTTTGTCCACCATTAATTATTAATACTTTTTTCATTGTTTTATGATTGTTTAAAATTTATGATGCAAAGTTAGGTTGTGTTTTACTATGATAAAAATAATATAAATTATAGTTTAATATTAGAATAATGATACATTGAATTTAAGGCATTATGGTTGAATATCATATTCCTTCTGCACGCTATTTATTATTTTCTCATGTAATTTTGTTAGGTAAATTTGAGTGGTATATGATACAGATAGCCGTTTTTAGTGATGTACATGGTAATCTTCCGGCCTTAGAAGTGGTTTTACAGGATATAGATCAAAGAGGAATTACTCAAAAATTCTGTCTGGGTGACCTGGTGGACTTTGCACCGTGGGGAAATGAAGTAATTGACAAGATCAGGAAGAACCATATTCCTTGTATACTCGGGAATCATGATGAAAGAATTGCTTTCGACCTGCCCGTAATTCCACTAAGCAAACATTCCGAAGAAGAAACAATAGCTCGGTTTGAAGCTATAGACCACTCCCGGAAATCTATTAGGGATGAGAATAAATCCTTTTTGGCCGAGCTTCCTTTCCACATCAAATTAAACTATAAGACAAGAGGCAGACATTGGAATATCCAGCTGGTACATTCATCTCTGAAAAGTAATGATACTTATCTCTACGAATATGAAGCTGATGAGGTGTTTCACGAAATGTTGAAGGGTTCTGATTCGGATGTAATTCTGATGGGACACACTCATATTTCTTTTAAGAAGAAGATCGGTGAAAAATGGGCAATTAATACTGGTTCTGTGGGTCGATCAAAGGAAGAAAACAGATTAGCATCTTATGTAATTCTTACGTTGAATGAAAAAGAGGTAGTCCCTGAGATCATTCAACTGGAGTATCCGCTCGAAACGGTGGCTAAAAGTATTGAAGCCAGTGGAATTCCCAATTATTATGCATCTTTTCTGAGAAACGAAAAGTCGGTTAATTTTTAATCTAAATAATTCAAAGCTGTTTCAAAAAATTGAAACAGCTTTGAATGTGAGGATGTTTATTACTATTATTTTACTTCTTTTGATGCTCTGATGATCACATCCGCCACTTCCTGTGGATGAGAAATAAATACAACATGGCTTCCTTTTATTTCTGTGATTTTTGCATGTCCTTTTTGGTACATTTTACGTTGAATAGAAGGAAGTATCGCCTCATCCTGAGTGGCAACGATACCATAAGAAGGTTTTGTTTTCCATGGTGCTCTTGTTACTTTAGCGCCCAGAGCTGCTGCAGAAAAACGTCCTTGCGAAGCATACATGAAATCAGCTTGTTCTTTAGGTAGATCTGCACAAAATCCTGCGTGAAATTTAGCTTTGTCATAGTAAAGAAATCCTTTTTCATCCGGAGGCAAAATTCCGCTCTTAGGAGATGCAGGTTCTGTTTTTGCCCAGTCTACAGCTGATTCACCCTCATCAAGCTGAAATGCCGCTACATAAACCAATGCTGCTACATTGGGATGATCTCCGGATTCAGTAATCACTGTTCCGCCATAGGAATGTCCCACAAGAATAGTTGGACCGTCCTGCTTGTCAAGTGCATCCTTTGTTGCCTGAACATCATCTGCCAACGAAGTTAGCGGGTTTTGTACCACGGTAACATTATATCCCTTTTTTGTAAGGATATCATAAACACCCCTGTAACCGGAACCATCTACGAATGCCCCATGCACCAGCACAATGTTTTTTACTACTTTAGATGATTGAGCTGATAAAGCAGATATTCCACCGAATAACATAAATAAAACAGCTAAGAAAGGTAAGAACCTTGATTGTTTTGAAATTGAAGTCTTTTTCATAAGTATATATTTTAAGGTTAAATTTTTTTTGTTACGGACCAGACCAATTGTCTGATTCCCTGCTAAGCTATCTGACTTTAGAATAACTTAACAGGGCAAAGATAGAGACGGTACGGGTTCGAAAAAATGGCTAAAAGTATATATTTATTGTACTTTTTTCCATAGGGGGGATTTTTTTAATGAATGAAGATAACTTTTATGATGAAAAAGCAGCTATGATTGTAATTGAATGGAGATACTTCTTGGTATCCAATGACTTTAAGTCAAAAATTAAAAGTTAATATTTTTTCTGATCCGGCTAAGAGATTGTTGCGTTATTCCCAAGTAGGAAGCCACATCACTTAAGGGAACTTTAAGCATTAGGTCTGGGTGGTTGGAAATAAACTTGTGATAACGTATTGTGGCTTCTTCTCCCATTAAATGGTTTCTGGCTTTAATTTTTTCCATGAGGGTTTTTTGGGTAATATTTTCTATCAGATTCTTAAAGTGAGGTAGTTTCTCAAATAATTCATTCAGATTTTTCCTGGAAAATACCAAAACCCGGGCAGAAGTTGCAGCAATGATTTCTTCCCTTGAAATAACTTCATCTGTAAAACTGTATAGGATTGTACAAAATTTATTTTCTTTAATAAAAAAATGAATGACTTCGTTCCCTTTTTCATTAGTGGAGACGATCTTTAAAATACCATCCAGTACAAAGAAAAGATCTTTTGCGATTTTTCCTTCCTGCAGGAGAATAGTTCCCACTCCCATTTCCTTTATTTCCATATATTGACATATCAGGTCAAAATCTTGTGTTGAAATTTCCCCGATAGAATTTAGAAATTGATGAAATGTCTGAATGTCCTTTTTCATGCCTGAATCAAGCCTTTACACAAAGGTATTACAATTATTGATGCAAAGCATAGTCAATTTCTATCTATTAGTATTCTGATTATTTTGTAGTTTTGTATTATAATTTAAATGCTTTGATATGGTTAATTTAGAGTGGTATCGTACGTTTAAAGAGATCTACAAGACAGGAACGTTAACCGGAGCTGCGGAAAGTTTGTTCATTTCACAGCCTGGTGTAAGTCTTCATCTAAGCTCACTTGAGGCTTATGTAGGATATAAACTCTTTGACCGGACCGGAAGAAAAATGATTCCCACAGAAAGAGGGAAGGTGCTTTATAATGCTGTTTTTGAACCGCTTTTAAAGCTTGAGAATGTAGAGAAAAACTTTCAGAAATCAACAGAAAAGCATACACCGACAATCAGTGTAGGGATGTGTTTTGAGACTTTTCAAACTACTTTGGAGCAATATGTTTCCACTTTACCTTTTAATTTGATCATCAGCTTCGGGGAGTATCCGGAGATGCTGGATCAGCTTGATAAAGGGATTCTTGATCTTATCATAACACCCAAAAAGGGATCATCACTTAATATTGAGCATGAAGCATTTTCATCCGAGCAGATTATTCTGGTCGGAGGGAAAGATGTAGATACCGATGCTTTTAAAAAGGTTCTTAAAACCAAAGATCCTGATAAGATAGAAGAATGGCTTAAACAGGAGAAATGGTATGGAACAACAGGTGATATGGAACACTTATTCCAATTCTGGATCCTGAATTTTGGACATAAACCTAATTTCCGTCCCAATTATATCGTTCCTAATCTTAATTCTATTATCCGTTGTCTGAAAGGAGGGACAGGATTGGCTGTAGTTCCTGATTTTTTATGTAAAAATGAAATTGAAAACGGAGATGTAAAATTGATCTGGGAAGGAGATAAAAAGCTGGAAAATACTTTATATTTCGGATGCCGGAAAAAAACAAGTTATCAGGCAGAGATCGGGCATATCAAGAAATTATTCAGAGAAGTGATGAGTTAAAAACTCTAAAACGACCATATCACGCATCTGAATTCCATTTTCAAAAATAGGATCCGGATAGTTTTGAATAAAAAAATCTTTGTGTATTCCTTTTTTCACAAAACCATTTTTCTCATAAAAGCGGATTTGACGGAAGCCTGTATCTGAAGTTCCTACTAATAGGGAATGAAAGTGATTCTTGTTTGCTATTTCCTTCGCTTTATCGATTAAAAGACCACCAATACCTTTTCCCTGATACGGGCTGTCAACTGCTATGTTTTTAATTTCCAATTCAGTATTACTAATCCGGTAAAGGGCCATTACGGCTATCGATCGGGACTTATCTTTAAGAACATATACATCACAATCAAATATGTATTTATGGATTGCTTCCACAGTTTCATCAGCCAGCAGAAGCAATTCATAGGGCATCTCTGAAGAGGCATCGATCTTAATCAGTGTGAACGGATCCATTATATTGCCATATGGATAATAGGATAATCTTTTCCGGAGCCATCTTTTTCTGATCTTCCTACTCTTTTAAACCCCATTTTTTCATAAAAGCCAATCGCCTGGGGATTTTGCTCATTGACATCCAGCTTCGTAAAACCGATGTGATCTTTCATAAACTGATATAATTTTTTTCCGTATCCTTTTCCTCGGAAATCATCATGGATAAACAACATTTCAAGAGTATCCCCGGCAACTGATGCAAATCCCTTTGCTTTATTATCTTCCGTTATCAGGTAAACATCTAAATGAGGCAGATAATCTCTAGGAATCACTTCCTGAAAATAATTAAAATCCTCTTCCGCAAGAAAATGATGGGTTGCTTTCACTGATGAAGCCCAGATTTCCATGATCCTGGGATAATCCTTTGATTCTGCCTTTATAATCTGATAGTCCATTATCTTAATTTTTGTGCAAAAATAAATAATTTTTAAATTTCATAAAGCAGGGATTTAAGGTGTAAAATTTCAATTTTTTGTTGCAAATTTGTTAGACTTTATGTTAAAAATTAAAATAAAGAATTATGCAGAAAAAAATGTACACAGGGCAGCCGGTTGTTACTTTAAATAACGGAATTGATATTCCGGCACTAGGATTCGGAGTATGGCAGATTGATGATCTGAAAGTTTGTGAAGATGCTGTGATCAAAGCTATTCAAACAGGCTACAGAATGATCGATACCGCATCTATATATCTTAATGAAAAGGCTGTGGGAAGCGCAGTGAGAAATAGTGGTGTGAATAGGGATGAGCTGTTCATTACCTCAAAACTTTGGGTGCAGGATCATGGGTATGAAAAAGCTAAAGCGGCATTTCAAAGAACACTGGACAGATTGCAACTGGATTACCTTGATATGTATCTTATTCACTGGCCCTTCGGGGATTTCTTAGGTGCGTGGAAAGCATTGGAAGAATTATATCATGAAGGAAAGATCAAAGCGATTGGAGTATGTAATTTTACAGTGGAAAAACTAGAAGAGTTAAAAGCGAATTCGGCTGTTCTTCCAGTGATCAATCAGATTGAATTGCATCCTATTTTCCAGCAAAAAGAAATGGTAGCTTATGACCGTGAAAATAATATTGTAACGGAGCCATGGAGTCCGCTTGGAAACGGAAATGCTGAGCTTCTACAAAACCCTAAGCTAAAATCAATTGCAGAAAAATATTCCAAAACAGTAGCGCAGGTTATTTTGAGATGGCATCTACAGGAAGGTTTTGTTATTATTCCGAAATCGATTACTCCATCCAGAATTGAGGAGAATTTTAATGTGTTTGATTTCAGCTTAACAGAAGATGAAATGAATATCGTTCGCTCGCTGGATACGGGTAAAAGACTGTTCTTTGATCCGAAAGATCCTGAATGGGAGAAGAAAATGCTGAATTCTATAGCAGACATCTAATAAAAGATTAATCAATTCCCACAGCTCCGAGGGTTTTGCGGAAATAGTCCGTATACAAGTGAGATCTGTGGGAATTGTGTTTTTAGAATGAATAATGTCATATTTTGCTCGGCTTAAATGCTGTCTGTTTTTTTGTACTTTAAAATAAAATAATTTGTATGTTCTGGGCAAATACACTTATTGAAAAATTAAACGTAAAATATCCCGTTATTCAGGCTCCAATGTTCGGAGTAAGTACTCCTGAGATGACGGCATCAGCCTCAAAGGTTGGTTGCTTGGGTACTCTGGCATTAGCTGATTTATCTGCGGAACAATCCGTTGAATTGATTAAGGTTACAAAAAAACTTGCTGACCAGCCATTTGCCGTTAACATTTTTACCCATAATATCCCTCCGATCACAGACTCCATACGACAGAAATACATAAAGACCAAAAACTTTATTGAAGAGCTTGCGGAAGAAAATAATCTGGAGGTCAGCCTTCCTGATCTCGAAGATCTTAAAGTGAACACTTATCACGAGCAAATTGATGCCATCATTGAAGAAGGATGTAAGATACTGAGCTTTACATTTGGAAATCTTGACGATAATAGTATTCAGAAATTAAAAGAAAATGGAATAACCCTTATTGGAACGTGTACTTCAGTGGAAGAAGCTTTGATCCTGGAGAAATCTGGGATTGACATAATCTGTGTTCAGGGAATTGAGGCTGGAGGGCATAGGGGAACATTTGGCGGAGATCGGATTCCGCAGATAGGAGGTCTGTCTCTTTTATCGCAGGTATTCGATCATGTGAAGGTTCCTTTGATTTATGCAGGTGGGATTTATAATGCAAGAACCATATTGGCGGCAAATGAACTTGGAGCAAAAGGGTTTCAGGTGGGCAGTATATTATTGGCTTCTCAGGAAAGCGCATTGCAGTCATTTGAGAAAGAAAGATTAAAGAAGGTAAGAGAAGACGAAATTCTTTTGACCAGAAGCTTCTCGGGACGTTATGCAAGAGAGATAAGAAATAGATTTATTGAAGCTCTTGAGAATTCTGATTATATTCTGCCTTATCCTTATCAAAACAAGCTGACAGGGATTTTAAGAAAAACGGCAAAACTTAAAGGTAATGTGGAGTTTGTGAATATATGGCTAGGGCAATCGGTTCATCCGTACAGTGAAGCATCCACCATGGATATTTTAAAAAGACTGATTCTTGATGTTGAAAAAATATCCTGAAAAATTGTCTATTTTTGCAGGCTTTAAGCCCAGCATATATGAAAAGAATATTTTTACCTTTAGCTTTATTGTCAATGCTTGCATGTGGTAGTGATAGTGAAACATTGGATACTATTGATCCCAATGTAGAGACAATAATCGGGAAGTGGTATATTGAAAAATCTGAATTGTACACTTCAAAAGATCATCAGATAAAAACCAATTTTTCTACAGATTGTCAGAAAAAAGCACGCATGAGTTCAGGCAAACCAATATGACTTCAACAACTTATGGCCAGCAAGGTACTGCGTGTATTCAGACTGATGTTGTTACCAGAAACTATACTTTTGATAAACCAACCGGTCAATTTTGGTATGAGGGGGAACAGGATTATCCATATTTCGTTACAAAACTTACCCAATCCGAAATGATCATGGAAGACCGTACCCAAGATATGGATGGCGATGGGACCAACGATATTATCAGGAGATTTTTTACGAGAACCAACTAAAAAAAACTTCTCAATTTTGAGAGGAAATTTATATGTAAAATATATTTTCTTCACAATAAAAAAGCTTCCCTCTTTTAAAGAGGGAAGCTTTTTTTATAATTACTTATTTATATGAATAATTATTTTGTGAGATCCAATCCACCAAAGTTACCCGAGCTCATCATCAGGAAAACACCTTGCTTTTTATCCAGAATATCCCAATACGCATGAAGCTCCTCCGCATTGGTAAATACTTTTAAATGGTCGTTTTTAAATTTTTCTTTAATCAGATCAGGAGATATCGGGTCCATTCTTTTAATCTTTAAGGCATCTTCAGAATAGAATACAATAGCCTCATCCAGGCCATCCATGGCATGATCATATTGCTCTAAAAAAGCAGGATTTAAACTTGAATAGGTGTGCAGTTCAAGGAATCCGTATTTTTTCTCTCCTTTAAACTGTTCATTAAAAGCTTTTACCGCGGCTTTTACTTTACTTGGAGCGTGGGCAAAATCCTTGTAAAGAATGGCTTTATCTTCTCTTTCTACTTTTTCAAGACGTTTTGAGGCACCTTTAAAGCTCATAATTGCCTCGTAGAAATCTTCATCCATAATACCTAGCTGACGGCAGATGTGTCTGGCCCCTTCCAGGTTCAGAAGGTTATGGGCTCCGAAAACAGAAAGCGGGATATCTCCCATTTCAGTTTTTAAAATGACCTGCCCATTACTGATCTCATACTCCGGAGTTTTATAGGGTATTTTTCTGAAATAATTTTCCGCATTGTCCACTACTTTTACCACCTCCGGATCTTCTTCATTGTATACTAATACACCACCAGGAGTGATGCTGGCTACAAATTTTCTGAATTGTTCTATATAATCATCGAATGTTTTGAACACATTGATGTGATCCCAGGCAATTCCGCTTAGAAGAGCGATGTTCGGCTGATATAATAAAAATTTAGAACGCAGGTCGATAGGGGACGAAAGATATTCGTCACCTTCCAATACCATAAAATCGTTATCAGGAGTTAATTTCACCATACAGTCGAAGCCTTCCAATTGTGCTCCTACCATAAAGTCCACCTCTTTCTGATGAAAATTAAGGACATGCAGAATCATGGAAGTAATGGTGGTCTTCCCGTGTGATCCTGCAATAACTACTCTTGTTTTATCTTTAGACTGTTCGTAAAGAAATTCAGGATAAGAGTATATTTTCAGGCCTAATTCTTTTGCTTTTGCCAATTCAGGATTATCCTGATGAGCATGCATCCCCAAAATGACTGCATCAAGATCTGAAGTGATCTTTTCGGGGAACCAACCCATTTCCTGAGGAAGTATTCCTTTGTTTTCAAGTCTTGATTTTGACGGTTCAAAAATGGCATCATCAGAACCTGTCACCTGATATCCTTTATCTTTTAGTGCTATGGCAAGATTATGCATGGCACTTCCTCCGATAGCAATGAAATGGGTCTTCAATTGTATTTATTATTTTTTAACATTATTATTAATGATCTCCTGAAATGCATTGGTGATATTCGTCCAATTGGTCCTGAAATTCGGCATAATCAGGCTGGCATCCGTTTTACTTCCTTCATTAGGACCTTTCTTTACATTAATAGAAGTCGTTACGTTATCATACAGTTTTTTGTGATCTTCCTGTATCCTTCTGAAGTTATTCTGAGACAAAATGTTATTGAGTTTCTTCAGGTCTTCATCCGAAACCTTAAAATCCTGTTTGATCTTTTTTCCTTCGCCCTCAAAAGAATAGTGTGCAGTATTATCTTTTATAAGTAGGTTTTCATAAGCAGGAGCGTAGCCTCCGCTTTTGGAATAGCTAATGTCGAAATTTGAATATACTTTTTGACTGTTGCATGAAACTAATACTATGATTGCGAATAAGATCTCTATTATTCTTTTCATATGTAATTTACCTTTTTTAATTATCTGAATCTTTCTTCTCTAGTTTTTTAGCTTTTAATTCTTCATCATACTGGTGCAGCAGATTGAAGTCCTCCGTTTGCTCTATGGCAGTCATGATTTTTAATAAAATTTCATGTGCATTTTCTTTATCATAATCAATATCGAGAGGTGCCTTAAACTCCATGGTAGGTTTTACACCGGTAACCTTTACCCGTAATCCTTTTTTATCAAAGGCTCTTCTGAAACCATTGATCTTGATAGGAATTACAATCGGGCGCTGGTTTTTTACCAGTTTTGCTGTTCCTCTACGGCCCTGTGCAAAAGCGGAAGTAGTACCCTGAGGGAAGGTGGCTACCCAGCCGTTATCAAGAGCCTTCATTATATTATCAACCTCTGTGAGGTCTACCATTCTGTTTACATTTTTTCCTTCCGCACGCCATGTTCTCTTTACCGTAACAGCACCTGCAATTTTAAAAATTTTAGGAAGAATTCCTTTGTTCATGGTTTCTTCTGCTGCCACATAGTAGAAATCAATCTTTGGATTGAGGAGATAGATCGGATTTTTAATGGTATTTAAATAGCCATTATTTACAGCACAGAATGCGTGGTACATTGCTGCAACATCTGCAAAATAAGTCTGATGGTTGGATACAAACAACACATTGGAATCGGGCAGATCAACAAGGTGTTCAGTACCGGTTATTTTTAGCTTATTAAAACCATTGAATCTTCTGTAAGAAACAAATCCTAAAATAAAAATAACTAACCTTTTCAAAAAGTAAGGTGTCCCGAATGCATCGGTGAAAATATTTTTCTTCGCCATCTCTCAATTAAACACGGTTGTGCAAAGTTACATTTTTTTCAGCAACTGACTGAATTCACTTAATATCATTGCTGTAGCTCCCCATATGATATATCCATTGAAATTAATGACCGGAACTTCATGTCCTCCGGCACTTGGCAGGGCCATAATTTCAGGCTGGTCGGGAAGATTTAAAAACGAAGTAATAGGAAACTCGATGGTTTCTACTGCTTCACTTTGTTGTAAAACGAAAGTGGGGTTCTTTTTGGTATATGAAATATAGGTATATACGTAAAAATTACTTGGAGGAATATAAATAGGGGACATCTCTCTTATGATCCTTACGTAATGTTTATCTATTCCTATTTCTTCTGAAGTTTCACGAATAGCAGTGTCGGCAAAATCCCTGTCCATTTCTTCGCGCTTTCCGCCAGGAAGTGATATTTGACCGCTGTGTCTGTCGTGCTCATTAATGGTCCTTTGAATCAGAGGGAAATACCATTCATCATCTTTTAAATATAAAACAATATTTACTGCCGCGAATTTTGGATTTTTCTTTAAGATTTCATCGTGGTTGAAAACAGGACGATAAGGTGGAGAAAATACGCCGTGAGCATTCTCTCCTGGTAATTCCACACTTTTAATTTTTCTTAATAAATCTTTTCCAAAACTTTCCATAGCTCAAATTTAGCAATATATCCTGAAGAATGGAATAGCCATTAACATTAATTAACCATATGGTTTTGAAAAATTAAAGATGAAAAAATTAAAGATACCGGACGCGAATAGGTTATTGATGCTGCTGAATTCATCATTGTTTAACCTGTACTGTGGGGCTGTGCTTTACTTTGAAATTAACCGAGTTGGCAATGAAACAAAATTCATTAGCTTTTTGATGAAGTTCCACCGCTTTTTCAATCATGGATTCATCCGTCACGATTATTTCAGGGTGTAGGGTTACTTCTGTAAAGTGGCCGCTTCCATTGGCGGTTTCTGCCATGATTCCGGTTGCTTTATCTGTGTATTCAGTTAGGATAACTCCCGCTTCCGAACAAAAATGGAGATACCATAACATATGGCATGAAGATAAGGATGCTAAAAAAAGCTCTTCAGGGTTATGTTTGGTCTTATCGCCCCGAAATGCCGGATCAGAAGACCCATCAATAGTAACTTTATTTTCTATTGAGATGGTATAGCTTCTGCCGTAATTCCGGTAGCCGCTGGTACCTGTTCCTTTATTTCCGGTCCATTCAATGGAAGTGGAGTAGTGGTGTTCCTTGTTCATGTTTTTTGTGTTTATTAAAACAGGTACTAATTTAAATAAAAAAACCTCCAGAAAACTGGAGGTTGTAATTTTGTATTAATTGGAATATCCTGATACTTCTTCTTTCTTAGAGTTATAGATCTTGTATTCCAAATATTTAAAAGAATCCCTTGGAATGATGGTTACCCATTTTTTATATTTTACAAACCATTTCATCTGGATGCTCTTAATTCCTTTTGTAAGATAAGCTTCCACGAATGGGTGTACATGCAGGTAAAGTTTTCCTTTTTCCTTTTGCATGATGTTTCTAATGGTTTCTTCCATTCTTTCCACAATAACAATCGGAGCTACGATTTCTCCGTCCTTGTTAGGGTTTTCTTCTTTGGTTTCGATTTGTTTTTCCGGACGGTTTCTCTGTCTGGTAATCTGTATCAATCCAAATTTACTTGGAGGTAAAATTTTGTGGCGAGCTTTGTCGCGCTTCATTTCTTCTTTCAGATGTTCGTACAAATCTCTTCTGTGATCGGCGTTCGGCATATCGATAAAATCGATTACAATAATACCACCCATATCACGAAGGCGCAATTGTCTTGCAATTTCTGTTGCGGCCATTTTATTCACGTTGAGAGCGTGTTCTTTATTGGCTGCATTTCCGGTTGTAATGTTATTCCCGGAGTTCACGTCGACTACGTGTAAAGCTTCCGTATGTTCAATAACAAGGTAAGCTCCTTTAGAACTTGGAATGTTGACGTGTTTTCCAAAGCTTTGTTTAAGCTGTTTTTCAACATTGTAATATTCCAGAAGAGGAATGTGAGAATCATAAAACTGAACAATATTTTTTCTTTCAGGAGCAATTACTTCTACATAATTTTTCATTTCTTCTACCATTTGTTCATCATCACAAATGATACTTACGAAATCCTGATTAAAATTGTCCCTTAAAATAGCTGAAGCCTTATCTTCTTCGCTTAAGACCTTAGATGGAACTTTATTTTTCTGGATATTTTTAAAAGTACTTTCCCATTTCTGAATCAGCTGATTCATATCGTTATGCAGGTCTGCCACTTTTTTTCCTTCGGCAACGGTTCTTATGATCACACCAAAACCTTCAGGTTTGATACTCTCGATAAGAGTTCTTAGTCTTTCTTTTTCCTCAAAGCTTTTAATCTTTTTGGAGATAGAAACTTTGTTGTCGAAAGGAATTAAAACCAAAAAACGTCCTGTTAAAGATACCTGGGTAGAGATCCTTGGCCCTTTTGTGGAGATAGGCTCTTTGGTAATCTGCAGCAGGACAATGTCATCCTTTGCAATGACCTTATCCACAGTTCCGTTTTTGTCTATTTCGGGTTGTATCTCGAAATTTTTTAAGCTTGAAGAACTTTGCTTTTTAGAAATGGTGTCCTTTAAAAATTTTCTATAAGTAAGATATTGTGGCCCCAGGTCCTGATAATGCAGAAACGCATCTTTGTCGTAACCTATATTTACGAATGCGGCATTAAGGTTAGGTGCCAGCTTTTTTACCTTTCCTATAAATAAGTCTCCAACTATAAAATCACTTTTGTCCTCTTCCTCATGAAGTTCACATAGTCTTCCGTCTTCCAGTAATGCAATCTTTGTAAGTTCATCCTCATGCGAAACTATTAGTTCTTTCTTCATTTTGTTATAAGATAAAATTGTTAAGATTATAGGAAACAGGCATGGTTTTCTTTAATAAATGCATGTATAAATTTACGAATTCATAATGAAAGTTGTGTTATTTATTTCAATGAAATAAAACCTGTCCCGATCTTTTGGGAATCCTATAGTTATAAATAAAAATATAGTCGGTGTAGATTAAAAAATTAAAAACACCAACTATATTAATATATTTTTAAATCTCGAAAAAGGAGATTATTTTTTCTTATGTCTGTTCGCTCTTCTTCTTTTCTTTCTTTTGTGAGTTGCAACCTTGTGTCTTTTTCTTTTCTTTCCGCTTGGCATAATTTTAAATTTTTTAGTAACTAGTTAATATTCAGTTAATTTTTATTTTACTGCAACTTTAGTTTTTACTTTCTCAACAAAAGATTTTGATGGTTTGAAAGCAGGAATATTGTGAGCAGGGATCTCAATTGCAGTGTTTTTAGAAATGTTTCTTCCTGTTTTAGCAGCCCTTGTTTTAATTATAAAAGAACCAAAACCTCTTAGATAAACGTTATCTCCATTATACATAGAAGTTCTGATCTCCTGCATAAAAGCTTCTACAACTTTCTGTGTTTCATTCTTTTCTGTTCCCAACTTATTTGAGATGGTGTTTACCAATTCTGCCTTTGTCATTTCCTTTTTTAATTTTAAATTTTAGGTGTGCAAATTTAGTTAAAAAAATTGAATACTAGCAAATTAGTGGTAAAAAAAATTTCGGTAAACGGTTGATGGTTTTATATTTACTCTCTATATATATTACGTAATGATGTTTTTTACATGCTGGAATTGTAATATCCGTTTTCTACGCAAAAGCGGATCAGGTGAAGTTTTGTCTTTAGTCCCAGTTTTTCCGTTAACCTGTTGATGTAGGTATCAATCGTTCTCGTACTAAGATTAAGTTTCTCTCCGATTTCCTTATTACTAAAGCCTTCATAGCAAAATTTCATCAGCTGGATCTCTGTGGAAGAAAGCTCTTCCTGGCTCTTTTTTTGCCGCTCCATATATTCCATAACAGCAAGGGGTTGCTGCTCCCATTCTTTGGAATATGCTTCGTAGTTGAAGGTGTCTGACGCTACCTGTCCTTTTATGATATCTCGAATGATATTACTTTTCTTTTCGCAATAATAGATATTGGGAATTTTGGAAAGTATTTCAGCCATATCTTCCTGATAGGTTCCTGAATAGGTAATAATGGGAGTTTCGGAATTGCTTTTACGGATGTATTTTATCGCTTCAATTCCGCTTAATACAGGCATAAATAGTTCAATGATAAAGACGTCTTCCTGTCTTCTGTAAATTCTGTTCACGAGTTCATGCCCGTTATTACAATCATTGAGAAGCATGTAAAACGGGTTTTCCAAAAGCGTTTTGACAAGTATTTTTTTAAAATAAAAATCGCTGTCTGCTATTGAGAATCGCACAGTATTAGTTAATATTTTACTCACATTAATATTTAATATCGATTTGGCTTATGATAATTAAATTTAGGGGTCTAAATTAATAAAAACTTATTAAAGTTAAAATTAATCTTAATTTAAATGAAAAATGATCCGTTATATCACGGAAAAGATAGATATTGTGCAGGAAATTTTTTTTTTATACTTTCACAGACCCAAACAAACCACAAAATATGTCTTCAAATAGAGAGAAAAAATTAAATAAATCAGACGTCAGAATAGGCATTTGGAAGTTTGTTCTGTCTTTTGTTGTCCTGGCTGCTGTTTCTTTCACCAGCGTATTTTTCTTTTTTAAAAGCTATGATGCCCAAACGGAAGGGGTAAGCCGTGATGCGGAAGCCTACAGAGAACTACTGGGCCGCAGCGATATTCTTAGAGTTCAGGTGGATACTATTTTCAGCAGAATGAGCAGGCTCAACAGAGTGGAAAATGATATTTTCCTAAGAAATGATATTATAGACAATGTGAATAATGCTAAAAACATTATGGGAAAAGACAGTGCGGATAATTTTAAACATTATGCGGTCTTAATGAAACAAATAAGTCCGATGCTGACTTTGAAAAATCGTATTGTAGAGGTTTCCAACCAGAAAAAAATTGCAATAAGAGATGTCAACGGATGCATGGGGAAAGTAGGAAGTATGGAAAAGGTACTGAAGATAGATCCTACCAGAAAGTTTACAGGAAGTCGAAGAAAAAGATAAGTTATGCAGGGACACATCACATTATCCAAAAAAGAAAAGCAATATCAATTTTTTTATTTGATTTTAATGCTTTTGGCAGCACTCATATTTTTAGGAATTATTTTCCTGAAAAGATTCAAATCGCCATTTTCTGAAGATGATATCATTGCCATTCAGAAACTTGAACAAAAAGCCAAATTTGATCAGCAACAAAAATTAACCCAGCGTTTGCAGGATAGTACTTTCATCCAGGTAAGCAGACTTACGGATGAAACTACAGAACCTTTTGTGGAAAATTCTATTCAGACAGGGATTAATGATATTAATAACAGCTTTGGTCCGGAATATATAGACATCAGAAAAGATGCTTATCCTCAGATTGCACAATTCTATAAAATGTATTTTGAGGACAAAAAGATCATCTCAAGAACTACAGAAGATATCAAACTCTTTCAAAAACAGTATCAGGATTGCCTGATCGGACTTAAAGAAACCAAAGACCGTGTCTTTCAGCGACAGAATGCATTAAAAGAAAGAACCCAGTAGACGGTAAAAACTAATACTCAATCAATCACACATCACATTATAACTATGAATTATTTTCAAAAGAACAAAAAGAACATTATTATCGGTGTTATAGCGACATTGCTGATTGCGGCTCTTGTTGCACTCTGGTTGCAGAAAAAGGTCATTCATTCTGCAGATGATATTGTAGGGGTTGTATATCCATCTACATTAAGTGTAGGGGATACATTGGTATTTGAAGATAAAACACAATTTGCCAAAAGCAAAAAATGGAACTTCGGAGACGGGACAACTTCTGAGAAAAGCAGTGGTATCCACTTTTATAACAAACCGGGATATTATCCGGTAACGCTTATTATCGATAATAAATACTCTAAATCCTTCCCTGTACTGGTTTCTGCCAGAGCAATTCAGAAAGCAAAAGATACAGCGATGGTAAAAACAACCATAGATGCACCATTACGGGCTATGCAATTCGAGAATGTACAGTTTCGTGCGATCTCCGATGCTAAACAGTTCAGCTGGAAATTCGGGGAAAGCGGAACTACGGATTCTAAAGATAAGCTAGCAATCTACTCCTATAAAGAACCGGGAGATTATATTGTTACTTTATACACGGATGAAAGCATTGAACCGATTATACACCACATTAGAATTGATCCTTCTTATGATGCATTAAATGATCAGGATGTAAGCGTAGAAGACGCTTATGCAAAAATCGATAATGATTTTAAATATCATTTGCAGCAGATTGCCAACGGGAGTAATTTCAATTCACACTATAATTACCTTCTTCAGAAATACCTTTGTAATAATGAGAATACGGTTGTGAAGGTGAATGACAGTAAAGTAAATAACTTTTACATGTATTGCGCGGGACTTCAGTTTGATAAAAATAATGTTATTCAGACCGTTAAGGTAAATTTTGATGATACACAGAATTGTGTAACCAAAGTGGATATTAACCAAAGTAAATAATTACAACCCTGTATCGGGCACACCAAATTATAAAAGAAAATAGGATGAAAAATAAATTTCCTCTAGCAGCATATTATATCGGAGTTTCATTTTTACTGACGAGCTGTCAGGTAAAATTACCATCGAAAAGAACTCCGGAGCCAACTCAATACGGGCAAATTGATAATGCCTCAGTGATGAATGGTTATCCAAAGAAGTCCGTTCCATGGATTGCCATTTCGGATCGTTCCAGAAATACGGCTTATCTTGATAAAAATGACGAAAAATCATATAAAGAAGTAAAATTCTTAGAACCTTTAATGGTCTTAAAGCATAGAGACGGCATGGTAAAAGTAGCCGAGTATATTCCGGATGCTTTAATGAAAAAGGTTTCTTCGAAGGCTATTAAGACCTATGGATGGATTCCTGAATCCGAGCTATTGCTTTGGAACAGCTCCTTAAAAGATGAAAAGACAGGTTATCCGGTAAGGGTTGCTGTGGTACCAAGCAATAGTGATGTTATCAGAAGTGCTGAAAGATATTACAAAAATGATTCGATCATGGTGTTCAACTCTCCAAGTCTGATCGAAAATGCGAATGTAAAGATACCTAACGGTCAAATTGTATATGTTTACAAACAAGCTGAGAATAACAAAAGATTTTTAGTGGGTAAAAAACCGAATATTGACATCGATAGTATCAGTACAGGATTATATGGCTGGGTAAGTTCCAATGTGATTTCAGCATGGGGGGAACGTTCTGCAGTAAAAATGAAGAATACAACCGGTGTTACGGAAACTGCTTTAGGGTTACATGAAGGAGCGCCGGGAGGTAGTGATGCCGCAAGCAGGACTGCAATTCTTCTTACGGATGTTAATAAGAGAACGCCACTTGAAAATATTTACCCTGTTAAGCTTGCATTAAAAGAAGCGCCAACTCCGGATTCTAAAACCAAATATTTTACCAATATCCTGGACTACAGTAAGAACTATGTCCTAAATGTATTGGGAGAACCTATTTATTTTGATCGTTATCGTGAGATCACGGAAAGAAATAAAAACATCAACATTGTTTTTGCTTTAGATATCAGTGCACCTAATGCACTCTATGCTCCGATTGTAAAGTCCCTGTTACAGGACCTGCAGTTAAGATTTGAAAAGCCTTCTTATTTCAATTCTGTAAAATATGGAGTGGTTCTCTATAAAAACAATTCTTGCGGAGATAATGTAGCTGTTTCCAGCTTAAATGCTGATTACAGTAAAATAATCACTTTCATAGAAGATAAGATTAATGAGATGAATTGTCCTACCAACAGTGGATATCAACCCGTAAGTGAAGGTTTAACGGCGGCAGGAAATCTTCTTTCAACGGTTCCTGATGAAACGAACCTTGTAATTACAGTGGGGACATCTGCCAACCAGAGCGGGAATATGTATGGCGTAATCAATTCTCTTACGCAAGCACAGGCAAGGCTGATCATGTTCCAGACGAGTTCTAGATCATCTGATACGTATAATGACTTCGTTTTGCTGGGGCAAAATGTTGTTTCCAATACGGCAAAAAATATTGCCGAGCTGAAAAAGCAAAAAATCATTAACCAGAATGATGTTTTAACTAAGAATAACTTTAACCTTGTGGAAGGAGATGAAGGCTTCTTCTCTTTAGATTATCCAAAGCAAAGTATGTCTCAGGGATTTGTAATATTCCCTAAAAAAGGAGATGTAACGACACCGGGCTATCTGAAAAAATCAGTTGATAGTTTAATTTCACAGGTAACCATGGATAATATGTCAATCGATAATTCCCTGAATGCTTATTTCCATTCCTCAGTAGGAGCGGGAAGAACAGATGTGGATCTGAAATATAAATATCTGTATCCGGGACTTACCAATCGCGTTCCGGCGGGAATTGCCGCTCAGCTGATCAATTACGGAAGTCCGTTCCTGGTAAAAGGGTATATTCCAAAAGATCTTAAAGATTATAAACCAGGTCTTGAAAAAGGAATTCTGATCTCTGAAACAGAATATGATAACCTAAAAGCTTTCTATAGGGAAGTATATGAGAAAACTGGTCCGGCAAGAGCAGACTTCAACCAGTCAAAAGCAATTAAAGAATATGTTCGTCTTGTTAAAAAATATAATCCGACAGCAAAATTCTTAGATAAAGGTGATCTTTATGAGCAGCCTATGTCTTATGCGGTGGGATTGACGACAGGTTTCGATTTGTCTGAAGAAGAACTAATGTCAAAATATAAGCTTAAGGGCTGGAGAAAATCTAAGATCGTTCTAAATGAAACAGTAAGAAAATATTTCCTTAACTACAAAGAATTGGGAGAAAGATTGCTTACTCACAGAAATAATCCGGCGGTGAAAATCCAGCAAAACGGACAGACTTTCTATTGGCTAAATGAATATTTTATGCCGACCATGCTTCCGGTAGAAGAACCAGAGTATACAAAACATTAAAATCAATTATAGGGCGGAATTATTTCCGCCTTTTTTGTACCTACACATATTGAAATCCTGAAGAAATATCTCCGGATTATCAATTCCGGATTATTGCAAAAGAATCATTGCCAGGGAGTTCTAAAATGTTACTACATCGATGATCGTAGAACTACTACAAATTTGTAAAAATCCATTTGAAAACTTTTATAAAAGCAGCAGGGGTACTATATTTGTTGTACATTCATTGAGTTACAATATACAATTAACGATTAAAAATTTACAATCATGGCAGCAAATTCTAGAGGGATTTTAAAATTCAACGGAGGCGAGGGTCAAAAACTATTAAAACTTAACTATAGCGTTTCCAGATCTACAGATGTATCGGGAAGGGTAGCATCAGATCCTTCAAATGCACTTATAAAACTTACAGTAGAGGCAACGGAAAAATCTGATATTCTGGAAAGCTTACTTAATGGAAAATATAAACCTACCACCGGAGAAGTTACATTTAACAAATCTCATGAAGAAGGTACTTTAATTACGTTAAAGTGGGAAAACGGATATGTTATTCAGCATGAAGTAGATTTCGATGCAGTAGATGAAAACAGTATGCTGATCAGCTTTATCGTAAGCGCTGAGACCATTCATTATGGTCAGGGTATTTATGAAGGTCTATGGCCATCAAGCTAATTGAAAAAGGCACATTTAATCCACATTCATAGAAAAAGACTGTCCATAAAAAGACAGTCTTTTTTGCCTGAGATAATTTAGATACTCACAGAAAAGACAATCTGAAATCTTTATCAGGGAATACTTTGCCTAAAAGAAATCCTGATTGGATATTTTTTTTTACCTTTAAGCCTCACCACAATCGCAAAAATATGCAACCGATACCTGAACATACCTACGGAATTTCTTTCCGTTTATCACAGAAACCCGGCAGATTCATTAGGGATCTGCAGATGTGTATCTTACCCTTAAGACCTTTTTCTGATCATATTACTGCTGATGAGGCTCATGATATTTAATGTAAGAACATCCCTGCTGATGAACTATACAGGCAGACGTGAAACTATTTGCATACAACAACACAAAACATATTAATAAGAACATTATCAATGGGAGTACTAGTAACCAACGAAACCGTAAAACAGCTTTTTCATATTGCACAATCCATTGCAAGAGAAAATTATAATGCCACATATGGAGCTCCACATCTTTTACAGGCTTTGATGCACAAAGATATAGGACTTAATGAATTTCTGAAAAATATTGATAAAGACCCTGGATACATTTATGAATGGGCCGATGTTCGCATAGAAGATTACCCTAAAACAACCCATCTTCCTGATGATGTGGGACAAGATGAATACGTAGATAAAATTACCGAAGAGGCAGATGACATCAGGCTGAAACTTGGACTTGATGAGATCACTCCTATTTGTATACTTACTGCTATTGTAAAGCCTCAGGTTGCATTTACATTACAGCAGTTGAAATCCCTTCCCTTAAGAGAGCATGAAATATTCGCCCTATACAGGAAGGATATGCCTTACGGCACAGCGGTAGATGGTGAATTTTCGTCACTTTTTTCCAATACTTCGGATTTTACGGACGCCTCATTTCCTTCGATCAAAAACTATTGTGTAGACAGAACAGCACAGGCGAGACAAGGGACATTGGAAAATATTATCGGACGGGACAAAGAATTGAGGATGCTCGTAGAGATCCTTTGCCGAAGAAGTAAACCTAATGTGATTATCATTGGTGAGCCCGGAGTTGGTAAAACAGCTTTAGTAGAAGGCTTTGCTACTGAAATCATCAGGGGAAATGTTCCGGAAATGCTAAAAAATGCCACCTTATTGGAGTTGGACACAGGAGCACTGCTGGCAGGAACATCCTATAAAGGCGAAATTGAAGATCGCCTTAAGAAAGTAATTAATGAATGTAAAAAGATTGAAAAAGCTATTTTATTCATCGATGAAATTCATACACTTTTAGATCCAAAGGGGAGCATCGGAAATGTTGCCAATTTACTGAAGCCTGAATTAGCAAGAGGCGAGATCACGGTTATCGGAGCTACCACTCAGGAGGAATACCGGAAGATCATCGAACCTGAACAGGCGTTTAACAGACGCTTTGAGGTATTGACGGTAAATGAACCGGATGAGAAAACCTGTGTGAAAATGATCGATGTTCTTCTTGAAGGTTACAAAAAACACCATAACATTGAGGTTGAAAAAACAGCCCTTCCGGAATGTGTACGTTTAGCGAAGCGCTATGCAAAAGGTAAAAAACTTCCTGATGCGGCGATTGATCTGCTGGACAGGACTATGGCTGCCATCAAAATGCTTGATGAACTTTCCGAAAAAGAGCTGGAGAGCTGGAAAGAAAGTTATGAAGAAATTCTAAAAGAAGAATATCCTGATGCTAAGGATCAGGCAGATGAGCTGATATGGACTTATAATTTGTTAAGGGATAAGATCAGCCCTATTTTGTGGGGATCGTTGAGTGAGCAACCTACGATCGATAACTCAATGCCTGTAGACCAGATCAAAAAGATCATCGATGATACCTATACTGAGCTTCTTCAGCATGCTTCTATAAAAAGAGAAAAAGTTGGCCGTCTGGAACTGGCGGCAGTGATGGCTGCAAAAACAAATATTCCGATAGGTAAGATTCAGGCACAGGAAAAAGAGAAACTTCTTAATATGGAATCGCTTCTTATGAACCGTGTAGTCGGGCAGGATCATGCCTTAAAGATCCTTTCTGATGCTATCGTTGAAAACAGAAGCGGACTGAACAAGCCGGGGCAGCCAATAGGATCATTCTTCTTACTGGGACCCACAGGAACAGGAAAAACGGAGCTGGCCAAATCAATGGCAGAACTTCTTTTTAATGATGAGAAAGCGATGGTGCGTTTTGATATGTCTGAATTTAAAGAAGAACATTCCGCAGCCCTGCTTTATGGAGCTCCTCCGGGATATGTGGGATATGAAGAAGGAGGAATGCTGGTTAATAAAATAAGACAGCAACCGTATACAGTGGTTTTATTTGATGAAATTGAAAAAGCCCACCATTCAGTTTTTGATGTATTCCTTCAGATTATGGATGAGGGTAAAGTGCATGATAAACTCGGAAAGGAAGGAGATTTCAGTAACGCCCTTATATTATTTACTTCCAACATCGGAAGTGAAGAAATTGTAAAGCAATTTGAAGAAGGTAAGGTTCCTGAATCATCTTCATTAATGCAGATCATGTCGAACTCCGGAAGATTCAGACCGGAATTTTTGGCAAGGATTACGGAGATCATTCCTTTTGCACCAATTACAGAATCTATTGCAGAAAGGATCTTTAATATTCAGCTGAAATCACTCCATACTTCACTAACCAGACTGGGTATGACGCTTACAATAAGTGACGAGGCTGTAAAAAATCTTGCACTTGGAGGCTTTAGCAGTAAATATGGAGCAAGGCAGATCTCAGGTGTTATTCGTGCACAGCTGGCCAGACCTATTTCCAAAATGATCGTTCGTGAAGAAGTAAAAGCCGGGCAGACAATCCATGTAGGCTGGAATGCTGAAGAGGATAAATTGACATGGAGTGTGGCGTAGTGTTAAGATAAATCCATTTTAAAATGTTTTTATTTTTAATTTAAAATAGTTATTAGTACAATGAAATTTAATTTCAAACATATTGTAACCGGAATGTTGTTGCTGATTTCTTCTCATTTTGTAAATGGGCAGTTTCTTTCAGCTTCTGATACTTCCGAAAACAGTGTGAGAAGATATAAAAGTATCATCAGTTCGAACAAAGAGATCGTAGAATTTATAGAATATTCACTTTCTCAAAAAGGGTTACCAAGGCATCTTAGAAATTTAGCCCTGATTGAATCCGGTTTTGACCGGAAACAAATTTCCGGTGCCGGTGCGGTAGGTGTATGGCAGTTTATGACGGCACATGCCAATCAATATGGTCTTTCTGAGCAAAGCCGTTCGGATTTATACAGAAGTACCAAAACAGCGGTGATTTCCCTGGGGAAGCTATACAAAAAATACAACAACTGGGTAACTGTAGTTGCAGCTTATAACTGTGGCGAGGGTAATATTTCAAGAGCAATGGATGCTGCGGGATCTTCGCAATATCATATTTTTAGTAAATATCTTCCCGGAGAAACAATAAACCATGTTAAAAAATATTTAAATGCCTGCTATGCCACAGGTGAATTACAAAGCGTTCTGAATGATTATAACAATTCACGCATGAATATGATATTTGAAAACAGAACAGGCCAATATACCGCACCTAATTTAGCTGAAACAGATATCAATGCCGGGTTTGACTTAAGTATTATAGCCGAAGAACTGGATGTAGATGTAGATAAAATACTTACCTGGAATCCGGGAATCATGGATGAGCTCAAGCAAAGCGGCGAAAGCATATTCTATCTGCCGGTAGATCTCATGCCTGATTTTCTTTTAAAAAAGAATAAAATACTGAGCCGCTCTGTCAGGAAGAAATAAAGTAATGATTAAGGTTTAATAATAATGTTTAACGATCCAAATGCAGTTTATATGAAAACAAAATCACCCAACATATCCCAAAATCCTTCTTTTCGTCCTTCACAAAATGCTGATCGCGTTTCGGAGAGCCATCATACGGGGATCAACCGTCTCGTAAAATTGTCTCTTGTGATCGAAGGAAATGTGATCAGATACTATAAGCATTTCACTTTGAAGCAAAGTGCACAACGTCACCACGAGTTTACGCTTACTTTAGCGCACGATGCACTTGGAGGAAGACAAACACATACTTTGGAAGAAGCCAATAAATTTTTGGGTAAGCGTCTTACAGCTGTGATTTCTTACAAAGACATAGAAAACAGCCCCGAAAGAACGTTTGTGGGAGTAATTACAGGAGTGGGATTCAGCCAGGAGCAAATGAGCCTTGGGAACATTGTTTTAACAGGATATAGCCCTACCATCCTTTTGGACGGTGCTCCGCATATTCAAAGTTTTGGAGGTGACCAGGCCGTTAATATGGGGATTATTGCAGAGGAAGTGATTAAGCAGGGCATCGATAAAAGCCGGTTTGATATCAGGATAGATACTAATGATTATTCCCAGATTGTTTATAGCAGCCAGTATGATGAAACCCATTATAACTATCTGGCGAGAATGGCGGAAGCTTACGGTGAACAATTTTTCTATGATGGAGAAGTCTTGCACTTTGGAAAGCTTCCTGCTCAAAATAAACCGATCAAACTTACCTACGGGAGTAATGCCAATGATGTAAAAGTAGAACTGAAAGCAGTTCATACAAAGCCTCAGTTTTATGGATACAACAGCAGTAGAAATGAAAAGCTTACTTCCGGTGAAACACCGATTCAGCATGTAAGTGATCTTGCCAAAACAGCGTATGCCCATAATGATAAAATCTTCAAAACACCGGCTCTGCAGGTAGCACCTGTAAAAGCGTCAACACACCTTGATGTGGAATATTCCCAGAAAAGTGCTGCGGGGAGTGAAGCGGTAAGTGTTTTTTCCATTTCCGGAAAAACTACGGTTCCTTTTTTACATCCGGGATGTATTGTAGATGTGCAGATGCGTAAGCCTGATACCAATGAAAGTGATTATTTCACCAGGATTATGATCACCGAAACCACCCACGAGATCGATACAATCGGTCATTATCAGGGAAGCTTTGAAGGCATTGCATCGGACACCGGATTTTTACCAAAACCGGATTTTAAAATTCCGAAAGCAGAACCACAGATTGCCACCGTAATTTCCAATGCCGATCCTGAAAACCAGGGACGGGTACAAGTAAGATTTGACTGGCAGACTAATGATATTACCCATTTTATCCGCGTAATGACTCCTGATGCAGGGGGAACGGATCAGATTACTCAAAACAGAGGCTACGTAGCCATACCGGAAGTAGGAGACCAGGTGATGGTCAATTTTGTTCACAGCCATCCTGACCGCCCGTTTGTAATGGGGGGAATGTTTCATGGTGGTGTAGGTTTAGGAGGAGGAGTAGATAACCGTGTAAAATCCATTCAGACAAGAAGTGGGCACCGTATTATTTTTACGGAAGATGAAAGCATCATTATTACGGATAAATCGGGAAATAAGATCCATTTGGACACCACCGGAAGTAACATCACAATCACAGCTCCTGAAACCATGACATTGAACTGCCGGAATATGAATATTAATGTTGGAGAAAATATGAATACCTATGTCGGGATGAACAAAATGGATAAAATAATGCTCAATAATACGGAAAGTGTAGGGTCTATGAAATATGTGACTACCGGGGCGGATTTTACAACCAATGTCATTGGAAAAATGAGCCATTATGTGAAAGGGGACATGGAGGTATACGGAGAAAAAGAACACAAGCTGACCAGCTTAAAAGGAGTTGAGGTCAATAGTGAAGGAAAAGTAGAACATCACGCTGAAAAAGAAGTTCAAAACAATAGTGGTGAGAAATCTAAAAATCACTAGTCATGAGCATCGAGTATTTTGTAGAAGGTAAGACGACTACGAGAACCGGAGGGAATTATTTAACCTACGCCAAGGAAGGCATAGAACATAACAGTTCGGTTTCGGTAGAGCAGAAAGGCAAGGATTCCGGGGTAAGCTATGGACAGGCACAAAAAGTAAACCCCAATGATAAGCCTGTAAATTCAATTGATATCAGCTTGAATCTTTTTTTTGACGGAACCCAGAATAATAAAACCAATACCATGCTGGGTGGAGGTTTTAAGGAAGCCAGCAGCGATAAGGATGATAGCTACAACAATGAATTTACGAACGTAGCGAAAGGATATGACGCTATAGATCCCAATGCGGATAACCAGGTGTCGTGGTACATTGAGGGGATCGGAACAGAAGATAAAGAAAGCGATAGTATCCTGAAAGGAGTTGCACAAGGTACCGGAAGCACAGGAGTAGTCGCCAAGGTGGCTAAAGGATGTTTAAAAGGAGCACAGGCGATTGTAGATAAATTAAAAAATAACATTAGGCCGATCAATATTCTTACTGTAAATGTGTTCGGGTTTAGCCGCGGAGCAGCGGCGGCAAGACATTTTGTACATGTAGCCAACTCAAAAGCTTATGTCTCTTACTCTAACTTTGGAAAAGTCCTGCAGGTTTTTCCACCTGAAGACATCAAAGACGGATATCTGACCATCAGTGATAAAGATGGATCCAAAGATGCATTTATAAATCAACATGGTTATTTTGGAGCTTGTCTCCTGGCGCAGGGACTGGAGATTAAAGAGATCAGGTTCAGATTCGCCGGGCTATACGATACGGTAGCGTCCTATGGACTTAATCACAGAGGGGGCTTTGGTATTGATAATGATACCAAACAGCTGGGGCTGGATACCATTGGAAGAGGGAAAGTACAGTTTGCCCTGCAGTTGGCTTCTGATGATGAGTATAGGGATAATTTTGACCTTACGAACATCAATAGTACAGGATTGTATGGTCTGGAATTTACCCTTCCGGGAGTTCACTCCGATATTGGAGGGTCCTACGGCATTGGAGAAGAAATTTCCGTGTTGTATTGTGATCCTTATGATCCTTATCAGAATGTAGAAACGCATAAAGAGTGTGAAGCATTTAAAAAAATTGTTGTAGAAGAAGGTTGGTATCATGAAGACCAATTGAAAATTAAATATTTTTACCAAAAAGACGTCAATTATGACCGGTGGTGGAATAAAGGAGCACAATATTACGGTTTGGTAGGAACAAGGAAGCTTTCCAATTTGTATGATAAAATTCCCTTAAACCAAATGTTTCATTATTCCAGAAATAATGATATTAAGTATCTGGAAGATGTCATCGAAAAAAATCATAAAATAAATGACAGCTTTATGAAGAAGATCTATTCGCAGTTATCCACATATATGAATGCATGCAATGATGTCCGGAATAAATATATAGAAGCATATAATTCAGGGGATACCTCTTTATCTTCCCGTTATATAAAGGATATTAAAGCTATTTCCTATTTAGGGCATATCGATAAAGAAGATCTGAAAATACTTAGAAATCAGTACCTTCATTGGTCTGCTAAGACCAATCAGATTGGGTTAGATACAAGACCTAATGATAATGCTCCTAAGGAAAGAGGCGCATTGGAAGCGAAATACAGAAAAAGGAATATACAGGATGGATAAGCTGAAAAGATTGATCTATTTATTTTTAGTACTCATTTTTAATTATAATTATGGTCAGAAAACGCCAGACATAACCGGACAATATTATTTTGGAGAAAAGCAGATTTATCTGTATATTTTTCCTGATAACCGGTTTGTTGCGATAGGAGCGTCCACGGTTGCTATTGGAAGAGCGTCAATACAAAATAATGCTTTGATTTTTAATCCTATCCATCAAAAATCAGAATACCTCTTATATAGTAGGAAAACTTCTGGTGAAAACCGATTGATTATTACCGATCAGCAGATCATCCGGAACAAGATATACATGAGTACAGAATCAGATATTCTGCGTCCTGTCCGCCTTACCGAAGATTGCGGACAAACTGGTTACTTCATTCCATTTCAAAATAAAGTACAGGATCTGACCGTAAAAAATAACGCTGATGTTGTAAATGTATTTCCGCTGGACAATATGAGCAACGATCTGTTGTTATTCTTTCTGGAAAAAGAACAGGATATTTCTGAACTTAATGGCATCATTACGATTAAGGAGGGACACATTAAAGATAGTAACCTCGTGCGCCGCTCACCGCTTAAGTTGGGAAACACCACTGATATTGAAGAAGAAAAACCGGAAAATATACTGGCGAAATTCGACAAAATATATTCAATTTTCGATCAGGATAAGATATATTTGAATGAAGATTATCATATTGTTCAGGATAAAATAGATCTCGGAACTTATTCTTTTAACAAAAATAAAAATCAATACGAAAAAAAGAATAGTACAAACGATCAGCATCTCAGGATCATTTATCCATATGTTAAAATAAAACAGAAGCCGGCTAAAGAACTGAAATACAGAGATGATCCCCAAAACTTCCTTGTCGCAAAATGTTTGAAGGATCCGGGACTGATAAGGGAAGAAAGCAATGATTCTGATCCCCCGCTTCCTGTACAACCCGCTTCTCAAAAATAATGAAATTGATATGAGATTGATTAAGATATTGTTTTTATTGGCAATTTTTGCCCAAAATATAAGCTGTCAGAAAATGAAAGAAAAAGAAATACCCCAGTTTCAGGTAGAAATATGTGCTCCAGCCAATCCATATAGAATAGAGTTCGTTGATGATAAGATCATAACCCTCGAAGGCATTCCTGCCAGCTTGCCTTATGGCGGAACATCAGGTGAATGGGGGACATCCGGAAAAGGATGGACCGAGCAGCATGGAACTCCGATTGGAGCTGATATTACTTACTATGCAGGGTATGAAGATACTTTTTACCATCTGAAAGCGGACTTTCCGGAAGATAAAATTAAAGACTATATGGAACGGGCTTATGCACAAAGTGAAGCTCCTCTTTACACCGAAGAACTTCAGGAATATAAAAACCTGGGACGAAATGAAACTTTTGGAAGTGCACAGAATCCTTACAATAGCTTTTCAACTTTGGTTTTTGGTTTTGCTCCCAAGGGAATGGTAGTTGTATGGCTTCGTTTTCGTGCTGTTCAAATAGAATTAGGCAGGTTTCAGGCCGATGTAGTAAAAAATGATAAAGAGCTTGAGAAAAAGCTGTTTGCGAAATGGAGCATGACCAGAGAAGAGGTTAAAAAAAGGGATTTTAATCCTGATGCATCACCCGTTACATGGGATAATTACAGAACAAAGTATTCCTGGAAACCTTTGATTACCTCCCAGAATAAAGGACTCCGCTTATTTGATATGAACCTGGATTTTTACAATGGTGAAACAGAAGTGATGCTTCGTCCATGGATTAATAACATTCAGATCAAAGAAAGGGCAATACCTAAAGAATTGAACTTTACCTGGGAAACAGGAAAAGGACAACAATACCTGGGGCGTGCTTTTTTTAGTTGGGAAAAAGCAAATGAAGCCTTCAGGAAAACAGGAAGCAAGGGAAATCTTGAACTAACAATAGCTCCTGATAACAGCGGATTTCAGATCTCTCTGAATGGGGAGCCTTTTCCGGCTGATAGCATAAGGATTTTCAAGACCGAAAAAGAGTTTCACGATTCTTATAAATAATCAATAGAGAAATAAAAGAAGGTTTTTCTTTTTGAAACAGGGACATGATTTTAATCAATGTTATCTATTCTTATTTTTACTTAGTATAAATAAAACTTACATTTGCGGCTGAAAAATTGACTAAATGAAACGTGCCGTTATTGTTGCCTTTTTTTTCGGGGGCTTGGGTTGGGCTTTTGCCCAAAATTCAGGATCTATCTCCGGGACTCTCAAACAGTATAATGGAGATAATCTCTCCGAAGCGACCATAGAGCTGATAGAGACTCATAAGCATACCCTAACTGATCAGAATGGTAACTTCAGTTTTAATGAATTGCCGGAAGGAGATTACCACCTTAAAATACAGGTTATTGGCTCCAGTGAGAAAATTGTAGGAGTACATGTAAAGCAGAATGAACCGGCAGTGGTCAATTATCAGCTGGAGAAAGAAAATATTTCCGTTATTCAGGAAATTACTTTATCTACGCTCACCAATAAGTTTTCTAAAAAGGAAAGTCCTTATATTTCCAAGCTTCCCTTGAAAAATATCGAGACCCCGCAGGTTTACATCAGTGTTCCAAAAGAGTTAATTCAGGAACAGATTGCAGTTAATCTGGGAAGTATCTCAAAAAATATTCCGGGTTCCGGAATTCCCATGCTTGCCAATCAGGGACGTGTTACATTCCTTTCCCGTGGATTTACCACGGAGCCTATGGTAAGAAACGGGATCTCAGGTTTTGCCTACACCACCATTGATCCGGCAAACCTTGAGAAAATTGAAGCTATTAAAGGACCTTCGGCAACCTTATTTGGCTCAAATCTGTCGACATATGGAGGTTTATTTAACAGGGTAACCAAAAAGCCGTATAATGGTTTCGGAGGAGAAGTGTCCTATACGGCAGGAAGCTGGAACTACAACAGGTTTACTGCAGATATTAATACGCCAGTGACTAAGGATAAGACTATTCTTTTCCGGTTAAATGGTGCGGCGACGTACCAGAAAAGCTTTCAGGATCTTGGATTTAGTAATGCGATCTCAATGGCACCCTCTATTTCCTATCAGATCAATGACAGGCTTTCTCTTTTATTTGACATCGAATATGGCCACGAGAAGGCTACCTCTGTTGTGAGGTTTAATCCTTACCTGAAAAGCAATAAAGTACAATCTATTGCTGATATGGGATTTCCTTATAACCGGTTATTTGGAAGCAATGATATTGCTTATGAAACAGAAATGATGAATATTTTTGCACAAATGAACTATAAGATTTCTGATCACTGGACATCTCAAACCGTTTTCTCACGTGCAAGATCGACCATAGACGGATACATTACTGCCATCAATGGGACTTCTGATACAAAAGCAAGCTTACAGGTGATGAAGGGAAATACCAATTTCATTGCGACCAATATTCAACAAAATTTTATTGGGGATTTTCAGATTTCAGGACATAGAAACAGATTGATCATTGGGCTGGACTATTACAACAATGCGAATAGTTTCGACAGGGTAACGGTGACAGGTGCTCCATTTGATTTTACCAGCAATACGCCCTATTCAGCCAATCAATCTACGATAGATAACCTTGCTGCTTCAGGAACCCCAAGGATCGAAAAAAATGGAGACAACAGCTATGCTATTTATGCATCCGACGTCTTCAATATTACCGACAGATTTCTGGCTATGGTAAGTCTTAGGGCAGACCGATATCAAAATCTTGGAGTTACCGATATTGCTAAAAATGTAAACTCAAGTGATTACTGGCAGACTAATTTTTCCCCAAAATTCGGTTTGGTTTACCAGGTGGTAAAAGACAAAGTATCCATTTTCGGAAACTATATGAATGGATTTACCAATAAAGGAGGATCAGATATCAACGGAAACACTTTCAAACCGGAACAGGCAAACCAGAAAGAAATAGGAATAAAGGGAGACCTTTTTGGACATAAGCTGGTAGGAACAGTGAGCTATTATGATATTGATGTAAAAAATATGGTGCGACCTGATCCTGTTAATAATCTGTATTCTTTACAAGACGGAGGGCAGAGAAGTAAAGGAGTAGAAGTAGAATTTACTGCAAACCCTTTTCGTGGATTCAATATTATTGCAGGCTATGCCTATAATGACAGTAAAATGACCAAAGCAGAAGAAAAAATCAATGGGTTGCGTCCTGCTTTATCCGGACCATCCAATCTTTACAATTTATGGATGAGCTATCAAATCATGGCGGGAGAATTAAAAGGACTCGGAGTGGGTTTTGGAGGAAATAAAGGAAATCATTCTTTCCAGACCAATACGACAACAGCTAAAGTTATTATCCCGGCATATACTACTTTAGATGCTACAGTCTTTTATGATCATAAAAATTTCAGAGCAGGAATAAAAGTGAATAACCTGACCAATGAAAAAACATGGTCGGTAAGATTAACTCCACAAAATCCGACCCAAGTCCTCGGGAGTATTGCATATAAATTTTAAATTTAAGCTGTGATTTTCACAGCTTTTTTTGAATCTAATCTTATGTTAACATCTTCTAAATTTTATTAATTTTTTGTTAATATTTCTCGGATGGGTGTTAAAAATAATTAGATATATTGACTGGATTTTAAATGCAATAAATTGATTATAAGTATTTTAAAGTATAATTTATTTCTATTGTCGTAGAATTACTACACCAAATCGTAGAATTACTACAAAAACTCAGATAGGTGATCAAAAAGTTTCAGATTAAGAATAAGCAATCTATATTTGCTATACAATTGAACACCACATCACAAAATATTAACGATTAAAATTTACAAATCATGGCAGCAAATTCAAGAGGAATCTTAAAATTCAACGGAGGCGAAGGTCAGAAATTATTAAAGCTTAATTACAGCGTATCAAGATCTACAGACGTTTCAGGACGTGTAGCTTCTGACCCTTCCAACGCAATCATCAAATTAACGATCGAAGCTACAGAAAAATCTGACATCTTAGAAAGCTTACTTAACGGGAAATACAAGCCTACAACAGGTGAAGTTACTTTCAATAAATCTCACGAAGAAGGAACATTAATTACTTTGACATGGGAGAACGGATATGTAATTCAGCACGAAGTAGACTTTGATGCTGTGGATGACAACAGTATGCTGATCAGCTTCATCGTAAGTGCAGAAAAAATCCATTATGGTAACGGTATCTATGAAGGTATCTGGCCAGGTGGAAGCAGCAATTAATTAAACCATCCTAGTAAAAATAAAATTGGTACAGAATAGTTTACTCACCAGAGTTGACTATTCTGTTTTTTCGTTTTGAGATCCATAACTCTATAAAAATATCATATATATCTATTAATTAGGTGTTTATGATTTTTGGTTTAGAGGGAATATAGAAAATTATCTGATCATAAGATGATTTTATTTCACAACATCAGCTAATCAATTCAAATAGTAAGATTATGTTTAAGGATGGTCAATCGCCGAAAATGTCGGCGCCCAAAAATATAAAAGGTCCTGCAGAACAACTGGGAGATACAGTGAAAACACAGGCAATACAAAAGGGTAGTGAAAAAATACAGGAAAAAGCAAATCCGAAAGTTCAGAAAGTAACCCAAAAGCTATCCCAGGCTCAGGCTTATTCAGGCATGGCACAAAATGCCTCCGGCCTTTTTATGAACCAGGTTGTACAGCCTACAGCTCCTTCTGTTATAGAAGATAAAGTATGGTCCAAGCAACCTACTTCCAAAATACATAATGCGAATGCGCTCCCTCAAAGCCAAATCATGGGTATCAATAGGGTGGTGAAACTTGATATTATTATTGAAGGAAAAATTGTAAAACACTTTAAACACTTTAAGCTTAAACAGAGTGCTACAAAACATCATGAATTCGATTTAATGCTTGCTCATGATACACTGGGAAATCCGGAAAACCATAACCTTGAAGAAGCCCAAAATTTCCTTGGAAAAAGAATCACTGTCGTATTTAAATACAAAGACGTTGAAGATGGGCCTGAGAGAAGTTTTGTAGGGGTTATTACCGAAGTAGGTTTTAGCCAGGAGAAGGGCAGCCTTGGAAATGTAGTACTTACGGGATCAAGCCCTACCGTTCTGCTTGATGCGGCTCCTCATATCCAGAGCTTTGGAGGAGGTAAAGAAATAAGTTTAAATAGCATCGCAGATCAGGTTATAAAAGAAGGATTAGGACAAAATAAGTTTGACTTCCGGGTTGATTCACAACATGGAAATGTCTCTTACAGCTCCCAATATGAGGAAACCCATTATAATTATCTTGCAAGAATTGCCGAAGCCTATGGTGAGCAATTCTATTATGACGGTGAAGTTCTTCATTTCGGAAAATTGCCGCCTCAGGAAAAACCAATCAAGCTTACTTATGGCAGCAGCGTTCAGGATATAAAAATAAGAATGAAGGCTCAGCATGTTAATCCTACTTTTTATGGGTATAACAGCAGTAAAAATGAAAAACTAACCACCGGTAATTCAAAAATTACCCATACTTCAGATATTGCCAAGCGTGCATACGAAATTTCAGAAAAAACATTTACAACGCCATCTCTGAGAGTAGCTCCGATTAAGGCTTCATCATTTATGGACATTGACGCATCCCAAAAAGGTACTGCGGGAAGTAAAGCATCCAGTGTTTTCATTACTTCAGGAACCACTACTGTTCCTTTCCTGTATCCAGGATGTACTGCCGATATTGAGATGCGGAAAACAGACAGTAATGAAACCTCTTATTTCACGAAACTCATGATCATAGATATGATTCACGAGGTAGATGCAAGAGGATATTATACAGGAACATTTGATGCGATTGCATCTGATACAGGATTTATTCCACGGCCGGAGTTTGAAACCCCTAAAGCAGAACCCCAGTTTGCCAAAGTGATCTCCAATACCGATCCCTTAAACCAGGGTCGTGTACAGGTACAGTTTGACTGGCAAAACGGATCTGCAACCACGGAATTTATCAGAGTGATGACTCCCGATGGTGGAGGAAGTGAAAAAGTAAGTAAAAATCGTGGATTTATGGCCATCCCTGAAGTCGGCGATCAGGTTGTGGTTAATTTCGTTCATCAGCATCCGGACCGTCCTTTTGTTATGGGAGGTATGTTTCACGGAGGTGTTGGCGGTGGCGGTGGCGCAGGAAATAATATTAAAAGCTTAAGCAGCAGAAGTGGTAATAAACTGGAACTGGATGACGGAGCAGGTTCTGTTTTTTTAACGGATCAGGGAGGAGCGAATATGAAGTTTGATGGTGCCGGTAATGCAACGACCAATGCCAATAACAATAAGACAGTAAAAGTAGGTAATAACAATACAGTAAATACAGGCAGCAAAAATGTCATCAATGTCGGAAGTAAAGATGGCGGTGGTGCCAATTCTGTATTTTCAATGGATAATGCCGGAAATATATCTTTAGAGTGCGACACAAATGTAACGATCAAGACAGGTGCCAGTTCAATTACATTAAAAGCTGACGGAACAATTATCCTCAGCGGAAAGATCATTGGAATCAGTGGGGAAGGAATCGGAGTTGTAGGTACCAAAGGAATTGATCTTTCATCTCCTGCCAATCATCTCGGTGGCGGACAGACCAAGATCGATGGTGGGGACGCATTTATTAATTAAACAGATCTATGAGTGAATCATTCAACATAAAAGATAAATTTTCTGAACAATATACTCTTATAATAGATTCAGATATTAAAGCGGTAAATGTACACATGATTTCCCGTTCTCAGTTAAGATGGGATTTCACCGTTCTACAGGTAGCAGAGGATCATATTAAAGTAAAAATAATTGTTCTGGACCACATTCTTCTTGAAGCCAATAATCCTCTAATTAAAGAGGTGGCAGCACTTACGAATGCGTTTTCCAGGTTGTATAATGAATTGTATCTGACCATAAATAATGAAGGCAAAGTAGTGGAAGTTTCCAATATGAATGTCATTCGTTCAAAGTGGCAGCAGACCAAGGCTGAAATGGAAAAGATTGCAGAAAATAATCCTGAAATTAAAAATGCGATTATCTTAAATGATAACATCTTCCAAGATGAAAAGAAGCTGATAGAAGGCATTCAGAATAATGAATTTTTCCTGATGTATTTTAATAAAATCTATGGACGGAAAATCCCGGGAAATTACAAGGAAAATGCATTAAACCTTTTTAATTCAGCCAATGTACACTGGAGTTTTGACCTGAAGAATAGCAGTAACCCATTACTGTCTTCCGATGAAATGATTGTAGAACTTTCCGGAGAACCATCCATTTTATTGAACATAGGATTTTATAACCGGGCGTATATTCAGTTTTCCAATCAGATCGATGTTTCCAAACTGGAAACCTCACTCAACGAAAAAGGGATTTACAGAACGGAAAAATCTACAGGAAGAATCATAGAAGCTTCCCTTACGAGAGAAGAAATTGCCGATCCTGAAAATCTTTATGCAAAATTGAAATATACATTTTATAGCGACGAAATTCTTAAATATAAAATGTCAGATGAATACAATACAGCGACTTCCTGATGTAAAGTCTTATATAAAGAGCATTTCTATAAGAAATTACCGCCTCGGATTTAATTTAAAATTCGACAGGAAAAACTGTATTAAAAGCTTTTTCATCTTTATGGCTAAAGAATATGAAAAAGATCAGGAGAAATTTATCAGAAAAACCGTTTACGGAATTGAACATCAGCGGATCGATGATAGAAACAGGATAAAAGCCCATACTCGAAAACAAACCCTAAAAAGACTGTAATATGGGACATAAGATTATTACAGAAAAAGATTTTTGGATGTGCTCCAGTGGTGCGATGCCTGCACAACTACAGGGAACCAGAAAAAGCAATAAAAAAAGCTCAGGAGAAGTCTACATCACTGTTGCGGATACCGCTACAAGCAGCTGGATAGATTTTGGCTGTACAAAGAATATGCTTTGGGCCGCACTTTTAACTGCTGTGGCTGTAGTGGTAGTGGTCGCCTTAATTGTAGGTACCGGAGGTGTTGCTGCCATAGGTCTTATCGGAATGATGGCCATCGGCGCAGCTGCTGGTGTTGCAGGAGGAGTTATTGCAGCCGTAGACGGAGCATTGAAGTGTGGGCAAAAAAATGCCACGGCAAGAACATGGGATGCCAGTAAAAATAATCTTCTTCTTACTGGCACTCCAGGTATTACAGGAGACCGTACCATGACCTGTTCTATAGGTGGAGTGGTAAAATTTGCCCCTGAAATCAAAAGCTGGACCCATGCTTTAGCTTTGGGTAGCTTTAATTATGTCACTCAGCTTGCAGGCTGTGCCCTTGGTGGTGCGGCGGTAGGAGCCGGAGGATTTCTTGCATCGGGACTGGCAGGCGGATCGCTAGCCGTAGCGGCGCCAACTTTTTCCAGTGTTCTCTCAAACGTTGCCGGAAGTTTTACCGGAATTTGGGGAGGCAGCCGTGCATTATTCGGATTAAATGCGCTGGCTAATGAGCATGCTTATGGAAATGTTCAGGATGCCGGGGACGCCGGAGCTGTTTTAGTCAATGGAGGAATTCCGGAAATTGGTATGGGACAGCGTATTTTTACAGGACAGGCTCATCCTTCTGACTATCTTCTGTTTTTATATTTATTAAATATAAAAGTGAAGGAACCTGCACCACCCATTAAAGAGCAAAATAGTGGAGGCGATAAAGATGGAAATAATACTTCTAAAGAAGAAGGAAACAAAACGCCTGAAGAAGAAGGAGCTAATGGAAGCAAAGGACAAGGAGAAACAACAACAAAACCCAATGAAGGCGGGGAAGCAAATTCTTATGAAAGTAGTCAGCCTGGTGATCCGCCTGGTACTTATAGAGATAGCAATGGAAGATTAAAAGATTCTCAAACTCATAAATTCGTTAAGGATCCTAATGCCCAGGTTGCAGAACCAACCGAACCTAATCCTAATAACCCAAATAATACAAATCGACCAAGCTGGAGAAAAAGTGAAATTGATGCGGAACAAATGTATCCTGGTTATGATACTCAAAAAAGTTTCATTGATGGCAAAGAAGTGCCGTATGGAACGGAAGGAAGTACAAGGCCTGATTTATATAATACAGGACATAGTGTTGAGGTGAAAAATTATGATGTCACATCTAATACGGGTCGAAGAAATTTAACGAATGAGCTTAACAGACAATATACAGACAGATTACAAAATCTTCCGCCAGGAACAAGACAGACAGCAGTAATTGATGTTAGAGGTCAAAATATGTCTCCTGAGGCATTAGTTCAGTTAGAATCTAGTATTCAAAAGAGTTGTCCGAATCTGGAGGTAATTTTTATTCAATAATTAATATATTTATAAAAAATAAATAATGACAGGATTAAAGGTAGGACCTATATTTTATAAGATAGGCACGGGTGATTTTTTACATTCTTTTTTTTCTACAATTGCTTATAATCTGGAAAATAATAAATGGGGCAGTAGATTTCCATTGCTAATGAATGAATTGTATTATAAAACTTTACCCGCAGATAAGGTAGATGAAGCAATTAATGAATTAAAAACGATCCAAAAAGAATTGGAAGAATATTCACCATCTATGGTAGTGTGGGATATTGAGGATCTGTCGAAACAACCACCTTGGGGAGATAATATTGCCGAAAGAATAACCGATCTGTCCAATTATTTTTATACCAATGATGGTGAAGATCTTTTTAATGTCTTCTATAAAGCCTTTGATGCTGCAAAAAGTGTTAATAAAGATATTAATATCCATAGTATGTAATCCATACTAGAAGTATATTAAAAAACAAAGCTTACCAAGAGAAATGAAGATTCATGGAATTTGAAGATTTAGAAAAAGACTTACAAGCTGAAGTAGAAAAAGGAGAAGAGATTGCGATTGAAAATATTCAGAATGGCGTGCGGTTTTCTCCATTTATTTATTTTGGCGAAAAAAATATTAAAAAGATGATTGCGGACTCTTTGGATGAAGCTATTGAAATGGCAGAAGAAGAAATAGAAAGCATTGATGAAGAGACGGTGGTTTTAATCTACAGTAATAAGATTACTCTTAAAGACGGTAGTTTTGATGCTATTGTTTCTCAGGTATATAATGTTGATGAAGGTTCAGGGTATTCTTTTGGCCTGGTTTATAAAATAGAAGATAATAAAATGAAATTTCTTAATAAAAGAGTGTTTCTGGGAAATGTAAGGAACTGCCTTATTTTTTAATTTAAAATATACAACCCCATATAAAATATAAATCCTAAAAACCAGATATGGGAAATAAGATTATTACAGAAAAAGACTTCTGGATGTGCTCCAGTGGTGCAATGCCTGCACAATTGCAGGGAACCAGAAAAAGCAATAAAAAAAGCTCAGGAGAAGTCTATATCACTGTAGCGGATACCGCTACAAGCAGCTGGATCGATTTCGGCTGTACAAAAAATATGCTTTGGGCCGCACTTTTAACTGCTGTGGCTGTAGTGGTAGTGGTCGCCTTAATTGTAGGTACCGGAGGAGTTGCTGCTATAGGTCTTATCGGAATGATGGCTATAGGCGCAGCTGCTGGGGTTGCAGGTGGAGTTATTGCAGCCGTAGACGGAGCGTTGAAGTGTGGGCAAAAAAATGCAACAGCAAGAACATGGGATGGAAGTAAGAGCAATCTAATACTTACAGGCACTCCAGGTATTACTGGAGACCGTACCATGACCTGTTCTATAGGTGGAGTGGTGAAATTTGCTCCTGAAATCAAAAGCTGGACCCATGCTTTAGCTTTGGGTAGCTTTAATTATGTTACTCAGCTGGCAGGATGTGCCCTTGGTGGTGCGGCGGTAGGAGCCGGAGGATTTCTGGTCTCGGGACTGGCAGGCGGATCACTAGCCGTAGCAGCGCCAACTTTTTCCAGTGTCCTCTCAAACGTTGCCGGAAGTTTTACCGGAATTTGGGGAGGCAGCCGTGCATTGTTCGGATTAAATGCGCTGGCTAATGAGCATGCTTATGGAAATGTTCAGGATGCCGGTGATGCCGGAGCTGCTTTAGTCAATGGAGGAATTCCTGAAATAGGCATGGGAAAACGTATTTTTACCGGACAGGCCCATCCGTCCGATTATCTTCTTTTCCTATATTTGCTTAATATTAAAGTGAAAGAACCTGCTCCGCCACTAAAAGAATCAAACAGCGGTGGTGATAAGGATGGAAATACTCCTTCTGATAATGACGGAAATACCGCTAATAAAGAAGAAGGAAAACCAAAAGATGAAGGTCAGCCAAAGGACGAAGAACCACCAAAAGACGAGAAACAGCAAGCGGCAGAGGAAGATGGACCTAACGGAAATAAAGGACAAGGTGATGAAGGGCAAAACAATTCCGGAGAAAATAAAAAAGGTGATGCTTATGAAAGTACACCCCAAAAACCTAGTGATAAATTAATTGCTGATACAGAGGCGAAGGCTAAAGAAATTGTAGAAACTCAAAGTGCTAAAGAAAGGGGACCATGTTTATCAGGCGTATATGATCCTGCAACAGGTAAAACTTTTTTTGGACAAAACTTTAAAAATAACGTAACAGGCAAGAATGCTTATGAAAAATGGTTGAGTGATCCTCCTGAATTGGGTGGTGCAGATCCTCTTATCAAACAAAAAGTGGCAGAGTACGAAGCCAAAATTAAAAGTGGTGAAATAAAACTTCCTGAAACTGCAGACAACCGATTAGCAGCTCACTCTGAAATAAGAGCTTACGATCAGGCTTTAAAAGCAAGAAGGGAAGCCGGTCTTCCGGTAGATGAAAATTCAATCCGGGAAATGGATCTTCACAATAGGGATTTACAGAATAATGCAATTAAAAATAATAATGGAACACCTCCTCCTAAGGTAAGATGCCCTCATTGTGGTTTCCTGACAGATGGAATAAACACTCATGGACATAAATAATAAACTTATATGATTGACAAAAATGCAGAGTTGAGATTAGAAGATACTGATGATCGTTTGTATACTAAAAATGATAGTAACGGATTTGCTGTATATTTTTTAGATAAAGAATGTAAAGAACCCTTTACGGGAGAAATATATGTAAAATTCAAAGATGCTATAGAATCTGAAGCCCAATATAAGAATGGCTACAAAAATGGGATCGAATACATCTATGATTCTGACGGAAATCTGGAGCAGGCTAATGAAAACAAAGGCAATGTAATGTATGGTGTTTCAAAAGAATATGATGAAGATGGGAATATTGTAAATGCAAGCATCGTTTTTAATAATGAGTATCTGAAATCTATTGAACTTATTGATGGGACATTTCAGGAAACAACTTCTTACCAGGATAAATTCGGAGAATTTTTGCCGGATTATTTACGGGAATTGTTAAGCCTTTCCAAAGAAGAATTGTTTAATTATGAATTTAAACCTGATAATCCGCATCTTAATTATAGTAAAAAATAAAGAAGACCTGAAAAGGTCTTTTTTTATTTGATGGAACTTTAAAATTAAAAATCTCATCTTTAATTGTAGAACATAAATATTCCTATTTTCTTATATTTGTTCATTATAGAAAATATGGACGCAACTCAAGATAAAAGGTTATTTCTCATCGATGCTTATGCGATGATTTTCAGAGGATATTACGCATTGATCAGAAATCCAAGGTTAACGAGTACGGGAATTGATACTTCGGCTATTTTTGGTTTTACAAACTCTCTGATCGAATTGATCAGAAGAGAAAGACCTACGCATTTGGCAGTGGTGTTTGATGTAGGACAAGCCAGTGTAAGAACAGATGATTTTGCAGATTATAAGGCAAACAGAAGTGAAACCCCTGAGGCGATCAAGATTGCCGTTCCGTACATTCACAGGATTTTGGAGGCAATGCATATTCCTTACTTAGGGGTTGAAGGATATGAAGCGGATGACGTAATCGGTACCATTGCCTGCAAAGCAGAAAAAGAAGGATATACTACTTTTATGGTAACACCGGACAAAGACTTTGCCCAATTGGTTACCGATAAAATCAAGATCTATAAACCAGGTTTAAAGGGAGGAGATATAGAAATTCTTGGTGTAGAAGAAGTAAAAGCTAAATATGAAATCGATGATCCGAAACAGGTCATTGACTTCTTGGCGATGATGGGGGATGCCGTAGATAATATTCCGGGATTAGAAGGAGTAGGAGAAAAAACTGCGATGAAATTCCTGAAAGAATACGGAAGTATCGAAAATCTTTTAGCCAATACCCATCAGTTAAAAGGAAAGTTGAAAGAAAAAGTAGAAGCATCGGCAGAAAGAGGAATTTTATCTAAAAAACTAGCCACCATTATTTGTGATGCTCCTATCGAATTTCATCAGGAACAATACGATCTTGAAACTCCCGATTTTGAAAAAGTAAAACAGGTTTTTGATGAGATAGAATTCAGAAGATTATATGAAAATCTTTACCGTGCTTTTGCTCCTACAGAAACTGTTGTGGTAAGTGAGGTTGAGGTTACACAGACTCCTGCCGGAACTCAGGTAAAGGGTCAGGTTACACAGCTTGATCTGTTTGCTACTTATGAGGAATTGGATCAGGCGACTTCTACAAAATCAACAATAGAACACAACGAACATTTATACCAGTTTATAGATAATCCTAAGGCACAGAAAATCCTTGTTAACAATTTATTACAGCAAAGGGTAGTATGTTTTGATACCGAAACAACTTCTTTAAATGAGTTGGAAGCTGAATTGGTAGGAATGAGTTTCTCCTATAAGAAAGGATTGGCTTATTACATACCTTTGTCAGAAGATCAAGGAGAAGTGCTGCAAACATTAGAAATTTTCAGACCTTTTTTTGAAAAAGAAGATCTTCTTAAGGTAGCCCATAACCTGAAATTTGATTACAAGATATTAAAGCAATACGGCATTACTGTAAAAGGTGCAATGTTCGATACTATGATTGCTCATTATCTTCTGAATCCGGACGGAAGACACGGAATGGATTACCTTTCAGAAGTATATTTAAATTATAAACCTGTTTCCATAGAAACCATTATTGGTAAAAAAGGTAAGAAGCAGGGAACTTTCAGAGACGCGGATTTAAGGACACAAACAGATTATGCTGCGGAAGACGCAGATGTAACGTTCCAATTATATGAGCTTTTTGCTCCGCAATTGAAAAAAGAAAACCTTGAAGACCTGTTTTTTAAAATAGAAATGCCATTAATGGTCGTTCTTGCAAAAATGGAGCTGGCGGGGATTTCTCTTGATGAAAAATGGTTGGCTCAGGAAAGTATTGACCTTGAAAACGATCTGAAACAGCTTGAATCTAAAATTTTCGAGTTTTCAGGGGAGGAATTCAATATGAACTCTCCTAAGCAATTAGGAGAAATATTATTTGAAAAGATGCAGCTTGATCCGAAAGCTAAAAAAACTAAAACAGGGCAATATGCTACTTCGGAAGATGTTCTTCAAAAACTTTCTTCAAAGCATGAGATCATTCAGCATATCCTGGAATACAGAACCTATCAGAAACTGAAATCAACATATGTAGATGCCTTACCATCCCAGATTGATAAAGATGAGCGTGTACATACCAATTTCTCACAGACGACTGCTGCAACCGGACGTCTGGCAAGTGTAAATCCGAATTTGCAGAATATTCCGATCAGAACATTGAGAGGACAACAGATTCGTGGTGCATTTGTTTCCGGAGAAGGAAAGAAAATCATCTCAGCCGATTATTCTCAGATCGAATTACGTCTGATTGCTGAGATTTCAGGTGAAAATAATATGATCAAAGCGTTCCAGGACGGTGAAGATATCCACGCTTCTACAGCTGCGAAACTCTTTAAAATTCCTTTGGAAGAAGTATCCAAAACACAAAGAGGGCAGGCTAAAACAGTTAACTTCGGAATCATTTACGGTCAGGGCGCTTTCGCACTAGCAGAACAAACAGGGCTATCCAGATCAGAAGCCAAACAGATGATCGAAGCTTATTTTGAGACCTATCCGAAGCTGAAAGAGTATATGGCTGAGCAGGTTAAAAAAGCCCGCGAGCTAGGATATGTAGAAACTATTTTAGGAAGAAAGCGTCATTTAAAAGATATCAACTCCAATAACTTTGTTGTGCGTGGCCATGCAGAGCGGAATGCCGTCAATGCTCCTGTTCAGGGAAGCGCGGCAGATGTTGTAAAAATGGCAATGATCAAAATTGACAAGCAACTGGATGAACAAAATCTTCAAACCAAAATGCTGCTGCAGGTACACGACGAATTGGTATTTGAATCGCCGATCGAAGAAATTGAAGTAGCTACAAAACTTATCAAAACCGAAATGGAAAGTGCCATCGAAACGCAGGTTCCTTTATTGGTTGAGGTTGGAGTAGGGAACAACTGGCTGGAAGCCCATTAAAATACAATTGTTTCATGTAACAATAAAAAAATGCTGAATTCAATTCAGCATTTTTTCGTTGATAATTATTGATCTTAAAGGATTGGTTCCAAATAGGTGAACTGTATCGATTTACTATTCCAGAATACAGACGATTTTTTTTGTACACCATTGATTTTAAACTCAATGGGTTTGAACGGAATTCTAAAGCTATCGATGCTGTATTTTCCATTTGTCCGTCCCAAAAGTAATAATTTTTGTTCGGGAGCTAATTTAACCATGTTAAGAAACTCTCCGGCAGCAATTCCTATTTGCCCTAAGGTTAATAAAACACTGATAGGACATTGTACCTGAAATTTAGGGCCCAGCAGAAGACTATGAAGAGGACTTGGTTGTATAGATGCATTGTATAATATATCATCGGGCTTGATATGTAAAAGAAGGTTTTCTCCTTCACGTGCTGAGGTGATAGATATTTTTGATACGGACTCTGGTATACTAATGTCAATATCACTTGATACTCTTTTATCATAATCGGAAAAGCAAAAGAAAATATGTCCAAGGTCCACAGGCTTTAACTCAAGATTGGACTGCAGAGTAGCATCGACATTACCATAGTATTGCATGCTCATTTCTGAAAGATCCGGATTAAAACGGAGGGATTGAAAATGAACAAACGCTTTTCCGTTACCGGATATTTCTCCTTTAAATCTTCCCAAAGCTAAGAAATCCAGGGTTTCCCGCCAGACGTTACAGGCTGCTACTTTGGCTTCATTTTCAACCTGATGAGCAATACGAGCTGTTTCACGGGCAGTCTGCCAAATGACTCTTTGCGCCTCTCTTCGTACTCTGCATGCAGCCCTTGTACTGTGACATATCGGGTCCCATCTGGAGCACCTCCAGTTACAACTTGGGCCGTTAAAATCAGGATATTTAAAATCAGTTCTTACTTTCTGGCAGTTGATATCACCTCTTTTTACTTCCAGCTTCTCATTGAATGAAGTCTGAGGAATAATGAAATTCTGTTTTAAGCTAATAGGATTGGAAAATGCCTCGTTGAAAATCGATGAAATCTCTGCCTTACTTACATTGGCCGTTAATGACGATTTTGCATCAATAGGCTCAAAAACACTTAACCACAAATTGTCATACTTCTCACTGAATAATTTGAATAGTTTTGATAACTCAGCTTCACTTCTTGGTTTGTTTTGAGAAATACTTTTTAAGTCATTAATTAAAGGCTTTTCTTTTGTTAATTCAGCCATTATCGAAATACCTGTGGATTGTATTCTTACCGATGATTTTTTTACAAACCGTGATATTCTTATGGAGTCAGCGATAATTTCAGTGTCCGGATTTTTAAACATTTCCTTTAGGCTAAGCTGATAAGATTGTCCCCAGCCAATATTAATAATTGTTGGCTTTTTAAAAATTTGTCCGTTCACATTGTCGATATAATTTTTAAGAATAGGGGAAAGTAATTTTGCCAATACCTTTTGTGATATTTTGGGATGTTTCAAAAATTGAATGCTTTCAATTTTTAAAGAAGTTAAAGCACTTCTCAGGTATAAAGAATCTGATTTGGTAGAAACAGCAGTAACCCCTTTGAAATTCCCCGTGGCTTCTATACTATATTTAGGAAACCTGACTGAAAAATCAGCTTCTACAAATATTCCCTGTTTATCAAAGGATAGTTTTGGAGTTACATTTTGTACCAGGATGTTCTCATCATTTATCGCTTCCGCTGCTTTTTTGATCTCAGGAGGTAAATATTGCAGAATGATATCCCTATCTATATTTACTCCTATATGGGGGCTGAAATCAGTAAGCTCAGAAAGGTTTTTTTCAACCGAGGTATATTGCTGGTCGATGGTAGAAACAGGCGGAAATTTTTTATTCAATGCGGTTTTTAGCGGAGTACAGCTGCCTAGAAAAAGCAAGACGCTGAATAGGCTTAAAGTTTTTGATAAATAATTTTTCATGGCTCTTTGTTTTGGTTAGTTTTATCTCTAAACAAAGTTGGAATAATCATCATTCAGTTTCAATTACCCTTTTTCGCTATTTTTTAAAATAAGAAAAAGCCTTAAACTATTATTAAGGCTGCAATTAATTAATACGGTTAATTTTTTTTATTAGAATTCTGAATCTATTTAGCTTTTGAAAGTGCCATTTTCACGGCGAGAAAAACCAGTACACTGGCCATAAACCATTTTTGTATTCGTACCCAGAGAGGATTTTGAGCAAAAAAGGAAGCTACTTTTGCTGCGGTCAGAACAATGATGAAATTGATGGTGAAACTTGTGAAGGCCTGTATCATCCCGAGTTCAATGCTTTGTGTAAAAATAGAGCCATATTGAGGCTTTATAAACTGTGGGAAAAAGGAAAGGTAAAAAACAGCCACCTTTGGATTAAGAACATTCGTTAAAAAACCAACGGTAAAGAGTTTTCTGGGACTGTCTATGGTCATGTCCTGATCCACTTCAAAGATGTTCTTACTGTTGGGTTTGATAGCCTGATAAGCAAGGTATAAAAGATATACTGTTCCCAATGTTTTTAAAATAATATAAGCGTATGGAACCGCAAATAATACAGCGGTAAGTCCAAAAGAAACCATGACAATATGAAATAAAAAGCCACAGACCACACCGGCAAGAGAAATCAGTCCCGCTTTTTTTCCCTGTGTAATGGATCTTGAAATCAAATAGATCATGTTAGGCCCGGGACTTATGACCAGAATAAGCGCTGCCAGAGCGAAAAATAAAAGATCATGGATAGGAATCATAATTTTTCACAAAGATAGAGATTTAGGTGTTTATTAATTTAAAGTGATAGATATTCTTTTAATTGGTCGATTTTTGTAATGAAATTGTCTTTATATTCAATATGAAAGAGGATGATATCCTTATCATCCGAGTCTATAGTAGCTTTGATATTTAGATCATTGTTTGTAATTAATGTAAACCAAATATTCTGATTTTCATCTGTTTGGTGAAGTTCATATTTAATTTGTTCCTTATCAAAGTAAGTTGCTAAATTAATTTCTTTACTAAGAAGAAAACTTAGCAAATTAGAAAGTTCTTCTTTAAAAATCCAGAAAGTATAATGGTTTATTCTCATAGAATAATTTATTTATCTTGCCTGTCCGCTCCGAAATATCACTTAGGTTTAATAAGTTCGTAAAGTCTCATTACTGCATATTTTAATTCGTCCTGATTACAGAAGTACTCTTCAATTTCACCATATTTTTTGTAATTCGAAATATTGAATCCCTCTTCGATATCATTATAATAGATGACTTTTTTCCCTGATATGGCAACTACCCAAAAACCATTTCCTTCTTTACCATATTCTTTTTCATTCCACTTGTGTGGCTCTACTTTTATAAGTTGCCAGAAATTCTTTAATTCACCAATTAATTCAAATTGGCTTTTATTGATTTTCTCATTAATTTCATTTTCTGTAATTGGAGTTCATTTTTCCATATCAAACTATTTTTTAATTATTTTGGTTAATATAATAACGGATATACCTAACTATCTACGTGTATTGATTACTATCATCTTACAAGTAAAAGTAGTAAAAAAAAAGAAAATAATTTTTTTTCATTTCGACAAAATTTGTAAATTTGTCAAATATTTCTATACAGAAAATTAACCAGATGAGTCAACCACTTTCCCAGGAAGAAATTTTAAAAAGCCAGATTTTACAGACCGCACAGGATCTGTATCAAAGGTATGGCATTAAAAAGGTGACGATGGATGATGTAGCTAAAGCTGTGGGAAAGACCAGAAGTGCTCTTTATTATTATTTCAAAAACAGGGATGAGCTTTTTGAGGCAGTTATGATTTCCTTAGTAGATGAAGTGAAGGATGAGCTGGAAAAGATGATTTATAAAGAAGAAACTTTAGAATCGCGCATCCAGGCTTTTTGTTTTGCTAAAGTAAAGGGTTTTAAAAAGACCAGAAACTTTATAACAGCTATTGAAGCACGTATGGATAGCGAGGAACGCTCTAAATATTCTGATATTATATGGGAAATTCATCAGAGGATGATGCGTTCTGAGACCACTTTGTTAAAAAAAGTAATTCGAGATGCTGTAACAGCAGGTGAAATTAATGAACCTGATTCCAAAGCTCTAGATGTTCTCTTGTTTGTTTTACTGAGCAGCATTCGTGGGATCCGACGTGAATCAGTTAGTGAGAATTATAAGGATCAATGGGAAGATGGCGCAGAAATGTTTGCCCAAATGATTGTTGAGAAGATAAAAGCATGATTTTTTTTATTTAAAATTTGACGTTTTGATGATTTTTGTCAAATAGTTAGATTAGAGTTGTATTAGTAATTTAAATAAGATATTATACATAATGAATATCAGCAGTGTAAGCACATTCAGGGCTTTTAAAAGTGACAATTTCAAATATTATTTTGCAGGACGTTCCATATCACAGTTCGGAACATGGATGCAGCGAACAGCTATTGTATGGCTCATTTATTCGCTTACCCATTCTTCTTTTATGTTGGGGGTTACAGTGTTTGCTGAGCAATTTCCTTCATTCCTTTTTTCTTTTGCCGGAGGGGTTGCGGCAGACCGGTTCAACAGGAGTACGATCATACGATGGACACAGATTGCGGCAGTATTGCAAACCTCATTACTGGCGGTCTTATTTTTAACCCATCATATTGTTGTCTGGCAAATTCTGGCTTTAAGTGTGGTGTTGGGAATAATCAATGCTTTTGATGTTCCGGCAAGACAAACAATGATCAGCCAGGTAGTGATGGAGGAAAGTGATGTTCCAAGTGCACTTTCTCTCAGCTCCGCAACGTCAAGTATCAGCAAGGTATTAGGTCCTGCAGTTGCGGGTTTTGTATTAGAGCATTGGAATGTCGGTTTTTGTTTTGTACTTAATGCAATTGGTTTTATGATTGTAATTGTCTGTTTTTCGATGATGAAGTTGCCGGCGTATGAAAAGAAAACAACCCATAAAAAAATACTCTCAGAATTCAGAGAGGGGTGGGTTTATCTCAAAAATGAGTCCAGAATCGGCTTGGTAATTCTTATGCTTTCCCTGATGGGTTTACTGGTTTTACCTTACGATACTTTAATTCCTGAGGTTGCTAAAATTACTTTTAAAGGAAGTGCATCCACTTTTGGATATATTTCAGGATTTATAGGTTTAGGAGCTGTTTCAGGAACCATTTTACTGGCCTCACTCAAAAGAAATGATAAACTCAGGTTCTATCTTGTTCTGAGTACAGCAGCCCTTGGTTTGGGGCTTATTCTGTTTTCGCAGTCAACAAATTTTTACTGGGCAATGCTGTTTGTGGTCTTTACAGGATTTGGAAGTGTGATGCAACTGACCAGCTGTAATATTATCGTGCAGTCCGAAGCGGCACCTCATATGAAAGGGAGGGCGATCAGTATTTTATTAACGGCTATTTTTGGAATGCTTCCGTTGGGAAGTTTAGTCACAGGATATGCTTCAGAGCATATAGGAAGTAGTAATACACTCCTGATTCAAGGAATACTCGCAATCCTGATAGCAATATGTTTCTACAGGTTATTTACAATTCCTGAAAAAAATAAAGTATCCTCTCCGGAAAAAGAGGAATTCACTCGTGAAACAATTTAATATTAAAAAAAATGCAAGAAACAAACAAAAGCGCTTTGCTGGTAATGGATATGCAAAATTCTATTTTACAGAATATTGACGATCCGAAGCCATTAGTCAGCAATATTTCAAAAGCCATTTTTCATGCGAGGTCAAACGGGATCCCGGTTATTTATGTTGTGGTTGCTTTCAGACCCGGAGCTCCTGAGATCAGTGAACATAACAAAACTTTTTCCAGATTTGGAAACAAAGAAATGTGGACTCCGGAATTTGCAGCACAATGGCAGGAGATTCACCAGGAAGTCCTACCTGAAAAAGATGAAGTGATCGTAACAAAAAAACGGTTCAGTGCATTTACAGGAAGTGATCTGGAAGTTGTATTAAGAGGAAAGGAGATCCGACATCTTATACTGACCGGCATCAGTACTTCGGGAGTAGTATTATCTACTTTACGGGAAGCTGCAGATAAGGATTATGAATTGACGGTGATTGAAGATTGTTGTGCAGACAGGGATTCTGAAGTTCATCAGGTACTTACTGCTAAAGTATTTCCTATTCAGGCCGAGGTGGTCAGTTTGGGTAATTGGATAGGATAAAAAATTAAAACTCCGGATAATAATCCGGAGTTTTGATTTTTTCTTAGTTCTCATTTATTTTAATGGAGTTTTCTTTATATTTTCCACTTCTTTCTTCATTCTCTTTTCCCAGCCTTTTCCATTTCTTTTATCCAAGTAGGGTTGCACTGTTTCTTTATATTTTTTTTCGCCTTTTACTGATATAGGATCCACTGTACAACCTGTATCCTGATATGAAATTCCGTATTTTTCACGGATACTATCTATACTGCGTATGGTTTTTTCATTGTATAATGGAACTGCGAGTCCGCCCGCATATCTGTATGTGATATGATCATTTTTAATATCTTTTTCGGCACGGATCATACATTCTTTCTCAGCTTGGGCAACTGCTTTCCGGTTTATCATGAAAGCTCTTACAGATTCAAAGGCCAGGTATGAAAACAGGAGACTATTTATGATAACAAAAACCAATAAGAATTTATTGGCAGCGTTTAAATTTTTAATTTGTAACGTACTGATCATCCAGGACACCAATGCAATAAAAACCACTGCAAAGAGCAGATATTGTATTTGGCTTATTTTGACCAGTTCAATGAAATTAAAATCGAATGAATCATTAATAACGCAAATACCATAAATATATGTGGTAAACAAAAGAAGTAATACAAAGATGTTAGCAAAGATCAGTTTATTTCTCATCATTAAATATTTGATCAGCGGTCTTTAAATAAAATTTGATAAACTTTTAAAATAATAAATCCAATCACAAAAAGTGCTATAGCAAGAACAATAGCCCTAAAATAAAGCTTTTGATATGCAGGATAATCAGAAGGAACTTTAAAATCATCAGCTGACTGAATCTTATTTTCCTTTAATATTTTTTCAATTCTGGCAGCATCTTTTTTATTGAAGTAAAATCTGATATCACCGGAAGCAGTTTGCATTTCAGAATCAGTCCAGTATTCAATATTAGCTTCGCAGAGCTTGCTTTCGAATTCTATGGATTTTCGGAAAGGAATGTAAATCCGGTATTGTTCGTTATCAAAAATGGTTGGTTTCATAGGTTCTCAGATACTGTATATTAGTTCACGATTCCTATAGCCAGAAAAACGATCAGCATAAAACCTGTAATACCTAAAATAAAAATGGAAAATTTCTTAATATCTTCAAAACTCCTTCCTTTTTTTAAGATCAATCTTCTGAAGCCGTTTGATATTAATGAGAGTAATGCTGTGATAAAGACCAGTCCCAGAGCAGAGCATACTCCCGGCCCGGGAAATGTTTGTAAGGGGTTTTTATTTCCGGAATGGGGAAGAAAATCATACAGGAAAAGTGCATTCCACGCAATAATCAGCAATATAGGGACTAAAGGTTTTAAAGGAAATCCACCCTGCATTTGCTGTTCAATAATTGTATAATTCTTTGGAGGTGCAGCATTTGCTTTAGCTGCTAAAAATCCGGTTTTTTCTATTTCATTGATTATTCCTGCAGGATCTCTAAAGGTCCAGAAAATAACATTTGAATTGTACTTCTCAACGCGATGATAAATTTTGATTCCCTGTCCGATTAGAGGAATTGAAGTGTACGGCTTTATAGAGATAATATCCTGAGGTTGGAAAACGAGATTGCCTACCAGGGAAGCATTAATCTTTAGTATATCTGCATCAACATACAGGTCAGCAAATGGATAAGTGGCATTGGCAAGACCAATCCTTGCACCACCTGTTAATGTGAAATTTTTTTCCATAATTATAAAACTCGTTTTTGTTGTTCACTTTCACGGATTGTTTTCTCCAATCTGGATATCCTGGTTTTCTCCTGTTTGGCAGACATGATCCAGTGCAGCATGACTTTCTTATATGATGGTGCTTGATTACTAAAAAAATCCCAGGCTTTTTTATTCGATTTGAATTGTTTTTCAAAGGCAGGACTTAATTCGGCCAGAGCATTTTCATGGGAATATATTGCTGTTTTTTCCTGTTTTCTCAATGCAAATGCTTTGAGACCCGCTGTTTTCATTAATCCTGCTTGAGTCAGATCTTCAACCTTTTTTATATTGATCGCACTCCAGATGCTTGTCGGTTTTCTGGGAGTAAAGCGGATGGTATATTTTTCGACGTCTACACTTTTTCTTACTCCATCAATCCAGCCATAGCATAAAGCCTGGTCTACAGATTCCGACCAGGTCATAGAGGGTTTCTTTGTCCCTATTTTATAAAATCCTACCAACAGTTCTGTTTTTGTTTCGTGGTTCTTTTCCAGCCATTCCCGAAAATCCTGTGGTGTTGAAAAAAATTGTATTTCCATCCGTTACTTTTACTTTTTTAAAGATGTTTTCAATTCCCTGAATACTATTTTCCGGTAATATTTTCTGGCTTTCCTCATAAGTTCAGGGGTAGAAATATTTTCGCTGACCTGCATCCCGTTAAAATAAAATTTGGTTCTATGACTGTTAATACTTCGCATGGCAAAATCAAGATCTCGTAATGTATCCCGGTCAATAACTAACTTTTTGATTTTATAAAAGCGAATGTCATTTTTACGGAAACCCGGATATCTTTCCAACATTCTTTCACTCATTGGGAAGATGGTGTCGAAAATAATATTGTTATTTTTAAGTTTGTCTACAATTTCTTCCTGTGAATAATTAACTGTAATATGGCATTTTGAACATTGCAGATTACCACGGCTTACGGTATAGCTGAAGCTTGGCGGGGGAGAAGTAGCCATCAAAACAAACAATGAAGGAATTAAAATAAAAGTTGGATGAAGAGATGGTATTTTGATCCTGTGTAAGTTGTCAGCTCTTTGAATGATGAAATATGGGATGGGCAAGAACAGCAAAGCCAGCAGATCAGAATAATCAACAACTCTTGTTACAGGAATCAATGCATATTGATTATACCAATTGATCGCCCCTTCGGAATAACCGGATTTCCAGAATAGAAAGAGTAAAGCACCAATCCATATGGAATGAATTTTAAGTCTCGGAAAAATATAAGACAGGAGTAAAGGCAGGATGATAATTCCAACAACATCCGAGAGTTTGCCTGTAAGGAAGTTTGCGAATTCATATTTAAAAAAATGATCATTCAGGAACAAAATGAGCAGACAGACTACAAATATATAATTGAGAAGAAGATATTTATTTCTTTGCATTTTCATCAGATATCAGTTAAAATTCAAATCCGAATTTACACAAATTACAGAGAAAAATAAAAGCAGATGAAATTTCATCTGCTTTTATTCCTACCGGACAAGGCTGGTGTGTCTCAATTCTTTTTCTTTACAGGATCTTTCCGGGTGTTGAATACAATAATATTATTGGTCTTAAGTCGGTTAACTAACCATGTTTTTAATTTTTCTTCATCTATCTTGGTTTCCGACTGATAAATAAAAGCAGTTTCCAGACTTGTTGAATCCGTAGTAAAATAATTTTGGAGTTTTCCGATAGCCATCTCCTGAACCTCCGGGAAGAGGATCTTTACTTCTTTTACCAGTTCAGGATTATCCATTTTATAGAGGTTCAGTTCATTCTTTAATTCATTCACCTGAAGATCCTTTTCTGTAATATTGGTTTTTTGAAGATTGATTTCGCTTAAGATCTCTTTTTTAAGATCGCTGGTGTTTTGTTTAATAACGAGATTGGTGTTTTTTATTCCAAAATCCTCTAATGAAGTATTAAATTTCTTTATTTCCGTACTGTCGAATTTTGTAGATAAAAAAGCAAGCTCAATAGATTTGGGATTGGCATTATAATCCACTTTTTTATAGATTACAGTATATCCTTTTTTTGAAAATTCTTCATTGATGAAGTTCTCTACATTCTGGTTGTATTTTTTTTGGTTTAAAAGGTTATAAGCCAAATAACAACTCGGAACAATCATAATAATGATCAGGATCGAAATGCCATAACGTATTCTTTTTTCAAACGCTTTATTGGTGGTTTCTACAGCCTGATATTTGAGAGATTTTATAATCAGGAAGGTAGAAATACAAATAAAGAAACAGTTGATGGTATACAGGTAGAATGCCCCTGCCACAAAAGACCAGTTTGCCGTTGCAATACCGAATCCTGCAGTACACAATGGAGGCATTAACGCTGTTGCGATGGCCACTCCCGGAATGGGGTTTCCTTTTTCAATTCTTGTGATGGATATCGCTCCCACAATTCCACCGAAAAAAGCAATCAGGACATCATAAATATTAGGCGAAGTCCTAGCCAGCAGTTCAGACTGAATATCTTTGAACGGACTTAAATAAAAATATAAGCTTGAAACTGTTAAGCTGACCACCGTGGCGATCAGCAGATTTTTCATGGATTTCTTTAAAAGACTGAAATTAAACGTAGCCAAAGCAAAACCTGCTCCTACAATAGGTCCCATAAGTGGGGAAATCAACATGGCTCCTATAATTACAGCCGTTGAGTTTACATTTAATCCTACTGACGCAATAAGTATAGCACAAGCCAGAATCCATAAATTAGCCCCCCTGAAGGATACATTATTGGTCACATTTTCAAGAACAATAGCAGGATTTTCTTCTCCGTTATGGAGATTTAAAAAATTGGAAATCGTTTTTCTCATTTTTGTTGTGTGTTATAAGGGTGAAGAATAAAATCTCATTACTTCACTTTTTCGCAAATATAAATGTTTAGGATATAATTCCAAAAAATAAATATGAGTATAAAACACAATCTATGATTTCTCTGTTATGGCCTTCACAGAGCTGTTTTAATCCCCATTAAACATCTTCATTAGTTTTTCTATAGCTTTAGGTTCATGCATCAGCACCGTATTATCCAAAGTAACCCGGGTAATTTCTGAAGCTCTTTTTAGCATTTGGTTTTCATAATGAGATAAAGCATCCTGAACGGTGTCATACTTGTTGCTAGTGAGGCATTCTGCAAGCTCATATGCATCCTGCATCGCCATATTTACTCCCTCTCCGGCATAAGGTGGCATCCTGTGGGCAGCATCCCCCAGCATGGTCAGGTTAGGAAGTGTTTCCCATTTTTGATCAAGCGGGTAGTGGTACTGAGGACGTACAACAAATGATGAATCCTCACTCATAAACAATTCCTGCCAGGTCTCATTCCATGTTCCAAATTCTTTTCTGAACCATTCGAAGATCTGCTCTCGGTTACTAAAATCGATTCCGGATTCCCTGACCCAATTTTCATCGACTTTACATCCTGTATAAAAAGTGAGCGTACCATCTCCTTTGGTGCTGAACAATAATGTTTTTTCTTCATCCAACGCAAAAATTTTACCCCCTTCTACAAGCTTCCAGAGCTTTGGAGCATTAATAGCTGCGTGGTAAATATTTCCCTCAACCATAGTTATTCCTGAATAAACAGGCTGAATATCTGTAATATAAGGTCGTATTCTGGAGTTGGCTCCGTCAGCGGCAATAACGATGTCTGCATCATACGATTTCCCGTTTTTAAAATAAAGCCTCCAGCCATCACCTTGTTTTTCCATAGATAAAAACTGACTATCCCAAACCACGGTTCCCGGAGTAAGTGCTTCCAACAGAATTTTTCTTAATGGAGCCCTATCGATTTCAGGACGGTCTTCACTATGTGAATTCACTGAGTCATGTTCATTGAGATAAACTGTAAGGTCTTTGTCTAAAATTTTTAATTTTCCCGCATCTGGACGGTAGTGAGCGATAAAAGCATCCATTAACCCGGCTCTTTTTAAAGCTTCCAGTCCTGATTCTTCATGCAGATCCAAAGTTGCTCCCTGTACACGGACATCTTTATGCTCATCACGCTCATAAACTTGAACTTCAGCTTTGTTGATCTGCAGGAGATTTGCCAAAGTAAGCCCGCCGGGACCACCACCAATAATGGCTATTTTTTTATTTTGTACTATCATAATCTATTAAATTATGACGCAAAATTACTTCCCAGGAAGAACAGAAAATTGTATAAATCGGTCGTTTTTATTTTGGCTGAGTTCTTTGGGGAGAAATCCGGAAAGCCTTTTAATCTCTTTTATAAAATGAGACTGGTCACTAAAGTTTTGTTCGGGAAAAAGTTTTCCTTCTTTAATATGTGTAAAAGAGGCTCTGAATCTGAGAATTCCACAATAGGACTTTAAGGAAATACCGTATTGCTGATTAAAATAACGGTTGATCTGCCGTTCACTCCATATCACCTTTTCAGAAAGTTCTTTCACAGAAATATCTCCGTTGGCAGAGTAGACAAGGTCAAACAGCTTCCGTTTCCGCTCATCAATTTTCCGCAGAGAAAGTTCAGATGCTATTTTCTCTGTTGCTTTTTTACAGAACTGATTAAAATCGTTCATATCATCCACAGTGAAACCCCAGAAATTCTCAGGCAGGTTCTTAGAATAATCTAAAATATCAGAAACAGTTTCGTGAAGTATATATTCGGTTGCCAGTAAATTAAAACTAATTGCAAAGGTTTTGGATTTTTCAGCAATTACAATTTCCTCAGGATGTGTTCCAATGCCTAAAAGAACAATATGAAAAGGCATTGTGGAGGACTGTGACAATATAATATCTATCCTTCCGTCAGGTAAAAGAATAGTTTCTTTTGTTTCTGACGGATTATCCAACATCCAGAAACTTTCTACAAAGTCTTTAAGAGAAGGCTCAGGCAGTTGAGAAGCATAGATAAGATTATTAGTCAGTTCCATAAATTAATATACTTATAATATGAAAATGATTTTTTTTTTATTTGATTGGGTAATTTTTAATCAAAATTTTCTTGTGAGTGAAAGGAACTCAATTTTTTATTTAAAATTTCTAATAATTTACTTGTTTTAATATTCAGGATATCACTTTGTATTACATTTTGAGCATTAGAATATATTGGAAATTTTTTATGTGAAGCATTTTCAGGATACTTCAGAACAATATGAATATATTCAGTTGTTTTAAGTCCCCGGTATCTTGTATCGGAGACGGAAAATTTTGAAATTTCTTCAAATTTTACTGAAACAGGTTTTCTCAATAAATTATGAATTATTATCCCGGAATTAGTAATACTTAGTAATGGCTTTCTTCGCAGTAATAACAATATTGAATATATTGAACTGAAAAGGAAAAGCAGAAAACCAAAATGAAGTATGATGACTTTATATAAAATCTGATTTTCTAGTTTATCATAAGATTGAATAAATAATAAGCAGAAACCAACTGATATAATAAGTATAATTAAACTCTTAATCTTATTAGAATAAAAATGGATTTCTTTCATTATAATATAAAATAAATTTGGATGCTAATAAATTAGCATCCAAATTTATGAAATCTCACTCTAGAATTTTAATCTAAGCCACCGGCAACCCAAAATAGAATGTACTTCCTTGGTCGGGTGCACTTTTTACTCCAATTTCACCATGTTGTTTTTCGATAAAGTTTTTCGAAATGGCCAGCCCTAGGCCGGTTCCGTTCTGATGTTCTCCCGGTACCTGAAAGTAGCGGTCGAAAATCTGGCGGTGGTATTTTTCATCAATTCCGCTTCCTGTGTCTGTGATGCTAAATAAGATCATTGCTTCAGACTTCTCTACCAGTATCCGGATGTTTTCGTCCTGAAAAGAATGTTTAATGGCGTTACTCAGGAAGTTATTCATCACCCAAACGGTTTTATCAAAATCTGCGGAAACAAGATCTTCTTCACTTGTGAGAAAGTCGGTGCTGATAGAAATATTCTTTTGTTCCGCTAGTTTTTCAACATTTTTAATAGCGGTAGTAACAATTTCTTTCGGTGAGCAGCTTTTAATATTCAGACGAATATTTCCGGTTTCCACCTGCGAGAGATTTAAAAGCTCACCTGTAATATCCAGGAGTCTTTGCCCGTCATCGTTGATGCTTTTCAATAATTCCTGTTGTTGATCATTAAGTTCTCCGAATTTCTGATTCCCTAAAAGCTGAACCCCCATTTTTATAGCCGCAATCGGGGTTTTTAATTCATGGGAAATCGTTGCTATAAAATTGGTTTTTGCAAAATCCAGCTCTTTGAAAGGGGTGATATTCCGGAGAAGGATTACCTTTCCGATATATCTTTTTTCCTTTTCGCCTGTTTTGGCAATATTAATGGGAACAATTTCCTGTTCGAAATAGTTCTCCTTATTATCAGAGACAATTTTGATCGGATCTTTTACAGGATGGTCCATATTTTTAAGCAGCTCCCTGATCAGGTCATTGTTTACAGCAACTTCATGAGCTGTTTTGCCAATAATTTCTTCCTTACGAAGGTTGGTGATTTTTAAAGCTTCATCATTGATCATGTAGATGTAATGATTTTCATCAAGTCCGATGACAGCGTCATGCATATTATTAACCAATGTTTCGATCCGCTTTTTATCCATCAGCTGTGTGGAAAGGGTGCTGCTTTCGTATTCCTGTAATTTCTCTGCCATGATATTGAAAGAGTTGGCCAGATCATTGAATTCTTCGCTTCCTTTAAAATGAACCCTTTCATTATAATTTTTATTGGCGATCTGCTTGATGCTGAAGGTCAGTTGGTTGATAGGCTCAGCAATAGTCTGTGGCAAATTAAACAAGAGGATAAAAGCGATAAGAAAACATACGGTTCCTAAACTTACGATCCAGAATGTGGCGCGTTCAGCAGTAACAATAGCAATGTCACTTTTACGCTCAATTCCTTTCATGTTCAGAGACATGATCTTTACTAAATCTTCACGGATAAGCTTTTCTTTTTTATAATCAGATTGCTTCAGATAACTGCTGAAGTGGATCTTCAGATTCTGAGTGATTTCTTTTTCGCCGATTTCTGAAAGGTTATGTTCCTGTAGTGCATTATTTTTTTCAAAATCTCTGACGGAAACAACGCTGTCTGTGCTCATTCTGTCCAGGGCAATCAGCATATTTTTAGAATACTCAAGGCTGTTGTAATTGGCTGTAAGGATTTTCTCGGTGTCTGATTTTAGTTTATTGATGTACACAGAACCGATCACTGACAGTAAAACGATCAGTAAAAATAAAAGACCAACGCCTAATGTGAGTTTAGTTTTAAGTTTCATTACTCTTAAGATAAAATGATAATGTCTATCTGTCGTTCGTTCAATCGGTTCATTAAGGTATAAATCCAGCTATATCCCGAAATTCTTTGCCAGAAATGAGAATGTGGTTTTCCAATGCAAACCGTTGTAATATTATGCTGGATCACATAATCCAGAATCCCTTTATGAACGCTGTTTTCCTTTATCCTGATTACTTTAGCCCCCATTTCCTGTGCTAAATTAAAATTATTAATTAAATATCGTTGCTTATTTAGGGCTATTTTTTCCGGATTTTCCGAAGGTTTCTGTACATATAACACTGTCCACGGACTGTTGTAATAACTTGCCAGACGTGCTGTTTTCCGGATAATATTTTTGGCAATTTTCTCATTACTGCTTATGCAGGCGAGGAATTTTATAGGCTTAAAGTTTTCAGTTTTAATTTCTGTTTCTACCTTTCGTTCAACGTGGGTAGCAACTTCTTTTAAGGAAAGTTCCCGGAGCTGAAGAATATGTCCGCTTTGAAAGAAATTGTTCAGTGCTGTCTGAATTTTATCTTTTTTATAGATCTTTCCTTCTTTCAACCGCGTGAGAAGCTCATCAGCCGTTAGGTCTATATTCACAACTTCATCAGCAAGGGCTAGAACTTTATCCGGAACACGTTCAGTAACCTCCACACCGGTAATCTTTTTTACCTCTTCGTTCAGGCTCTCAATATGCTGGATGTTCATTGCGCTGATGACATTGATCCCATTATCAAGAATTTCAAGGACGTCCTGCCATCTTTTCTTATTTTTTGAACCTTCAACATTTGTATGAGCCAGCTCATCGACAAGAACTACCTCCGGATGCTCATTAATAATAGCCTGAAGATCCATTTCTTCAAGATTTTTACCCTTGTAGAAGACAGATCTTCTTGCTATTTCAGGAATGCCATCAACCAATGCCACTGTTTCTTCCCGACCGTGGGTCTCAATATAACCAATCTTTACATCAATACCATTTCGTAACAGGGCATGAGCTTCCTGAAGCATTCGGAAGGTTTTTCCCACACCTGCACTCATTCCAATGTAGATCTTGAATTTCCCTTTTTTGGATTTCTGGATCAGTTCTAAAAATTGTATTGCTGATGACATTGATTTTATTCTTTTGAGTTTAACTTTTAACAATTTTTATATCGCTTCATGGGTTATTAAAACCAGACCGAAAGGCTGGTTGTAATGAAAAAATTTCCCTGCTTCATATCGTCACCTTTTGCAAAGATCGCGTCTTTAGAGCTAAATCCTCTTGCCTCGGTACGAAATATAACATTCTTTAAAATAGCATAATCGATGTTCAGAGAATATCCGAACGTTTGAAATCCGTTAGGTGTTTTAGTGCTTATGATCACTCCGTTTTTATCATTATAATATTCAAGTCTTCCTGCAACAGCCCATCGATTATCCAGTTGGTATTTCATCAATATGTTGGGGCTATACCACACATTATACTGGTCACTGCCTTTTGATTTCTGTTCAGCACCAATATCAAACCCCAACACTGCTGAAAATGCTTCCGTTAATTGAAAACTTCCATACAAATCATGGAAATAACGCATTCTTTTATCCTCTTTTGCTTTATCATTTCCAATAAAAGAACTGCTGTTGAGGGTAATTTTATCATTGGGTTTATAGGTTACCTGATGTCCGAAAGAAATCGTTTGGTTTCCCTCTGGTTTTGCAATACGCTGCCATCCGTTCAATACGAGTCCGCTTAAAAACCATTTTCCGTTGTCAGAGGTATAAGATAATTTGGCACCGGTTTCAAAATAAGGAGAATTTTCAGCAGCGAAACTTCTGGTTAAATTCATATTATCTTTTCCTATAGCACTTTCCCAACCAATATGTGATGGCATTATGCCGGCATCAATCCAGAGGTTTTTCGTTTTTGAAACTTTAATACCAATATTAGCTTCATTTACATAGCGAAGTGCATTTTGCTCTGCAGCCATATTATCCTGGGCATAAGTTCCTGCCATTAAAGCAAAGTTGGCACGAAGCTGTTCACTTTCATAAGAAGCTTTTATCAAACCTAAGTTAAGATTTACTTCGTTATGTCTGTTGTAGGAATACAAGAAATTTTGGCGAAGATGATTACTGGGTTCATTGAAATCATAAGTGTAAAACAGTTCTGCATAAGCAGAAAATTTTACTTTAGGACTCAGTTTCATTGAATCTGAAGATTGTGCTTTCGGAAAAAAAATTCCTAATAGTATTCCAACAACAATATATTTTTTCATGTGATTTTAATAGTTAAATGATATTATTACAATCTGAACATTACAGCGAGTGTAAATCTGCTGTCAGACTTTCTCAGATCCGGTCTCCATGATTCTATAGGAGTATCTATCCATCCATCCGGACTGGTTGTTCCTTCTCTTCCGGCAAAATAGGGGATATTGCTTTTTCTGAAGCCATATTCTAATCTGAAGGTCACAAACTGATTAGGCATGATATCTACTGTTGCTGTTCCCTGAAACATTTTAAGTTTTTCTCCTGATGCAATTGCATCGTTGAAATCATTCTGAGCAACAGGAGAAGGTGAAAACGCTAAATAAGCTCCCGGATTCGAAACCGCGTCCGCTCTTAAAGTTAAAGCAATTTTATTATTATGAAACCAGAGTCTGTTAGCAACGGAAGTACCAATCATATAATTGTCCCTGGCCTTTATACCGCCTCCACTTTGAAACCCGTAATGGTTATTGATACTGAATGCTGCCTGTGATAAGCCTTTGCTTTCTTTATTTTTATAGTATCTGGCTACAATACTGTGGTCGTGGTGAAAACGGCGAACTCCAGGGTTGTTTCTTGTATCTTTTCCGTTAAGATAAAAATTAGCTACCAGCTGTAGATTCTCTGTAGGACGATAATAATTGGAAACCCCTAAACCAAGACCCGTATTCCAGGAATTGTAAGTTTGCCATCCATTGAGAACCCAGATCTCAGTTTTGAATTTTTTTGAAGGATAAGCCTGAATTCTTGCTCCCTGAAAATAGAAAGGGGTAAAATCGCACACCAAACTTCTCTGGTAGTTCCAGTTTTCTCCCAGTACATAACTTTCCAAACCGATATAGCTCATGAAAATTCCGGCTTCCACATTCAAGCCGTGCATTACATTAAAGTGATAACCTGCTGCTGCTTCACGGATATATTTTAAATTACCTACGCTCGTATTTTTACCGTGATTTACAGTTCCATCAAGATCCTGAACGATAGAGCCCATTTGTCCGTACTGTAACCATAAACGACCGATTACATTCTTATAATTGGTCTCTAAACCAATACTAGCCATATTAATGGTCACTTCATTAGAACGTCCTATAGCTGAGGAAATAGTGTGTGTGTTATCTTTTGGGCGGTTAAAATCATAATTGTAATAAGCGTCCACATAGGTTACACCTGTAAGTATAGTTTCTCCATCTTTGTCTTTTAGGGTTAAAGGAAAATCGGTTTGACGATTCTGACCGTTGATCCACGTCAGGTCATATCCATCAAAAGGAATTCTGGATTCCATTTTTGTGATTAATGAATCTTTGGGTTTGCCAAGAAGGGAATCTTTTTTTATTTCCTGGCCGTTGATTTGGCTCAAAGCAGTAAGTCCTAAGAAACATGCTGCATGAAAAGTTTTTGATTTCATTATAAATATTGATAATAATGTGTTGAAGTAATGGTGGAAAAGGCTTTCCACTATAAAAGGGGGTTAAAAAAATGAATTCTGTAAACGGTAGGAATATTTTTATGATATAGAAACGAAATCTTTTCGTAATGGGAAACTTTGATATCCGTTTAGTTAGAATTTTAGATTACAGAATTCATTATAAGCTGAGGTTCTCTTTTGATTACTAAATTTTAATGTAAAGGAGATCTGTTTCTATTGTAATTTATCTAAAGCAATGTTAAGCTTCAGTACGTTGACTTTTGAAGGTCCAAAAATTCCCAATAGGGGTTTTTCAGTATTTGTTTTAACAAGACTTTCAATTCTGGCCTCAGAAAGATTTCTTTCTTTTGCCACTCTTTTTATCTGGTAAAGAGCTCCTGCTTCTGAAATATCAGGATCCAACCCGCTTCCACTGGCGGTAACAAGCTCTACAGGTACTTCTGTATCTTTCATTTCAGGATTCTGCATTTTTAAAGTATCGATTCTCTTTTGAACTGTTTCCAGATACTCCTTATTACTTGGGCCTTTATTGCTTCCGGCGCTCCCCGCTGCATTATAATTAGCTGCGGATGGACGGCTGTGAAAATATTTTGGCGACTTGAACTCCTGTCCTATATTAGCATAGAATTTCTGGTCCCGATAAGTAATGGTTTCTGCATTTCCCTGTGTAGGAAGTAATTTTGAACCTATCAATACAAAAAGTAAATAAAAGCCCGTACAAACCAGCATGACGAATGTTAATTTTAATGCTGAAATAAAATAAATTTTCATTGTTTTAAATTTTAAAAGAATAAACTGATGAATAAATCAATAAGTTTTATTCCGATGAATGGAACAATAACACCTCCTAAACCATAGATCAAAAGATTTCTTCTGAGCAAAGCGCTTGCGCCAATAGGTTTATAAGTCACACCTTTCAATGCCAATGGAATTAGTGCAGGAATGATAACCGCATTGAAAATGATCGCAGATAATATCGCAGATTCAGGGCTATGAAGATTCATGATATTCAACTTCTGAAGAGCTGGAATAAAAGTGATAAACAAAGCCGGGATGATGGCAAAATATTTAGCAACGTCATTCGCAATACTGAAAGTGGTAAGGGTTCCACGGGTCATTAATAATTGTTTTCCGATCTCTACAATTTCAATCAGCTTCGTAGGGTCATTATCAAGATCTACCATGTTTCCCGCTTCTTTCGCTGCTTGTGTCCCACTGTTCATGGCAACACCTACATCTGCCTGAGCTAAAGCCGGTGCATCATTCGTTCCATCTCCCATCATCGCAACCAGTTTTCCGGACTGCTGTTCTTTTTTGATGTAGTTCATTTTATCCTCAGGTTTAGCTTCAGCGATAAAATCATCAACACCTGCCTTTTCTGCAATAAACTTGGCCGTTAAAGGATTATCTCCGGTTACCATTACGGTTTTTACACCCATTTTTCTTAAACGCTGAAAACGTTCCTGGATTCCTGTTTTAATGATATCCTGTAGTTCAATTACTCCCCATACTTTCTCGTTAACCGACACCACCAACGGAGTTCCTCCGTTTTCAGAAATTTTAGTGGTTGCATCCTGAGTTTCCTGAGGAAAGATATTTCCTGCTTTTTCAGTTAATTTTTTAATCGTATCGTAAGCTCCTTTTCGGATACGTGTATCTTCGAAATCAATCCCTGACGTCCTTGTCTCGGCCGTAAAATCGATATAAGTAGGGCTGGAGACAATCAGGTCCTGAGGCTGTAGTTCACTCAGCTCAATAATTGATTTCCCTTCCGGTGTTTCATCCGCTACAGAACTTAAAGCTGCCGCTTTAATAAACTCATCAAGTTGTATGTTATTGGCAGGATGAAACTGGGTTGCTTTACGGTTCCCAATGGTGATGGTACCTGTTTTATCCAGAAGCAGAACGTCAATATCTCCGGCTGTTTCTACAGCTTTACCACTTTTGGTAATCACATTCGCTCTTAAAGCTCGGTCCATCCCGGCGATACCGATTGCAGAAAGCAAACCTCCAATTGTTGTCGGGATCAAACAAACGAAAAGGGATATAAATGCCGCAATAGTAATTGGGGTTTGCGCATAGTCTGCAAAGGGTTTTAAAGTAAGGGTAACGATTATAAAAGTAAGGGTGAACCCGGCTAAAAGTATGGTTAATGCGATTTCATTAGGTGTTTTTTGTCTGGATGCACCCTCAACAAGGGCAATCATTTTATCAAGAAAAGATTCACCGGGTTTTGTGGTTACTTTCACTTTGATACGGTCTGAAAGTACTTTGGTACCTCCGGTTACAGAGCTTTTATCACCACCTGCTTCACGAATGACCGGGGCACTTTCCCCAGTAATGGCTGACTCATCAATTGTTGCGAGCCCTTCGATGATTTCACCATCCATAGGAATCTGATCACCCGCTTCACAAAGGAAGATATCTCCCAACTTCATTTCAGCAGACATTTTTAATGTAGTGTCTACCTGAAATCCGGGCTTGTTGTCAACAATTAATTTAGCAGGAGTTTCTTCACGTGTTTTTCGAAGGGTATCAGCCTGGGCTTTTCCTCTTGCCTCAGCAATGGCTTCAGCAAAGTTGGCAAACAATACAGTGAAGAATAAAATGATAAATACTAAAAAATTATATAAGAAGCTACCCTGTGTTTTATCACCCGTTAAGCTGAATAAGCTTACGATGAGCATAACGACGGTTCCGACTTCTACCAGAAACATCACTGGATTTTTAAACATAATTTTCGGATTTAGTTTTACGAAAGACTGTTTGATAGCCTCATTGACCAAATCTTTTTGAAATAATGTTTGTGATTGATTTTTCATTGTTGAAAAGAATTATATAATTGTTAATCAAGAGGAACCATTAAGGTGGTTAAAATAATAAGGTGAGGTATGGATAATATTATTCAAGTGAATGTTTCTATGATATCAGACTAGTTTGAATTTCCTTGATTTCAGATCCTTAATGGTCCTGTTGATTTTTACTTGGTAGTGTTCACGTTTATTTAGAAAAATACTGGATTTGTTCTGCAATAGGTCCCAGTGTCAATGCAGGGAAGAAAGATAATGCTGCTATCAGAAGTATCACCGCGAGAGTCATAAATCCGAAAGTTGCAGTATCTGTTTTTAAAGTACCGGCACTTTCAGGGATATATTTCTTCTGAGCCAGGTATCCTGCAATAGCGATAGGACCGATAATAGGTATAAACCTTGAAAGCAGCAGTACGATTCCTGTAGAGATATTCCACCATGGAGTATTATCGCCTAATCCTTCAAACCCTGATCCATTGTTGGCAGATGAAGAAGTGAATTCATATAGCATTTCACTGAAGCCATGGAATCCCGGGTTATTCAGCGTTTTGGCTCCGAACTCAGGGAAATAAGCCGTTAATGCTGTTCCCACAAGAATTAAAAACGGGTGAAATAAAGCCACAATCATTGCAATTTTCATTTCTTTGGCTTCGATTTTTTTACCCAAAAACTCGGGTGTTCTTCCCACCATTAATCCACTAATGAATACAGCCAGAATAATAAAAATGAAATAGTTTAAAATTCCGACACCACAACCTCCGTAAAAACAGTTGATCATCATGGCAAGAAGCTGATTCATTCCTGAAAGAGGCATCATACTGTCATGCATTGCATTGACTGAGCCTGTAGAAATAACAGTTGTAGCAATACTCCAATATCCCGAAGCAGCACTTCCAAAACGTATTTCTTTGCCCTCCATTGCACCTAACTGATGATCGGCACCCATCTGTGTGATCAGTGGATTTCCATGGATTTCATTTAAGATGGTAGGAGTGGCCAATGCCAGAAAGCCTATGGTCATTACAGAAAATATCGTCCATGAAAGTCTTTTCTTTTTTAAATAGAACCCCAATGCGAATACCAAAGCGAATGGAATGATCATCTGAGTGACCATTTCTGTCATATTAGTTAAGTAATTAGGATTTTCAAGAGGATGTGCCGAATTGGTTCCAAAGAAGCCCCCACCATTCGTTCCCAAATGCTTGATGGCAATAAAAGCCGCGGCGGGTCCCCTGGAGATATCAACTTTTTGTCCTTCCAGAGTAGTGATGTGATCTTTTCCTTCAAAAGTCATCGGACTTCCGTTGGCAGAAAGAATCAGAGCAACAATAATACTTATTGGGATCAGGATTCTGATCATGGATTTAGTAAAAAAATCAAAAAAGTTTCCCAATTCTGTTGTTGTCTTTTCTTTAAATGCTTTGAAAAGTACAGCCATAGCAGCCATTCCGGTTGCAGCAGTTACAAATTGAAGAAACATTAAATACAGCTGGCTTAAATAACTGACTCCCGTTTCCCCTGAATAATGCTGAAGGTTACAGTTGACTAAAAATGATATTGCCGTATTAAAAGCAAGATCGGGAGACATATTAGGGTTTCCGTCGGGATTTAAAGGAAGCCAGGATTGATTGAGTAAAATGAAAAATCCAATAATCAACCAAACCAGATTGATACTCAACATGGCAAACATATTTTGCTTCCATGTCATTTGACGGTTAGGGTTAATTCCGGATATTTTATAAATTAATTTTTCAATGGGCTGGAAAACAGGATCCAAAAAGGTTTTTTTATGGCCATAAACATTAGCAATATATTTTCCTAAAAATATTCCTATTACCAATGTGATAACAAACATCGCTATGATGCCTAAAATTTCTGTGTTCATGATAGATTAAAATTTTTCTGGTTTTATAAGAACATAGCAGATATACACGAAGGCCAGTATTGAAAGAAAAAACAAACTCCACATAGCTTTATATTTTATCAAAAAATTCAACGGACTTATACAATAGCCAAAATAAAATGGCGCTCAGGACTAATAAAATTATCAACATCATCTTATCATAATTAAGGTTAAAAGGGTAAACAGTACATAAGACACGATCAGGAAGCTGAACTTCGAATGACGCCGTGTTTTGAATGTTTTTTTTGAAATAGTCATTTTAAAATATTTATTATGTTATCCTTAATGCCAAAAAAGAATCCATTCTTTTGTTTTTTATTTTAATGTTTTGTATTACAGTGTTTTATTGGTGTTTTGAAAAGGTGTTGAAAACAAAAAAGCCTATCAAAATGATAGGCTCTTTATTAAAATGATAGGCTCGTTTTTATCGTAATCCGTATTCTTCCAGCTTGCGGTATAATGTGGCAATACCGATTTCCAGAAGTCTTGCAGCCTCGGCTTTGTTTCCTTTAGTATAATGTAAAACTTTTTGTATATGTTCTTTTTCTAGGGAACGGATGCTTAAAGAATCCTTATCACCGGTCACTTTTTCTGAGTAGTGCGGAAGGCTCTCAGCATTCAGAATATTCTCGTTCATTAATATCAAACTTCTTTCTACCGTATTTCGCAATTCGCGGATGTTCCCTTTCCAGTCATTTTTTTCCAGTGTTTTATAGTACTCGGGAGACACCTGTACAGCGCTGAGGTGCAATTTATGAGAGAACATATCAATAAAATTCTTTGCAAGAATTTTTAAGTCTTCCTTCCTTTCACGAAGAGGAGGAAGGCTAATCTCAAAGACATTCAACCTGAAATACAGATCTTCTCTAAAGTTTCCTTGTTTTATTTCTTCTTCCAGGTTTCTGTTTGTAGCAGCGATCAACCTGAAATCTGACTTCGAAACCTTGGTTTCACCCATTTTAATGAATTCATGGGTTTCAAGAACACGGAGTAATTTAGCTTGAAGTTCCATAGGCATTTCTCCGATTTCATCTAAAAATAAAGTCCCGCCATTAGCTTCTTCTACCAAACCCTTTTTGTCTTTTACCGCTCCCGTAAATGAACCTTGTTTATGGCCAAAAAGTTCGCTTTCAAGAATTTCTTTGCTGAATGCAGAACAGTTGATGGCAACAAAATTATTTTTCTTTCTCTCACTTCCTTCATGGATAGCGTTGGCAAAGACTTCCTTTCCTGTTCCGGTTTCCCCTGTTAAAAGTACCGTAGCATCCGTTAGAGCAACCCTTTCCGCTAATTTTTTAGCCTCCAGGATGGCAGGTGAATGACCGATGATCTGATTAAATCCTTTTTGTGAATCCTTCTTCTGGACAATTTTAGATTTATTATCCTTTACTTTATCCAGTGCTTTATACACCAAAGGAATAATTTTATCATTATCATCCCCTTTTACCAGGTAATCGTAGGCACCGTTTTTCATTGCCTGAACAGCATCCGTAATATTTCCGAAGGCAGTCATAAGAATAACTTCCTGATGCGGATATTTTGTTTTAATGGATTTTACAAGCTCAACTCCAAATGCATCCGGAAGCCGGACATCGCTTAAAACAACATCAAATTCGTATTGCTCAAGCATCGTCATGGCAGAACGGGCAGTAGACGCTTCTTTAACATTAAAATCTTCCTGAGAAAGAATCATTCCCAAAAGTTTGAGAAGTTTAAGCTCATCATCGATGATCAGAATATTTCCGGACATGGTATAAATTTTAGGTAAAACCTGATGCAAACTTAATCAAACTTACAGATACAAACCGAATGTGAGAGATTTTATTTATTGTAAAATGTACTATTGGATAAAGTACCATATGATCCTGGTGGGTAATAAATCGCCTTTTCAATTCGGTAAATTGGCAATTCAGCAATTCCACTTTTTGAATTGTCATCATAGATGTAATAATTATAAAAGTAATATGCTTTCTTTTAGTATTCCTTACATTTGTAAAGCATTCTATTTTAATGAATGAAAATGAATTTACATATGACGGACAAAAGATACAAGGAAACAATTCATACTGATAAAAACAACTACGAATATATAACCATTACTCACGATGAAAACGGAGTCAGAATCTATACCCTTAAAAACGGATTAAAAGTATTTCTTGCCCAGAATTTTGATTCACCAAGGATTCAGACCTATATTCCCGTAAGAACCGGAAGCAACAATGACCCTTCTGATAATACAGGGCTTGCCCATTATCTGGAGCATATGATGTTTAAAGGAACCTCAGGAATCGGAACCCAAAACTGGGAAAAAGAAAAGGTTTTGTTAGATCAGATTTCAGAATTGTACGAACAACATAAGGCAGAGGCAGATCCTGAAAAGAAGAAAGAAATCTATAAAAAAATAGATGAGGTATCCCAGGACGCCAGTCAATATGCTATAGCGAATGAATATGATAAAGTGATCTCATCATTGGGAGCAAGCGGAACTAATGCGCATACGTGGTTTGATGAGACGGTTTATAAAAACAACATTCCCAGTAACGAGCTTGAGAAATGGCTGAAAGTTGAAAAAGAGCGATTTTCAGAAATTGTGTTACGCCTTTTTCATACCGAGCTGGAATCAGTATACGAAGAATTTAACCGGGCGCAGGATAATGACTCTAGGTTAGTAAATTATGAACTGATGGATGCTCTTTTTCCTACCCATGCCAATGGCCAACAAACAACTCTGGGAAAAGCCGAACATTTGAAAAATCCTTCCATGAAGGCGATTCACAAATATTTCGATGAGTATTATGTTCCTAATAACTATGCCATGGTCATGGTTGGTGATCTTGACTATGAACGTACGATTCAGCTTATAGATCAATATTTCGGAACGATTCCTTATAAAGAATTACCAAAGAAAACTCCGGTGGTAGAACAGCCTCTCCGGGGAATTGTAGAAAGAACTGTAAAAAGTCCGACCACACCGAGGGTTCAGATGGCCTGGAGAACGGATAGCTATGGAACCCGGGAAGCTATGTTGGCAGATATTACTGCAAATATTATGAGTAACAGGGGAGAAGCCGGATTACTAGACCTTAATATTAATCAGACCCAACGGATGTTATGGGCACAGGCATTTTCAGTAGGATTAAAGCAATATGGATATTTTTCAATTGTGGCTGTTCCTAAAGAAACCCAATCTTTGAAAGATGCAAAGGATATGGTTTTGGAGCAGATAGAACTGATCAAAAGAGGAGAATTTCCGGATTGGATGCTTCCTGCCATCATCAATGATTTCAAACTTCAGAGAATGAAGGCTCTTGAAACCGCTGATGGTTTGGCTACCAATCTCTATGATACCTATATAAAAGGAAGAACCTGGGAAGAGGAGCTTAATGAAATGGATGTATATGCTTCATTCACAAAACAGGATGTTATTCATTTTGCCAATGATTTTTTTAAGGACAATTATGTTCTGATAAATAAGGAAAAAGGAGTTAATGACAAGCTGATCAGGGTTGAAAACCCCGGAATTACACCGATTAAGATTAACAGAGATGCTCAATCGGAATTTTTAAAACAGATTTTAGCGGAAAAAACGGAAGATATTCAACCTGAATTTATTGATTATGATAAAGAGATCATAACCGGACAGGTTAAGGATAAGAAACTTAGCTTTGTCAAAAACAAATATAACGATATAGCACAGGTCTATTTCATTTTCCCACTTGGAAGTGATCATGATCGTGATCTGGCAATATCAACGCAGCTGCTCCAGTATTTGGGAACTGAAGATTATGCTCCTGAAGATCTGAAGAAAGAGTTCTTTAAAATTGGTGTGAGTAATGATTTTAAAACAACCAATGATCAGTTAACGATTTCATTGAGCGGTTTGGAGGAAAACATTGAAAAAGGAATTAGCCTTCTTCAACATTGGATGTATAAAGTAAAGCCGGATCAGGAAATCTACAAACAGTTTGTAGAAACAGTTCTTGAAAACCGTGAAGCGATGAAAAAAGATAAAAACCGGATTATGACAGCTCTAACGAATTACACCAAGTTGGGCGAATTTTCCAGGTTTACAGATGTGATTTCTAAAGAGGAACTTCAAAACAGTGAAGTTGAAATATTTACGGACAGAATGAAAAGAATGTTCGCGTTTCCATATCAGATATTCTTCTACGGAAAAAATCTGGAGAATTTCAAAACGTATATTGACAATTATGTTGAGGTTTCAAGCCTTGAAATTCCGGAGCCTAAGAAGTATCCCGAGCCTGAAACCGATGGGAAAGTGAATTTCATCAATTATGATATGGTACAGGTTGAAATGAGCAAAATAGGTAGAGGGCACAATATCAATACTGCTAACTTAGGTAAGATTAACGTTTTCAACGAATATTTTGGACGGGGATTGTCTTCCATTGTATTTCAGGAGATCCGGGAGAGCAAGAGCTTAGCCTATTCAGCATACGTTTCTTATGCTGCAAATTCAGAATCCGGACACCCGGATTATGTAACGACATATATTGGGACACAGCCTGATAAGCTACAGATTGCCGTAGATACGATGTCTGAACTGATGAATGAACTCCCTGAAGTGCCCATCCAATTTGAAAATGCAAAAAGTACAGCTCTGAAACAGATCGCTTCTACGAGAATTACCAGAACGAACATTTTCTTTAATACATTAAGATTAAAGAAAATCGGAATTAATCATGATTTCAGAAAAGATATGTATGAGGAAATTCAAAAGTTGGATTTTAACGGGATAAAAGAATTTTACCGGACAGAAATAAAACCCTTGCGTTTTAATACAGCTATTCTTGGCAAAAAAGAGAATCTTGATATGGACGCTGTCAATAAAATGGGGAGTTTTAAAGAAGTCAGTTTAAAAGATATTTTTGGACATTAGATATTAATATATAATATACTAATCATATTAAACCCCGAAGAAATTCGGGGTTTACTATTTCATAACCTTTGATTAAAAATATAAGCTATGCTTTTTCTGCATTATTGAACACTGCAGTAAAAAATTAATGGGAGCTTAACAATTTTATAATATGTAAGAAATTCTTATTTGTAAATATTGAGTCAAATTTGTCCACCGAAATATTATTAGTATTCTGTATATGGAACTTTTGCTGTATTGTCTTTGAAGATAAAATTATATAGAATGCTGGTATCAGAGAAGCATTGACTATGAAAAGAAGAAAATTTTTGACAAATATTCCGCTTGCCGTTTCAGGGGTACTTCTGGGAGGACCTGCAGCTAGCTTGCTGGCACAAGCTCCGAAGGAAGATATAAACAAAAAAAAGAAACTGCTGTTTACGGTAGCTCACATTACAGACGTACACTTACCGGCAGATCCTAAAATAATGGAAAGGTTTGTAAAATGTCTTAAAGAAATTAAAAACAGGAAAGTAGATTTCTTCCTTAACACAGGAGACTCCATTATGGCTGTGGACCGGGAAAACTCTACCCGTCAGGAAGTATATGACCAGTGGAATGCCTGGGATAACTGTATGAAGGAAATTGCAGACTATGATATGTATAGTTGCGTCGGAAATCACGACATCTGGTGGGCAGGTGAAAAATCAGATGAAATGCATGGAGTTCCCTATGCGGCCAAAAGACTTAAAATGCCTAAGCGTTATTACAGTACTAAAAAAGAGAAATGGCATTTTATAATGTTGGATGGCAATAACTCTGGTATTACCCTGGATCCTGAACAAATGAACTGGCTGAAACAACAATTAGAAAATATTCCGCAGGGAGAATATGCATTAATTATGTCGCATTATCCTATACTTACGGTTACAGGATCCTGGGAAGGAGGGCAGCATAAAGACCATAATGCATTGAAAGACTTGTTTTATAAGCATAAAGATAAAGTGAAAGGCTGTCTTAGTGGTCATCAGCATCTCCTCGACAGAGCATGGTATAATGATGTATATTATTTCTGTAATGGAGCTATGTCAGGATTTTGGTGGGGGGAAGGAGACAAGCGTTCCGCGAAACCTTTCTATTATCAGGAAACACCACCGGGATATGCTATATTAAAATTTTATGATGACGGCTCATTTGAGAATGAATACATAATTCATCATTATTAATATATATATAATGTAAACAGAGACTGGCTTTTTAAGTCAGTCTCTGTTTTTACAGTACTTTATAAACATTCTGAAATCTGGATTGTCTTATTATTTTTAATTTTCTCAATACCAATTAAAAGTTTTGGCTCCGGTAGTCAATAAGTTATGGATATTATGTTAAAAAAGTTTATCAAAAGCTTGGCCGGTATCATTAAAGTTTATACTTTTGCCCCACTGAAAACGAGAGATAGTAGGTAGCGCAGAAGAGGGTAATTATAAACGAAGATTTAAAAAAATAAATAATAATTTATTTTGAAAATTGAGAAAAGTTTGTATCTTTGCAGTCCCAATTAAGGGAGCGCGGAGTAAAATTGAGATAAGTGTTAGAGAGGGATTAAGGTTACAGAAAAAACTTTAAAATTTTCTTCAAAAACATTTGGTCAGTTCAAAAACATTAATTACTTTTGCACTCGCAAATCTAAAGCAATAACGACAGAAAAAAAGCTTTAGAGAAAAGCGGAAGAAGAGAGATCATTGAAATACAATATAACAACCAAGTAAGGAAAAACTAAAGCGTCAAAACTTTGAGTGAGTCAGACAAACATACAATGGAGA